>FWPU01000330.1_pt1 | contig 153191 bp, 141 predicted proteins | sample 2228361 | NCBI WGS metagenome assembly FWPU01 (sample SAMEA103939777, study PRJEB20133) | metagenome | reverse complement strand
CGCTATGTCCAGAAGACCTATCCGGCGCTGGACATCGTCCGCAACCCCGTCTTGGTGACCACCCCGCTGGAGGGATGATGCGGCGGGGAATCTTCTCCTCGACCTTCGAATTCAAGCGAAAGCTCCTGGCCTGCATTTAGCGCCACAACGCCGAGGCCAAACCCTTTCTCTGGACGTGCCACCCAGGTACCGGAGCTTGACTGGCAGCACCCGCGGAAGGTATCCTTGAAGAAAATTTAGCCAAGGCTAAACCCTGCTCTTGATCAACAGGTGCCGATGGCCCGATGCCTTCCTGCCCTTCTCACCGTGACGTTGCTCGCACCGGCCTGCGCCGGATTCCCGGGCCAGCAGGCCCGGCCGGCGGCTCCACGCTCCGGCGGAGGTCAGGTGGTCCTGGCCGTGGCGACCTACTCGGTGATCGCCGATCTGGCCAGGCAGGTGGCCGGCGACCGGGCGCAGGTCATCAGCCTGGTGCCCCCGGGCACAGATCCGCACACCTATGAGCCCCGGCCGGACGACCTGCGCCGGGTGGCCGAGGCGCAGCTGGTGTTCTACAACGGGTTCAACCTGGAGCTGTGGTTCGACCGGCTCATCCAGGGCTCGGGCACCCGGGCGCGCATCGTGGTCGCGTCGGCGGGGGTCACCCCCATCGTAATCAGAGACCCGATGAGCAGGTTTGATGGCTCGCCCGATCCCCACGCCTGGATGGATGTGCGGAAGGTCATCGAGCACTACGTCCCTAACATCCGCGACGCATTCATCGATGTCGATCCCGGCGGTGGCGAGATCTACCGCCGCAACGCCGACCACTACATCAGTGAGCTGGAGGTGCTGGATCAGCTGATCCGCGAGCGGTCGGCGGGCGTGCCGCCATCGCGGCGCAAGCTGGTAACCACCGAGAACGCGATGCACTACTTCGCCGCTCGTTACGGGTTCACCGTGGTAGGCTGGGTATATACTCTGGCGCCCGAGGCGGAGCCGCCGGCGCGGCGCATCGCCGAGCTGGTCGAGAGGATCCGGCGCGAGCAGGTGCCGGCGCTCTTCGTGGACGTGACGCTGAACCCCAGACTCGTGGAGCGCTTGAGTCAGGAGACCGGGGTTCCGATCAAGGGCGCGCTGTACATCGATTCGCTGGGCGAGGAGGGCAGCGGTGCCGACTCGTACACGGGCATGATGAGAACCAACGTCGACCTGCTGGTTCGAGGGCTGGGCGGAGACACCCGATGAGGCCGGTCCCCGCCGTCGAGGTCCACAACCTCAGCGTGGCATACGATACGCGTCCGGTGCTGCTCGGCGTGTCCCTCGAGGTGCAGCCTGGCGAGGTGATCGGTGTCGTCGGACCCAACGGCGCAGGCAAGTCCACCTTCTTCCGCTCGCTGCTGGGACTGGTGGCGCCGTGGACCGGCTCGATCCAGCTGCTGGGCGGCGACGTCCGGGCCCAACGGCGGTGGGTGGCCTACCTCCCCCAGCGCGAGGTCATCGACTGGGACTTCCCGCTGGTGGTCGGGGATGTGGTGATGATGGGCCGGTACCCTCACCTGGGCTGGGGCCGGCTGCCGGGATCCGGGGACCGCCGTGTCGTGGCCGCATGTCTGGACGCGCTGGGGATATCTGACCTGCGAGAACGCCACATCGGCGAGCTGTCCGGGGGTCAGCAGCAGCGCACGCTGCTGGCTCGCGCCCTGGCGCAGGAGGCCCGCATCCTGCTGCTGGACGAGCCGTTCATGGGCGTGGACGCGGCGACCGAGCAGATGATTCTGGCGCTGCTCCGGCGGGTGCGTGCGGAGGGCAAGGCGGTGATGATCGCGGACCACGATCTGGTGAGGGCGGGTGAGAACTACGATCGGGTGCTGCTCTTAAACCAGCGCCTGGTGGCCTTTGGCCCGCCTTCGCAGGTGCTGGTCGCCGACCTGCTGCGGGTCACCTATGCCGGCCGCCTGATCCCGCTGGAGACGCTGGGCCAGCGCGAAAAGCCTCCCGCATGAACGTGCTGGCCCGGCTGATCGAACCGCTGCAGTACACCTTCATGCAGCAGGGCCTGGCCGCCGCTGTGCTGGTCGGCGTGGTCTGCGCGATCATGGGCAGCTTCCTGCTGGTCAAGCGTTGGGCGCTGCTGGGCGACGCCATCTCGCACGCGGTGCTGCCCGGCGTGGCCATCGCCTTCCTGCTGGGCTTACCCTTCTTCGCTGGCGCGCTGGTTACCGGGATGCTGACGGCACTGGGCATCGGGTTCGTCGAAAGGCACACGCGTCTCAAGCAGGACGCGGCCATGGGGTTGCTGTTCGTGAGCGCCTTCGCGCTGGGCCTGGCGATCATCAGCCGCATCCGCAGCCCCGTGGACCTGTTCCACGTCCTGTTCGGCAACGTGCTGGCGGTCAGCCGGGGAGACCTGGCCCTCACCGCCGCCTCCGGGCTGCTGGTGGTTGGTGTAATCGCCTTCCTCTACAAGGAACTCCTGATGTGGGCGTTCGACCCCATCATGGCCGAGAGCGTGGGCTTGCCTGTCCGGCTGCTTCACTACGTCATGCTGCTGCTCACCTCTCTGACGATCGTGGCGTCGCTACAGGCGGTGGGCATCGTGCTGGTCATCGCGATGCTGATCGCGCCTCCGGCGACCGCGATACTGCTCACCGACCGGTTTCACCGGATGGTGCCGCTGGCGGCCGGTATTGGTGTGCACGCGGCGGTGGTCGGGCTGTACCTGTCATACTATCTCGACGTCGCCTCCGGAGCCACGATGGTCTTGGTGAGTGCGCTCCTCTTCGGTCTGGCCATGGCGCTCTCGCCCCGGCGCGGCCTGGTGTCCCAGGCTTTGCGGCGCCGCCGCACGGCGGCTGAGGCGCGCGCGACCGACTACATGAAGGAGCTGTTCGCGCATCCTGCGGACCAGCCGGTACCGCCCGAGGCGCTTGCCGGCCGGCTGCGTGACTCGCCCGCCCGGGCGCGCGCCGCCACCAGGCACCTGAGCCGGCTCGGGCTTGTGGAGGCGCACGGCGGCGGCGTGCGCCTGACCGCCGAGGGCCGCCGTCAGGCGGCGCACGCGGTACGGACCCACCGGCTGTGGGAGCGCTTCCTGGTCGACCGCGCCGGCGTGCCCTGGGAAGAGGTGCACGCCGCGGCTGACCGCATGGAGCACGAGAGCACGCGTGCGGTGACCGAGGCGCTGGCCAGCGCCGTGGGGCCCCAGGCCACCGATCCGCACGGCGCGCCGATTCCCACGAAGGAGGGCCTGGTGGCGCCCCGCGGGGCCGAGTACCTGCTCTCCGAGCTGCGGACCGGGCAGGCGGCTGTCGTGACCAGCGTCGAAGACGAGGATCCTGAGATCCTGCGCACGCTTTCGGAGGTGGGCCTGGTGCCCGGCCGCGGCATACGGCTGGTGGCGGTCACCGACGAGGGCCTGCTGGTGGCCATCGACGGCGAGGAGCGCCCTGTCAGCCGCCGCGTGGCCCGCAGCGTGCTCGTCACGCCGGCCAGGTGATGCGTCCGCCTGTGGCACCTCCCGCCGCCTGGCTGCCCCTGGATCAGCCACCCACCGTTTTCATCCGCCCAACCCCATGAGCAGTCGCGTCACCTGGAAGTGGATCAGCAGGCCGGCGGCGTCCGCCACCGCGCAGATGGGGGGAAAGTCCCCGCAGCGAGAGCCGGAGGCGGGCGGTTTCCAGGGAGCAAGAAGAGGGTAGATCAGCCAGGAGAGGAGAACGAAGCCTCCTGCGCCTATCCACATGGCAGCATCATGGCCTGCCGCGAGAGCTCCGTGGACTTCCTGCGCAGCCTGGGCTACACGACCCTCCTGCTGCCGCGGGAGCGCATCGCGCCCCTCGACCTGGTGGGACGCCTGCCCGGAGGACGCGCCCGGCAGCTCGGTTCCCTGAGCCGACTGGTCGTCGGCGACACGGCGCCGCCCCTGACCACGCGCGACGAGCGGGTCGCCCAGCTCAGCGGCCGACACACGGACGCCCTGGACGTGGGGGTGGCTCTGCGTCTCCTCCTGAACTTCCTGGCCGCCCTGGCCCCGGTCACGGTGGCCGTAGAGACGGCTTTTTCCAGAGCGCGCAAGGTGGAGTTTTCATACGAAGATGTCCGCTCCGACGCGGTGGATCTGATCGACCTGCGCCGCTGGCTCGGACGGCGCCCCGCGTTGGACTACACAAACCCTGTGGTCGACGACTACTTCATCGGCGACGGCGAGGTTGTGGTGATCACCCGCGTCCTGAAGTCTGCCTCCTTCGGCGTCGTCGCTATGGACGACGAGCGGCGCCGCCTGGAGGTGGATCTCACCGCGCAGCGGCGCAAGCTGGCCAAGGCCGGCGTGAAGGTCAGCAGCGACGAGCAGCTCAAGATCACCTTCACGGGCCCCACCCCGCTGGTCTTCGCCTTCCAGGGGTTCCGCCTGCACATCGACACGAACGGATTGCACGTTTCAGACGACGTCCCGCCGGAGATGGGGCTGATGGCGGTCGGCGGCCCCGTCCTGGCTGGTGCGCCCCGGCCGGTGGTCCTCAACCGTCACGGCCTGCTGGCCCTGGACTGAATTGGCGTCGCCTTCATCTCCACGGCCAGGCTCCCCGAAGGTCAACTGCCCCGGGGGTTCGTGCGTGGCGCGCCGGACATGGTAGTCGAGGTCCTGTCCCCGTCGGACAACCCGGTCGACCTGCCGTCGCGATCTCCAGCACGTCCTCCCCGCGCAGTTGCACCGTGACCGGCGTCTCGTGGACGCGGCCTTCCAGGCGCCCCCGCAGCGCGTCGGCGATCCCCACCAGCGCTGCCGCCAGCAGCCCAAGCCGCGGGCCGAGGACCCGTACTTGTCCAGGCCGGTCCGTTGGGGGGCGGGGTTGTGTGGGTTGATGATCTATGAGACACTGGACCGGCATCGCAGAGCCGTTGCGGTCTGTGAGAGTCTGCAGGAGAAGGTGGTAGGAGGATGGCGACGGGGACCGTCAAGTGGTTCAACAGCGAGAAAGGATACGGCTTCATCACGCCTGATGACGGCAGCAAGGATCTGTTCGTGCACTACACCAGCATCGAAGGCGAAGGCTACAGGTCCCTCACCGAGGGACAGAAGGTGGAGTACACCCCTACGCAGGGGCAGAAGGGTCCACAGGCCTCCAGCGTCCGCCCCATCGGCTAGCCCTCCAAGCCGGGGCCAAGGCCTGCCAGCGGGAGACTGAGCCCGGGCGCCCGGGCTCAGTCACTATGGTCAGCGGTAATGACAGGAGGCTAACTCATGAAGAGCCCTCGTGCCAGCGGGTTGGCTCTGCTGGCGTTTTCCGTCGTGGTGCTTGTCGGCGGGACGAATTTCGTGGCCGTCCGTTTCAGTAATCGGGAGCTGGCCCCCTTCTGGGGCGCGGCACTGCGCTTTGCGGCGGCGGCCCTCCTCCTTCTGGTGCTGGTGCGTGCGCAGCGGCTCCCCCTGCCCCGCGGCCGGGGGCTCCTCGGGGCGCTGCTGTATGGCGTCCTGGGCTTCGGCGCGGCCTACGCCTTCGGCTACTGGGGGCTTCAGCGAGTTCCGGCCGGCCTGGGAGCCGTGATCCTGGCCTCCACCCCGCTATTCACCTTCGCCCTGGCGGTCGTCCACCGCCAGGAACCCTTTCGCTGGCGGCCGCTGCTGGGTGGGGCCGTCGCTTTGTGCGGCATCGGCGTCATGTTCAGCCGCTCGGTGGGCGCGGCCGTTCCCCTGGCCTCGCTGCTGGCGATGGTGGCCACCGCGGTCTGCGCCGCGGAAGCCTCGGTCATCGCCAAGCAGTTCCCCCGCGCCGTCTGGGGTCGGAGCCGTGCCTGACTTGCGCGGAATGAAGAGGCGGCCCGCTTCAGGCCCCGGCCCGTCCGGGGAGGGGGCGCACCCGGCTGCCGATGACCAGTCCTGCGGTTATGAGCACCACGTTCTTGATGGCGTACTGTCCTTCCAAGGTGGGGAGGAGCGGGTTCCCGTTCTGGAAGGCGGTACCGGGCAGCAGGATGAACACCTGGGATGTCCCCAACAGCTGCAGCCAGAGCAGAAAGAGCCCGGCGCGCAGGATCAGAGGGTGCGGGACGAGCAGGGCGATGCCGATCAGGACCTCCCATCCGCCGATGAAGAGCAGCGCCGCCCGGGGTGGCAGCCAGAACACAGTGCGCACGACCAGGTCGGCGGCGGGGCTAGCCCCCGCTAGCTTCAGCGCGCCGAACCATAGATACACCAGAGCGATCGCCAGCCGCAGTAGCGCCACGCCATAGGCGGCCATGAACCCGACGAGGGCCTGATCCAGACGGTCCAGAATCCCTCGCCCACTCACCACTGGCTGCCGCTCCACCATCAACGGTCACCTCCCCTCCCGAGGGCGATTCGTCGGCCCTCGGCGCGGTCCCGGCATGAGGTAGGCTGCACTCTGCTTCCTCCCCGAAGGGATTCGCCGCTCTCTGCGGCCGCCTGCCGTCCCGGATCCCGGGAGCCCTGGGGATCCGGCGACAAGCTGGCCGGCAGGAAATCGGAAAAGCGGAGTAGAATGTCGGGTTGTCCGACAATCATCATGGCGCTGTCCCAGAAGAGAACGCCCGAGCCCGATGCGCTGGCGCTCAGCCCGGTCGAGCGCCAGCGGCTGTACGAGCAGATCGCCCGCCGCCTGCTGGTACAGATTCGGGAGCGCCGCCTCCGGCCCGGAGACCCTCTACCCACCGAGCGCGCCCTCACCCAGTCCTTCCGGGTGGGCCGTTCCTCGGTGCGGGAGGCGCTGCGCATCCTGGAATCCAAGGGCCTGATCGCTCCGGCCGGCAAGGGCGTCTTCGTCGTCGCCGACTACGGGAACCCGCTGAATTCCTCGCTGGAGCTCCTCCTCGCCCTGGAGGAGACCAACCTGCGGGAGCTCTTCGAGGTGCGCAAGATCCTGGAGGTGGAGCTTGCCGGGCACGCCGCCAGGCGCCGGACCCCCGAGCACCTCCAGGCCATGGCCGAGGCCATCGACGAGATGGTGGCCGGGCTGACCTCGCAGGAGCGCTACATCACCGCCGACCTGCGGTTTCACCTCACCGTAGCCGCGGCCACCGGAAATCGCATTGCCGAACGGATGATGGACGCGGTGCGCACTCCGCTGCAGCAGGCCCTGTCCTCCATATACCACATCCCGGGCAGCCCCCAACGTTCCATCCTGCAGCACCGCCAGATCCTGGAGGCCATCCGGGCGGGGGATGCCGAAGGGGCCCGCCAGCGGATGCGCGAGCACCTGACGCGCGTGGAAGGCGACATCCGCACGATCCTGGACGGAGGGCATGACACCACCCGGGCGGCGAGCCCGGAGGAGCGGGAGGTGGGGGGATGAGCATGGAGTACAGGCGGTGGGCAGCCACCGCGGCCCTGCTGGCGCTGGTGCTGGCCGCGCTGCAGGTGCCGGCGCTGGGGGCGCCGGCCAAGACAAGGGTTACCATCCTGGGCGGTCCGCCGGCGGGGGTCTTCGGCATCTTCGCCACCGGCATCGCCACCTACATCAACCGGGCGGTGGCGGACGTGGACGTCTCGGTGGCGGCCACGGGCGGCTCCACCGAGAACGTGCGGCGCCTGCAGGCCAAGGACGCGGAGATGGGCCTGGCCTTCTCCTCCGACGTCCACGAGTCGTACTACGGGCTGGAGATCTTCCGCGGCACCCGACACACCAACCTGCGGGCGCTGGGGCTGGTCTTCGTCGGCGCGGCGCACGTGGTCACCTACCAGGACAGCGGCATCCGTACGGCCGCAGACCTGGCTGGCAAGCGCGTGGCCGTGGGGACCCCGGGGTCGGGCACCTTCGCCAGCGCCGAGCGGGTCTTCCGTACCATCGGGATCTGGGAAAGGATCACGCGCATCCCGCTGCTGGGGGCCGCGGCCGCTGCGGCGCTACAGGACGGACGGGCCGACGCCTTCTTCTTCACCGGTCCGTTTCCGGACCGCGGCACCATCGAGGCTTCGGCGACGAAGCCGATCCGGATGATCGACGTCTACACCCCCGCGGCGGCGGCGGGGTTCTTCCGCCAGTACCCGTATTTCTCGCGCTACGACTTCCCGCCGGGAGGCTATCCCGGGATGACGGAGGCGGTGCCCACGGTGGGGATTCCCCTGCTTTGGCTCTCCCAGGTGGACGTGCCGGCCGCTCTGATACAGAAGGTGGTCGCCGCCGCCTACAGCCTGCAGGGCCACGAGCACATGCTGCGGGTGCACGCCGCGGCCGCGGACATGCGCCCCCGTCGGGCGCTGCAGGGCATCACCATCCCCCTGCACCCGGGCGCGGAGGCCCACTGGCGCTCGGTGGGGCTGGAGATTCCGGATGCCATCCGGGCGCGGTGATGAGGCGGGCGAGGGCCGCGTCGTGAGATGACCCGCACCCTGGCGCGGGGGTGGGACCTGGCCGCCCAGCTCATGCTGGGCGGCGTCTCCCTTTACTACCTGTGGCTGGCCTGGTACGGCGTCGCCTCGCTGCAGTACTACCGGGGGATTGCCGTACTCTACAGCCTGATAGCCCCCATGCTCCTCTACCGCGGCTGGCGCCGCGCCCGGGAGGATTCCCCCTCGCCTGTGGACCTGCTGCTGGCCGCAGGCGCCATCGTCGGCGTGGGCTACTGGATCCTGGAGCACGAGGCGATGGCTTATCGGGCCGGCGCCTACAACGCGGTGGATGTCTGGATGGGCGTGGTGGTGACGCTGGTGGCCATCGAGGCGGCGCGGCGGGTCCTGGGATGGTCCATGGCTCTGGTGGCCATCCTCCCCGTCGCCTACGCCCTCTTCGGCCAGTACCTGCCGCCGATTATCGGCCACCGGGGCTTCACCCTGCGCCGTGTCATCGAGTATGTCTACCTCACCTCCGACGGCATCTTCGGCATCATGGCGGAGGTCCTGGCCAGTTTCATCATCCCCTTCGTGGTCTTCGGCGCCTTCCTGCAGCGGGCCGGCGTGGGCAGGTTCTTCATCGACCTGTCGCTGGCGCTGTTTGGGCGGATCGCCGGCGGTCCGGCGCAGGCGTCGGTCCTGGCCAGCGCCCTCTTCGGCACCATCAACGGAAGCCCGGTGGCCAACACGGTGACCACGGGGAGCATCACCATCCCCCTGATGAAGCGCACAGGGTTCCCGCCGCACATTGCCGCGGCGGTGGAGGGCGCCGCCTCCACGGGTGGGATGGTCCTGCCGCCGGTGATGGGGGCGGGGGCGTTCATCATGGCGGAGATGACGGCCACTCCCTACGCGCAGATCGTGAAGATCGCCGCCATCCCCGGCATCCTGTACTTCCTCTCCGTGGGCCTGATGATTTACCTGGAGTCGCGCAAGTTGGGCCTGCGGGGGATGGTCCCCGAGGAGATTCCCCGCCTGGGGGAGACCCTGCGGCGCGGCTGGTATCTCTTTCTGCCGGTCGCCGTCCTGGTGGCGCTGCTGGTCTGGGGGCTGCCTCCGGAGCGCTCGGCAGTCTACGCCATCCTCACCGCCGTGGCGGTGAGCTGGGTGCGACGTGAGACGCGCATGGGGCCGCGGGCGATCTGGGAGGCGCTGGTGGAGGGGGCCCGCTCCTCCCTCTTTGTCGCCGCGCTTACCGGGGCTGTGGGCATCCTCATAGGCGTGCTGGCGCTAACCGGCATCGGCATCCGCTTCTCCTACATCGTCGTGGCGCTTGCCGGCGGGAAGCTGTGGCTGACGCTGTTGCTGATTGCCGTCTCCACCCTGATCCTGGGGCTGGCCCTGCCCATCACGGCCACCTACCTGATTGTGGCCGTGATCGCCGTGCCGGTGCTGCGGGAGCTGGGGGTCTCCCTGCTGGTGGCCCACATGATCGTCTTCTGGCTCAGCCTGGACTCCAACATCACTCCGCCGGTGGCGCTGGGACCGTTTGCCGCGGCGGCCATCGCCGGGGCCGATCCCATGCGGGCGGGGTGGAACTGCTTCCGTTTCGCCAAGATCATCTACGTCATGCCCGTGCTGTTCGCCTACAGCCACCTCTTGCTCACAGGGTCGGCCTGGGAGAACACCGCGGCGGTCATCGCGGCTACGCTGGGGACGATGCTCTTCTCGGTTGTCAGCACGGCCTACCTGGTGGTGCGGACCACGCTGCTGGAGTGGGTGGCGCTGGCTGTGGCCACCGTCCTGGCCTACCTTTCCCGACCGGAGGCGTGGGCGGCGGCGCTGGCGCTGTTCGCCGGAGTCTTACTGCTGAACCGGCGGCGGGCGGGCGGCGCTGCGGCGCCGGCCCCGGCGCAGGCGGCGGAGCGGCCGGCGTCGGGCGGGTGAAGGGGGAAGACGAGGAGGGAGAACGATGAAGGAGCCTGATGTCGATTCGACGACCGCCGTCCCGCACCACCGCCTCTTCGAGGCCACGGTGGGCGTGGTCGGCCGGGGGGTCGGCTCCAAGGTTTTCAACCTGGACGAGGTCCCCGAGCTGGCCTCGGAGCACGACCGGCGGCGCAAGAAGATCCTCCTGAACAGCACCAACACAGGCTCTGCACTCCTGGTGGACGTGGTCTCCTACGCTCCCGGGGGGACCTCGCCGCTGCACTTCCACCGGGAGATCGACCACTTCTTCTTTGTCCTGGAGGGCCGCGGCCGGATCGTCATCAACGAAGAGGAGCACCGGCTGCGGGCGGGCAGCGTGGTCTGGATCGCGGCGGGGGACGTCCACAAGGTCTACGCCGACCCCGACAGCCCGCTGGTCTTCCTGGAGTACTTCTCCCGGGGGCAGCACGAGACGGTCTTCCTGGAGGAGGCCTGCGCGTGGCGTCCGGATCCCGGCCGCTGAGCCGGCCCCGGTGGCAGCGCAGGTAGGACTTCCCCGTGACGGAGCGCGGGCTGTGGAGCACGCATCGCGGGCCGTGGAGCACGTAGGCTTCATCGGGCTGGGGGTGATGGGCAGCCGGATGGTGCGGCGGTTGCTGGCGGCCGGCTACCCGGTGACGGGCTACAACCGCACCCGGTCCAGGGCGCAGGAGCTGCTGCAGGCGGGTATGCGCTGGGCGGAGAGCCCTGCGGCGGTGGCCAGAGCGGCGGAGGTCACCATCAGCATGGTCAGCGACACTGCAGCCCTGCGCGCCATCACCGAGGGCGAAGAGGGTCTGCTGGCCGGGTTGGGACCGGGGAAGGTATACGTGGACATGAGCACGGTCAGCCCCGCGGTGAGCGCGGAGGTGGCGGCGCAGGTGGCCGCCCGCGGGGCGCGGATGCTGGATGCTCCGGTCTCGGGCAGCGTGAGCACGCTGGAGCAGGGCCGGCTCTCCATCATGGTGGGCGGGGAGCGCGCCGCCTTCGAGCGGGTCAGGCCCATCCTGCAGGCCATCGGGCCCAAGGTGACCTACGTGGGGGGCAACGGGCAGGCCGTCCTGATGAAGCTGGCCACCAACCTCAGCGTCGCCGTGCAGATGCTGGCGTTCTCCGAGGGACTGCTGCTGGCGGAGAAGGGCGGCATCCCCCGGGCCACCGCGGTGGAGGTGCTGCTGAACAGCGTCATCGCCTCCCCCATGCTCCTCTACCGCGGCCCCTTCGTCCTGGAAATGCCTGCGGAGGCCTGGTTCGACGTGGCCATGATGCAAAAGGACATGCTCCTGGCGCTGGAGCAGGGCCGGCGGCTGGGCGTCCCCCTGCCCACCACCGCAGTGACCAACGAGCTGCTCACCGCCGCCCGGGCCATGGGGCTGGAGAGGGAGGACTTCGCCGTGCTGCACCGGGTGCTGGCGCGGCTGGCCGGAGGAGGCGGCTGATGCCGGACGCCGCGGAGGTGGCCCTGTGGCTGCAGGCGTACCGGGAGATGCTGGCCATCCGCATCTTCGAGGAGCACGTGCACGACCTCTACCGCCGGGGGAAGATGCCCGGGCTGGCCCACCTCTACACAGGGCAGGAGGCCGTGGCGGTGGGCGTCTGCCGGGCGCTGCGGCCCGACGACTACATCACCAGCACGCACCGCGGCCACGGGCACTGCCTGGCCAAGGGTGCGGCGCCGGACCGCATGTTCGCCGAGCTGCTGGGCAAGGCTGCGGGGTACTGCCGGGGGAAGGGCGGCTCCATGCACATCGCCGACCCCGACAGCGGCAACCTGGGGGCCAACGCCATCGTGGCCGGGAGCGCGGGGATAGCCACCGGCGCCGCCCTGTCGGCGAAGATGCGGGGCAGCGACCAGGTGGCGGTGTGCTTCTTCGGCGAGGGGGCCCTGGGTCAGGGCATCCTCTACGAGGTGATGAACATGGCGGCGCTGTGGAGCCTGCCCGTGATCTACGTTTGCGAGAACAACCTGTACACCGAGTACACGCACTACAGCGAGACCACCGCCGGGGAGGCCGCCGCGCGGCCGGCCGCCTTCGGCATCCCCGTGCAGGAGGTGGACGGACAGGACGTGCGCGCCGTCTATGCGGCGGCCACCGCGGCGGTGCAGCGGGCTCGCCGCGGGGAGGGGCCGAGCTTCCTCCTCTGCCACACCTACCGCTACCTCGGCCACCACGTGGGTGACGTGGACCGCCCCTACCGCAGCAGGGAGGAGGAGGAGCGCTGGCGCAGGGAGCGAGACCCCCTGCAGCTGCTCTCCGCCTGGCTGATCGCGCGGCGGCTGGCCGAGCCCGCTGTCTTTGAGCGGATGGCTGAGGAGGTGCGCCGCGAGGTGGAGGAGGCCATGGCCTTCGCCCTGGACGCGCCCTACCCGGAGCCGGAGGAGGTGGCCCGTCATGTCTATGCCTAGCGCCGCCGCCACCCCGCCGGCGTCCTCCGCGGCGCGCGAGATCACCTTCGCTCAGGCCATCCGGGAGGCCCTGGCGGAGGAGATGCGCCGCGACCCGCGGGTCTTCATCATCGGTGAGGACGTGGCCGAGGCGGGCACACCCTTCAAGGTCCTCAGCGGGCTGGTGCAGGAGTTCGGGACACAGCGCGTGATCGACTCCCCCATCTCCGAGGCCGGGATTACCGGCATCGCCATCGGGGCGGCCATGACGGGGATGCGCCCCGTGGTGGACATCATGTTCGGGGACTTCATCACCCTGGCCATGGACCAGATCGCCAACCAGGCGGCCAAGGTGCACTACATGTCGGGGGGGAAGCTGCGCGTCCCCATGGTGGTACGCACGACGCTGGGGGCCACGCGGCGCTCCGCGGCGCAGCACAGCCAGAGCCTGCACGCCTGGGTGAGCCACATCCCCGGGCTGAAGGTGGCGCTGCCATCCACCCCCTACGACGCCAAGGGGCTGCTCAAGAGCGCCATCCGTGACGACAACCCGGTGGTCTTCTTCGAGGACAAGATGATGTACACGCTGCGCGGCCCGGTCCCTGAGGAGGAGTACACCATTCCCCTGGGCAGTGCGGAGGTGAAGCGGCCGGGTACCGACATCACAGTCGTAGCCACCAGCAGCATGGTGCAGGTGGCCCTGGCGGCGGCGGAGGCCCTGGCGGCGGAGGGGATCAGCGCGGAGGTGGTCGACCCCAGGACGACAGTCCCCCTGGACCGCGAGACCCTGGTGGCCTCGGCGCGCAAGACCGGACGCGCGCTGGTGCTGGACGAGGGCTACGAGCAGTACGGGGTGACGGCCGAGCTGGCCGCCGTCATCGCCGAGGGGGCCTTCTACCACCTGGAGGCGCCGGTGCGGCGCATGGGCGCCATGCACGTGCCCATCCCCTTCTCCCCGGTGCTGGAGGACCTCACAGTGCCCACCGTGGATGGGGTGGTGACGGCGGCCAGAGAGCTGGTGGCACGGGCCTGAGGGAGGGAGGACGATGGGACTCAAGACCTATGGCCTGATGGCGGTGGATTGGGAGCAGCGGGTGGACATGGACCGGCTGCGGAGGGAGCGGCTGGCCCGCGTCAAGGCCTTCCTCAAGCGGTCCGAGCTGGGGGCGCTGCTTTGCTTCGACATGAACAACATCCGCTACATCACCGCCACCCACATCGGCACCTGGGCCATGGACAAGCTGGTCCGCTTCACGCTTCTGCCGCAGGACGACGAGCCGATCCTCTGGGACTTCGGCTCGGCGGCCCGCCACCACCAGCTCTACTGCCCCTGGCTGGGGGAGCGCTCCCGAGCCGGCATCTCCACCCTGCGCGGCGCCTACCCCCAGCGGGCGCAGGACGTGGCCCGGAAGATCCGCCTGGAGCTGGAGGCGCGGGGGCTGCACCGCGAGCCGCTGGGGGTGGACGTGGTGGAGCCGACGGTCCTCTTCGCCCTGCAGGCGGAGGGGTTGAGGGTGGTGGACGGCCAGGAGCTCATGCAGCAGGTGCGCAAGATCAAGACCCAGGACGAGATCACCCTGCTTGTCACCGCCTGCATGATGGTGGACGCCGCCTACGAGGAGCTCTACCGGGCCATGAGGCCGGGGATGCGGGAAAACGAGTGTGTGGGCCTGGTGAGCAAGGTCCTCTACGACCTGGGGTCGGAGCACGTGGAGGGCGTCAACGCCATCAGCGGGGAGCGCTGCAACCCCCACCCCCACGTCTACACCGACCGGGTGCTGCGCCCGGGCGACCCGGCGTATTTCGACATCCTGCACAGCTTCAACGGCTACCGCACCTGCTACTACCGCACCATCGCCGTAGGCAGCGCCTCCCCGGCCATGGTGGATGCCTACCGCCGCTGCCGAGACTACCTGGACGCCGCCATCAGCCTGATCCGCCCCGGGGTGACCACGGCGGACGTGGTGCGGGTCTGGCCCAAGGCGGAGGAGTTCGGCTTCCCCAACGAGGAGGCCGCCTTCGCCCTCCAGTACGGTCACGGCGTCGGCCTGTCCATCTGGGAGCGGCCGATCTTCAGCCGCCTCTCCTCCTTCGACCACCCCGAGGTGATCGAGGAGAACATGGTCTTCGCCCTGGAGACCTTCTGGCCGGCCACAGACGGCTGGTCGGCCGCCCGCATCGAGGAGCAGCTGGTGGTCACCCGGGACGGCGCCGAGGTGATCACGCGCTTCCCGGCGGAGACCCTGCTCGTGGCTGGCACGCGCTACTACACCGCGGTGGGCCCCCTGCCCGCCACCCGGGAGACGCAGTCGCAGCTGAACCGGGAGGTCCCGCCTCTGGAGAGGGTGGTGGCCGGCAGCCGGCTGGAGGGGGACCGGGCGCCCGCCTGAGGGACCGCGCCGCCGTGCCCGACGAGCGCGTGCAGGCGGCCGTCGCCCACTGGGCTCCGCGCTTCCTCGCCCAGGGGGTGGACTACAACGACTTCGTCCGTGTCACCGCCGGGGTGCAGCGGTGGGAGCAGTGGCTCGACGCCTGGGCGGCCGCCGGAGAGGTGCACGCGGCCCTGGCCCGCGATGCGGAGGAGCGGGGCCGCAGGATCAGCGCGGGCGAGGCCTACGTGCGGGCGGCCCTGTGCTTCCACTTTGCCCGGTTCGTCTGGCTGGTGGACCTGGAGCGGCACCGCTGGGCCGCCCGGCAGGCGGTGGCCCATCTGCGCGCCGCCCACCGCCACCTCGACCCCACGGCGGAGCGGGTGGAGGTCCCCTTTCCGGGCGCGCCTCTGGTGGCCAACCTGCGGAGACCGCCTGAGGCGACCCGCCCGCCGCTGGCCCTGCTCCTTCCCGGCCTGGACTCCTGCAAAGAGGAGTTCTTCCACTGGGAGAACGTCTTCCTCGTCAGAGGCATGGCCACCTTATCCCTGGACGGGCCGGGGCAGGGGGAGAGCGGGTTTGCCACCACCATCCGGCCGGACTATGAGGTGGCGGTCGCCGCCGCCCTGGACGCGCTTTCCCGGCGCAGGGACCTGGCCCTGGAGCGCGTGGGCGCCGTGGGGGTGAGTTTGGGCGGGTACTACGCCCCCCGCGCCGCCGCCTTCGAGCCGCGCCTGCGGGCGGTGGCTTCCGTAAGCGGGCCCTGCAACTTCGCGGAGTGCTGGGAGGGACTGCCGCAGCTGACGCGCGAGGCGTTCAGGCATTACTCCGGCGCCGCCGACGAGCAGGAAGCGCGCCGGCGGGCCGACCGCCTGGACCTGAGCGGCGTCCTGTCCCGCCTGCGCCAGCCGCTTCTTGTGGTGGCCGGCAAGCTCGACCGTCTGATTCCCTGGGAGCAGGCCGAGCGCATGGCTGCGGCGGCGCCCCGGGCGGAGCTGGTGCTCTATCCCGAGGGCACCCACGTCTGCAACAACATTCCCTACAAGTACCGGCCTCTGGTGGCCGACTGGATGAAGGAGACGCTGGCCGGTGTGGGATAGGTCCCCATGACCGAGGCGGCCGACCGCCCAGTCGGGGTGGCCCTGATTGGTACGGGGATGTGGGCCCGCCGGCTGGCCGCGGCCCTGCAGCGGACCGCGGCCCTGCGGCTGGTGTGCTGCTACAGCCGGGAGGAGGCCCGGCGGAGGGCCTTCGCCGCAGACTTTCGCTGCCAGGCCGCCCCTTCTTTCGAGGCGGCCATCGACCACCCCGAGGTGGAGGGGGTGCTCCTGGTCACACCCAACTACGTGCACAGGGAGCTGGCGTTGGCCTGCGCCGCGAGGGGGCGGCATCTCTTCGTGGAGAAACCCATCGCCGACACGTTGGCCGACGGCCAGGCGATGGCGGCGGCGTGCCGGGCCGCGGGGGTTACGCTGCTGGTCGGGCATCAGATGCGGCGCCTGGGAGCGGCGCGCCGCACAAAGGCGCTGCTGGAGGAGGGGGTGCTGGGAACGGTGGTGCTGGCCGAGGCGAACTTCTCCCTCCCCGGCGTGCTCACCCCCGACCAGTGGCGGGCGCACCGCCGCACCTGTCCCGGAGGTCCGCTGATGCAGCTTGGCGTCCACCACGCCGATACCCTGCAGTACCTGCTGGGGCCTGTGGTCCGGGTGCGCGGGTCGTTCGCCCGCCTGTCGACTGCGGCCGAGATCGACGACGTGGCCGTGGCCGCGCTGGAATTCGCCGCAGGCACACAGGGAACGCTTACCAGCAGTTACGTATCGCCCAAGACCTACTCCCTCCGGCTCTACGGGACGGCCGCGGTGCTGGACTATCAGACGGAGATGGCCGTATGGCCGGACGCCGCGCGGCTGGACGCCGCTACCACCCTCACCCTGCGCACGGAGAAAGGGACTGCGACGGTTCCGTTCACCCCGCGCGACGCCCTGGTGGAGGAACTGGAGGAGTTCGCCCGCTGCGTCCGCGGCGCGGCCCGGCCGGAGACCGGGGCGCCAGAGGCGCTGGCCGCGCTTGGGGTGGTCCTGGCCGCCGTGCGCTCCCACGAGCTCGGCGGGGTGGTCGAGGTGGCAGGGTGACCGATCACGGCCCATCCGGTGCGGCAACGTCCTGGATCGGGCGACCGCTGCGACGGAGGGAGGACCGCCGCTTCCTGGAGGGGCGCGCCAGGTACGTCGACGACCTGGTCCTGCCGGGGATGCTGCACATGGCGCTGCTGCGCAGCCCCGTGGCCCACGCCAGGCTGCGGGGAGTGGAGGACTCGGCGGCGCGCCGCCTCCCCGGTGTCGTCGCCGTGGTCACGGCGGCGGACCTGGAGGGGCGGATTCACCCCCTGCCCATCCTCGCCCCTGCGGGCGCCTCTGTGGCTCCGGTGCCGCACCCCCTCCTGGCGCGCGACCGGCTGCGATACGTTGGCGAGCCCGTGGCCGCCGTGTTGGCCGAGAGCAGGCAGGCCGCCGCAGATGCCGTGGAAGCCCTGGTCCTGGAATACGATCCGCTGCCGCCGCTGCCCGACCCTCGCGCGGCTCTGGAGACCTCCGTCCTGCTCCACGAGGAGGCGCCGGGGAATGTCCTGTTGCGGTGGAGGGGCGGCAGCGGCGATGTGGCCGCCGCATTCGGCACGGCGGCGCACGTGGTGCGCGGGGTGTTCCGTCTCCCCAGGCTGGCAGCCGCGCCCATCGAGCCGCGGGGCGCGGTGGCCGCCTACGACGCGCGGCGCGACCTGCTGACCGTCTGGGGGTCCTCGCAGGATCCCTACCGGCCGCGTTCCCAGCTCAGCCGCGTCCTCGGCCGTCCCGAGGAGCGGATCCGCTACATCGTTCCCGACGTGGGCGGCGCCTTCGGCAGCAAGGGCGCCCTCGCCCCTGAGGCGGCTCTGGCGGCGTTTCTGGCAGTGGGCCGGGAGCGGCCGGTCAAATGGGTGGAAGGCCGGCGGGAGAACTTCGCCGCGGCGTACCAGGGGCGGGGCTTGGAGGCTGAGGCCGAGCTGGCGACGGACGCCGCCGGGCGCTTCCTGGGGCTGCGCGCCCGCCTTGTCGCCGACCTGGGCGCCTACCTGTGCCCGCTGACGCCTCTGCCCCCCGTGACGGCGTCAATGCTGCTCACCGGCGTGTACATCATCCCCGCCGTCGAGGTGGAGCTCGTCGGGGTGGCGACTACGAAGGTGCCCACCGGCCCCTACCGCGGGGCGGGACGGCCGGAAGCGGCGGTCGTAATCGAGCGGATGGTGGACCTGGCCGCGCAGGAGCTGGGCATGGATCCCGTGGAGGTGCGGCGGCGCAACCTGATTCCCCCCGACCGCTTCCCCTACCCGAACGGGCTCGGCTACACCTACGACTCCGGCGACTACCGCGGCGCGCTGGAACGGGCGTGTGCGCTGGCCGGCTACGTCCAGCGCCGTGAGGAGCAGCGCCGGGCCCGGGCGGAGGGACGCCTCCTGGGGATCGGCGTGGCCATGTACGTGGAGCGCGCCGGCGACGCTCTGGCCGAGCACGCCAGGATCGCCGTCGGGCCCGACGGCCAGGTCGTGGTCCACCCCGGCTCGACCGCCCACGGGCAAGGGCACGAGACCGCCTTTGCTCAGATCGTCGCCGAGCTGCTCGGTGTGGATCCGGGCGCGGTCACGGTGCGGCAGGGGGACTCCGCCGCCCTCCCGCGGGGCGGCGGGACCTTTGCCAGCCGCTCGGTGACGGTAGGAGGCTCGGCCGTCTTCGTGGCAGCCGGGCGTATTCGGGAGAGAGCCGCCCGCATCGCCGCCCACCTGCTGGAGGCGGCCCCCGAGGACATCGTCTGGGCGGACGGTACCTTCTCCGTCCGCGGCGTCCCCGGTCGCGCCGTGACCTTCGCCGAGGTCGCCGCCGCGGCCCACCGTCGGGAGCGGCTGCCCGCCGGGATGGGTCCTGGGCTGGAGGCTTCCGGCGAGTTCACCCTCCCTGGGCCCGTCTTCCCCTATGGGGCCTGTGTCGCCGTGGTGGAGGTCGACGAGCAGACCGGCCTGGTACAGGTGCGGCAAGTCGTGGCGGTCGACGATCCCGGCCGGGTGGTCAACGCCCTCCTGGCGGAAGGGCAGGTATCCGGAGCCACGGTTCAGGGGCTGGGGCAGGCGCTGCGGGAGCAGGTGGTCTACGACGAGAGCGGGCAGCTCCTTACGGCCACCTTCCTGGACTACGGCCTCCTGCGGGCCCCGGACGTCCCGCCCATCGCCGGCGAGCTTCAGGAAACCCCGTCCCCCTTCAATCCCCTGGGTGTCAAGGGGATCGGCGAGGCGGGTGCCATCGGCACTCCCGCCGCGGTGGCCAATGCGGTCATGGACGCCCTGCGGCCGATGGGTGTGCGCCACCTCGATCTCCCCCTGGCGCCGGAGAAGGTCTGGAGGGCGATCACGGAGACGCGGGCCGCGGGGGTCTGACAGCCATGCGCCTTGGAGCCATCTTCCCGCAGACAGAGATCGGCACCGACCCGCAGGCCATCGGCGGCTTCGCCCGTGCCGCCGAGGAGGCCGGCTACGACCACATCCTGGCCTTCGACCACGTGCTGGGGGCTGCGCCGCGCGAGGGGTGGCGCGGTTATACCTACCGGGATGCCTTCCACGAACCCCTCGTGCTCTTCGGCTACCTGGCCGCGGTGACGCGGCGAATCGAGCTGACCACCGGGATCCTCATCCTTCCCCAGCGCCAGACCGCGCTGGTGGCCAAGCAGGCCGCCGAGGTGGACGTCCTCTGCGGCGGCCGGCTGCGGCTGGGTGTGGGGCTGGGTTGGAACGATGTGGAGTACGAGGTCCTGGGGATGGATTTCCACACCCGGGGCCGGCGCATGGAGGAGCAGGTGAAGGTGCTGCGCCTGCTGTGGACCCAGGAGGTGGTGACCTTCGAGGGGCGGTGGCACCGCATCCGTGCCGCCGGGATCAACCCGCTGCCGCGGCGCCGGCCGATCCCCCTGTGGATGGGCGGCCACGACGACCGGGCTCTGCGCCGTGCCGCGCGCCTGGCCGACGGGTGGATGGCCGGCGGAACCCTGCGCACGCCCACCTCCCAGGGGCCGCCGCCGAACCTGGAGACCTACCGGGCCATTGTGGGCAAGCTGCGCGCTTTCCTGCAGGAGGCCGGGCGCGACCCGAAGACCTTCGGGCTGGAGGGGAGGATCAGCTACGCGGCCGGGCCCGACGGGTGGAAGGCGGGGTGGGAGGCGTGGCGGGAGCTGGGCGGGACACATCTCAGCGTGACCACCATGGGGGCCGGCCTGCCGTCTCCAGCCGCGCACGTTGACGCCATCCGGGAGGTCAAAGCCGCCCTGGGCGTCTGAAGGACCCCGTCTGCCGAGATCTGCTCCTTCTGCAGTGCGGTAGGTCGGGCCTGCCGGGGGGGAGCCGCGGGGGCGTACGGCGAAGGCCGTCCGAGAGCTGTGCGGGTTGCCCTGTTCGTCACGTGCCTGGTGGACCAGCTCTTCCCGCAGGTGGGGGAGGCAGCGGTGGCCGTGCTGCGGCGGGCCGGCGTGGAGGTGAGGTTCCCCCGCGGGCAGACCTGCTGCGGGCAGGTGGCCTTCAACGCTGGATTCTGGCAGGAAGCACGGCGGCTGGCCAGGCGCCTGGTCGAGACCTTCGCCACGGGGGAGGCGGTGATCGCACCCGGTGGCTCCTGTGTGGCCATGGTCCGCCAGTACTACCCGTTGCTGCTGCGCGGGGACCCGCGGGAGGCGGAGGCGGCCTCCGCGCTGGGTAGGCGGACGTACGAGCTGACCCAGTTCCTGGTGGATGTGCTGGGGCGCGAGGACCTCGGCGCCCGCTTCCCCTACCGCGTCACCTACCAGCCGTCCTGTCACGCCCTGCGGGGGCTTGGAGTGCGGGACCAGCCTCTGCGACTGCTGCGGCGTGTCAGCGGGCTGCGCTACTGCCCGTTGCCTGAGGCGGAGGAGTGTTGCGGCTTCGGCGGTCTTTTTGCCGTGAAATTCGCCCGCCTGTCGGCGGCGATGCTGGAAGCCAAGGTCCGCGCCGTCGAGCAGAGCGGTGCCGAGGTGGTGACGTCCCTGGATGTGAGCTGCCTGGCGCACATCGGGGGCGCGCTGCGCCGCCGAGGCAGCTCCGTCCGCGCGCTGCACGTGGCAGAGGTCCTGGCGGCATCGTGAGCGCCCACCTGCCGCCTGTGCGCATCGACTTCGCCGCCAACGCCGCTCGGGCGCTGGCTGACCCTGCCCTGCAGGAGGCGCTCTCCCGTTGCTTGAGCGCCTTTCGCCGCCAGCGGCAAGAGGTGGTGGAGGAGGTCGCCGATTGGGAGATCCTCCGACAGCGGGCGCATCAGATCAAGCTGCACACCCTGGCCCACCTGGACACATACCTGGAGCAACTGGAGGCACAGGTGACGGCCGCCGGTGGAGTGGTTCACCGGGCGCGCGACGGGAGGGAGGCCGCCCGGGCCATCGCCGCCCTGGTGGTCCGGGCCACGGGGCGCACGGTGGTCAAGAGCAAGTCGATGACCGCCGAGGAGATCGATCTCAATGCGGCCCTGGAAGCCGCCGGCTGCGAGGTGCTGGAGACCGACCTGGGGGAGTACGTACAGCGCCTGGCCGGTGAGCCTCCATCGCACATCATCGTTCCGGCGGTGCACCGAGCCCGCAGCGCCATCGCCCGACTGCTGGCAGAGCGTATCCCTCTGACGCCGGAAGCGGACGCGGAGCAGATCACCCGCGCGGTGCGCCAGCACCTCCGGCAACGGTTCCTCTCGGCGCAGGTGGGGATCAGCGGCGTCAACTTCGCCGTGGCCGAGACCGGGACCATCGTGCTGGTGGAGAACGAGGGAAACGCCCGGATGGTGACCACGCTGCCCCGAGTGCACATCGCCCTCATGGGGATGGACAAGGTCATACCGCGGCTGGCTGACCTGGCTGTCTTCTTGACCCTCCTTCCACGCAGCGCCACCGGGCAGCGCGCCACAAGCTACGTTTCCCTAATCACCGGTCCCCGCCGGCCGGGCGAGGTGGACGGGCCGGAGGAGCTGCACCTGGTGATCATGGACAACGGCCGCAGCCGGATCCAGGCCGACCAGGAGGTGCGGGAGTCGCTGGCCTGCATCCGCTGCGGCGCCTGCCTGAATGTCTGCCCGGTCTTCGCCCGCACCGGCGGCCACGCCTACGCCTCCCCTTACAGCGGGCCCATGGGCGCGGTGCTCACGCCGCTGCTGCGGGGGCTGGAAGTGGCCGGAGACCTCCCCTTCGCCTCTTCGCTGTGCGGTGCCTGCGCCGAGGTCTGCCCGGTGAAGATCGACCTGCCGCGGCTGCTGCTGACGCTGCGGGCGCGGGTCGTCGCCCGGCGCGGGGCCCCGCTATTGGAGCGGCTCTTCGTGCGTGTGTGGACTTGGACCATGGCCCAGCCGGCCCGGCTGGCCGCGGCCGGTCCGCTGGCGCGTTTGGTGTACCGGCTCATTGTGGGTCGAAGGCTTCCCCTGCCCTCCCTCCTCTCGGCGTGGACGGCCACGCGGGACCTGCCGGTCCCTCCCGCGGCGGCCTTTCGGCAACGGTGGCGGGGATGACGGCGCGGGAGGACCCGACCGCACTCTTCACCCGCAGGGCGTCTGCCGCCGGGGCGGAGGTGGTGGAGGTGGCGGCGCGGCAGTGGCCCGCAGATTTGGTGGGGGCACTGCTCCGTCGGGGGGTACGTACGGTGGCGCTCTGGGAGGACCCGCTGCTGGAGCCGCTGCGCGGGGCCCTGGTGGGGGCGGCTGTGCAGCTGCTCTCCGCCACCCAGCAGGAGGCCGGCCGCCTGGTGGAGGCGGATGCCGGCGTGACCACCGCCGACTGGGCCGTCGCTGAAACCGGCAGCCTGGTCCTTGCCTGTTCCCCGGGCCGTCCCCGGGGAACGTCGCTGCTACCACCCCTGCACGTCGCCGTCCTGCCCGCCGGCAGGATCGTGTCCACGCTGGCGGATGTCCTGGCGCGGACTGCCCCGCTGCCGTCGGCGCTGACGCTGGTCTGCGGGCCCAGCCGCACCGCGGACATCGAGCTGACGCCGGTGCGCAGGGTGCACGGACCCACGGCGGTGTGGGTGTACCTCCTGCGGTGAACACCCGTGGCCGCCTGGCGCACTCAGACGCTTTGCCATCAGCTCCGGGGGTGGCGCCCTCGTGCCTGCTTGCCGGGGACCATCTTGCCGGGGACGATACCCTCGCCGCCTGATGGACGACACCGGTCGAACCCGGTTGGAATGGAAGGTGGGACTCGCGGGCAGGGTTTTCGCAGGGAAGGCAGACTCCGGTGGGACGGCCCGGGGCGTAGCGCCCGCACGGTGGCCGGCGACCATGCGCGGGGGTTGAAGTGGGGGCGGCGAGAATATTTACCTTGATCCTGCAGCGAGGAGGGGGGTGAGAGCGCGCCCGCGGCGGCAATGAGACCTCGAGGAGGTGAGGAGGCAGCCATGAAGCCGTTGCGTTGGTGGGCTATCTGCTGGTTTGCTGGAGTCCTGGCCCTGGCGACGGTCGGCGCCGCGGGACTGGTAGCGGCGCAGCAGGCGGCCGAATACAAGGTGGGGGTCGTCACCTCGCTGTCCGGCGAGCTGGCCTTCGGCGGCAACGTGACGAAGCGCGGCTACGACCTGTGGGCGGAAACCCTGAACAAGGCCGGCGGCATCCTGATCGGGGGCAAGCGCTACAAGGTCAGGCTGATCTACGCCGACGACCAGAGCACGCCGGCCACCGCCGCCGTGGCCGGAGAGCGGCTGATCACCCAGGAGAAGGTGGACTTCATCCTGGGGCCCTACGCCAGCGGCACCACCCTGGCCCTGGCACCCATCACCGAGAAGTACCGCGTCCCGCACATCACCGGATCGGCTGAGTCTCCGCTGATCTGGAAGGGGAAGTTCAAGTACACCTTCGGGACCATCCCCACGGTGACCATCATCGCTCAGGCGTCCATCCAGACCCTGGCGCAGGACGTGAGCCCCAAGCCGCAGTCCATCGCCATCCTGGGGATCGACGACGCCTTCTCCAAGTTCGCCGCCGAGGCGTTCCGCACCGCCGCCCAGAGGTTCGGCATCAAGGTGCTGCGATTCGACATCGTGCCGGAGGGCAGCGACTACACGCCGGCGGTGAGCGCGGCCAAGGCGCTGAACCCCGACATCTTCGCCATGGGGTCCCACGAGAAGGCGGCCATCGAGATGATCAAGGCGGCCAAGGAGCTCAAGTTCAACCCCAAGGCCTTCGTGCAGCACTACGGGATGACCACCCCCGACTTCCGCAAGGGGCTGGGGAAGGACGCCGAGTACGTCTTCGGCACCTCGGTGTGGACCCCCAACCTGAACTACCAGGCGAAGATCCTCTTCAAGACGCCGCGGGAGTACGCCACTGTCTTCAAGGCCCGTTTCGGCACCGATCCGGACTACACCGAGGCGGCCTCCACCGCTGCGGGCATCGCCTTCCAGGAGGCGCTGCGGGCCATCAACGCCGCGCCGCCGCTTACGCAGGCGCAGAAGGACGCGCTTATCGGCGCCCTGGAGCGGCTGGACCTGATGACCTTCTACGGACCGATCAAGTTCGCCACCTCCGGGGACTACTACCACGACAACGCCGGGCTGCAGCCCATCGCCCTGCAGTACCAGGGCGGGGTGACCGTGGAGGTCGGCCCGGGCAAGCTGCGCCTGAAGGCACCCAAGTATCCAACGCCCCCCTGGGACAAGCGGTAACTGAGGAGGCCGGGGACGGCGACCCCTTCCCCGGCCTCCTGGCCTGCGAGCCGTGGAACTGTTCCTGCAGACCCTCATCGACGGGGCCCTCATCGGCGGGCTGATCATCGTCGTCGGTGTGGGTTTCTCCCTCTGTTTCGGCGTCATGCACATCGTGGACTTCGCCGTGGGCGAGTGGGTCATGCTGGGCGCGTACACCGCCTACTGGCTGGTGCGCTACCTGGGGCAGGATCCCATGGTCTACCTCCCCCTGATCTTCGCCCTGTTCTTCGGCGCCGGCTGGTTCGTCTACCCGTTGATCTACCGCGCGGTCAGCGGGCGGCGGCACCACCCGGCGCTGATGGGCCTGGTCTTCACCTTTGGCCTCTCCACCCTGGCCAAAGGAGGGGCGCTTTCCGCCTGGGGCTACCACGTGCGCTCGGTGAGCACCTGGCTCTCCGGACAGAGCGTCTCCCTGGGGGTAACCACTCTTCCGGCACTGCGCCTGGCCGGCTTCGTCTTCGGCGTCCTGACCACGGTGCTGTTCATGGTCTTCCTCTACGGCACCCGCCTGGGCGTCTCCATCCGGGCCACCGCCCAGGACCGGGAGACGGCGGCGCTGCTGGGTGTGGACGTGCGGCGGGTCGGCGCCCTGGTCTACGCCACCTACGCGGGCCTCACCGGGATGACGGGGGTGCTCATCGGAGCGCTCTTCTCCATCCACGCGGCCATGGGGGCGAAGTACGTCATCTTCGCCTTCTTCGTGGTGGTGCTGGCGGGGATGGGGTACGTCCCGGGGGTGATAGTGGCCGGTCTGCTCCTGGGGCTGATCCAGTCCTTCGTCGGCGTATACATCAGCGGCCGCTACACGCTCTTTGCCCTCTTCCTCCTCATGTACCTGAGCCTCCTGGTGGCGCCGCGAGGGATCCTCCGCAGAGGGTTGTGACGTGACCACGCCCGCCGCCGAGGTCGCCTCGCCCGTCCGCAGCGCCGCCCTCCTCTGGACGCTGGGAGCCCTCCTTGTGGCCGCGCTGCTCCTTCTGCCCTTCACCGTCTCCTCCTTCTGGATACGCATCGCCACCGAGGTCCTGCTGTGGGCGGGGCTGGCCCAGAGCTGGAACATCATCGGCGGGTACACCGGTTACCTCAGCTTCGGACACGGCGCCTTCTTCGGCCTGGGCGCCTACGTCACCGGTATCGGCATGACCGTGCTGGGGTGGCCCTTCGCCGTCGGGCTGGTGGTCTCCGGTGTGCTGGCGGCCGCCCTGGCCGCGGCCATCGGCTATCCCACGCTGAGGCTGCGCGGGGCATACTTCGCCATCGCCACCTGGGCCTTCGGGGAGATGCTGAGGCAGGTTGCCACGGTGATGGACGTCACCGGCGGGGCGTTTGGCATGCGCCTGCCGGCGTTCCTCAACCTGCCGTTCTTCTACTACGTCACCCTGGGGACCAGCGCTCTCGTCTACCTCACCACCTACCTGCTGCTGGAGCGCTCGCCCTTCGGCTACAAGCTGCTGGCCATCCGGGAGCACGAGGAGGCCGCCGAGATGGTGGGGGTGAACACGGTGGCCGTCAAGGTCAACGCCTTCGCCCTGAGCGCCTTCTTCCCCGGGGTGCTGGGGGGAATCTACGCCTACTGGCTGACCTACATCCACCCGGACAGCGTGCTGGGCGGGATCATCACCGACCTGATGGTGGTCATGGTCTTCCTGGGCGGCATGGGCACCTTCTGGGGGCCGCTGCTGGGCGCCTTCCTGGTGCAACTGGTCAGCCGCAGCCTCTGGCTCGCATGGGGGGAGAGCACCCTCTACCTGGTGATCATCGGCGCGGCCATCTGCGTCGTCGTCCTGTTCATGCCGGGGGGCATAGTCGGCCTGCTGGAGGGTTGGCGCGCGTCGCTGCTGGCTCCGCGCGCGGCCTGGCGCTGGTGGCGGGCGCGGGTGAGGTGGTGATCCCGGGTGCTGGAGACGCAGAACCTGACCAAGAGCTTCGGCGGCATCCTGGCCCTGGACGGCCTCTCCCTCACCGTACCCGCGGGGGCCATCGTCGGCCTGATCGGTCCCAACGGCAGCGGCAAGACCACCTTCTTCAACCTGGTCACCGGTGTCTACCCGCCGGACCGCGGATCGGTGCGCTTCCGCGGCCGCATCATCACCGGCCTGCGCCCCCACCGTATCGCCCGCCTGGGCATCGGCCGGACCTTCCAGATTCCTGCTCCCTTCGTTAAGATGACCGTCCTGGACAACGTGGCGGTGGGTGCCTTCATCCACGAGAGGACCGTCTCCGCGGCGCGGCGCAGCGCTGCGGAGATCCTGGAGTTCGTCGGGCTGGCGGCCAAGGCCCGGGAGCTGGTGAGCCAGGTGACGCTGGAAGACCGGAAGCGGCTGGAGCTGGCGCGCGCCCTGGCCACCCGGCCGGAGCTGCTGCTGCTGGACGAGGTCATGGCCGGGCTGAACCCGGCGGAGGTGCGGGCGGCGGTGGAGCTGATCCGGGCCATCCGCGACCGCGGCATCACCATCGTGGTGGTGGAGCACGTGATGGACGCCATCCTTTCCCTGTGCGAGCGCATCGTGGTCCTGGACGGGGGGCGCAAGATCGCCGAGGACGTCCCTGCGCGGATCGTCACCAACGAGGCCGTCATCCGCGCCTACCTGGGGGAGCGCCGCCGTGCTGCGCATTGAGGGCATCACCGTAGCGTACGACCAGGTGGCCGCCCTGCGCGACGCCTCGCTGGTGGTCTCCCCCGGGGAGATCGTCTCCATCATCGGCGCCAACGGCGCTGGGAAGACCACCCTGCTGCGCACCGTCTCCGGACTGCTCCACCCTCTGACCGGCAGCATCCACTTCGAGGCCACCCGCATCGACCGGATGGAACCGCACCAGATCGCCCGTCTGGGGATCGCGCACGTACCCGAGGGGCGGCGCATCTTCCCCTACCTCAGCGTGCAGGAGAACCTGTGGATGGGCGGGCTGCAGATCAGGGAGCGAAGCCGGATCGAGGCCCGCCTGGAGGAGGTGTTTGACCTCTTTCCCGTGCTGGCGCAGCGTCGCCGCCAGGCGGGAGGGACGCTCTCCGGGGGGGAGCAGCAGATGCTGGCCATCGGGCGCGCGCTGATGGCCGACCCCAAGCTGCTGTTGCTGGACGAGCCGTCCCTGGGGCTGGCCCCCAGGGTCGTGGACGCGGTCTTCGACGTGATCGCCAGGCTCCACGCGCAGAGGCGGACGGTGCTGCTCGTGGAGCAGAACGCCTACCTCTCCCTGGAGGTGGCGGACCGCGCCTACGTGCTGGAGACCGGACGCATTGTCCTGGAGGGAGCGGCGGCGGAGCTGATCGACCACCCCCACGTCAGGCGCGCCTATCTGGGCCGCTGACGTCTCCGCGCCGGTCCCCCGGAGAAGGGAGGAGGCATGTCATGTTTCGCACCAGACTGACTCTGCCCGGTCCCCGGGCTCAAGAGTTGCTGCGCCTGCGCCAGCAGTACGTCCCGCGCGGCGTGGCCACCACCGTCCCCACGTTCGTCGTCGGGGCGGAGGGAGCCCGCCTGAGGGACGTGGATGGCAACGAGTTCATCGACTTCGCCGCCGGCATCGGAGTGGTCAACGTGGGGCACCGCCCCGCCCCTGTGGTCGAGGCGGTGCGCGACCAGGTGGACCGCTTCCTGCACACCTGCGCCCACGTGGCCATGTACGAACCCTACCTGCGCCTGGCGGAGCGCCTGGCCGCGGCCACACCCGGTGCCTGGGAGAAGAAGGTCCTCCTGGTGAACAGCGGCGCCGAGGCGGTGGAGAACGCAGTGAAGATCGCGCGGGCGGCCACGGGGCGCCGCGCCGTGGTCTGCTTCGAGTACGCCTTCCACGGTCGAACGCTGCTGGCCCTAAGCCTGACCAGCAAGATCAAGCCCTACAAGTTCGGCTTCGGGCCCTTCGCCCCGGAGGTGTACCGGGCGCCCTACTCCTACCCCTATCGCTGCCCGCGGGGCGGAGACCCCGCCGACTGCCCCATCTGCACCGGCCGGGCGCTGGAAGCGTTCCTGAAGACGCACGTGGATGCCGAGGAGGTGGCAGCGGTGATCGTGGAGCCCGTGGCCGGTGAGGGCGGCTTCATCGTGCCCCGCCCGGAGTTCCTGCCCACTGTGGCGGAGATCTGCCGCCGTCACGGGATCCTGCTCATCGCCGACGAGATCCAGACCGGCTTTGGCCGCACGGGTCGGCTTTTCGCCGTGGAGCACGCAGGTGTCGCCCCTGACCTGCTGGTCCTCTCCAAGTCCCTGGCCGCCGGCCTGCCGCTGGCGGCGGTGGTGGGGCGGGCGGAGGTGATGGACGCACCGGGGGTCGGAGGCCTGGGAGGGACCTTCGGCGGCAACCCCGTAAGCTGTGCGGCGGCGCTGGCGGTGCTGGACCTGGTGAGCGATCCCGCTTTCCTGGAGCGGGCCGGCGGCGTGGGTGCCGCCGTCCAAGCCCGCCTGGTCCAGATGGCCGAACGCTACCCGCTGGTGGGAGAGGCCCGGGGCCTGGGGGCCATGGCGGCGCTGGAGCTGGTCAGAGACCCTGCCACCAGGGAGCCGGCCGCCGAGGAGACCGCAGCGGTGCTGCGCGGATGTCACGAGCGCGGCCTGTTCATCCTCAAGGCCGGCGTCTACGACAACGTGATCCGCCTCCTGCCTCCGCTGACCATCAGCGACGAGGAGCTGGAGACCGGCCTGCAGATCCTGGAAGAGGCGCTGGCCGCTGCGGCGAGCTGAGGGAGGTTTGGGCCCCCTGGGCCCGGGCTTCCTCGTGCGACGAGCCGCCCAGAGGCTTGCAGGGAATTTAGTTCGTTCGGAGAACAAACTAACCCGGTATGGTGGGCGGCAAACCCTCCCTTCTGCGCCACTTCAACGAGCAGGCGCTCCTGGAGATTCTCCGCAAGGAAGGTCCCGCCTCGCAGGCACAGCTGAGCCGGCGTCTGCGCCTCAGCAAGTCGACCATCTCCGCGGTCGTCCAGGGTCTTCTGGACCGGGGTCTGGTCCGTCGGACCGCGTCGGTCCCTTCGCCCGTGGGGCGTCGGTCCACGCTCCTGGACATCGCCGCCGACGCCGGGCACGTGGTCGGCATCGACTTGGGCGCCACCTGGGTGCGCGTCGCTGTGGCAGACCTGAAAGGCGTGTTCCGCGGCCGCCGGGCGGCCCGCACGGCCCGGTCCGGCCTGCAGGCTCTGCTCGGCCAGCTCCGCCGCCTGATCGCCGCCGCTGCAGCCGACGCCGGTATTCCCTCTGACCGGCTCCTCACGGCCGCTATCGGCGTCCCCGGAGCCGTCTCCCTTAGCGACGGTACGGTTTACCTCTGCCCCAACCTGCCCTTCTTGGAGGGGGTACCGCTGGGGCGCAGTCTGGAGGCCATGCTGGGATTCGAGGTGCTGATGGACAACGACGTGAACCTGGCCGCCATCGGGGAGAAGTGGTGCGGCGCGGGCGCCAACGTGCGGAACTTTGCCTTCCTGGCCATCGGCACCGGCATCGGCGTGGGCCTTGTCCTGGAAGGGGAACTGTACCGGGGAAGAAGCGGCTTTGCGGGAGAGATCGCCTATCTCCCCTATCGTGCGGGCGGCAGGCTAGTTCCCCTTGAAGACATCGCCGCCGGTCCGGCCATCGTGCGGCTTGCCCGTCGGCCCGCGGCCCAGGTGTTTCGGCAGGCACGGGCAGGTAAACGATCCGCGCTGGCGGTCCTCGAGCGGATCGGCGAGCCCATCGCCGTGGGGATTGCGGCCCTCAACGCCTTGTTGGACCTGGACCTGATCGTCCTCGGTGGCGGGGTGGGCGCCGCGGCTGACGTCCTTATCCCGGTCATCACCCGGCGGTTGAAGAAACTGATACCCTTCCGGCCGGAAGTGCGCAGGAGCGCCCTGGGTGACGAGGCCACGCTGTACGGAGCCGTGGCCCTAGCGCTGCGGAAGGGGCGGATCCTGGCAGTACGCCGGTCGCAGCCGGCGTGGGCGGAAGGTGTGCGTGTGGAGACCGTCGGATGAAGGGGACGCAGCGCTGGGGCGTGCGGGTTTTCGATTTTCATCTCCATTTTCCCGTTCCCGATGAGGATCTGTGGGGAGCGTGGGGCGAGCGGTACGCAGCGCGCTTCGGCGCCGAGAAGCTGACCCTCCTGAGGCAGCGGAATTACGCGGCCCAGGTGGAATGGTGGCGACGCTGGTCTTTTCCCCCTCCGGAAGAGCCGACTGCCACCCTGGAGACGCAAATCTCCCGCTGGCGAGCGGAGGCAGATCGATACGATCTGGATGGGCTGGTCTTCGTCACGGGGGGTGGCAACGACCTGCTGGCGCGAGTCGTGCAAGCGGACCCGCGATTCTACGGTTTCGCCCACCATGACCCGTTCGCGCCCGGCGCTGCGGACGAGCTGCGCCGGGCGGTCCGGGAGCTGAACCTTCGGGGATACAAGGTGCTGGCCCCTGCGCTGGCTGGGCCCATTGACGATCCGGTGCTGGATCCGCTGTGGCAGGCGGCGGAGGAGCTGGGCGTCCCGGTGCTGGTGCACTTCGGACCTCTGGCGGGTGGTGGCGGCATCGGCTTCCACGAGAATATCAACCCGCTGCGGCTACACACGGTGGCCAAGGGGTTTCCCGCGGTCCCCTTTGTGGTGCCGCATTTCGGGTGCGGCTACCCTACGGAGTTGCTGCACCTGTGCTGGGCATGCGAGAACGTTTACGTGGACACGTCCGGCAACAACGAGTGGATGCGCTGGATGATCCCGGAAATCACCCTGGAAGAGCTTTTCCGGCGCTTCCGCGAGACCGTCGGTCCCGGTCGGATAATCTTCGGCACCGACTCGGCGCACTTTCCCCGGGGTTTTGCGGTGCGCTACCTGGAAGAGCAGCTTCGGGCGTGTCGCAACGTGGGGTTCACCGAGGCGGAGATAGGGGCGGTCTTCGGGGGCAATGCGCGGCGGCTCCTGGGGCTGGCGGCTGATGCCGCGGCATAGGGGGGTGAGATGGGCGCGCAGTCAATCAATCCAAGGAAAGGGGGAAGGGACTGTGCAGTCACGGATGATCACAGCGGCTCTGATCAGCGTGCTCCTTGCCGTCGCTGTGGTTTCTCTGCCTCCGGCGGCGGCGCAGCAGGCGGGCATCGTACACTGGCAGCATTTCCACGAGGGCCGGGCCAACGCCCTGCGCGGCCTGGTGCAGGTCTTCGAGCGGCAAAATCCGGGCATCAGGGTGCAGACGGACCTGCCGCCCTACGAGCAGTATTTCGCCAAGCTCCTCTCGGCCCTGGCCGCCGGAACGGGTCCGGACGTCTTCCAGATCGCCATGGAGAATGCCGAGCAGTTCATCAATGCAGGCTTTCTCGCGCCGGTACCTGATAGCGTGGCCACGCCGCGGTTCATCGGGGAGAACTACCTCTCCTGGACCACCGAGCGGTTCCGTCGCGGCAACCGGTACTATGGTCTGCCCACCGACGTCCAGCACCTGGTCATGTACATCAGCGACGACCTGGCGCGGGAGGCGGGACTCGATCCTACCAGGCCACCGACGACCTGGGACGAGCTGATCGCCGCGGCCCGCCGGGCCACCAAGCGCGATGCCGCCGGGAGCATCATCCAGGCCGGTCTGGACACCAGGTACCGCTGGGCGGTCTACAGCTCGCTTCTCTACCAGCACATGGAGGGCCCGGTCATCGACGCCCGGGCCAAGAGGGCCAACTACGATAGCCCCCAGGGGCTGGCGGCCTGGAAGGTTGCCGAGGAGCTGCTGCGGGGGGCGGGCGCCGTGGATTCTCCGCGCTTCCTCCCCGGGCAGAGGAAGTGGGAGTTCCGCCGGGCGGTCTTCTACATCAACCACCCGGTCAACCGCAGCGTGATCGCGGCTCTAGCGCCAGACATCAAGTACACTATCGCAACGATCCCCCGGATCCGGGGAAAGCCGCTGGTCGTTCCCGGGCACCACTGGGCATATGTGGTCAACGCGAAATCGAGGAACGTCGAAGCAGCGTGGAGGTGGGTGTCCTTCTTGACTTCCCGCGTCGGACAACGCACCTGGATGAAGAATGCGGGGGACCTGCCCGCCTCGCCCGACCTGCTGGCCGAAGAGCCGAACCCTGTCGTGCGCGAGTCCCTGAAGTTCGTGCGGCCCGTCGACTACGTCGGCGTGTGCGACCCGATCCGCAACGACCTGTGGGATGCCATCGCCCTGACGACCACGCCTGTGGAGCAACTGGTCAAGGCCGCAGTGGAGAAGGAAAATGCCTGTGTGGCCGAGGCGCTGAAGTAGCGGCTCCATGCCCGAGGACTTTCCGTTCTCCGAACGCACCGTCAAGGCCCGGGGAGCAGCGCTGGCTGCTCCCCGGGTGATCCTGCGTCCCGCGGCCCGGCAGGCGCTGTGGGGCTATGCGTTTCTGGCCCCCGCGTTGCTGCTGTTTGTGTTCATCGTCGCCTACCCGCTGGGCTGGGCGACGTGGCTCTCGCTGCACGACTGGCCCTTCTTCGGGGCCAAGCGCTACGTCGGCCTGAGCAACTACCTGCGGCTGCTGCAGGACCCTATTTTCTGGAAGTCGCTGCGCATCACCTTCACCTGGACCCTGGGCGTGGTTCCGGCGATCCTGCTGATCTCACTGCCGGTCGCCGTCTTCCTCAACGCGGGCTGGATCCGCTTCCGCGCCGCCTACCGGACGTCCTACTTCATCCCGGTCATCACCAATGCAGTCGCCGTGGCGTTCGTCTGGCGGTGGATGTTCGATCCTAACTTCGGCATTATTAACTGGGCTCTGGGAAGGCTCGGGTTGGGCAGGCCGGCGTGGCTGGCCGATCCGGCCTGGGCACTGCCGGCGGTCATGGTCGTTGGCGTGTGGAAGCAGATCGGCCAGGCTATGGTGCTCTTTCTTGCCGGCCTACAGACTATCCCGCAGGACTTCGTGGACGCCGCCAGGATCGACGGCGCCTCTCCCCGTCAGGTGTTCTGGCGGGTCACCCTGCCCCTGCTGAACCCCACCCTGGTATTCGTGGTGGTGATTCTGGTGATCAACGCCTTCCGGGTCTTCACCATTCCGTACGTTATGAGCGCCGGCGGCCTGCAGGCCCGCACACCGGGAGGCCCGCTGGACAGCACCCGCGTGTTCGTGTTGCACATCTACGACATCGCCTTTCAACGGTTCAGCATGGGCTACGGGGCGGCGAATGCCTTCGTGCTGATGCTGCTGGTGATCGTTGTGACATTGGTTCAGATGCGGTTGATCCAGCGGCCGTTCGAGTACTGAGGAGACCCGCTGTGGACCTGCCGGCCCGCCCCGGCATCAAGATCGCCGCCTACCTTCTGCTCACCCTGGGGATGATCCCCATGCTGCTGCCATTCGTCTGGATGGTGGGCAGCGCATTCAAGCCGCTGCCCGAGGTGATGCGCATCCCACCCACGTGGATCCCCCAGCGGCCCACCCTCAGCAGCTTCATAGCCATCTTCCAGCAGTTTCCCTTCGCCCGCTACTTTCTGAACAGCGTCATCGTTGCAGCCATGGTGGTCTCCGGAGTTCTGGCCGTCAGCGCCATGGCCGGTTATGCCTTCAGCAAGTTCCGCTTCCCCGGGCGCGACCTGCTCTTCATCGCCGTGCTGGCCAGCCTGATGGTCCCGTTCCAGGTGCGGATGATTCCGCTGTACCTGATCAGCATCAAGCTGCACCTCGCCGATACGCTGCTGGGGGTGGCGTTCCCCTGGCTATTTGACGCCTTCGGCATCTTCCTGATGCGCCAATTCATCCAGACGATTCCTACGGAGCTGATCGAGGCCGCCCGGATGGACGGGGCCAGCGAGCCGCGGATCTTCTGGATGGTGGTTCTGCCCCTGATCCGGCCGGCCCTGGCGGCCCTGGGCATCTTCACGCTGGTTGGGAACTGGGAAGAGTTCCTCTGGCCGCTTATCGTCACCTCTTCCGATGCCAGTCGGACGATCCCGGTGGGCCTGCAGCGCTTCAGCGAGCAATACATGTCCAACATCCACTGGCAGATGGCGGGAGCGACGGTAGCGGTAGCTCCGCTGATCGTCGCCTTCTTCTTCTTCCAGCGTCAGTTCATCCAGGGCATCGCCCTGACGGGCCTCAAGCAGTGAGAGATGCCTGTTTCCTGCGCAACGGCCTGGACGCCGTCCTGGTCGGGCCCAGCGGTTCGCTGGAGGAGTGGCCGCTGCCCGGCGGAGAGCGGGGGTACTGGTACAAGATCGACAGGTACTATCCACCGGAAATCCCCGTGCTGCCGGTCCCGCACCGGCGGGAGTTGATTCGCGGATACCGGCCTAGCCCCGGCGGCCCCTGGTACGAGCTGGCGCCCCTGGCGTATTGCACCTACCGCACCGATCCACCGCCGCTCCCCTCTGCTCAGAGCTTCGACCCGGAGGACGGTGTGCTCCACACCCGGGTGCAGGTGGGCGGGGCGCTGGTTCAGGTGGTGACCTTTCTCCACTACGCCCTGCCGCTGCTGGTCGAGCACTACGAGGCGACCGAGCCGATCGTAATCGACTTCGTGATCGCGCCCGGGGTGTGGGCGGAGACGTCCATGGAACGGGAACCCTTCCTCCGGCCTCCCGTGTTCGCCGACGACGGGTTTCGCTTCCGCGTGGGTGACCGCACTATCTCCGGGTGGATGGTCGTGGACGGGCCTGTCGAGGCGCGCGGCCGTGAAGGCAAGTGCGTGGGGAACTGCGTGCGCGCCCGCTCGGTGACTCGCTTCGCCGCTATCGTCGACTCGCAGGAGAAGGCGACACCGAAGCAGGTGGCGGACGCCATCCGGCAGGGCTGGCGGGCGCTGCTGGCCCACCACCGCGCATTCTGGCGGGAGCACACGGCCCGGGGTGCGACGGTGCACCTCCCCGACCGCATCCTCGACCGCGTCTTTGCCTATACCCGCTATCAGTTGAAGGCCAGTCAGAGCAGGGAGAGCGGCGGGCTGCCCGTGAACGCCCTGCGCTCTACCTGGTCCTCGCACCTGCTCTGGGATATGGCATTCATCCACCGGGCGTTGCTGCTGATGGGCTACCTGGAAGAAGGGGAGCGCGCCTGCGCCTTCCTGGAGCGGACGGCCGAGGCCGCCCGGGCGGCTGCGGCGGCCGAAGGCGCGGCCGGGCTCAAGTGGGAGTGGGAAATCACCCATGACGGCCGGCCTGCTTACGGCGTCCACCGCCATCTGGCCGGGCAGATCCACAACAACGCGGCCTACAGCACCATGCTGTGGAGCCAGTGCGCCGCGGCCCGCGATCGGGCGCTACTGCGCCGGTTCGCACCGCTGCTGGCGGGGATCGCCGAATACTACCTCACGGGAGTGCTGACCGCGGGCAGGCTTCGCCCCGTAGTGGGGGTAGGTGAGATGAACGTGCTGCTGCGGCGTGAGCCGGCAACGCTCGCCGGGGCTGTCCGGGCGCTGCGACTCGGGGCGCTCGCCGGCAGGGTGCTGGGCCGCGCTGACCTCGGCGCCCGGTGCCTGCAGGCAGCGCGCGCGCTCCTGACGCAGCTGCCGGATGCGCTGCGAGGAGGTGACCCTGGGCTGGCCAGTGTCGGGGTGCCTGCGCACCAGCGGGAGGCGAGAGTTGTCCGCGACGGGCCGGAGCTGAACTTCGGCATCCTGGTGCCCATCTTCCCCATGGAGGTCATCCCGGCGCACTCCCCGCAGGCGCTGGACCTGGTGGCCCGGTTCTTGGCGGGCGCGGCCTCGCCGCACGGCATGCCGGGCTCTGGCATCGCGGCCCGCCGTCCGCGCGAGGCCTTCCCCTGGGCAGCAGGATTGACCGCGGCCATCCTGGCCCGCGGGGGTCGCGCAGACGAGGCCTGGCGCCTGCTCCAGGGCGTCGGGCCCGCGGTAAACGCGTTTGGTGGGATGGCGGAGCACGTGGACGACATAGGGGGATGGAACATGCAGTACTTCGGCACGGCGCAGGCGGTGGTGTGCATCGCCATCGCCGCGCTCCTCGTCCTCCGCCGGGGGGCACACTGGAGACTCCTCCCTGTCCCACCGCCCGCCTGGGACGGCTGTGGCGTCCGGAACCTGACCGACGGAGGCGTGGCCGTGTCATTCGTCTGGGCGCGTCGGGGAGGCTTCTCGGAGGTAAGGATGCGGAACCTCCTCCCTCTGCGGAGGAGGGTACGGGTGACTGCAGGCGGGGAGACGCACCGGGTGACCCTGGCTCCATTTCAGGAGGTGGCAGTGTGAGCAGCGTACCGCTTCCGGGCGGCCGGGGGCAGGACCATAGCGCGCCGTTCATGACTTCTCCCTTGCCTGAGTCTTTCTCCGACGTTCTGCCGACGGGTAACGAGTACGTGGCACTGCCTGACATCGGGCCGGATGGGAGCATTGGCAGCATCCATCTGCTCTCCATGCGCGCGCTGGGGCTGTTGGGGTTTCGGGGCGCTCCGCTGCTCAGGCCGTTCCTAGGAAGCGGCGGTCTGCCTCCCCCGGCATGGGAGCGTCTGGACCACTGGATTCCCACATTTCGCTGGTTGGTGGGGGACCTGACTCTGACAGAAACCATCGTCGCGCCTGTGGGGCACAAGGGGTTCTTCATCGTCCTCCGGGTGCAGAATCGAGGCGGTCGGGCACAGGTCGCCTTCGGGCTGGACGTCTCTTGGGACGAGGTAACCTATACCCTCTTTTCTACCCGGCCCCTGCCCGCTGTGCGCGGCGCGCGGTCCGACCCCTGGACGCGCGGAGTCGTCATGGAAGCGCTGGCAGGTCTGCCGCTGGCAGGGTGGGCGATCCACGCCCAGCCGGAGGTAGAGCTCCCCCCAGCCTCAGGAGCGGCTGCTCCCCTGGCATTTCGCCTAGGCCGCAACCTTACGTTGGACCGGGACGGATCGGCGGTGGAGATCTTCTACGTCGGTGTGGGGGCTGAAGGAGACGCTGCCAGAACGACGGCCGTGGACCTGCGCCGGCGTGGATGGGAAGCGCTCCTGGCCCAAACGCGACGGTGGCTGGCTGAGCGTACATCACCGGGGGAGGATCGGGCTACGGAAAGGCACAACCTTAACCTGCTCTTCAACTACTTCTTTGCCACCGGCCGGACGATTGACACCGAGGAGCTGGTCTGGGTCACGTCGCGCAGCCCGAGGTACTACGTCAGCGCGGCGTTTTGGAGCCGCGACGCCTTTCTCTGGTCACTCCCCGCGCTGATCCGCGCCGACCCTGCTACGGCCCGGGAGGCGGTCCTCTTCGCCTTTCGCACCCAGTGGCGAAATGCCGGGATGCATGCCCAGTACATCAACGGAGCGATCATCTACCCGGGGTTCGAACTCGACCAACTTGCCGCCTTTCCAGTGGGACTGGGTCACTACCTGCGCGCCACCGGTGACATCTCAATTCTCCAGGCGCCCGAGGTCCTTGGCGCGCTGCTGGAGTATCCAACAAGGCTGGCAGGCCACCGAAGACCCTGCGGGCTCCTTGAGACTTTCCTTGACCCTTCCGACGATCCAGTTCTCTACCCCTTCCTGACCTACGACAACGTACTGGCGTGGCGCGGCCTGGTGGAGACGGCCGAAGCGCTTGAGCGGCTCGCGGGCCTCGGGCGGAAAAGGGCAGGCCGGCAGCCGGGGCGGTTCGCCGAGTCCACGGCCCGGCTACGGGATACAGCAGAACGGGCCAGGGGTCTGGCGGCGGAGCTGGCTCGCTGCATCTGGGAGCTCTGCGTCGTGGACGGACCCAACGGCGCCATGTTTGCCTGGGCGGTGGACGGTAAGGGTGCGTTTCAACTCTACGACACCCCGCCCGGCAGCCTGTTGCTCCTACCCTACTATGAGTTCTGCGCCGCGGAGCACCCCGTGTACGCCAACACGGCGTCTTGGATCCGGTCTGCCGCCAACCCCGCGTTCGCCAGCGGCAGGTTCGGCGCCGCCGGTTCGATGCACTCTCCGGGACCCTGGCCCATGGCCGCGGCGAACGACCTCCTCACAGGGCGCAGAGAGGCGCTGCAGTTCCTCTGCGCTGCGCCCATGGACGGGGGTATCGCCTGCGAGTCAGTGGATCCGTCCACCGGTCGGGTGAAGACAGGAGCCGCCTTCGCCACCTGTGCCGGGCTCCTCGCTCACGCCCTGGCGCCGTTTGTCCCGGGGGGCAGCTCCTGAGCGCCCGGGGTCAGTCGCCTGTCTCGCGCATGAAGCGCTGCAGGGCCTCCAGTAGGGCCTGCAGGTGCTTGACGACGTCCTTGGTGCTGGGATACTCACCCAAACCTTTCAAGTCGTTGGCGATGCGCGCCAGGTCCCGCTGGCATGCCGCTGCGGCATCGCGCACGGCCAGCCTTGCACGCATACCTTCACCCCCTTCACCGTCTGCCGTGCCGTCGGCGGTAAATGGGGCCTTCGCCCACCCATATACTGTATCGGCGGTCCCGCGGGCGCGCAACACGCACGGGGCACGGCTCTCAGAGTCTGCCCACGCGGCGCAGCCGGTAGCGCTCGTAGATCAGGTCCACGTCCCCGTCGCGGCGGACAAACTCCACGGGCAGCCAGCGCGCCGCGGCCAGGGTGACGAACCGGGGGCGCTGGGGGTCCAGGCCCGCCGGATCGAGCCCCTCCGGAACCAGCAACGCCGTCTGCTCCTGCGGCGTGTTCTGCATCTCCAGCACCAGGAAGTCGCCGCGGCGGACCACCGTGGCCCGCATCGTCCCGCGGTAGGTCTCGTAGACGCCGGTGAGGTCATCCAGCAGCCGCTCGGCGCGCAGAGCGGGTACGCTCCAGGGGTCCGCGCCCAGGAGCAGGGCCAGGGCGAAGGCCCCTATCTGGTTCAGGGGATAGCCGGTGCCGTTGGCCAGGAGGGCAACGCCCACCCCGCGCCGGGGGACGAACCCGATGTAGGCCGTGAAGACCAGCACGCTCCCGCCGTGGCCGACCAACGTCTCTCCGAAGAAGTCCGGGGTGACCTGCAGCCCGTAGCCGTAGGAGCCCGCGGGCTCGGGTCCGGACTGGCCGCGTTGCAAGAACGGGATGGGGACGCGGGGCTGCCACATGGCGCGCAGGAGATCGGGACGCAGCAGGGTGCCGCCGGCAGGCGAGCGGCCTCCGGCCAGGAACATGGCCACGTAGCGCGCCAGATCCTCGGCGCAGGAGATCAGCCCGCCGTCGGCCTGGATGGGTCCGAAGAAGTAGGCGCTGCGGGTCCGCCGTCTCTCCCGGTCGATAACGTAGGGGGTGGCCGCGTCGGGATCGCCCTGGATATCCCCGGGGCGGAAGCCGCTGCGCGTCATCCCCAGGGGCTGGAGGATGTGCTCGCGGATGTAGTCAGGATAGGGTTGCCCGGAGACCTGCTCGATCACCGCCCCCAGCAGGACGTAGCCCTCGTTGAGGTAGAACCAGCGATCTCCGGGCGGTGCGACGATCCAGGGCTGCGCCTCGCCGAGGAAGGCCAGCATGTCGTCGATGCCGCTGATGGGGAACCAGCGCGCCGAGGTGCCCACGTGGTGCCGGATGAGAGCCTCGGCGTAGCCCAGCGCCGGCAGGCCGGATGTGTGGGTCATCAGATGCCGCAGGCGGATCGGCTCGTCTCCGGGTGGTTGGAGAGGGAGGGAGAGGTAGCGCTGGACGGGAGCCTCGATGTCCAGCAGACCGCGCTCCTGGAGCGTCAGCAGCGCCAGGCAGGTGAAGGACTTGGTGATGCTGCCGACGCCGAAGAGGGTCTGCGGGGTGGTCGGCAGCCCGCGCTCCAGGTCGCGGAAGCCGAAGCCGCGGCTCCACGCCACCTCCTCCCCGCGCACCAGGGCCACGCTGAGGCCGGGAAGCCCCGTCTCGCCCATCTTCTCCTGGATGAAGCGCTCCAGCGGTGCCAGGGAACCGGTCATCGGCATGACCATTCTGCGCGCCGCACCGCTTCGTCTGCAAGACAGCGCCCCTTTCCTCGAGCATGACCGCAGGAAGCCACCCGCAGGCCCGTGTGCGGCCGGCGGTGCCGGACGACCTTCCCGCGCTGGCCCGCCTCTGCCGGGCCGCGGCCGGGGCGGACGACTACGTCCTCTCCTACCTGGACGAGATGGTGCGCGCCGGCCAGATCCTCGTGGCCCAGGTCGGCCGCCGCCTGGTCTCCATGCTGGGTGTGAGCACATGCCTGGACGGGGCCCTGTGGCTGGGGCAGGCGCGGACGCACCCCGCTTTCCGCCGCCGCGGCTATGCCCGCCTGCTGGTGGAGGCCGCAATAGCCCGCGCCGCGGGGCAAAGGGCTCCGGCGCTGCGCCTGTGGGTGAGCGCGCGCAACCGGGCGAGCCGGCGACTGGCGGAAGCCGCCGGCTTTCGCCGGGTAGCCGTCTTCTCCCGCCGGGTGGCTGGGACGCTCCCGGGAGCGGGCAAGATGACTGGGGTCCTCCCGGCGGAGGAGGTCTTCCGCCGCTGGCGGCGCGGAGCGTTCTGCAGAGCGGGGAAGGGGTACCTGGCCTACCGCTGGCACTTCCTCCCGCTAGGCGGCGAATTGCTGCGACGGATGACCCGGCGGGGCGAGCTGCTGGCGGACCGAAGGGCCGCCTTCATCCTGTGGACCGGCGGAGAGCCCGGCGTCACCTACGCCTCCATGCTCTGGGGAGGCATCGCCGCGCTGCGCGCCGCCCGGCGTGCCGCCCGCAGCGACACGGTGGCGGTGTTCCTGCCCTACGACCGCAGCCTCCTGGCCCGGGCGAAGCGGGCAGGATACCGGCCGGGATCCTGGGGGAGGCGTGCGGTCCTCTACGAGCGGTCGGCCTGAAGGTCGAAGAGGTCGACGAGGATCTGGGGCCGCATAGCGTTACGCGGTCTCGGCGGTCACTGGGAGCACGGAGACCCGGGGGGAAGCGAGGAAACGCTGCAGCTCACCCTCGTTCTTCAGTCGATACGTCGTTGATCCATCAGCGCCTGCTGGAAGGCCTCCGCCTCCTCCTGGCTCCAGACGCCGAAGAGGGCATCCAGATCGGCGTAGGTGGCCTGCGGGCGGCGCAGACCGACAGCCTCCTCGAGCAGGCCGATGGCCGCCTGCGTTCGACTCTGCCCCCGCTCGCGGGCGCGGCGCTCGATCGCCCGCACGAGCTCGGCGCTCAGATTCCGCAGCGTTAGGACCTTGACGTCATGCTCGCCGTCCAGCCGGGGGCCGCAGTGGGCGACCAGATATAATGGCGGGGCCTGCCATGACGGCTGACGGTCGGGCTCACAGGTTGGGGGACCTCCAGGTCGCCCGACTCGCTGAGACCATCGGCTTCACCCTGTAGGATCTTGCGCGGAAGGTGACCCCTGCCTACCTGGCGCACCACTATGGCATCAGCGTCGTGGCGACGGACCGGCGCTTCTTCACGGTGGACGGCCAGGAGGTAGAGGTAGACCTCTATGGGGAGGGCCGGCGGGACGTGGAGGCGGTGGCTGTGGTCGGGGAAGTGCGCAACCGCATCTACGGCGGCATTTCTCGGCCCGGGACGCCGCCGCGCAGGTCGGGGCCACTGTGATCTCCTCATCGGGGAGGCCGTAGCCTGCGCTGGCCGGGCCGGTTGACCGGACCTGCTGGATCGGGCCGGCCGCATCAACTAGGTCCTGGACCTAGTTGTGTTCTGTCGCATGAGTAGGGGACGAAATCAACGGGTTGCTCCCCGCCCGGCTGTACCCCCGGCGCGGACCTGGAGGCGGCCGGCCCTGTTGGCCGCGCAGCTGCCCCGGCCCGTGTACGGAAGCCGGCGCCTGGCCCCAGCCACGATCCATCGTTCTTAGCGCCGGGTCAGCCTGCAGACCCGCCGAGCCCTGGCGCGGGGTGATCGCCTACTGCCGCATCGGCGCGGCAGGATCTCAGGCCTCCGACTGCTGCCGGCTACGCTACCCAGACGGCGATCTTCGAAACGATACGAATCCCCCTCACGGCACCAAATGAACCCGCCCGGCGGGTTTCGGGGATGTCCCTGTCAAGCCATCCATAGGTGTTACCGAAGCGAGGCCGTTTGAGGCGGGCTGGCGCGGCGCCGACGATGATGGGAATGCCCAGGCGCCGGGAGACCTCGTCAAGGGCAGTAGCTGATCGTCGCCAGCTGGCGCTCGAGGGCAGGGTGGCGCTATTCGCCTCCTTGACTGTCACCGGGCCGCTGGCGATATCCTGTCATAGATGCCCCTGGCCCTTCGCTTCGCTCCAGGCTGCATGGGCTGGCTGCTGCACCGCTGGGGAGGTGCACGATGAGCAGACAGATGAGGTGGTGTGTGCTGGCAGTCTTGCTCCTGCCTGCGCTGCTGGCCAGCCCCGGCCAGGGGCAGCCGACGCGTAAAGGGATCATGGTGGTGGACTTCGAGGACCTGGCCCGAGGCTGGTCGTACACCCGCGAGGTGGTCACCGCCCGGGTGATCTCCAGGCTGCGCGAGGACGCCGCGCTGCGGGTGGTGCCGCGGGAGCAGGTGCAGGACGCCCTGCGGCAGGCCCGGGTTGAGGGGGCGGGGTTCCTGGACGTGGAGGCCGCGCAGAAGGTGGCCCGCGGCCTGGAAGCCGACTACGTGGTCATGGGGCAGGTGGCCGCGTTCGACCAGCAGTACACGGGAGGGTGTCTCCCCATCGTCGGCTGCGCCTATACGGTGACGGCCAGCGTGACCCTGCGGGGGAAGGTCCTGGACGTGGGCGCAGGCGTCTTCGTCAGCGAACCGCGCAGCGAGGCCCGCAAGACGCAGTCGTCGGTCTCGGTGTGGGTCGGTCCCTGGTGGACGCACGTCACCGTGAGCAACTTCGACGGGCAGCTTATTGGCAAGGCCACCCAGGAGGCGGTCGAGGACTTCATCGCAAAGATCAAGCCCTACCTGAAGTAGCCGCGCCTCAGCCCTCTGCAGGAGCCAGGGCCACCTGGCGCCATGCGGCCACCAGGGCAGCGGCGATGGCGTCCACCTCCTCCTCGGAGTGCGCCGCGGTCACCGTGACGCGCAGGCGGCTGGTGGAGGGGGGCACCGCCGGCGGGACTATGGGCAGGACGAAGATCCCCCGCTCATCCAGCAGGTGGGCGAGGCGCCACGCCCGCTCGTCGTCGCCGACGATCACCGGGATGATGGGGGTGGGGTCGTCGCGCACCGCGATCCCTCCGGCCCGCAGCGCGCCGCGCAGCCGCCGGATGTGCGCCTGCAGGCGGGCCACCCTCTGCGGCTCGGCCTCCATAACGTCCATCGCGGCCATCACCGCCGCGGCGCTGGCCGGAGGCAGGGCCGCAGAGAAGACGAATGCCCGCGAGGCGTGCTTGAGGAATGTGATCAGGTCGCGCCTCCCGGCGATGTACCCCCCGGCGGAAGGGATGCTCTTGGAGACGGAGCTCATCTTGATGTCGATCACCCCGGGCAGGCGGAAGTGTGCCTCGATGCCTTCGCCCCTTGGGCCGAGGACTCCCAGGGAGTGCGACTCGTCCACCATCAGCCAGGCCCCGTGGCGCCGGCAGATCTCGATCAGAGCGGGGAGGTCGATGACGTCCCCGTCCATGCTGAAGACGGCGTCGACGACTACCAGCCGACCGGCGCCCTCAGGCACCTGCGCCAGCGCCCGGTCGAAGGCGGTCATGTCGTTGTGCGGAACCCGGACGAACCGGGCCCCGGAGAGCAGGCAGCCGTCCACGATGCTGGCGTGGTTCAGCTTGTCGCAGACCACCACGTCGTTGCGCCCCACCAGCGCCGAGATGGCCGCGAAGTTGGCCAGGTAGCCGCTGGAGTAGAGGATGCAGGCCTCAGCGCCGACGAAGCGGGCGATCCGCTCCTCCGCGCGGTCGTGCAGGTCGGTGTTGCCGGCCAGGAGCCGCACGCCGTGGGTGCCGGTGCCGTAGCAGGCCAGGGCCGCCTGAGCGGCCGCCGTGATCCGGGGGTCACCCAGCAGCCCCAGGTAGGAGTATGAGGACGCCAGCAGCATCCGCCGCCCGCCAATGGTCACGTGGGCCCCGTCAATGGCGGCTACGGGTTGGAGGTATGGGTAGATCCCCCGCGTCTGGATGTCAGCCACGCGGGTGGCGAGCTCGCTGATGCGTCTGCTGATAGGGTCCACAGACCGGCCTCCCGGGCTTCCTCAGCCCGAATGCACGGGTGTTGTGCGATTCTCTCCGCGGCGGCGGGTCTCCCCCTGGCCTTCCGCGGCAATTCCGGAACGACGAGCCGCCGGCGGCACGGTACCGGGCGCCCCAAGGCATCTGGCGGAGCGGACGCAGACAGGGATTTCTCCCCTGACCACGTACAGGTAGGCCGGAGGGGTAGGCGATGCCGCGGTACGTGATGGAGAGCGCGCCCGCCGCCGAGACCGTCATCAACGGACAGCGTTACCTCTATTTCGGTGGGACCGGGTACTACACCCTGCAGAACCACCCCGCCGTGATGCAGGCGGCGGCCGCGGCTGTGGCCCGCTACGGGATGCACCCCGCCACCAGCCGCGGCGGCTTCGGGACCACGCCGCTGTATGTGGCTGTGGAAGCCGCCGCCGCCAGGTTCTTCGGCACCGAGGATGCGGCCTACATCGCTTCCGGCTACCTCTGCAACCTGGCGGGGCTGCAGGCGCTGACGGCGGCGGGCGGTTTCGGTGCCGTCTTCGTCGACCAGGGGTCCCACTACAGCGTGACCGACCTCCTCCCCGTGCTCGGGCTGCCCGTCGTCCCCTTCGCCCACCGCGACCCCGACGACCTGCGGCGGAGGCTGCGCGCCCGCCTGCGCGCGGGGCAGCGGGCTCTGATCGTCAGCGACGGCATCTTCCCCCTGATGGGCCACCTGGCGCCCGTGCCCGCTTACCTCGAGGTATCCGCCGCCTACGATGCGGCCATCTGGCTCGATGACTCCCACGGGGTGGGTGTGCTGGGCGAGAGGGGACGGGGCACCTGCGAGCACTACGGCCGGGCATCGGAGCGGCTGCTGTTCGGCGGCACCTTGAGCAAGGCCTTCGGCGCCTACGGTGGGATCATCCCGGGGAGAAAGGACTTCGTCCAGGCCGTGCGCGCCGGCCACGTCATGACCGGGGCCACCTCGCCCACCTCTCCGGCGGCGGCTGCGGCCCTGACGGGGATGGAGCTGCTGGCGCAGCATCCGGAGTGGCGCATTCAGCTGTGGGAGAACGCGCGGATGCTGAAGGCCGGCCTGCGCCGCCTGGGCCTGGCGGTGGAGGATTCGCCGGTGCCCATCGCCGCCTGGGCGCTGGGGTCGGCGCGGCAGATGGATGGGGTGCAGCGGGCGCTGATGGCCCGCGGCATTTGCATCCAGCGGGCCCACTACGTGGGCGCAGGCCCCGCCGGGGTTCTGCGGGTGGTGGTCTTCTCCACGCACACGGCGGAGCAGATCGGCCGGCTGCTGGAGGAACTCCAGAGGGTGTTGTAGAGGAGGTGATGGCTATGAGAGTCTTTGGCCGGATGCGGGCGGTCGTGCCTGTGGTGGTGGTGCTGCTGTTGGCCCTCCCTCTGCCGGCGGGGTCCGCCCGGGCGACGCCGCAGGACGTCCTCATCTTCGGGTCCACCAGCGATGTGGAGACCATGGACCCCCAGGTCACCGTGGACAACATCGCCTGGCGGGCCATCTACTACTGCTACGACCGGCTCGTCCAGCTCAAGGGGGGCACCACGGAGGTGGAGCCCCAGCTGGCGGAGTCGTGGACCGTCTCTCCCGACGGGAAGACCTTTACCTTCCGCCTGCGCCGCGGCGTGAAGTTCACCGACGGCACGCCCCTGGACGCCAAGGCGGTGCAGTTCAGCTTCACCCGCCTGCTAAAGATGGGCAAGGGCGCCGCCGGCCTGTGGGACGGGATCCTGGACGCCAGCGGCATCACCGTGGTGAACCCCACGACGATCCGCTTCACCCTCAAGACCCCGTTCGCGCCGTTCCTGGGGTCGCTGGCCACCGACCAGGCCAGTATCGTCAGCCCGGGCGTGATGAAGCACGAGAGTGGCGGGGACATGGGGCAGGCCTGGCTGGCCGGGAACAGCGCCGGCAGCGGGCCGTTCCGCCTAAAGGAGTGGCGGCGCGGGGAGCGCCTGGTGCTGGAGCGCAACCCGAACTACTGGGGCCGCAAGCCGGCGCTGCGTCAGGTGATCATTCGCAACATCCCCGACCCGGCGGTCCTGCGGGACCTGCTGGAGCGGGGAGAGGTAGACATGGGGGAGACGCTGACGGACGACCAGCTGGACGCTCTCAAGGGCAAGCCGGGCATCGTCGTCTTCGAGGCGCCCTCATTCCTGGTGACCTACCTCTACCTGAACAACAAGAACCCCTACCTCTCCAAGGTGAAGGTCCGCCAAGCCATCTCCTACGCCATCGACTACGCGGGGATCATCCGCGGGGTGAAGAAAGGGCGGGCGGTGCAGATGCGCGGTCCCATTCCCCAGGGCATGGTGGGGCACGACAAGACGGTCTTCCAGTACACGCGCAACCTGGCCCGCGCCCGGCAGCTGCTGACGGAGGCCGGCTACCCCCGGGGGTTCGAGCTCAGCCTGCTCATCGACCCGGGTATCCGGGAATGGGCTGACATCGCCACCATCGTCCAGGCCAACCTGGCGGAGGTGGGCATCAAGGTCAAGATCGAGGGCTTCGCCCGCCCCACCATGCGGGCCAAGCTGGACAAGGCGGACTTTGACATGGCCACGGGCTTCTGGACCCCCGACTATCCCGATGCGGACATGTTCACCTGGTTCTGGTTCTACTCCAAGAACGGCGGGCTGGCGGGGAACCGCTCCTTCTACGTCAACCCGCAGATGGACCGGCTGGTGGTGGCGCAGCGGCAGGAGACCGACCCGGCGAAGCGCCTGGCCCTCTTCCGGCAGATACAGAAGATCGCCGTAGAGGACGCCGTCTACGTCTACCTCCATCAGGCCATCTACCGGGTTCCCATGCGGGATAGCATCCAGGGCTACGTCTACAACCCCATGCTGCTGTTCATGCCCAACTTCAACGGGATCTCCAAGAGACCGTAGCCCATGCGGCGGCGGGCGGAGAGGGGGGCGCGCAGGCGTCACTCCTCTCCCGCCCCCGCGGGCCGCCTCCATGGCTCACTTTCTGGCGCGCCGCCTCCTCCTGCAGTTGGTGGTCTTTGCCGGGGTGCTGGTCCTCACGTTCTTGATCTCGCATGTGGTCCCCGGCGACCCCGCGCTGCTGCGCGCGGGCCCCAAGGCCAGCGCGGAGACCATCGCCAAGATCCGCCACGACATGGGGCTGGACCGGCCCCTGCCCACCCAGCTGACCGTGTACGTCCGCGACCTGCTGAGGGGCGATCTGGGCACCTCCATCCGCACCCAGCGCCCGGTGATTGCGGACATCGTCGAGCACTTCCCCGCAACATTCGAGCTGACCACGATCAGCCTTCTGGTGGTGATCTTCGTGGGCATCCCCCTGGGCGTGCTCTCGGCGGTGCGCAAGGACCGCCTGCCGGACCACCTCAGCCGGGTGGTGGCCACCTCCGGGGTCTCCCTGCCCGTCTTCTGGCTGGGCCTTCTGCTCATCTACATTTTCTTCGTGCGCCTAGGCTGGCTGCCGGGCACGGGGAGGCTGGACATGGGGGTGGACCCGCCGCCTCCCCTCACAGGGCTCTACCTGGTGGACTCCGTCGTGGCGCGCGACTGGGAGGCGCTGAGCAGCACCGTCCGCCACCTGCTGCTGCCGGTGTTCCTCCTCTCCTACGTCTCCCTGGCGCCCGTGGTGCGGATGGTGCGCTCCAGCATGCTGGAGGTCCTCGGTCAGGACTACATCCGTACCGCACGGGCCAAGGGGCTGGCCGAGCGGCTCGTCCTCTACCGGCACGCCCTGCGCAATGCCCTCATCCCCACCATGACGGTGATCGGGCTGTCCTACGGCACGCTCCTGCAGGGGGCGGTGGTCACGGAGACCATCTTCGCCTGGCCGGGGATGGCCTACTACGCGGTGGGCTCCATGACCTACCTCGACTACCCTGCGGTCATGGGCATCACGCTGCTCAGCGCCCTGATCTACACCACCGTCAACCTCGCGGTGGACCTCCTCTACGGCGTGGTCGACCCGCGGATCCGGTATGACTGAGGCCGTCCGCACCCGGTCCGCCCGCCCTTCCCCGGGCCTCAGGCTGTGGGGAAGGCTGGTGGGGCTCTGGCTGCTCCGCCGCCCGCTCACCCTGGTGGGCGCGGCGATCGTGCTGCTGGTGAGCGCCACGGGGCTGGCGGCGCCGCTGCTGGCCCCCTACGACCCGCTGGCCATCAGCATAGCGGACCGACTGCAGCCTCTGAGCCTGGCGCACCCCCTGGGCACAGACCACCTGGGGCGAGACCTCCTCAGCCGGATCATCCACGGGGCCCGCGTTTCCCTCGGGGTGGGGGTGACCATCGCAGCGCTGGGGGCGTTCATCGGTACGGTCCTCGGCCTGCTGGCCGGCTCCCTGGGCGGGAAGGTCGACGAGGTGATCATGCGGGTCTGCGACATGTTCCTGGCCTTCCCCGCGCTCATCCTGGCCATGGCTCTGGCGGCGTCGCTGGGCCCCAGTCTGGGGAACACCATGCTGGCCCTGGTAATCATCTGGTGGCCCTGGTACGCCCGGATCATGCGGGGCCAGGTGCTGGCCCTGCGGGAGTCGGAGTACGTCATGGCGGCCAGGGCGCTGGGAGCCGGCGCGGGGCGGCTCATGTTCCGGCACCTCCTGCCCAACGCCATCCCGCCCATCATCGTGCAGGCCACGCTGGATGTGGGCAACGCCATCCTCATCGCCTCCTCGCTGAGCTTCCTGGGGTTCGGTGCGCAGCCGCCGGTCCCCGAGTGGGGGGCCATCACCAGCGAGGGGCGGACGTTCCTGCGAGACTACTGGTGGTATCCTACCTTTCCCGGGCTGGCCATCATGGTCACCGTGATGGGCTTCAACCTGATGGGAGACGGTCTGAGGGACCTGTTGGATCCGCGGCTGCGGCGACAGGTCGGTGGATAGCTCCCGTGCGGGCCCGATCCCCTTACGGAGGGTACCGGGGCGCGCCTGTGTGCCCATCCCGGGTAGAATTAAAGAGAGGTGAGGAGGAAAGGTGTCCGTCTCCGTACTGGACCGTCTGACCAGTGCAGATCTGCGGTTCGTCGCCCAGACGCTCCTGCCTGAGGAAGACACCGAGCGGGCAGCAAGGCGCCTGCGCGGAGAGGAGGATCTGCTGGACCACATGCTGGAGGACGATCGCCTCTTCCGCCGTCTCCTGGACGAGGAGGCTGCTATCGTGCGCGTCTCCCCCTGGCTGCTCTTCAGCGTCCTGGTGCGCCGCGTGCGCCGGGAGCTGCAGACACTGCCCTACACCGTGGAGCAGCACGGCGTGGAGCGGGTAGCCGTCTTCGACGCGGCACGGGCCGGGCAGCTCCTCGCCGACAGGGAGATCCAGGACTACCTGGTGGCGATGCTCACCTCCTTCACCCGCACCGACAGCTTCCTGGTAGAGGTGGAGGAGGCGGGGCGCATCCGCCGCCGCCGCTTCAGCGACTTCAGCAGCGAGGACATGATCGCCCTGGCGGGGTTGATGCCGGAGGAGATGCGCTTTCCCATCCTGCGGCGCATTGCCGACATCGCCCTCTTCCTCACCGGCGTCTTCCCCGAATACGTCACGCCTGCCGCCCGCAGCGGGCCGGCCTCCGGCCCACTCCGCCCATGGCGCGTTCGGCGCACGCTGGAGGAGCTGGAGGATGAGGGGCGACGCTTCTACCGTCTGGCCGCACGTCACGAGGTGGCGCGGCGCACCAACATGAGCCGGACGCTGGACACCCTGGCGGAGGCCTTCCCCCTGGCGCGCAAGCCCCTCAACGTTATGGCCGCCAAGTATATCGGTACGAGTCGGATGCTGCTCTTCGGGGCGCCGGCCTGACCCTATCCGGGGCCGGACAATCGGGCCTGTGCCCGATGCCTGCCGCCGTGGTGCCGCCTACGCTGGAGGGTGGTCGGGCGCCGTTATGGATCCCGCACTCCGTCCCTTCTTCCGCCCGCGGGGCGTCGCGCTGGTGGGGGCCTCCCGCGACCCGTCCAAGCTCGGTCACGCGGCGGCGGCCAACCTGGTGCACTGCGGCTACCGGGGCGCGGTGCACCTCGTCAACCCGCACGGCGGCCGCCTCTTTGGCCGTCCGGTCTATCCCCACCTGGCGGCCGTCCCCGACCCGGTGGACCTGGCCGTGCTGATCGTCCCCGCGGCGGCGGTCCCCGACACGCTGCGCGATTGCGCCGCCCGGGGCATCCGCGCCGCCGTGGTGCTGTCCGGAGGGTTCCGGGAGGTGGGACCGGAGGGTGAGGCGCTGGAGGAAGAGTGCCGCCGCCTCGCCCGGGTGCTCGGCATCCGTCTGCTTGGCCCCAACTGCGTGGGTCTCATCGACACCCACCTCCCTCTGGACATCACCTTTCTCTCACCGCCCGGCCCCATGCCGGGGGAGGTGGCCTTCATCTCCCAATCGGGAGCCATCTGCGCCGCGGTCACGGACTGGGCCAGCGGGCAGGGGTTTGGCCTTTCGCTGCTGGTGAGCTTGGGCAACCAGGCCGACCTCACGGAGAGCGACCTACTGGGGCCGGTGGCCGAGGACCCGCACACCCGCGTCCTCACCCTCTACCTGGAGGGGGTGGAGCAGGGGCGGCGGTTCGTGGAGGAGGCCGCCGCCGTGGCGCGGCGCAAGCCCATCGTGGCGCTGAAGGTGGGGCGGTCCACCGGAGGCCGGCGCGCGGCCGCCTCCCACACCGGCGCCCTCGTCGGAGAAGATGCGGTCTACGATGCCGCCTTCCGCCGCGCCGGCGTCATCCGCGCCCAGACCAGCGAGGAGCTGTTCGACTGGTCCCGGGCCCTGGCGTGGTGTCCGCTGCCGGCGGGGCCGGCGGTGGCCGTGCTGACCAATGCCGGCGGGCCGGGCGTCATCGCCGCCGATGCCCTGGAGCGCAGCGGCCTGCGCATGGCCGAGCTGCACGAGGGGACGCAGGCCGCGCTGCGGCAGCTCCTTCCCCCGGTGGCCAGCGTGCGCAACCCGGTGGACATGCTGGCCTCCGCCTCCCCACATCAGTACGCCGGCAGCCTGCGCCTGCTGCTGGCCGATCCCGGTGTGCACAGCGTCCTGGTGATCCTCCCACCGCCGCCCCGCGAGCCGGCGGAGGCGGTGGTCGAGGCCATCATCCCGGTGATCCGCGCAGCGGCAAAGCCCGTGGTGGTGGCGCTGATGGGCGAAACCCTCGTCCGCGCCGCCGGCGAGCGCCTGCGCGGCGCGCGTGTTCCGGAGTACCGCTCCCCGGAGCGCGCGGCGGCCGCGCTGGCCGTCCTGTGGCGGCGGGCGGAGATGCTCGCCCGTGCCTCTTCTGCGCCGGTGCGCCATCCCGATGTCGGACCGGGAGAAGTGCGCCGGCTCCTGGCGGGGGTGTCTCCCGTCCCAGGGGAGGCCCTTCCCCCTGAGCACGCGGCGCGGGTGCTCGCGGCCTACGGCATCCCACACGTGCCCGCGAACCTGGCCTCCTCTGCCGAGGAGGCTGTGGAGGCGGCGCGGCGCACGGGCTTTCCCGTGGCCCTAAAGGTGGCCTCACCGCAGATCGTCCACAAGTCCGAGGCGGGTGGCGTCCTGCTGGATCTGCCCGACGCCGACGCCGTCGCCGCGGGTTTTGCCCGCATCGTGGCCAGCGCACGCCTGGCCGCGCCCCGGGCGCAGGTCCTGGGGGTGTACGTGCAGCGCATGCTCCCTCCGGGGCAGGAGGTGGTGGTGGGAGCGGTGCGCGACCCGCACTTCGGACCCCTGGTCATGTTCGGCTCGGGCGGGGTGGAGGTGGAGGAGTTGGGAGACGTGGCCTTCGCCCCGGCGCCGCTCACGGAAGAGGACGCCGACTACCTGCTGGAGGCCACTTGGGCGGGCCGCAGGCTCCGCGGCTACCGCCACCTTCCGCCCGCGGACCGCGCCGCCGTGCGCGACGTCCTCCTGCGCCTGGCGCAGCTCGCCGACGAGGTCCCGGAGATCGCCGAAGTGGAGATCAACCCCCTGCGGGTCTTTCCGGCCGGGCAGGGCGCTGTGGCGGTGGACACCCGGGTGCGCCTGCGGGCGGCGGAGGCCGCGGAGTTGCGGCGGGCGGGCTGAGGGAGCCACGGGGACTTCAGCCCGACCGCGCCAGCTCGCCGCGCACCACCTTGATCACCTCCTGCCCTTCGGCGCTGTCCGTGACCAGGTCGATGGCCGCCGGCGAGGCGACGCCCAGGCCGAGCTCCACCGCCCGGCGGATCTGCTCCTGCTGAAAGATGGCGCCGCGGGCCACCGGGCCGACGGCCCCGTGCAGCCGCAGAAGGGCCACGCCCACCGCGTCAATGGCGACCCGGTCGGTCCCGGCGAGTACGACGCGAGGACGGGCGAGCCTGCCCGACTCGGGGCCGCCGTCCACGAATGCCTCGATTCCGTCCAGGACCACCAGCGCCGGGGTGTATAAGGTGTTCAGCTCCGCGATGAGCACCCGCTGCAGCGGCGAGGTGTGCAGCTCCCGCATGTAGTCGTACCCGTCGGGGCCCGTGCGGGCCACCATGCCCACGGTGTTCTTCAGGGAGAGGGTGAACTGGCCGCCGAAGCGGTGCGTCTTCAGGCAGCAGGTCTGAACGATGGCGTCGGCCTCCTCTAGGAGGGTGGGGTATAGGACGCCGCGCGCCCAGTGCCACCCGGGCGCCGAGCGCGGCCGCCAGGCGGACGGGGGCAGGCTGTCCAGGGCGACTAGGCGCACCCCCATCTCCCGGGCCATGGCCTCCAGCCCCTTCTCCTGCATGACCCGCTCGGTCTCCCCCATGCCGCTGCGGTCGGCGACCGTGATCTCCCGCGCCCCGGCGTCGCGGCAGACCTCAATCAGCGTGCGCAGGGTCTCCACATGTGTGGACCCGGGGAAGGGGTGGCTGCTGTTGAGGTTAGGTTTGAGCACTACGGAACGCCCCTGCAGCCGCAGGGGGTCCAGGAGGCGCAGCGCCCGCAAGACCCCGGCGCGGTGCTGATCGGTGACCACCAGGGCCACGCGCGTCCGGAGGGGCGCCCCCGTCACGGGTGCCACTCCGGACAGGAAGGAGAGGCGGAAGGGCCAGGGCCGCAGCGCTGCCACCCCGCCCGCTGCTAAGGCGCGCAGGAACCCGCGACGGTCCATAAGCATGACTTCTCCTCCACTCTACGACAACCGTGCCGTAGATTCCCCTGGCGGCGTGCGCCACGCGCAGATGGGCGTGGAGGTCTAAAGCGGATGCTGAATGGGCAGAGAGGGAGTGCGGGGGCGACGGCCCCAACACCAAGGAACGGGTGCCGTTCGGTGCGACGGCCTCTCGCTGGTCTTAAACCCTAACGAGGTCCCGGTCGCCACTCCCCCGCAAAGACCTCTTCGGGGCGGAGCCCAGGGCTCCGCCCCGTTGCCATCTGGTATACTAGCCCTAGCCTGTTATGGCCCGAGCGCAGACCTTTACGGAGTTGGAGATCCGCCTGTTCGAACGGCCGCGCAAGCTTCCCTTCCGCGGCCGTTCGCTCAAGACGCTGACCGCGTTTCTGCGGCGGGAGGCCAAACGTGCCGGACCGTGGCTGGAGCGGGTCGCCGACGTGGTGGAGGCGCTGGGGCGCGAGGGGTGGCGCTACCGGGGCTTCACGGGCAAGGCCCTGATCCTGGCGCACCTGCGACCCGTGGACGGCGAGGAGGTGCGCCACTACCTCTCGCAGCGGTTTGGCCAGGAGGTCCTGCCGCAGATCGCCATCCGCGAACGGACCAGCGAAGACGGCCCGCCGCCACTGCCCAAAGCCGACGACGAGCTTTCCCGCGAGCTGCGCCGCCTGATCGGGGCGGAGAAGCACAAGGAGGACCTGTACCTGGGCCACCCGCCCGAGGAGCTGAGCGAGCTGTTGCTGGATATGTCCTTCCTGGCGCAGGAGGCGCTGGAGGACGGCGAAGTCTCCGCCCTGCTGGACCGCGTCCGCGAGGAGCACGAGCGGGACGCCCTCTACCGCGACCTGCACAGCCGGTACCTCAGCCTGATGGAACGCACGGGCTCGGGCGATCCGGCCACGGAAGAGGCCTACTGGGACCTATTCTCCTACATGTCCCGCAAGCTGGCCAAACTGATCCCTGCACTGCAGGGCTTCCTCGACCGACGCGGGTTCACCGACCTCTGCGAACACGAGGCCACCGCCTTCCTGGCCGCGGCCCTCTACCAGGCGCTTTCCATCGTCGAGTCTCCGGACGAGCGGTGAACCGGACCCGGCGCCGGGGCCTCGCTCGCCTGGCGCTGGGGGCGTGCCTGGCCACCGTGCTGGCGGGCGGGGTGGCGCTGATGTGGTGGCGCGATACGCCGCCCGCCGCCCCGCCCCTCGCCACCCTGCTGCCGCCGGGCAGCGTGATCACCAGCCAGGGGCGCGTGGAACTGGACGGCCGCCCTCCGCAGGAGATCGCGGTCACTGCCTACCTTCCCGCGTACCCCGAGGGTCCCGCGAACCTGCGGCGTGCCGTGCTCGCCGGCTACGACCGCTGGCGGCACCGCTGGCGCCTGCTTCTGCTGCTGACCCTGACGCAGATCCCCGCCTCGCTACAGGCCGGCCCACTGCTGGGCGGGCGGGAGGCCGTCGTCTTCCCCGAGTACGCCGCAGACGGCACCGTGCGTTATCGCGTCGTAGGCCTGCGCCGGGGGCGGCCGGTGGTGTTGTACGCGGGGCAGACCCGTGGGACGGTGGAGGTCGTGGGCGGGGTGATCGCGGAGCGGGACCCCGCAGGAGCGCGAGGCCTGCGCTGGGACGGGCGGAAATTTCGCCCCGCGCCCCCACCCCCGCCGATTCCCCCGGCACTGGTCTGGCGCTACTGGACCGACCGGGAGGGCATTCCCCACGGTGAGGCCGACCGGGTGGTGATGGTCCCGGGCCAACGCCTGGTGCCGTTGCGCCAGGGCGGAGGGCCCACGGTGGTTCCCATTCCCGATGCGAACCTACACGTTCTCGACGGGGCGTTCCGCGCGCACCGCCCCGGCACCTACAGCGTGGTCATCCCGGACTTCCTCAACCGCCCCGGGGGGAGCTTCCGGCTGACTGTGGAGGTGGTCGATGTTCAACCTTAGCACCTACCAGGCGCAGCTGGAGTCCCTGGAGGTCGAGCTCAACCGGGAGACCTACCGCCAATATGCCGGCCTTCCCTACGACGAGGCGCGGATGAGCGCCCTCAGCCGGGAGATCGAGCAGCTGGCGGTCGAGGCGCTGCAGGCCATCCCGCCCCAGGAGTTCCCCCGACCGCTGCTCTTCGCCACCATCCGCAACAGTCGGGCCTCGGACTACACCCGCCTTGACAACGAGATCTACCGCCGGCGCAGCGAAGAGGTCGCGCTGCACGATGAGGGTGAGGAGGTCAGCCTGAGCAACTGGCGGCTGTTCAACCACCGATATGCGCGCGACCCCAGAAGGCGGAGGCGTGTCTTCCTGGGACTGCTGGAGCGCGCGGCGATCCTCTCCCCCCTTCTGGCGGAGCGGTTCACCCTCAGCCGCCAGGTGACCGGCCTCTACGGTTGGACGCCGCTGGACATCTACCTGGAGGAGGAAAGTGTAGATCTGGCGGCGCTGGAGCGGCTGGTGGAGCAGACGGCGGCGGCGGCGCGGCCCCACTTTGCCCGGGAGCTGCAGCACTACGCGGAGGCGCTGCTGGGTGCCTCCCCGGAATTCTTCGACGATTACTATGTCTTCCTCAACGTGATCTACGAGCCCGTGGACCGTTTCTTCCGGGAGGTGGATTTCGACCGGCTGCTGCGTCCCATATGCGAGGGGCTGGGGTTCTCCTTCGCCCAGATCGCCATCGACACCTCTACCCGTCCCGGCAAGCACGCATCGCCGGTCTGCTTCGGCGTGCGCATCCCCGGCGAGGTCTACGTCCTCTACCAGCGGACCAGTCCCGTAGCCGACTACACCGGCTACTGCCACGAGCTGGGTCACGCCCTGCACTTCGCCTCGGTCTCGCCGGAGCGATCCTACGTCGACCGCTACCTCATCCCCGCGGGGGTGGCGGAGCTCTTCAGCACCCTCTTCGAGTCCCTGGGCACCACGCCACAGTTCCTGGCGGACGAGGTGGGTCTCCCCTCGGCGACCATCGATGACCTGGTGGCCAGGGAGCGCTTCATGGAGCTGTACTTCCTCACGTTCTACGGTGCCAACTCCCTCTTCAAGCTGCGCTACTGGAGGGATGTCCCCGACATGGATGCCGCGGACCGCCTCTACGCCGACCTCTACCGCCGCTACGTGGGGCTTCCCATGCCCGGGCGCTACTGGCAGACGCACCACGTCCTGGCCATGCACGACGTCTACGCGCCTTCCTACCTCCTGGCCAAGGTGCGGATGGTGGAGCTGCGGCGGGTGCTGCAGGAGCGGTTCAGTCCGCGCTGGTGGCGTCATGCCGGGGCGGGGCGCTTCCTGCGGGAGGAGATGATGGCGCCCGGCCGGGCCCTTCCTCTGGAGGTGTTCTCCCGGCTGGACGCAGCGCCTTACCTGCGTGCGCTGGGACTCTCCCCGGCGGAGGACCAGGCGCCTCCAGCCTGATCGTCCCCGGCCGCCGGCCGGACGGCGGCCTCGGGGCGGGCGGCCTCGGCGAAGGAGATCTCGGGGCGGGCGGCCTCGCGGACGACCTGCAGGACCTCGCCCACAACCACCTGGAGCGCCGCCGCCACCGGCACGGACAGCAGCACCCCGATGATCCCCAGGAGCTTGCCGCCGACAAGTAGAGCGATGACGGTGAGCAGCGGGGAGAGCCCCACTGCCATGCGCATCACCCTGGGCACGACCAGGTTCGACTCCAGCTGCTGCACCCCGGTGTAGAAGGCGATCACCGCCAGGAACCACCACCAGGGCGGCTGGAAGAGGGCAAGGAGGACGGCGGGGATGGCCCCGATGATGGGACCGATGACGGGTATCAGCTCCGTGATGCCGGCAATGAGGCCCAGCAGCAGGGGGTAGGGAAGGCCCAGCGCCCAGGTGCCGATGCCCACCACGACGCCGATGATCAACCCGAGGAAGAGCTGTCCCCGGACCCAGCCGCCGAACTTGAGCCCCACGCGATACAGGACCCCTTCCACCCGCGCGGCCTGGGTCGGGGGGAAGAGGGAGAGGAAGGCCCGCTTGATCTGGCCGGCCTCCAGCAGCATGTAGAAGGTCATGAAGAGCACGGTCACCGTGGAGACCAGCCCGCCGAAGAAGCGGAAGACGACGCCCGCGGCGGTGCCGAAGTATCGGCTCAGGCCGGCGAGCTCCTGCGGCAGGCGGGCCACCAGCGCGGAGAGGTCGGGCAGCCAGGGGTAGCGCGCCTGCAGGACGCGGGCCGACTCCTCAAGCTGGGCCAGGAACTCCGGGAAGGAGGCCAGGAACCCCCGGGTCTCTGCGACCAGGGGGGTGACGATGACCCCGCCCATGAGCACGACCACCACCAGGATGGCCGCGTAGACCAGGAGGATGGCGCCGGTCTGGGGGATGCGCCACTCGTGACGCCCCACGCGGATGCGCTGCAGGAGCACGACCAGCGGGCTTATGCCTGTGGCCAGGATGGCGGAGATGAGGATAAGCAGCAGGATCTCGGTGATCAGGGTGAGCAGGCGGACCAGACCGGCAATCACCAGCACCGCCAGGCTGACGACTACGGTGGTGGTGACCAGGTCGCGCGACCGGACCATCGGACTGTAGGTTCGCTGCCCGGGCGGCGGTTCCTGGACCTGGCCGCGGTTGACACCCCGGCGGGGGGTTCCTAAGATGAAGCCGAAGGCGACGCTCCGCGGTAGCTCAATCTGGTAGAGCGTCCGGCTGTTAACCGGAGGGTTGCAGGTTCGATTCCTGCCCGCGGAGCCAATTCTTCTATTGAGGTCGGCTTCTCGCCGTCGGGCGGAAGACCGACCCTATGTTTAGACGAGCATTTCCGCGGCGGGTCGGCCAGGTTATGCGGCTTCCCGTACGGCCTGGGTGAGGATGGCTTCGGTGTGGCTGGTGCCCAGCAGGTCCGCCCCCGCCTGGAGCAGGGCCAGGGCGTCCTGGTAGGTGCGGATGCCGCCCGCGGCCTTTATGCCCAGCCGCGAGCCCACCGTGCGTCGCAGCAGGGCCACGTCGGCCACGGTGGCCCCCTTTGGCCCGAAACCGGTGCTGGTCTTGACGTAGGCCGCGCCGGCACGCGCCGCCAGCCGGCAGGCCAGGCGTTTCTGGCTGTCGTCGAGGTAGCCGGTTTCCAGGATAACCTTGACCGGCCGTCCCTCCGCGGCCTCGACCACGGCGCGGATGTCGTAGAAGGCCGCGGCCAGATCTCGCTGCCGCAGGGCCCCCACGTTCAGCACCATGTCCACTTCCTCGGCGCCGCGCGCCAGCGCCTGCCGGGTCTCCTGCACCTTGGTCTCCGTGGTCTGCCCGCCGTGAGGAAAGCCCACGACCGCCACCAGCTTCACCCCGCTCCCGGCCAGAAGCCGCGCCGCCGCAGCCACGTGGCAGGGCTTGACCACCAACGCCCGCACTCCCCAGCGAACGGCCACCTGCACCCCCCGCGCCAGGTCTTCCTCCGTGGCGTCCGGGCTGAGGACGGCGTGCTCGATCCGTGATGCCAGCTCCCTGGAATGCATACGCGCCTCCTGCCGCGTAGCGCGCCCTTCAAGCCTTCCCTCCCCAGGATAGGTGGACGCCTCTCGGGCCGGCATCGGGTTGCCGCCTGATTCTGCCTCCCCCAGGGTGGCCGTCCGTGCATGCGCCGGCGGACCGGCGCCGGGATGCGCCGTCCGCCCTCTTGACGGCAGGCCCAGCGCATTGCCGACGGCGCTCTGAAAACTGCACGGGATCGCGGGGCGGGACCTCCCATCCAAGCTTCCGGAGCAGCGCGTCGGGATCGTGCCCGGGGAGGTCCTCACCTCTCCAGCGCGCGTACTCTTCGAAGAACCGGTAGGAGAAGAAGTGGATGTGCGAATCGATGATGGTGAGATCGCTCTGGTCAGGCGCCATTATTGACACCCTTTCCTGGAGAACCATAGCATTAGGCACGCGAGGAGAGCGATGCGGGAAGGCAGAGAACCGCAGCACCACGAGCACCCCCACGGGTTCGGCGTCCCCTGCGCCTGCGGCGGGGAGTGCCTCTCCTGCCAGGAGGCGAACCTCAGCGTCACCTGCGGGTGCGGGTTCGAGGCCAAGCAATTTGAGTACGCCCTCGACCGGCGGATCGCAGACCACGCCCACCACGCCGCGGGCCATGGCCTGGGGGAGGCGCACCATCACGAGGCGATGATGGCCGATCCCCGCTTTGCCCGCTTCATGGAGGCGGACATGCGCCGCCGCTTCCTCTGGTCGCTCCTGCTCACGGTCCCCGCCGTCCTCTACTCGCCCCTGGGGACCAACCTCCTCCGGGTCAGCCTGCCCAGGCCCATCCCGGCCAACTGGATCCTCTTGCTCCTCACAACCCCCGTCGTCTTCTGGGCCGGCTCCGTCTTCCTCGCGGGCGCCTACCGCTCGCTGCGCAAGAGGGCCCTGAATATGTCGGTGCTGATCAGCGTGGGTGTGCTGGCGGCGTACCTTTTCAGCGTCCTCATCACCCTGCTGGGCGCCGGGGAGACGTTCTACGAGGCGGCGGCGATGCTGGTCACCTTCGTCCTCTTCGGCCACTGGATGGAGATGCGTTCCCGCCGCGGCACCTCCGAGGCGCTGCGGGCGCTCTTCAGCCTTGTCCCGCCCAGGGCACGCGTGGTGCGCGACGGCGCGGTGGTGGAGATCCCCACCGGCGAGATCAAGATCGGTGACGTTGTCGAGCTGCGCCCGGGGGACCGGGTGCCGGTGGACGGCGTTGTGACGGAGGGCGATACCGCCGTGGATGAGGCCCTGGTCACCGGCGAGTCCATCCCCGTGCCCAAGGGGCCCGGGGATCCCGTGACCGGGGGGACCATCAACCAGTCTGGTTCGGTCCGCTTTAAGGCCACTAAGGTCGGCGACCAGACCGCCCTTGCGCAGATCGTGAGGCTGGTGGAGAAAGCTCAGGCGTCCAGGGCGCCCGGGCAGCGGCTGGCTGACCGCTGGGCCCAGTACCTGGTGATCCTGGCCGTGGGCGCCGGGATCGCCACCTTCGGGGTCTGGTATGGCCTCATGCGCCAGCCTGCGCTGCTGGCATTGACGTTCGCCATCTCCGCCGTAGTCATCGCCTGCCCCGACGCCCTGGGTCTGGCCACGCCCACCGCCGTGGCCGTGGGGACCGGGCTGGGAGCCAGCCACAACATCCTGATCAAGGACGCCGCCACGCTGGAGCAGGTCTCCCGCATCACCGCTGTCGTGCTGGACAAGACGGGAACGCTGACGGAGGGACGGCCGCGCATCACCGACGTCGTGGGCGCAAACGGGGTCTCTGCGGACGAGGTCGTGCTTCTGGCCGCTGCGGCGGAAGCCCGATCGGGACACCCCTTGAGCAAGGCCGTCCTGGAGGAGGCCGAGCGGCGGGGCATTGAGGTGGATCAATCCATCACCGGCTTCGAGAACCTGGCCGGGCACGGGGTGCGCGCCACAGTAGGCGACCGCGAGGTCCTGGTGGGTACGGCCAGGCTGATGCATGAGCGGAACGTCGATCTCCGCCCGCTGCAGAGCCACCTCCAGCGGCTGCTCGGGGAAGGCAAGACCCTCATGATCGTCGCCGTGGACCGCCGGGCGGTCGGCGTGGCGGCGGCCGCCGATCCCGTACGCCCAACCTCCCGCCGCGCCGTAGGGGAGCTGAAGCGCCTGGGGATCGAGGTGGCCATGATCACCGGCGACAACCGCCCCACCGCGGAGGCGGTGGCCCGCCAGCTGGGGATTGCCCGCGTCTTCGCAGAGGTCCTCCCGGAGCAGAAGGCAGACTACGTCAAGCGGCTGCAGCAGGAGGGCAGGTTCGTCGCCATGGTCGGCGACGGGGTGAACGACGCTCCCGCCCTGGCCCAGGCGGACATCGGCATTGCCATCGGCGCCGGCACCGACGTGGCTATCGAGACGGCGGACGTGGTTCTGATGCGTTCCGACCCGGCTGACGTCCTGCGGGCCATCTTCCTGTCCCGCGCCACCGTAGCCAAGATGCGGCAGAATCTCTTCTGGGCGTCGATCTACAACATACTGGCCATTCCCGTTGCCGCGGGCATCTTGTACCCGCGGTTCGGCATCATGCTGCGGCCGGAGTGGGCGGCCCTGCTTATGTCCGCCTCTTCGGTGATCGTGGCCACCAACGCCGTGCTGTTGAAGCGGGCGGAGCGCAAGCTGCGGGAGGTGTGAAGCGATGACCCACGCCGAGGAGCTGGCAGCGTTTGTCGTCGCCGCCTCCTACCAGGACCTTTCCGCCGAGGCGGTGCAGCAGTTGAAGATCCGCGTGCTGGACGCGCTGGGTTGTGCCATCGGCGCGCTGGACGGCGAGCCCGTTCGGCTGGTCCGCGCCCACGTGGAGGAGTTCGGAGGCGCACCGCGCTGCACTCTGGTGGGCGGGGGCGCGGGCCCGCCCGACCGCGCGGCCTTCTACAACGGCGCTCTGATCCGCTACCTCGACTTCAACGACAGCTACATCGCCCCCGGCGAGACCTGCCACCCCAGCGACAACCTGGGGGCGGTGCTGGCCGCCGCCGAATATGCGGGCGGGGACGGGCGCACCCTGCTGACGGCGCTGGCGGTGGCCTACCAGGTGCAGTGTAGGCTTTCCGATGTGGCCCCCGTGCGGGCCAGGGGGTTCGACCACACCACCCAGGGCTCCTATGCCGTGGCGGCGGGCGTCTCCCGGGCCCTGGGGCTGGATGCGCGGCGCACCGCCAACGCCCTGGCCATCAGCGGGACCGCCTTCAACGCGCTGCGGGTCACCCGCACCGGGCCCCTCTCCCACTGGAAGGGCCTGGCCTACCCCAACACCGCCGCCTCCTGCACCCACGCCACCTTCCTGGCGGCGCGCGGGATCACCGGCCCTCCCCTGGTCTTCGAGGGCAACAAGGGCTTCATGGAGTCTATCGCCGGCCGCTTCACTATCGACTGGTCCCGGGAGGACCTGGAGCGGGTGAGGCGGACCAGCGTGAAGAAGTACAATGCGGAGTTCCACGCTCAGTCGACCCTGGAGGCGGTCCTGGAGTTGCGGGCCGACCACGGCATCCTGGCGCAGGAGGTGGAGCGCGTCGAGATCGAGACCTTCGACGTCGCCTACCACATCATCGGCGGGGGTGAGGAGGGGGACAAGACCGTGGTCCGCACCAAGGAGGAGGCGGACCACAGCCTGCACTACATGACGGCGGTGGCTCTGCTGGACGGGCAGGTCCTCCCCGCACAGTACGGGCCGGAACGCATCCTAAGCGACGACGTGCAGGCGCTGCTGCGGAAGGTCTCGGTGCGGCCGGTGGAGGAGTTCAGCCGACAGTTCCCTGCGCGCATGCCCTCTCGCGTCCGAATCGTCTTGCGCGACGGGCGAACGCTGGTCCGGGAGAAGGGGGACTACGAGGGGTTCTGGACCCGGCCGATGAGCTGGGAGGGCGTTGTGGCCAAGTTCGACGGGCTCAGCGCACCTTACGCCGACGCCGGCCTGCGGCGGCAGATCGTGGCCGCGGTAGAGAACCTGGATGGGATCCGTGTGGCCGACCTGACGCAGCTGCTGGCACAGGTGCGGCGGCCGGTGTGAGCCGTCCGGGGCCCAAACCGGTGTGCGCCGACCAAGACCCGAAGGAGGAAAGACCATGGCCAGATCACGTGGTGTTGCCAGGAGTGGACGCGGCGTGGCGGCGCCGGCCGGGCGGCCGCGCTCCACGCGGACCGGGACGGTCCCCGCGCTGCGGGAGGAGGCGGTGGCTCCCGCTGAGCCCAAGGGCGGAGCGCAGGTGCTCGAGCGTTGCCTCCCCTTCCTCAAGATGAACGACCGACCGCTCAAGCCGCGCACCCGCGGCGTCACCGAGATCCGCGGCCCGTACTACACCCCGCTGGGCAGACGCTACCTGGAGGACCTGCTGGAGAGCATGGGGGCCTACGTGGATTCCCTGAAGTTCGCCGGCGGGTCGTTCGCCCTGATGCCGCGTCGGGTGGTGACGGACCTGATCGACCTCTGCCACCGCTACGACGTCCTGGTCTCCACCGGTGGCTTCATCGAGTACGTGCTCACCCAGGGGGCCTCCGCCGTGCAGCGATACATCGACGAGTGCAGGGCGCTGGGCTTCGACATCATCGAGCTTTCCACCGGATTCCTCAGCATCCCCAGCGACGACTGGCTGCGCCTGGTGGAGAAGGTGCACCGGGCCGGGTTGAAGGCCAAGCCGGAGGTGGGGATCCAGTACGGCGCCGGCGGCGCCACGGCGGCGGCGGAGCTGGCCGCGGAGGGGACGAGGGACATCGAGTGGGCCATCGCCCAGGCCAAGCGGTTCCTCGACGCGGGCGCCTCCATGATCATGATCGAGTCGGAGGGCATCACCGAAAGCGTCACCACCTGGCGCACCGATATACCGGCGAAGATCGTGAACACCCTGGGCCTGGAGGCGGTGATGTTCGAGGCCGCCGATCCGGAAGTCTTCTCCTGGTACATCAAGAACTACGGGCCGGAGGTGAACCTCTTCGTCGACCACAGCCAGATCGTGCAGCTGGAGTGCCTGCGCTCGGGGATCTGGGGGACGAAGAGCACCTGGGGCCGTGTGGTGACATATAAGGGATGACGGGAGGGATGGTGCGTGGCCGTAGATCCGTTCATCCGGGCGCTGCGCCGCCGCGACGAGATCACCATTACTACCATCGGGCGGCGCACCGGGCGGGCCGTCACCCTCCCGGTGTGGTTTGTCCTGGAGCGGGGGCGGATATGGCTCCTGCCCACGCGGGGAACGCAGAATCAGTGGTTCCGCAACCTGGTGGCCAACCCCACGCTGGGGCTGAGGGCGGGGAGGTACCGCCGCACCTTCACCGCACGGCCGCTCAAGAACAAGGCCGCGGCCCGGCGGGTTGCCGCCCGATTTCGCGCGAAGTACGGGCGAGATCAGGTCAGGGAATACTACAGTCGGTTCGACGCCGCCGTCGAGGTCCCACTGTCGTAGCCAGAAAAGGGGAGAAGCGCGGATGACCCCGGCTTCCCCGCGCGGTATGCGGCCGACGGCGCTGCTTACCCGGTAAAGTCTTTGAGGTGGCGGGCGCGGGCGCTGTGGCGCAGCTTGCGCAGCGCCTTGGACTCGATCTGGCGGATGCGCTCGCGGGTCACCCCAAACTCCCCGCCCACCTCCTCTAGGGTGCGCGGCCGGCCGTCTTCCAGCCCGAACCGCAGCCGCAGGACGTGCCGCTCCCGCGGCGGCAGCGTCTGCAGCACCTCCTCCACCTCTTCCTTCAGGACGGAGAAAGAGACCGCCTCCTCCGGCGAGATCTCGCGCTCGTCCTTGATGAAGTCGCCCAAGGCGCTGTCCCCCTCGTCCCCGACCGGCGTCTCCAGAGAGACCGGCTGCTCCGCGGCGCGCAGGATCTCCCGCACCCGCTGACCGGAGATCCCCATCACCTTGCCGATCTCCTCCGGTGTGGGGTCGCGCCCCAGCTTCTGCAGGAGGTGGCGGGAGACGCGAATCACCTTGTTGACGGTATCCGTCATGTGCACGGGGATGCGGATGGTGCGGGCCTGATCGGCGATGGCCCGTGTGATCGCCTGGCGGATCCACCACGTGGCGTAGGTGCTGAACTTGTAGCCACGTCGCCAGTCGAACTTCTCCACCGCCCGGATCAGGCCGCGGTTGCCTTCCTGGATCAGGTCGAGGAAGTCCATACCCCGGCCCACGTACTTCTTGGCGATGGAGACCACCAGGCGCAGGTTCGCCTCGATGAGGTGGCGCTTCGCCTCCTCGTCTCCCTGCTCCACGCGCTGCGCCAGTGCCACCTCCTCGGCGGGCCGCAGCAGGGGTACCCGGCCGATCTCCTTGAGGTACGCCCGCACGGGGTCGTCGATGTCCTCGATCCCCGCCTCGGGCTCCTCGGTCAGCTCCTCCTCTACGGTTTCCCCGGCCGTGGGGAGCTGTGGTTCGGCCTCCCCATCGGGGAGTTCCGGCAGCCTGGCCTCCTCGGGGGGGAGCAGGCTTTCGTCCGTTGTCCGCTGGCGCTTCTGCGCCCGCTGGCGTGCCACTCTTTCCCGACCTGCCCTTCCTGGCATCTGTCCAGGTTAACGCTGTTCGCGGCTGAACGGACTACCAGGCCGCGTCTGCGGCCTGCCCGGCGGGAACGCCCGGTGGGCCCTCAGTGCGCGGCGCGGGTCAGCCCGGCCAGCCACCGGTCCGCCCAGCGCTGGACCTCCGCGACCACCCGCTCCAGGTCTCGCCCCTTATCGGTGAGCTCGTACTCGATGCGCACGGGTGTGTCCGCATATACTTTCCTGACCACCAGCCCCTCGCTCTCCAGTTCCTTCAGCCGCTCAGAGAGCAACCGGTCGTGGAGCCCGGGGACCGCGTCCAGGATCTCGGAAAACCGCCGCGGCCCGTCCATCAGAGTGCGCACGATCGCCCCCGTCCAGCGCTTCCCCACCAGCTCCACCGCCCGGTGGAAGCGCGGGCAGACCTGTTCTGATTCTTCGGACTGGTGCGAGCGCATTGTGGTTCCAGGGAAGATTCTAACAAAAGAGAAGCCGCTTGACTAGAGGAAGCCCTCCTCGGCAGGAGGCGGCCCGGGGAGGGACGAATCAGGGGCGGGTGATTCCGCTGCGAGACCACCTGCCGGGCCGGAGCGCCCCCCTGGTGGTCTTCCTCATCATCGCCCTCAACGTGGGCGTCTTCCTCTACGAGGACAGCCTGCCGCCGCCGCGCCTGGAGGCGCTGGTGCAGGCCTACGGCATGGTCCCCTATGAGATCACCCGCGGTGTGGACCTCCCGCCGCCGGGGCCGCAGCCGGTGTACGCCACGCTTGTGACTTCCATGTTCATGCACGGAGGCTGGTTCCACCTCCTGGGGAACATGTGGTTCCTCTGGATCTTCGGCAACAACGTGGAGGACGTCTTCGGCCGCCTGGGGTTCCTGCTCTTCTACCTGGTCATGGGGGTGGCCGCCGCCTTCGGACAGATCCTCGTCGCTCCGGCCTCGCGCATCCCCCTCGTGGGGGCCAGCGGGGCCATCGCCGGGGTGATGGGGGCCTACCTGGTCTTCTGGCCGACGGCGCGCATCGACACGCTTGTTTTCCTCTTCTACTTCATTCGGGTCGTGCCGCTGTCCGCCATCTTTGTGCTGGGCTACTGGATCTTTATCCAGGTGCTTCAGGGGACCTACGCCCTGGGGGGCCTGGCGGAAGGGGGGGTGGCCTGGTGGGCCCACGTCGGCGGCTTCGCCGCCGGGGTGGCGGCGGGCCTGATCTTCCGCGGGCGGGCCCGGGAGGTCACCCGTACCTTCCGTCCTCACTGGTGAAGGAAGGGAATCGGAGGGGAGCCAAGTAGTACCCTCACCTGACCGCATCGGGCCTGTGCATTGCGGGGCGCAATATCGCCCGATTCCGAATACGAGCGGAGGGGGTGGAGCATGCGGAGGGTTGCAGGCCTTGCGCTGGCGGTGCTGCTGGCCGTGGGCCTGGCGGCGTACGTGAGCTACGCGCAGGCGCCGCGTTCCCGGCTGGACGTGGTCCGGGAACGCGGGACGCTCATCTGCGGGGTGTCCGGAACCACCCCGGGATTCAGCTTTCCAGACCCGACCTCGGGCAGGATGGTCGGGTTCGATGCCGACTTCTGCTGGGCCGTGGCCGCCTTCATCGACGTGGCGCGTGTGGAGTTCGTCAACCTGACCTCGGCCAGCCGCATTCCGGCCGTGGTCGCCGGCTCGGTGGACGTGGTCTTCCGCACCACCACCGTCACCATCACGCGGGACGACCAGGTGGACTTCGGGCCGGTCACCTTCTTTGACGGCCAGCGGCTCCTGGTGCGGTCCGACTCCAGGATCAGGGGCCTGGAGGACCTCAACGGCGCACGCATCTGCGTGCACGCGGGCACCACCAGCGAGCGGAACATCACCGACCAGATGCGCGCGCGTAACTTCCGCTTCCAGCTCATCACCTTCCAGGAGGCGGCCCAGGCTTTCCAGGGGCTGGTGCAGGGACGCTGCGACGTCTTCACCACCGACGGAAGCCAGCTGGCCGCCTTCCGGGCCACCGCTCCCAACCCGGCGGACTTCAAGGTGGTGGGCAAGGAGTTCAGCGACGAGCCTCTGGCACCCATGTACCAGGAGAATGACTCCAAGTGGGCAGACGCGGTCAACTACGCCGTCTGGGCGGTCATCCTGGCTGAGGAGCTGGGGATCACCCAGGCCGTCGCCCGGGACCCCGCCCGGCTGGCCGCCATCACCGGACGTGATCCCGTGGCCAAGAACTTTGCCGAGCTGAAGGGCGGTGCCGGGCTGCGCCCCATCCGCCTGGTGGGCAACTACGGGGAGATCTACGAGCGCTACTTCGGCCCCAGGCAGCGCACGGCCATCACCCGGGAGGGGACGCGGAACATGCTGGCCGTCAAGGGAGGCGCCATGGCCAGCCGGCCGTGGCGGTAAGGGGCGGCTGCTCCGTCGATCTGATACGCTGGATGCAGGCGAGCGGTGGTGTGGGGCCCCGCAGCCCCGCCCGCCGCTCGTCTGTGCCGGTGACCTGACGTGAGCTCAGCTCCCCGGAAGAAGGTCCCCCTCTGGCGGGATGCCCGCAAGCTGGAGGCCGCCGCGCAGCTCCTCTTCATCCTGCTCCTGGCCCTGGCGGTCTGGGGAGCGCGCCTGCAGATACAGCGCAGTTTCATCCGCCAGAATATCCGCCTGGATTGGAGCTTCTGGCGCCAGCCCGCGGGGTTCCAGCTTGCAGCCCTCACCTGGACCGTCGACCTGGAGACGCTGCGCCCCAAGCTCTACGATCCGGGAGACTCCGCCGGGGAGGCCATGATCGCCGGGCTGTTCAACACCGTCAAGGTGGCCGTCCTGGGGGTCATCCTGGCCACACTGCTGGGCCTCCTGGTAGGCATCGCCCGCCTCTCCCGTAACTGGCTGGTCAGCCGCCTGGCCCTGGCCTACGTGGAGATGTTCCGCAACACGCCGCTTCTGGTGCAGCTCTTCTTCTGGTACTTCGCCGTCTTCCTGCAGCTGCCCAGCGGCTCACCGGTCCAGCCCCCGATCCGGCTCTTCGGCGACCTGGTGGTTCTGACCAACGCGGGGCTGGCCGTCGGCGGGACCGTCGTCGAGCGCTTCGGCCGCCTGACGGTCGACGGCGGCCTGCAGCTTGCCACGGAGTTCGCGGCGCTGGTGGTTGGCCTGGCCGTCTACACCTCCGCCTTCATCGCCGAGATTATCCGCGGCGGGATCCTGGCCGTCTCCCGGGGGCAGATGGAGGCGGCGCGCAGCCTGGGGCTGACCCACGGGCAGGCGCTGCGTCTGATCGTCCTGCCTCAGGCGCTGCGCATCGTCATCCCGCCGCTGGGCAACCAGTTCCTCAACCTGACCAAGAACAGCAGTCTGGCCCTGGGCATCGGCTACGCCGAGTTCCTCACCGCGGCGAACACGGTGAGCAGCCAGTCCTTCCGCTCGCTGGAGGCCTTTACCGTGGTCACGCTGGGCTACCTGGCGCTTTCGCTGCTCATCTCGGGCGTGCTCAACCTGCTGCGCGCCCGGTTGCGCCTGGCGCCGGCGTAGGGAGGTGCGGCGATGGCGGTGCGCGTAGAGGTCCTGCCGCCCCCGGAGGAGCGGCTCACCCCCTGGCAGTGGGCGCGGCGAAACCTCTTCGCCGGCTGGTGGAACACCCTCCTAACCGCCGCCACCGCCGCCGCGCTGTTCTTCTTTGTCTCCGCAGTCCTGCGGTGGGCGGTGCGGGCCCACTGGAGCGTGATCACCGACAACCTGCGTTTCTGGCTGGTGGGGCTGATGCCCGTGGAGCTGGTCTTCCGCGCCTACTGGGCGGGGGGCCTGGTGGCCGCAGCCGCCCTGCTCACGGCGGTCGGCGCGCGGCTACGGGTGGGGGCGCGGGTGCTGCTGGGGCTGTGGGGCGGAACAGTGGTGGCCGTGCTCTGGGTGATGTCCCCCGTGCGGCTGGACCAGATCGGCGGTCTCTACCTTACCCTGCTGCTGGCCGTGGTCTCCATCTCCCTCTCCTTCCCCATCGGCGTCCTGGTGGGCATGGGCCGGGTGAGCCGCCTGCCGGCCGTCCGCCTCTTCTCCATCCTCTACATCGAGCTCATCCGCGGCATCCCCCTGATCACCGTCCTCCTGTGGTTCTTCGTCTTCGTCACGCTGCTCTCAGGCGACGCCATCACCCGGGTGCAGCGGGCGATGATCGGCCTGACCATCTTCACCTCGGCCTACGTGGGGGAGATCGTCCGTGCCGGCATCCAGTCGGTCCCCCGCGGGCAGACGGAGGCAGCGCGGGCGGTGGGGCTATCGGCCCTGCAGACCATGCGCTTCATCGTCCTGCCGCAGGCGGTGAAGAACATGATCCCTGCGCTGGTGGGGCAGTTCATCAGCCTGTTCAAGGACACCTCCCTGACGGTGATCATCGGGCTCTCCGACCTGGTGGGCACTGGGCGGGCGCTGCTGGCCATCACCGAGTATCTCCACGACACGCAGGAGGTCTACGTCTTCCTGCTGGTGGTGTACTTCGTCTTCTCCTACCTGCTCTCGTACGGCAGCCGCGTGCTGGAGAAGCGCCTGGGGCTTGGGGAGCGTTAGCTTGCCCCCGACTCCCCCCGGCCGCCCTCCCGGGGCACCGGGAGGGGGGCGCTACAATGAGGCGCCGGGGCGCTACAATAGGGGCGATACGCGATGATGTCGACCCAGGCTCCGACCACGGCACCCGCTGCGGCGGGGGCCCGCCCCGCCCGGCCGGGGGAGCCCATTATCCTGCTGCAGGACGTGCACAAGTGGTTCGGCCGGCTGCACGTCCTGCGCGGCATCAACCTGCAGGTGTGGCCGGGCGAGGTGGTGGTGGTGGCCGGCCCCTCCGGCTCGGGAAAATCCACCATGATCCGCTGCATCAACCGCCTGGAGCGCCACAACCGCGGGCGCATCGTCGTGGACGGCATCGAGCTCACCGACGACCTGCGCAACGTGGATGCGGTGCGCAGCGAGGTGGGGATGGTCTTTCAGTCGTTCAACCTCTTTCCCCACCTCACCGCGCTGCAGAACATCACCCTGGCCCCCATCCAGGTGCGCCGCTGGCCGCGGGCGCGGGCAGAGCGCGTGGCCATGGAGCTGCTGGAGCGGGTGGGCATTCCGGAGAAGGCGCACGCCTATCCCGCCCAGCTCTCAGGAGGGCAGCAGCAGCGGGTGGCCATCGCCCGCGCCCTGGCCATGAACCCCAAGATCATGCTCTTTGACGAGCCCACCTCGGCCCTGGACCCGGAGATGATCCAGGAGGTGCTGGACGTCATGCGCGGGCTGGCCAAGGAACACGGCGTGACCATGATCGTGGTCACCCACGAGATGGGGTTCGCCCGCGAAGTGGCCAACCGCATGGTCTTCATGGACGAAGGGACGATCGTCGAGGAGGGCACCCCCGAGCACTTCTTCACCAACCCCCAGCACGAGCGGACCAAACTCTTCCTCTCCAAGATCCTGCACCAGTGAGCGACACCCCCGCGGGAACCGGAACGCCCTCCGGCGGCATCGTCGACGCGCACCTCCACCTGACTACGGAGGGGATGATCCGGCGGATGATGGAGCGGCCGTCGGCCATCCGGGAGGAGGCGCGGCGGCGCAGCCGCCCCCGCGGCATGACCCTGGAGGAGCGGCTGCAGCCGGTGGCGGGGGTCACCCTGGAGCAGCACGCCGCCACCTGGCTCGCCGCCTTTGACCGGGCGGGGGTGGACGCCGGCGTCTTCATCGCCGTGGGCGAGGCCAACGACGAGATGGCCCGATTCGTCGCCCTGAACCCGCGGCGGCTGCACGGCGTGGGGTCGTTGGCCGACCCGCTCCATCCCGACGCAGCACGCACCGTGCGCGCCTTCCGGGCGCGGGGGCTCTGCGCCCTGAAGCTTTACCCGCCCATCCAGCGGTTCCTGGCCAACGACCGGGCGCTCTATCCGGTCTACGAGGCCTGCGCGGAGCAGGGGCTGCCCGTGATCTTCCACTTCGGCATCACGGTGGGGGCCTTCTACGACCTCTCCTACGCCAGCCCCCTGCCTCTCTCGGCGGTGATCAAGGAGTTTCCCGAGGTGACCTTCGTCATAGCTCACTTCGGCGCCGGGTTCTTCCGGGAGACGCTCTTTCTCGCCTACCACACCGACAACGTCTGCGTGGACACATCCGGCACCAACAACTGGCGCCACTACTCCCCCGGCGAGCCCTCGCTGGAGGAGGTGTTCCGCGACGCCCTGCGGGCCTTCGGACCGGAGCGGGTGCTCTTCGGCACCGACTCCACGGTCTGGGGCGGCTACCGGCACCACATCCTCCAGGAGCAGGTGGAGGTCCTGGAGCGGCTGGGGCTTACGGCGGCCGACCGCGCCCTTATCCTGGGCGGCAACGCCCGCCGCGTCTTTCGTCTCTAGCCAGGTATACTAGAAAGCTGAGGCTCCACGATGATAGCGAGGGGAGGCGATACGCATGTGTCGGGGGAGGGTTGAATCGGTACTGGCCGGCTTGCTGGTTCTCGCCCTGGTCCTGTTCCCGAGCACGCCCACCTCGGGCGCCCCTGTGGACCCCAGCACCCTCGTGGTCGGGATGAACACGGGGATTCTGATCACCCTCGACCCTGCCGTGGTCTTTGAGGTTGAGGGCGCGGTCATCGTAGACCAGCTCTACGACAAACTGGTGGATCTGGAGCTGGTGGGAGGCAGTATCAAGGTGGTGCCCGAGGTGGCAGAGTCCTGGACGGTGGCCCCCGACGGCCGCACCTGGACCTTCAAGATCCGCAGGGGCATGAAGTTTCCCAGCGGTCGGGCCGTGGACGCCGAGGCTGTGGTCTACTCCCTGCGGCGCACCCTGCGCCTGAGCAAGCCCAGCATCTACATGCTCAACGAGCTGGGGCTGACCAAGGACAACGCGGAGACAGTGGTCAAGGCGCTGGATCCGTACACTGTGCAGCTGGTGGTGGCGCAGCCCTTCGCGCCCGACCTGGTTCTGGCCATACTCTCCTTCCCGGCGACGGCGGTCCTCGATCCGGGCGTGGTGGAGCAGCACATCCGCGAAGGCGAGCTGGGCTCGGACTGGTTGAAGGACCACAGCGCCGGCTCCGGGCCTTACATCCTCATGCGCTGGGAGCGCAATGAGGTGGTGGACCTGGTGGCAAACGCCACCTACTGGCGCGGTATCCCGCCCATCAAGCGCATCATCATCCGGGACATCCCGGAGCCTTCTGCCCAGCGCATCGCCCTGGAGCGGGCGGACATCGACGTAGCCTGGAATCTGACGCCGAGCATGCGTCAGGAGATCCGCACGGCGAAGACGCCGGGGCTCGCCATAGTCCGGGTTCCCGGACACGGGATGGAGTACCTGGGTATGAACGTGAAGTACGCGCCGCTGGCCAAGGAGCAGGTCAGGGAGGCCATCCGCTACGCCATCGACTACAAGACCATCCAGGAAGGGATCATGCGCGGCGAGGGCCTTCCGCTGCAGACATTCATCCCACGCGGGTACCTTGGATACAACCCGTACATGCCTTTCAAGCAAGACCTGGACAGGGCCCGCAAGCTCCTGGCCGAAGGCGGATATCCCAACGGGTTCGAAGTGGAGCTGATTCACTCTGCCCCGCACGCCTATCGTGGTGACATCGCGGTGGTGCTCCAGAACGAACTGGCCAAGGTCGGCATCAAGGTCAGGATCGTCACGGGGGCCGCGGCGACCATGCTGGCCAAGTACCGTGAACAGGGGCACCAGCTGGTCATGTGGGGATGGGGCGTGGACTACCCCGACCCCGACGCCCTGGCCAAGCCCTTCGCCGACGGGACGATCCGGCAGCTCGCCTGGCGCAATGCCTGGATGGATCCCAAGGCTACGGACCTGACCAAGAAGGCGATGCTGGAGCGCGACCCGAGGCGGAGAGCCGCCATCTACAAGGAGCTGACCGAGCTCGTGGCCCATAAGGGCCCGTTTGCCATCCTCTTCCAAGTCACCAACAACTGGGTGATCCGTACCTACGTGAAGGGGTTCGAGGAGGCGGCGGCGCTCGGTACCTTCCACTTCGACTTCACAAAGATCAGCAAGGTCCGGCAGTAGTCCCTGAGAAAAGACGGGGCCCCTGCCCGGCAGGGGCCCCGTCGGACGCCACCCCATGAACCTGGCTGCCTACGTCACCCGACGGCTGGCACTGATGGTTGTGGTCGTCTTCGGGGTGCTGGTCATCACCTTCGTCATCTCCCACGTGATCCCGGCCGACCCGGTCCTGGCCATCCTGGGGGGGAACGCCCCGGCGGAGAAGGTGGATGCGCTGCGCAGGGAGCTGGGTCTGGACAGGCCCCTGCACCGGCAGTTCGTCGACTTCATCTGGGGGGCCGTGCGTGGCGACCTGGGCCGGTCGCTGCGCACCGGGCGACCGGTCTGGGAAGACATCCAGCAGTACTTCCCGGCCACCGTGGAGCTGACATTGAGCGCCATCTTCCTGGCCGTTATCCTGGGGATCCCCCTGGGGGTCATCTCGGCGGTACGCCGGAATCAGGTGCACGACCATACCACCCGGGTCTTCTCCATCGTCGGGGTCTCCATGCCGGTCTTCTGGACCGGGCTGGTGCTCCTGCTCCTCCTGTACTACCGCCTGGGGTGGCTCCCCGGACCGGGACGGCTGGACCTGACCGTCCTCCCGCCCCCCAGCCGCACGGGGCTGCTCATCGTGGACAGCCTCCTGGCGCGCAACTGGGCAGCCCTGCGCAATGCCGTCGGGCACCTGATCATGCCAGCCTTCGTCCTGGGATACGTGGCCACGGCCACCATAGCCCGCGTCACCCGCTCCAGCATGCTGGACATACTCCATCAGGACTACATCCGCACGGCACGGTCCAAAGGCCTGGTGGAACGGGTGGTGATCCTGCGGCACGCGCTGCGCAACGCCCTCATCCCCACCGTCACCGTCATCGGCCTGGTCTTCGGCGGACTCCTGGAGGGTTCGGTCCTCACCGAGACGATCTTCGCCTGGCCGGGATTGGGGCGGTACATCACCACGGGATACATCACCCTGGACTACCCGGCGGTGATGGGTGGGACGCTCTACATCGCCGTGGTCTTTTCCATCGTGAACCTGGTCGTGGACCTGGCCTATGCCTTCCTTGACCCCCGCATCCGCCTCTGAGCTGGCCCGCGCCTCGGGGCGAATCGAAGGCCCGCCGCGGTATGAGGAGCTGCGCCGCGCCTACCGCCTCTGGCGGCGGAGCCCTCTGTCCATCGTGGGGACGGTGCTGGTGGGCATGATCATTCTGCTGGCGCTGCTGGCGCCGTGGATCGCCCCCTACGACCCGCTGGCTCAGGACTTCTCCGTCCGCCTGCAGCCGCCCAGCCGGGCGCACTGGTTCGGAACGGATCAGTTTGGTCGCGATATCTTCAGCCGGGTGGTCTTCGGCTCCCGCATCGCCCTGCAGATCATCCTCATCGTGTCGCTCATCAGTGGGAGCGTGGGGGCGGTGATCGGCTGGGTGGCAGGCTACTTCGGCGGCCGGACGGACGAGGTGCTGATGCGGCTGACGGACATGTTCCTGGCCTTTCCCAGCCTGGTGCTGGCCATGGCCTTCGCCGCCGCCCTGGGACCGAGTCTGCCCAACATGATCTTCGCCATCTCCCTGGTCACCTGGACACCGTACGCACGTCTGGCCCGCGGGGAGACGCTGCGCACCAAGGCCCAGGACTTCGTGGAGGCGGCCCGGGCCATGGGCGCCAGCGATGCGCGGATCATCTTCCGGCACGTGCTGCCCATGACGCTCTCGGTGCTCATCGTCCAGCTCACCCTGCGCATGGGCACCATCATCCTCACCGCCGCCGGCCTCGGGTTCCTGGGCCTGGGCGCCCAGCCGCCGACGCCGGAGTGGGGGGCGATGGTAAGCGACGGCCGCAACTACCTGGTGGACCAGTGGTGGATGTCTACCCTGCCCGGGGCGGCGATCGCTGCCTCTGTACTGGGCTTCAACCTCCTGGGGGACGGGATTCGGGATATCCTGGACCCGCGGCTGCGGCGGTAGGCGCCCCCGCGACGCCGGGATCCGGCACGGCATTGAGCCGGCAGATCTCCCGGTAGAGGGCGCTGCTGGGCCGGGGGGTGCGCAGCTGTGTGGCCGGGTCGAGGGCGATGAGGCCGAAGCGCAGCGTCCAGCCGTCCGCCCACTCGAAGTTGTCCACCAGGGTCCAGTGGAAGTAGCCGCGCACGTCGCAGCCCAGCCGCAAGGCCTGCCACAGCGCCCGCAGGTGGCCGAGCAGGAACCCCGGTCGCAGGTCGTCGTCCTCGTCGGGCAGCCCGTTCTCCGTGACGTAGACCGGAAGCCCGTAGCGGCGCACCCGCAGCAGCACCCTCCGCAGCCCCAGCGGGTAGACCTCGCTGTAGCCGCCGTCGCTGAGGGCCGCCCCGGGGGTGTGCAGGCGGCGGCCGAATAGTGCCCCCGGGCAGCGCAGGTCGAAGCGGATCAGGTGGCGGGAGTAGTAGTTGACGCCCAGGAAGTCCAGCGTACCTGCGGCCTCCGGGACGTGCACGCGCCCCCCCAGGCGGAGGACGCCGTCCCGCAGGGCCTCCAGGTAGGCCCAGTTGTAGAGGCGGTCGGTCAGGCGGGCGATGGCCCGGTCCAGCCGGGAGGTCGGTCGGGCAGGGTCGAAGGGGTGGAGGTGGGCGGCCAGGCCCACGCGGGCATCCGGCCGCACCGCGTGCAGCGCTTCGTAGGCGGCGGCGTGGGCGCGCAGCGAGTTGACCACCGCTGCCAGGGCCCGGCGCAGGCCGCCCCCTCCCGGGGGGAATCGGCCGGTGACGTATCCCAGCATTGCCGCCACCGTGGGCTCGTTCAGCGTACACCAGAGGTCCACCAGGTCGCCCAGCCCTTCGGCGGCCCGGCGGGCCAGCCGGGCCAGTGCCTCCGGCAGCTCCGGCCAGAGCCAGCCCCCGCGCACGGCCACCCACAGGGGGAAGGTGAAGTGGTGCAGGGTGACCATGGGGGCGATGCCGCGCTGCCGCAGCCCGGCCAGCATCTGACGGTAGCGGTCCAGTGCCCGGTCGTCCCACCGCCCCGGCTGGGGCTCCAGGCGGCTCCACTCTATGGAGAGGCGGTGCGCGTTCTGGTGCAGGGCGGCCATGCGGTCGAAGTCCGCCTCCGCCGCCCGCCACCAGTCGCAGGCCAGCCCGGAGCGGTGCCCGCGGGCGATGCGTCCGGGCTGCTGCTCCCACGCCCACCAGTCGTTGTTGGTGTTGTTGCCTTCCACCTGGTGGGCGCTGCTGGCGGTGCCCCAGAGGAACCCCGGGGGGAAGGGCAGGAGGGAGGGAGAGCGGTGCGGGCCATGGAATGGGTGCATGCGCCTCACACCTGGATCAGGCGACGCCTTGGGTCCGGCTTGTGTCTGACTCCCATGGTCTCCGCCGGGCGGATCACCTCCATCATGCTGTAAGGAGACGCCGTGTCCAGTCATTTTGCCTGTATCGGCTTCCCCGTCCGCGAGATGCACGAATACACCTCCCTGATGCGGAAGGCCGCAGCCCGGGGGCGGCGCACGCCATTACCCGGCGGCGGGGCCCTGGTGCGCTGGGAGGTGGGCGACGGGCCCGAGATCTGGGCGCTGATCGACGCCAGGGGTGAGGTGGTGGACGCCACACCCTTCTACCATACCGGCACGTGGCTGCGCGTGGCCGTCACGGCCCAGGGGGAGGATCCGGACGAGGCGGCGGAAGGATGGCTGGAGGGCTGGGTGGAGCCGGCGGAGGCCGACGAGCCCATCTCCGGGGCCTTCCCGGTGCGCATCGACCTGGTGAACTTCGCTCTGGCGCGGGCGCACCTGCGGGTGGGCGCGGTGCTGCCGGTGGAGTTCTGCGGCATAGCCCATGAAGCGGTACTCTATCCCGACGCCGCCGCCTACGAGGCAGCCAGCCGGACGCAGTACCGGCCGCCCATGCGCTCGTTCCTCTCCGTGGCACACTTCGCCGCCGACCAGCCGCCGGGGGAGCCGGAGGCCACGGCGCTCATCTCCGGCGTTGTGGACGAGGCCCGCCTGCTGACCAACGGCGAGACTGGAGCGTCCTACTGGCGGCTGCGCGTGGCCACCGAGCGTGTCACGGTGTGGGTTCTGGCCGACGGGGAGACCCTGCCTGTTGAGCCCCATTGCGGCAACATCATCGCCGCGTCCTGCTGGATCGTGGGCCGGATCATTCTCCCTGGATGAGGATCTCATCTACCCGCCGGTAGGCGAAGAGCTCCTCGGGGCGGAACCACAGGCCGATCTCGAAATCCGCTTCCTCCACCGTGCCGGAGGCGTGGATGAGGTTGCGCACGGGGCGGCGCTGCAGGTTGGCCACCGTGGGGGAGTCGATGGAGAAGTCGCCGCGGATGGTGCCCGGGGCGGCGCGGAACGGCAGCGTGTCGCCCACGAGCTTGCGCGCCGTGCCCACCGCCTGAATGCCCTCCAGCACAAAGGCCACCACCGGGCCGCTGGCCACATAGTCGATGAGCCAGCCGCGCACCGCCCGCCCGATGGCCAAGAGGTCGTCGCTGCCGGTCTGCTCCTCCAGGTCCAGCCCCGCGGCGAGGAAGGCCTCCCGGGTCTTGCCGCCCAGGGTCCGGAGGAAGTCCTCCGTATTGGGGTAGTGCCGCTCCAGAAAGTCGGGTGTCGGCTGCACCATCTTCAGCCCGATGATCTTCAGGCCGGCGCGCTCGAAGCGGCGCAGCACCTCACCCACCAGCCCCCGCTGCACACCGTCGGGCTTGATGAAGATCAACGTGCGTTCATGTCGGACTTCAGCCATGCCAGCCTCCCCTGCACCTAGCCGCATCCGCGTCACGCGCTTCCCTGAGGCGGGCACAGACTCCTGCCGCCCCTCCCAGCATGCCCCTCGTGCCGCCGCTGCCACGTGTGCGTGCGGCGACGGTCCGTCGCTGTTTACACATGTCGTTGCATCGGGAGCGGAGGCCGACAGGAGGAGTTGACGGCGGCTGCTGCGGGCGACGTTGTGACCGGCGCGCTATCTCCGGTGCTCTGCCCGCGATGCAGGACTTCTGCCGCAGCTACCCCCGCCTGGGCTGTGGGGCTGCCGCGCGGCCACCCCGGCGCACCCCCTGAGCGGAGGGGCGTGTGGCCGCACGCCGGGGCCCGGTCCGGCTCATCCACGGCGGTGCGCCCCGATAGCCCGCCGAAGGGCAGAGACGACTCAGCGGGCAGGCCGGACAGCGCGGGTTTCGGGCCGTGCAGATCTCCCGGCCCAGGAAGATCAGCCGTAGGGAGAAGGTAGACCACTCCTGGCGGGGGACAAGGCGCATCAGATCCTGCTCGATCACGTCGGGGTCGTCCGACCCGGTAAGGGCCAGACGCTGGCTGAGACGGCGCACGTGTGTGTCCACCACGACACCGGGAATGCCGTAGTAGCCGCCGAGGACGACGTTGGCCGTCTTCCTTCCGACGCCCTCGAGCTGCAGCAGCTCCTCCATGGTCCGTGGCATCTCGCCGCCGAAGCGCTCCACCAGCGTGCGCGATGCCGCCATGATGGCCTTAGCCTTCTGCCGGAAGAAGCCGGTGGGCCGGATGAGGGCTTCCAGCTCCCGGGGGTCGGCGGAAGCGAAGTCCGCCGGCGTCCGGTAGCGTTGGAAGAGGAGCGGGGTCACCTGGTTGACCCTGGCGTCGGTGCACTGCGCCGAGAGGATGGTGGCCACCAGCAGCTGGAATGCGTTCTCATGGCGCAGGGGGACGCGCGCCTGAGGGTAGCGCTGCCGCAGCACGGCGGCGATCTTTCGGGCGCGGGCTCGCGCGGTTGCAGGCGTTTCGCGGGTGGGCAGGCGCAGGAGCTCGGGCACGACTATATGCTACTCGCACCAGGCGGCAAGGGCAAAGGAGCCGGGTGAGGAGGGTTCGCGGGGGCCGACGGGCAAGATCCTTACCATGGTGTCGCGCATCGAGCAGGCCCGCAGGCGGCTGGAGGCCGAGGGGGTAGGCGTGCTTGCGCTCCCCCCGGGAGAGGATCTCTTCTACCTGCTGGGCTACACCCCCCATCCCGACGAACGTCCCTGCTACCTTTTCCTCACTTCGGAGGAGGCCCTCTTCCTGGTGCCCGAACTGAATGCCGCTGAGGCGGCCCCGCACGTGCCGTTCCCCACCATCACCTACGCCGACGCGGAGGGCCCCCGCGCCGCGCTGGGGGAGGCGCACAGGCGTCTGGGCGCGCCGCCGGTGGTCGCCGTCGGGGACGCCATGCGCGCGGACGCCCTGCTGCTGCTGCAGGAGCTGTGGCCCCAGGCCCGCTTCATCCCCGGGGCGCGGGTGATGGCTCCGCTGCGCATGATCAAGTCGGAGCAAGAGATCGCCGCGCTACAGCGGGCCGCCGCCGCGGCGGACGCGGCCGTAGAGGCCGTCTTCGCCTCCGCCCGGCCGGGGGTGCGGGAGGTGGACCTGAGACGGGTGGCGGAGGATGCCTTCTACGCCGCAGGGGCTCAGGAGGTGGCCTCCAACATCATAGCCGTCGGCGCCAACTCCGCCTTTCCGCATCACGCCACCTCCACCGCGGCGGCCAGAGCCGGAGAGCCGGTTCTGGCGGACCTGAGCAGCCGGGTGGACGGTTACATGTGCGACATCACGCGGATGGCCTTTCTGGGGCCGCCCTCCGCGCGCTACCGGGAGATCCACGCGCTGGTGGAGGAGGCCGTCCGCGCCGCCCTGGAGACGATCCGGCCGGGAGTCCCCATCCGCCAGGTGGACCTGGCGGCACGGCGGGTGATCGAGCGGGCCGGCTACGGGGACCGCTTTACGCACCGCACCGGCCACGGCATCGGCATCTCCGTACACGAAGCGCCGTCCATCACCCACACCAACGAGCAGCCCCTGGAAGCGGGGATGGCCTTCAGCGTGGAGCCCGGGATCTACCTCCCCGGGGAGTTCGGCGTGCGACTGGAGGAGATTGTGGTGGTGGCTGCAGGTGGGCCCCAGATCCTCAGCCGGCTACCCCGCGACGTCCGGGTCCTGTAGCTACCGTCACCGCTGCCGGCGCCGTCTCCGCGGGCCCGCAGCCGGCCGCTCCGCCTCCGCCGCGCCGATGCTGCGCAGTAGCAGGGAGCGCAGGGCGGGGAGTCGCGCGCGGAGGTCCTCCCCCTCGACCACCAGCCACTGCGTGATCACCTCCACCAGGGCGCCGAACCAGGCCCGGGCCGCCATGGCGGTGTCCTGCGGCGGGATGGACCCCTCGGCCACTGCGCGGTCCAGGTGCCGCTGGATTACAGCAGCAAACCGGCGGTGGATCTCCAGCCGCTTGTGCTCCAGTTCGGGCCCCAGCCCCACCGCCTCCACCAGCAGGATTCTGGCCAGTTCTCGCTGTTGGGCGGCGGTCTCCAGGACCACCCGCAGCGCCGCCTCAACCTTTGCCAGCGCCCCCCGCTGGGCGGAAATGGCTTCCTCCACGCTGTGCTCCACCAGCCCCGCCAGCGTCTCCATCAGTGTGATAAAGATCCCCTGCTTGCTGGGGAAGTAGTGGTAGAAGGCTCCTTTGGAGGTACGGGAGGCGGCCACGATGTCGTCCACGGCGGCACCGTGGTACCCCTTGGCGGCGAAGACATCAATGGCGGCGGCCAACAGGCGGTCGCGCGTGGCGCTGTCTGCGGTGGAACGGGCCAGGGGTCACACTCCTAAGCGAAGTTTAGACCGACGCGTCGGTCTAAAGCAGACGATACTAGGACGGAGAGGGTTCGGTCAACGGCATACAGGCGGGACAGCCCACAGACTCCATCCCTGGCACACGGTTCCTCTCGGCGTGCGCACGCGCAGCGGGGCTTGGCGGACGCCCGAGGGAAGGGTGGAGGGAGGGCGCTACGGGCCGTAGAAGGGCAGGGGTGATTGCTGCGACGGGCACCATCCGCGCACAGCCGGGAGGGATTATGGGTAAACTGGCAGTCGTGGCCATCGGCGGCAACTCGTTGATCAAGTCACCGCAGCGGCAAACGGTTCCCGACCAGTGGGAGGCTATGGCTGAGACCGCGGAACACATCGCCGCCATGATCGCCAAGGGGTGGGACGTTGTCATCACCCACGGCAACGGCCCCCAGGTCGGCTTCATCCTGCTGCGTTCGGAGCTGGCCAGCCATGTGCTGCACACCGTGCCGCTGGACGTCTGCGGCGCGGACACCCAGGGCGCCATAGGATATATGGCCCAGGTTACCCTGGACGCAGCCCTTCTGCGCCGGGGGGTGCGGCGGCAGACGGCCACTGTGGTCACGCGCGTGGTCGTCGACCAGGCGGATCCGGCATTCCAGCACCCCACCAAGCCCATCGGCCCTTTCTACACCGAGGAGCAGGCGCAGCGGTACCGGGAGGAGCGGGGATGGGTGGTTAGGGAGGATGCGGGCCGCGGCTGGCGACGCGTGGTCCCTTCGCCGCAGCCGCTGGAGATCGTGGAGACCGCTGCCATCCAGACACTGCTCGCTGCCGGGTTCATTGTCGTGGGCGTTGGCGGCGGCGGGATCCCGGTGGTGCGGGAAGCCAGCGGCGAGCTGCGCGGCGTGGAGGCGGTGATCGACAAGGACCTGGCCAGCAGCCTGCTGGCTCGGACCATCAAGGCCGACCTCTTCCTCATCTCCACGGCGGTTGAGCGGGTGGCCCTGAACTTCAGGAAGCCGGGTGAGCGCTTCCTCCAGCGGATGACCCTGGAGGAGGCAAAGCGCTATCTGGCCGAAGGGCACTTCCCGCCCGGCAGCATGGGCCCCAAGATCCAGGCGGCCATCGACTACCTGGAGGCGGGAGGCAAGGAGGTTTTGATCACAGCGCCGGAAGCGCTGGAGCGGGCTCTGGCGGGCGAAACGGGCACCCGAATCGTGCATTGAGCGGAGGGCTGCCGGGCGCAACCGCCGGAGGTCCTCGAACGGGCGGTGGCGGGATGTCGACCCGGCAGCTACTCGCTGCCGCGCATGAGCGTCGCCTGGCCGGCGGCCAGGCCCGCGTAGTAGGGTATGGGCTCCGGTCCGGGGACCTGGGGCGAGGGGGGCGGGCCCGCGGAGGTGCGGGGAGGGGTCAGGCCGATCAGGTCGTCCGGCCGCACGGGGACGCGGTTCAGCTCGCGGCCCGTGGCGTCCCGCAGCGCCGCCAGGATGGCTGGCGTGGAGACGATGGTGGACATCTCTCCCACTCCCTTGGCGCCGAAGGGCGCTTCGGGTTCGGGATCCTCTACCAGGGTGGAGACCACCGGCGGCATATCCAGGATGGTGGGGATAAGGTAGTCGGTGAAGGAGGCGTTCCGGATCCTGCCCTCCTGGAGCTGCAGCTCCTCCATCAGCGCAAAGCCCAGCCCCTGGGCGGTGCCGCCCTCGATCTGCCCGGTGACCCCCTGGGGGTGCAGCGCCCTTCCCACGTCCTGAGCGGCGGCGATCTGCACCACGCGTACCAGCCCCAGCTCCTCGTCCACTTCCACCACCGCACGCTCGGCGGCGAATCCGAAGGCGACGTGCGGCTCGCCCTGGCCCCGCCCGTCGATGGGGGTCGTCCGCCGGTGGCGGTAGACGCGTGTCTGCTCGATGGGCGTCTCCAGGAACTCCTCTACGGGGGCCAGCGGATCCCCCGCGGCCAGCACCATCCCGCCTTCGACATCGAGGGGCTCCCGCAGCATCCGGCCTTCCATCTGCGCCCAGCGGCGGACGCGAGCGAAGAGCTCCTCCTTCACCGCGCGGCAGGCCAGCTGCACAGCGCCCCCTGACATCCACGTCTGCCGCGAGGCCGAGGTCGATCCGGCGGAGCCGATCTGCGTGTCAGGCGGGTGCAGCGTCACCTGCTCGACGCCCAGCTCCGTGCGCGCCACCTGCACCAGGATGGTGTGGATGCCCTGCCCGACCTCGGCCGCAGCGCTGTGCACTTCGGCAACCGCCCCGCCCGGGCCGCGGAAGAGGCGCACCCGGGCCTCCGCCGAGTCGTCGAAACCGCCGCTGTAGGCGATGTTCTTGTAGCCCACGGCAAAGCCGACCCCGCGCCTCAGTCGCTCCCCCCGGGAGACGTTGCCCGTGCCGCCGGGGAGGAAGAGCGGATGGCGCTGCTGCGGCGGCTCCTCCGGCGGCAGGGGTATGGCGGCGCACCGGCGGATCACTTCGCGCACCGGGGCTGCTCCCCGGATGACCTGTCCCGTGGGCAGCACCGAGCCGGGGGCGAGGGCGTTCCGCAGGCGCAGCTCCACGGGGTCCATGCCCAGCGCCCGGGCCAGCTTGTCCATCTGCGCCTCGTAGCCTATGGCCGCCTGCACGGCACCGAAGCTGCGCATGGCTCCGCAAGGCGGGTTGTTGGTGTAGACACAGGTGGCTTCTATGAGCGCGTTGGGGACCACGTAAGGCCCTGCAGCGAATGTGGCGGCGTTGTGAATTACCGCTGCCGATGAGGAGGCGTAGGCGCCCCCGTCCATGACGATCCGCGCGTAGACGTTGACCAGCCGCCCGTCGCGCCGCGCGCCGTGGCGCATCCAGATGCGGGCGGGATGGCGGTGGACATGGCCGAGGAACGACTCCTCCCGGCCGTAGGACATCTTCACCGGCCGCCCCGTACGCAAGGCAAGCAGGCAGGCGTGGATGTGCATGTGCACGTCCTCGCGAGAGCCGAAGGCGCCGCCTACCCCGGCCAGGTGCAGCCGGACCTTCTCCAGGGGCAGGTTGAGGCAGGGGGCGATCTGCTCCCGGTCCACGTGCAGCCACTGGGTGGCCACGTAGAGGTCCACGCCGCCGTCCGGCGCCGGAATGGCCAGGCCAGCCTCGGGGCCGAGGGGAGCCTGGTCCTGCATCCCCGTCTCGTAATACCCCTCCACCCACACCTCGGCCTCCGCCCCGGGGTCGCCGTGCTCGATACGGATGTGCCGCAGGACGTTGCCGAAGTCGTGAACCCGGGGAGCGTCCGGCCGCAGTGCCTGCTCCATGTCGGTGACGGCGGGCAGGATCTCGTAGTCCACGACGATCTTCTCCGCGGCGCGCCGGGCGGTCTCCGGGTCGACCGCCGCCAGGATCGCGACAGGCTCTCCGGCGAAGCGCACACGATCCCAGGCCAGCACAGGCTGGTCGGCGAACTCCAGCCCGTAGGTCTTCTTACCCGGGACGTCCTCGGCCAGGAGGACGGCGGCCACCCCCGGGTGGGCCAGCGCTGCGGCAATGTTCACGGAGCGGATGCGTGCGGAAGGGTGGGGGCTGCGCACCGTGTAGCCCCAGAGCATCCCTTCCGCCCACAGGTCGCTGCCGAACAGGAACTGCCCCTTTACCTTGGGCACCGCGTCCACGCGGCGGACGTTCTCGCCCACCGTCCCGCGGGTGCGACGCACGGTGCGCACGCTCACGTGACCACCCTCCCTGTGCCGGCGGCGATACGCCGGCCCAACCTGCGCCCCTCTGCGGCGATCTCCGCCTCATCGGCGCCCACCAGTCTGCCCTCGCGCACCACCGGGCGGCCCTCCACGAACAGGTGGCGCACGCGCGGCGGACCGCAGAAAAGCAGAGCCGCCACAAGGTCCGCCTCCGCCCCGGCGAAGGCAAGCCCGTCCACGGGGAACAGAGCCACGTCGGCCCGCTTGCCCGGTTCCAGCGAGCCGATATCCTCCCGACCCAGGCAGGCCGCACCCCCACGGGTGGCGACCCGCAGCACCTCCCTGGCGCTCATGGCGGCGGCACCGTGCGCCCGCTGCGCCAGGAGGCCCAGGCGGGCGTCGGCCAGGAGGTTCCCGCCGTCGTTGGACGCCGAGCCGTCCACGCCCAGGCCGACCCGCCCCCCCGCATCCAGCAGCGCCCGCACCGGCGCCACGCCCGAGCCCAGGCGGAGGTTAGACGCCGGGCACCAGGCCACTCCTGTGGCCGTGCGGGCGAACACGCCCACCTCGGCGGCGTCGATGTGCACGCAGTGCGCCAGCCAGACGTCGGGACCCATCCATCCCAGGTCCTCCAGGAGCCGGATCGGCCGCCGTCCGAAGGTCGCCTGGCAATAGGCCTCCTCCTCCCGTGTTTCGGCGATGTGGGTGTGCAGGCGCACCCCCAGGCGCCGCGCCAGGTCTGCGGACTCCCGCATCAGCCGCGGCGTGACCGAGAACGGCGAGCAGGGGGCGACGGCAACACGCACCATGGCCCCCGGGCGGGGGTCGTGGAAGCGGCGCACCGCTTCCTCGGTCTCCGCCAGCGCCGTCTCCGTGTCCTCCACCAGGCTGTCGGGGGGCAGCCCGCCCTGCGCCTCTCCCAGGTCCATGGAGCCGCGGCAGGGGTGGAAGCGCAGGCCGATCTGCCCCGCCGCGTCGATCTCCGCCTGCAGCAGCCCGGGACGGCCGCGGGGGAAGATATAGTGGTGGTCGGTGGTCGTCGAGCAGCCGCACAGGGCCAGCTCGGCCAGGCCCACCCGCGCCGCGGTCAGCACCCACTCCGCGTCCAGGTGGGCCCACACCGGGTAGAGTGCGCGCAGCCAGCCGAAGAGGCCCTGCTCCTGTGCGCGCACCCGGGTCAGCGCCTGGTAGAGGTGGTGGTGGGTGTTGACCAGCCCGGGCAGGGCCACGGTGCCCCGGCCGTCCACCCGCTCCACCCCCTCCGCATGCGGAGGAGCCCCGCCGCCCACCCAGGTGATCACACCTTCCTCGATGAGGATGGATCCCCCGGCAATCTCCGTCCCGGCGTCGTCCATGGTAGCGACGACCTCGCAGTGCTCGATGAGAATCCGGCTCACGTCCAGGCTCCGACCCTGCCCTCAGGCGAGGCCTGTGCGCATCCGCTCCGCAGCCAGGCGGACGGCGTCCAGGATCTTCACGTAACCGGTGCAGCGGCACAGGTTGCCGGAGAGGGCCTCCCGCACCGTGGCCTCGTCGGGGTCGGGCTCGCGACGCAGCAGGTCGGTAACGGCGACCACCAGACCCGGGGTGCAGAATCCGCACTGTACCGCGCCGGCCTCCACGAACGCCTCCTGCACTGGGTGGAGGTGCTCGCCGGCGGCCAGGGACTCCACCGTCTCCACCTCCCGTCCGTGCGCCTGCGCCGCCAGCACCAGGCAGGCGCAGACCAGCTCGCCGTCCAGCCAGACGGAGCAGGAGCCGCACTCCCCCTGCTCGCAGGCGTTCTTCGAACCGGGAAGCCCCAGGTGCTCCCGCAGCATGTACAGCAGGCTGGCCCCGGGCCAGACATCCGCCGTGCGCCACTCCCCGTTGACCCTGGCTTTGACCAGCATCAGCCCCCCCTGTCCTGCAGCGCCCATCCCAGCGCCCGCCGCGCCAGCACCGCGCAGGCGTGCCGGCGGTAGGCGGCCGTACCCCGCACGTCGTCGATCGGCCGGGCAGCCCCGGCCACCAGCCGGCCGAACTCCTCGAGGACCTGCGGCGGCAGTGGCGCCTTCGGATCGTCCCACACCCCGGCGTCCTCCAGGGCAGTGGCCGCGTAGGCCTCCGCCTCCGGCGCGCGCAGCACAGTCGGCCCCACCGAGCCCAGAGCCACACGCACCTGCCGCCTCTCCTCGTCCACCACCAGGCAGAGGCTGACCACGGCGATGACCATGGCGTTCCGCGGCCCCACCTTGGAGAAGGATCCGGGGCCGCGGGTGATGCGCCACCGTACTCCCAGGATCAATTCCGCCGGCTCCAGCGCCGTCCGTTTGGGTCCCACCAGGAACCGGTGCCAGGGCAACGTACGGGTCTGCCCGCCCGCCCGACCCAGGACCACCTCGGCGTCGTAGGCGGCCAGCACCGGCAGGGAGTCGCCGGCCGGCGACGCCGTCCCCAGGTTACCGCCCACCGTCCCCCGGTTGCGGATCTGCGGTGAGCCCACGCTGCGCGCGGCCTGCGCCAGGGGGCGAAACTGCGGCAGCTCCCGCAAGATGCGGGTGAAGGTCACCCCAGCGCCCAGGAAGAAGACGCCGTCCTCCTGCCGCCACCGCGCCAGCTCGGGCAGGCGGGAGAGGTCCATCAGGGCCGCCGGCCGGATGCGGTCAAAGTTGAGTTCGACCATAACATCGGTCCCCCCGGCGATGGGCACCGCCTCCGGCCGGTCGGCCTTCATCTCCAGGGCTTCGTCCAGGGTACGGGGCAACAGGACGTCCATGGCTCCGGTAACCCTTCAACAGCGGCCTTTGGCTCCTCCTGCCGCGGGCGGCAGGAGGTAGCGGCACGGGGGGGAGAACCCTCTGCATGTGGAGGCCTTCCTCCTCCTGCGGGACATCACCAAGACGTTTCCCGGAGTGGTTGCCAACGACCGCGTCACCCTGGAGGTGCGGCGGGGCGAGGTGCACGCGCTGCTGGGGGAAAACGGCGCCGGCAAGACCACCCTGATGAGCGTCCTCTACGGGATCTACCAGCCCGACGGGGGTGAGATCGTGCTGCGGGGGCGCCCCGTGCGCATCCGCTCCCCGCATGATGCCATCGCCCACGGTATCGGCATGGTCCCGCAGCAGTTCCTTCTGGTGCGCCGGCATACGGTGGCGGAGAATGTGGCCCTGGGTCTGGCCGGGACGCCGGCGCTGTTTCCGGCGCGGCACGTGCAGCGCCGCATCGAGGACCTGGGGCGCCGCTACGGCCTGACGGTCGACCCACGGGCGCCCGTCTGGAGCCTCTCCGTCAGCGAGCAGCAGCGGGTGGAGATCCTCAAGGCCCTACTGCGGGGCGCGGAAATCCTGATCCTGGACGAGCCGACCAGCGTCCTCACGCCGCAGGAGACGCTTGGCCTCTTCGGCGTGCTGCGGCGGATGAAGGAGGAAGGGCACGCAGTCATCTTCATCACCCACAAGCTGGACGAGGTGATGGCCGTGGCCGACCGGGTGACGGTCCTGCGGAAGGGGCGGGTCGTGGACACGGTCCCGGTGGCGCGGACGGACAAGCGTGCCCTGGCCCGGATGATGGTGGGCCGGGAGGTCGAGTTCCGTCTGCCCAAGACCCCCGCCGCCGCGGACGGGGAGGCGCTGGCCGTGGAGGACCTCTGGGCGCGCAGCGACCGCGGCCTGGTGGCCCTGCGCGGGGTCTCCTTCACAGTGCGCCGCGGCGAGATCCTGGGGATCGCCGGCGTGGCGGGCAACGGGCAGCGGGAGCAGGTGGAGGTCATCACCGGACTGCGGCGGGTGGAGCGCGGCCGGGTGCGGGTGCTGGGCCGGGACGTGACCAACCGCTCGGCCCGCGAGGTCTTCGAGGCCGGGGCGGCCCACATCCCCGAGGAGCGGGTACGCATGGGGATCGTACCGCGGCTCTCCGTGGCCGAGAACCTGGTCCTGCGCCAGTACCGCTATCCTCCATTCTGTCGCGGGCCGCTTCTGGACCAGGAGGCGATCCTTGCCTTCAGCCGCCGCATGATCGCCGAGTACGACATCGTCACGCCCTCGGCGCGCACCCCCGCCCGCGCCCTCTCCGGCGGCAACATCCAGAAGCTCATCCTCGCCCGAGAGCTTTCGGGGGAGCCGGGGCTGGTCATCGCCGCCCACCCCACCTCCGGCCTCGACGTGAGCGCCACCGAGCAGATCCACGCCCTCCTGCTGCGGCGCCGCCAGCAGGGGGCCGGCGTCCTGCTGGTCTCGGAGGACCTGGACGAGATCCTGGCGCTGTCGGACCGCATCGCCGTCATGTTGGGCGGGGAGATCGTGGGGACTGTGGCCGCGGCGGAGGCAGACCGGGAGCGGCTGGGACTGATGATGACTGGACAGCGCGGATGATGCGGGTCGGCCCCCTGGAGATCGAGCGGCGGCCCGACCCTCCGCTGCCCTGGATCCTGGGCGTCTCCCTGCTGGCCATCCTGGCGGCCATGGCCGCAAGCGGGGTGATCTTCTGGAGTCACGGTGTGGAGCCGCTGCGCGCCTACGGGGTGATCCTGCGGGGGACGCTGTTCAACGTGCGGGCGCTGCCCGAGGTGGTGCGCTTTGCCATCCCCCTGCTGCTGGCCGGGGTGGGGTTGGTGCTGGCCTTCCGGGCGCTGTTCTGGAACATCGGGGCGGAGGGACAGATCCTGGCCGGCGCCACGGCGGCGACGTGGGTGGCGCTCTTCTCCCCGGTGCCCGACCCCCTGAAGCTGCCGGCCATGTTCCTCGCAGGCTTCCTGGGCGGGGCGGCCTGGGGCTTCCTCCCGGCCCTGCTCAAGCTGCGCCTGGCGGTGAACGAGGTCATCTCCACGCTGATGATGAACTACATCGCCCTCTACCTGGTCTCGTGGCTGGTGCACGGACCGTGGAAGGGTCCGGAGATGCGGGGCTTCGCGTTCACCGACGCGTTTCCGCCGGCCGCGCAGATCCCCCTCCTCGCCGGCACCCGCATCCACTGGGTGACCCTGCTGCTGGGCGTGGGCCTGGCCGTGGCCGTGGCCTTCATGCTGGCACGCACCCGGCTGGGCTTCGAGATCCGCGTCCAGGGCGAGAGCCTGGACGCCGCACGCTACGCGGGCATCGACACCACCCGCACCACGCTCCTGGTGATGCTCTTCGCCGGCGGGGCGGCGGGGCTGGCCGGCGTGGGCGAGGTGGGCGGTATCCACCACCGCCTCCTCGATCCCAACCAGATCTCTCTGGGATTCGGGTACGCGGCCATCATCGTCGCCTGGCTGGCCCGCGGCAACCCCATCGCCGCCATCCTCACGGCGCTGTTCCTGGGTGTGGTCTTCACCAGCGGTGACGTGATGAAGGTGGCGCTGCAGATGCCGGCGCGGGTGACAGACGTCTTCAACGGACTCATCCTCTTCTGGCTGATCGGCAGCGAGCGCCTCCTCTACTACCGGGTGCGCTGGGCGCCGCGCCGGCGGGTGCCCGCGCCGCTGCCGGTGGCCGACCCGGGAGCGGGCCCGGAGACGTGGGGAGGAGGGGGCGAGGCGTAGACGATGGAGGAGTGGATCCTCAACACCGTCATCCGGGGGCTGGCCCTGGGCACGCCCCTGCTGTGGGCGGCGCTGGGCGAGGTCTATGCCGAGCGCTCCGGGGTGGTCAACCTGGGCGTTGAGGGGATGATGATCCTGGGCGCGTTCTCCGCCTTCGCCCTGGCGCAGACCACGGGGAACCCGCTGCTGGGGCTTTCGCTTGCGGCGGGAGCGGGCGCGGCAGCGGCGCTGTTGCACGCCTTTGTTACCATTACTCTTCGGGCCAACCAGTATGTCTCGGGGCTGGCCCTTACCATGCTGGGCCTGGGGCTATCCGCTCTGTTGGGGCGGCGCTGGGAGGGGCTGCCGCTGCTTGAGACCCTGCCCGAGGTCTCCGCCTTCACCTACCTCAGCCTCCTCCTGGCGGTGGCGCTGTGGTTCGTCCTGTACCACACCCGCTGGGGCGTGATCCTCCGCTCCGCCGGGGAAGCGCCCGCCGCCGTGGACACTCTGGGCCTCAACGTGGCCCTGGTGCGCTATCTGGCCGTCGTCTTCGGAGGCGCGCTGGCCGGGGTGGGCGGAGGGTTTCTCTCGGTGGCCTACCGCCCATCCTGGACCGAGGGAATGACCAACGGCCTGGGGTGGATCGCTATCGCCATCGCCATCTTCGCCTCCTGGGACCCGCTGCGGGCGGTGGCTGGCGCCTTCCTCTTCGGTGCGCTCTTCCACCTCTCGTTCCGCCTGCAGACCTGGGTGGCGCCGGAGCCGCTGCAGATGATGCCGTTCGCCTTTACCATAGTGGTGCTGGCCGCCACGGCCCGCCGTGGCGGGAGGGCGCAGGGCGCCCCCGAAGCGCTGGGAGTGCCCTACGTGCGTGGAGAGCGGTAGCAGGAGGGAGGTGGGAGGAGACGGCGCATTCGCGGCAAGGTGTTGAGTCCGGGAGCAAAGGGAGGATGACGATGCGCTGGATGAGGAGAGTGGCACTGGTGGCGCTGATGCTCCTGTTCGCCGCGGCCGGACCCGGCCTGGCGCAGGCCAAGCTCAAGGTCGGGTTCATCTACGTGGGCCCCATCGGTGACTACGGCTGGACCCACGCCCACGACCAGGCGCGGCGGATCGCCGAGCGGACCCTGCCCATCGAGACCCTCTACGTGGAGTCGGTGCCGGAGGCCCAGGTGGAGCCGTTCATCGAGAAGCTGATCCAGCAGGGCGCAAAGGTGGTTTTCACCACCAGCTTTGGTTTCATGGACGGCACCCTGGCCATGGCCAGGCGCTACCCGAACATCATCTTCGGGCACGCCAGCGGCTTCAAGCGCAACCGCAACATGTTCACCTACATGGCCGACTTCTACCAGGTCTACTACCTGAACGGCCTGATGGCCGGCGCGGTCACCAAGAGCGGCAAGATCGGCTATGTGGCGGCCTTCCCCATCCCCGAGGTGAAGCGGCACCTGGGGGCGTTCGCCCTGGGCGTCCGCGCGGTCAACCCCCAGGCCACGGTGCACGTGCGCTGGCTCTTCTCCTGGTTCGACCCGGCCAAGGCAAAGGAGGCCACCGAGGCGCTGATCGCCGAAGGGGCCGATGTCTTCGCCTTCACCGAGGACTCCCCCACGGTGATCCAGGTGGCCGCCAAGAAGGGGCTGCCCAGCTTCAGCCACTACTCCCCCATGCAGCGGTTCGCCCCGCAGCACGTCATCTCCGGGCAGCTGGTGCACTGGGAGGTCATCTACATCGACTTCCTGCGGAAGGTGCTGGCGGGCAAGTACACCGCCGACAACCTCCAGGACGTGGACTACTGGTGGCTGCTGGCGGAGAAGGCGGTGGAGCTGGGTGGGGAGTTCGGCGTGCCCATCAATCCCGTCTGGGTGCCCAGGCTTCAGGCCGTGAAGGTGAGCACCCCGCAATTTGGGACGATCTCGGTCCACGACCTTGTGATGCGGCGCCTGGCGCAGATGTCCAGGAAGCCCGTGGCCTTCGACCCCTTCACCGGACCCATCCGCGACCGCAAGGGCGTGCTGCGCGTGCCCGCGGGGAAGACCATGACCGTGCTGGAGCTGACCACCATGGAGTGGGCGGCGCCGGGCATCGTCGGCCCCTGGCCCAAGGAGCCGTAAGCAGGTCTGTCGCGGGGCGAGGGGCGGCCGGGTCCGGCCGCCCCTCGCCATTTTGTGCATGCCGATACACAAAATACCCATTTGATTCGTCCATCTCGATGCACAAAATAGGGGGGTATCTTGTACAATGCAGGTGTCCGGTCGCGTAGGGCCGGTTAGTTGACCGGACGCGCGGACATGCTCGACAGGCTGACAATGCGATCTCGACAACAGTCCTGATACCATCGGCCATCCCCGGCGGCCGGGTCCGCAACTTCGTGCACAACGCAAGCTGTACCTGGTAGATCCCTTGTGGACGTAGAGCAGCGTGGACAGGCGGGAGATCGCTGCACTTACGCGTTCGTTCCCCCGCGGCGTGATTGCGACCCGCAAGCGACTGGACCTCACCGACCGCCGCTTCCCCCAGATTCCTGCGTCGGTGTTCCTGTGGATCCTGGCCGGTGAGGGTGTCGTCGCTGCTCCGCTGGCCTGAACAGAGGCGGCCTACGAAGATCCCGGTTCCGACAGCAGTTTGAAGACCGGGAGGATGCCCAGATTCTGGATGTCGGGCACCTCCTCCCCCTCCAGCAGGATCGCCGCCTTGGCCACTACCTTGCCCCCCGCCTGGGCGATCAGCTCCAGCATGGCCCGCATGGTCTCGCCGGTGCTGAAGATGTCGTCCACGACGGCCACGCGCCTGCCGCGCAGCTTCATGGCGTCCCGTCCGTCCATGTACAGCTCCTGCTCCGTCTTGGCGGTGATGGGCTTGTATCGGACCATGAGCGGGGAGAGCATGAACGGGCGGATGCGCCGCTGGCAGACCACGTAGGGCTTCAGCCCCAGGTAGGTGGCGATGGCGTGCGCCAGGGGGATGCCCTTGATCTCGGTGGTCACCAGGATGTCCGGATCGTTCAGCCGGGGCGCCAGCAGCCTGGCCGCGCGGTCGATCACCTCCGTGTCGCCCAGGCTGTAGTAGTAGGCGATCCAGGTGTCGGGGGCCACCTGGATGAGCGGCAGGGTACGCACCATGCCCGCCACCTCCAGGTCGTAGGTGGGCTGGCCGCGGAACGGCAGGATGTGAGCCATAGGTCACCTCGGTTGCTCAACGACAACGCCACACCGCAGCCCACGGCAGGGGCCGGTGTGGCTCTCATTCTTATCCCTTCCCGGCGGCCGGGGCCTTTTCCTCCGCGCCTCCGCGGCGCGCCGCGTGAAGCCGTCGGGCGTGCTCCACCAGCAGCTCCCAGGCCATACGCACGTGCTCCTCGGTGGTGCGCAGGTTCCCCACGGCCAGCCGCAGGGTGAGGCGCCCGCCCAGCCGGGTGTGCGAGAGGTAGGCGCGGCCGGTGGCGTTGACGGCGTCCAGCAGCGCGGCGTTGAGGGCGTCCAGATAGGCTTCCCGCTCCTCTGTGCCGCCCTGCAGGTCGGAGGGGTGCGCGCGGAAGCAGACGACGCTGAAGGGGGTGGGGGCCATCCGTTCGAAGTCGGGGTGCTCATCCACCCAGGCGGCGAAGGTCTGCCCCAAGCGGATGTGCTGGCGCAGGCGGGTGGCAAGCCCCTCCTGGCCGAAGTAGCGGATGACCATCCACAGCTTGAGGGCGCGGAAGCGCCGTCCCAGCTGCACGCCGTAGTCCATGAAATCCCGCACCCCGGCCTGCTCCGCCTCGGCCGTGCGCAGGTACTCCGGGACCAGGCTGAAGGCGCGGCGCAGCAGGTCAGGTCGCCTACAGAAGAGTGCGCTGCAGTCGATGGGGGTGAACAGCCACTTGTGCGGGTTGATCACCACCGAGTCGGCGCGGGCGCACCCGTCCAGGACCCAGCGGAACTCGGGGACGACGGCCGCCATCCCCGCGTACGCGCCGTCCACGTGCAGCCACAGTCCCTCCCGGGCGCACATCTCAGCGATGGCGGGGACGGGGTCGACGCTGGTGGTGGAGGTGGTGCCCACGGTGGCGACCACGCAGAAGGGCCGCCAGCCGGCGGAGCGGTCTTCCTGGATGGCCTGCGCCAGCGCCCCGACGTCCAGGCGGAAGGCGGTATCGGTGGGGATCTTGCGCACCCCCTGCTGCCCCAGCCCCAGGACGATGGCCGCCTTCTCGATGGAAGAGTGGGCCTGCTCGGAGGTGTAGAGGCGCAGCCGCGGGCCTCCGGCCATGCCCTCCTGGCGGAACGGGTGCTCCTCCACAGCCTCCCGGGCCGCGGCGATGGCGCAGAGGCTGGCCACGGAGGCGGTGTCCATGATGATGCCAAACTGCGGCGGCAGACCCACCATTTGCCGCAGCCAGTCCAGAACCACCTCCTCCAGCTCCGTGGCCGCGGGAGAGGTCTTCCAGAGCATGGCGTTGACGTTGAGGGCGGCCGCCAGCAGCTCCCCCAGGATCCCGGGTGCCGATCCGGTGATGGCGAAGTAGGCGAAGAAGGCGGGGTGGTTCCAGTGGGTCAGGCCGGGGACGATGTGCTGCTCAAAGTCCGCCAGGATGGCGTCCATGGGTTCGCCTTCCTCAGGCGGGCCCGCCGGCAGGGCGCGGCGCAGCGACCCCGGGGCGGTGCGCGCCAGGACCGGGTAGCGCTCGGGGTGGGCCAGGTAGTCGGCGATCCAGTCGACCACCCGATGGCCGAAGCGGCGAAACTCCTCCGGGTGCATGTCCGACGCTGGAGATGCGGCTGACATGGAACATCCCTCCCCTGCCGGGCCTCCTCAACACTCTTCTGCCCCCGTCCGCCGGCGCCTCCTCCCGCGCAGGAAGCCCCATCGGCGGCGGGGAAGGTGAGGGTGTGGACCTCTCCCGGCTGATCCAGGTCGCCCGGGGCCTCCAGCCCGCCGACCTGCTGCTGCGCCACGCCCGCGTGGTGGACCTGTACAACCACGAGATCATCGAGGCCGACGTGGCCGTCGTGGAGGGTCGCATCGCCGGCATCAGCACCACCCCGGGCGCCTACCGCGGCCGGGAGACCCACGACCTGAAGGGAGCATACCTGGCCCCCGGGCTGATCGACGGGCACGTGCACATAGAGAGCGCCATGGTCAGCGTGCCGGAATTCGCCCGCGCCGTCGTCCCCCACGGGACCACCACCATCGTCGCCGACCCGCACGAGATCGCCAACGTCTTGGGGATGAGCGGCATCCGCTACATGCTGCAGGCGGCCAAGTACAACCCGCTCAGCGTATTCATCATGGCCTCCTCCTGCGTCCCCGCCGGCCCCATGGAGAGCGCCGGCGCGGAGATCACCGCCTACGACCTGGAGACGCTGATGCAGGACAAGTGGGTGCTGGGTCTGGCGGAGGTGATGAACTACCCCGGGCTGCTGGCGGGGGACGAAGAGGTCCTGGCCAAGCTGCGCGTCGCCGGTCGCCGGCCCGTGGACGGCCACGCCCCGGGGGTGCGCGGCCTGGACCTCAACGCCTACGTCGCCGCCGGCGTGGGGTCGGATCACGAGTGCACCACTGTGGAGGAGGCCAGGGAGAAGCTGCAGCGGGGCATGGTGGTGATGATCCGCGAGTCTACGCCGGCGCGCAACCTGCGGGACCTGCTGCCGCTGGTCACCCCCCAGAACGCGCGCCGCTTCGTCTTCTGCACCGACGACCGCAGCCCCATTCACCTGCTGGAGGAAGGACACATCGACTCCATGGTCCGCCAGGCCATCGACCTGGGGCTCGATCCCTTCCTGGCGCTGCAGATCGGCAGCCTGAACACCGCGGAGTACTTCGGCCTGCGGGACCGGGGAGCGGTGGCCCCGGGGAAGCTGGCCGACCTGATCGTCTTCGACGACCTGCTGGCCCCACGCCCGCGGCGCGTCTACCGGCTGGGCCGCCTGGCGGCGCAGGACGGCGAGCTGCTGCCCTACGATCGGCCGGAGCGGTTGCCGGCGCTGCGCGGCTCGGTGAACGTGCCGCGGGCCACGCTGCACTTCCGCATCCCCGCGCGTGGCCGGCGCATCCGGCTGATCGAGGTCATCCCCGATCAGATCGTCACAGCGGCGGGGGAGGCGGAGGCCACCATCACCGACGGCGAGGCGGTGGCCGATCCGCAGCGGGACCTGCTGAAGCTGGCGGTGATCGAGCGGCACACCGGCAGCGGCCGGGTGGGCCTGGGCTTCGTCCGTGGCTTCGGGCTGCGTCTGGGGGCGCTGGCCTCCACCGTGGCGCACGACGCGCACAACATCATCGTGGTGGGAGCCAGCGACGACGCCATGCGGGCGGCGGTGGAGCTGATCCTGGAGATGCAGGGAGGCCTGGTGGCCGTGGCGGGGCGGGAAGAAGCGCGCCTGCCGCTGCCTATTGCTGGGCTGATGTCCGACGAGCCGGTGCCGGTGGTGGCCGGGCAGCAGCGGGCGCTGCTGAGGATGGCGCGGCGCATGGGCTGTTCCCTGCAGGACCCATTCATGACCCTCTCCTTCCTGACGCTGACGGTGATCCCGGCGCTGAGGCTGACGGACCGGGGCCTCCTGGACGTGACCAGGGCGGAGCTGGTTCCCCTGTTCATCGACTAGGCGGGGGCCCACCGTCGGAGGAGTCGGCGCGCTACCGCCGAAAAACCCGCAGGGATCGCTCCCGGCCGTACCGTTCCGGAGGGCACGGTGATTCTGGTCCGCACGTGGTTCCGCACCAAGTGGGGCGCCGCCGGCACCGTGGTGGAGCTGCTCAAAGGCATCTCCGCGTCCCTTGAGCCGCAGCGCCGGGCCCGGATCTACACCGACCTCTCCGGCGAGCTGTTTACGGTCACCTGGGAGACGGAGTGGCCCAGCCTGGCGGCTTATGAGGCGGCCTTCGACGAGATGCGCCAGAGCCAGGAGTATCGCGAGCTGATGGCGGAGATCGCCGACCTGGTGGAGACGGGGGGGCGCGAGTACCTCCTGCAGCGCTGGCCTGAGACCTGACGTCCCGCCGGGCAGTGCCTTCGGAGGCCCGTCCGCTGTGCCCATCCGGTTGAGCCGCGCCCGTTTCGAACGGCTGGTGGAGGAGGCGCTGGTCAGCATCCCCGAGCTGTTGCGGCGGCGCATGGAAAACGTGGAGATCGTGATCGAGGCCTGGCCCACCGCGGAGCAACTGGAGAGGGCAGGGCTGGAGCCGGACGACTGGCTCTTCGGCCTCTACGAGGGTACGCCGCTGATCCAGCGAGGGATCACGGCCGAGCCTTTCCTGCCGGACAAGATCACCATCTTCCAGGGTCCTCTCCAGGAGGCCTGCGGCTCGGAGGAGGAGGTGCGCCGGGAGGTGCGCACCACGGTCATCCACGAGATCGCCCACCATTTCGGCATTGACGAATCGAGGCTGGCGGAACTGGGATATGACTGAATGGGCTTGATCGTCGACCTGATGGTGAACTTCCTCCGGCTGGCGGGCAACCTGCTGCTCCGGCTGGCCGGGCCTCCCCCGGACTATGTGGTCCTGGACCTGGCGGGCGCCTACCCGGAGCGGCGCGCACCCCGGCCCCGCCTCCTTCCCTTCCGCGGCGTGCTGCCCTTCGCGCTTCCGGCCCCCGAGGAGAGCCTGGAGGAGCTGAGGGAGGTCCTCGATCGCCTGGCGCGGGCACCTCGCGTGCGGGGGGTGGTGGTGCGCGTGGGAGAGCTCACCGCGGGTCTGGCCACCGTGCAGAGCCTGCGCGCCGCCCTCCAGGATCTGCGGCGCCGCGGCAAGCGCGTCGTCGCCTACCTGACCACGGTCTCCACACCCCAGTACTACCTGGCCACGGCGGCCGACGAGATCCTGCTGCCGGAGAGCGCCGTGGTGGCGCTCACCGGGCTGCGCACCGAGGTCACCTTCCTGCGGGACGCCTTCGACCGGCTGGGGATCGCCCCCGAGTTCGACCGCATCGCCGAGTACAAGACGGCAGCCGATCCCTACCTGCGGCGCACCATGTCCGCGGCCCACCGGGAGATGCTGGACGCCATCCTGGATGCGCTGCTGGACGAGATCGCCGCCGACGTGGCCGCCGCGCGAGGTCTGGAGGAGGCGGCGGTGCGCGCGGCGGTGGACCGCGCCCCGCTGCCGGCGGCGGAAGCGCTGGCCCTGGGTCTGGTGGACGGCATCCTGTACGAGGACGAGCTGCCGCGGCGCCTGGGCACACCGCAGCGGGATGCGGTGCTGCTGCCGTGGGTCGCCGCGCGGCGGCGCATCCCCATCCCCTACCGCTGGCCCTCCCTCCAGGACGTCGTGGCCGTGGTGGTGCTGCGCGGGATGATCGTCCCGGGGGAAAGCCGGGAGTTCCCCGTCCCCCTGCCATTGGTGGGCCGGCACCTGGCGGGCTCCACCACCGTGGCCCGTGCCTTCCGCACCGCGGAGCGGGCGCGACGTGTGCGGGCCGTGGTCTTCTACGTGGACTCCCGCGGCGGGTCGGCCCTGGCCTCGGACCTGATTTGGCGGGAGGTGGAACGGGTGAAGCGGCGGAAGCCCGTAGTGGCCTGCATGGGCGACGTGGCCGGGTCGGGAGGATACTACGTCGCCTGCGGGGCGAGCCGGGTGATCGCCCAGCCTGCCACCATCACGGGATCCATCGGGGTAGTGGTGGGAAAGCTGGTCCTGGCCGACCTCTTTCGGAGGCACGGGCTCAACCGGGAGGTTCTCACGCGCGGTGCGGCCGCAGCCATCACCTCTCCCTTCAGCCACTACAGCGAAGCGGAGTGGGCCCGCATCCGCAGCGAGATGCAGGACATCTACCGGCGCTTCACCGGTCGGGTGGCGCAGGGGCGTGCCCGGGCCATGGAGGAGGTGGAAGGCGTCGCCCGCGGGAGGGTTTGGACCGGAAGGCAGGCGCTGGCGCACGGCCTGGTGGACGAGCTGGGAGACTTCACCCTGGCCGTGCGGCGGGCGCGGGAGCTGGCCGGCATCCCTCCCCAGCGAGAGGTCGCCGTGGTTACGGTGCGGCCGCCGCGCGCCGCCGGGATCCCGGCCTTTCCCGCCACGGCGGCGGAGGTGGCATCAGGCCTGCGGCAGGTGGCGGCGCTGGCCGAGGAGCGCGCCCTGCTCCTGACGGCGCTTCCATGACGGGAAGCTGCGGAGGGACCCTGCGGGTGCGCGTCCTGCGCAGCGGCAGCGCCGGCAACGCCATCCTGGTGGAGGCCTGCGGCACCCGCCTGCTGGTCGACGCCGGCATTCCCCTGGACCTGGTGGAGCGGGAGCTGGCGCCGCTGGGCCTGGGGGCCGGCGACCTCACCGCCATCCTCCTCACCCACGAGCACGACGACCACGCCCGCGGCGCCGGGGCGGTGGCACGCGCCGCCGGGATCCCCGTGCTGGCCAACGAGCGCACGCTGCGCCGGGCGGCCGACATCCTGGGCGCGGTGGCGACGGAGCGTTTCACCACGGGGGTGCCTTTTTCGCTGGGAGCCTTCATCGTGGACCCCTTCCCCGTCCCTCACGACGCGGTGGAGCCTGTGGGGTTCTTTCTGCAGGTGGACGGCCTGCGGGTGGTGGTGGCCCACGATCTGGGCGCCGTGGATGGCGTCCTGCGGGAGCGCCTCCCCGCGGCGGACCTGATCCTGTTGGAGGCCAACTACGACCCGCGGCTGCTCGGCGTCTCCGGGTATCCCTGGTTCCTGAAGAACCGCATCCTCGGCCCCACCGGCCACCTCTCCAACGAGGGCGCGGCCCAGGCCGCGGTGTGGGCCGCGCGCGGGGGGAAGGCCCAGACGCTCTTCCTGCTCCACCTCAGCGAGGTGAACAACCTCCCTCCCCTGGCGCGGGACGTGGTGCGCTGGGCGCTGGAGCGCGAAGGGGTGACGACGACGCAGGTGTACGCGGTGCGTCCTCCCGCCGGAGGGCCGCTCTGGGAAGCCGTCCTTGAGCCTCCGCCCGTTCCCTGAGGCGTTCTTCCGCGCCGGGGACTCCCCGATGCTGCGCCGGGCGGCGGCGCGCTGCCTGCAGGCAGCGCTGCGGGCGGCCAACCCACAGGCCGCGCTGCTGCGCGCCGTGACCCTGGAGGGCAACCTCCTCCGGGTGGCCGGGGAGACGTTCGACCTGGATCGCGTCCGCCGCCTCTTTCTGCTGGGCGGGGGCAAGGCCGCTGCGGCCATGGCGGCGGCGCTGGAGGAGCTCCTCGGCCCGCGGGTCGCTGGAGGCGTAGTAAGCGTGAAGTACGGGCACGTCGTGCCCACCGCACGCGTGCGCGTGCTGGAGGCGGGGCATCCCCTGCCCGACGCCGCGGGTGTAGCCGCCGCGGAGGAGGTGCTGGCCCTGGCCCGGGAGGCGGGGCCCGAGGATCTGGTCCTGGTGTTGATCTCCGGAGGCGGCTCCGCCCTGCTGACCGCTCCCGCAAGGGGGATCACGCTGGAGGACAAGACCGCCGTCACGCGCCTTCTGCTGGACGCAGGGGCACCGATCGGAGAACTCAACGCCGTGCGCAAGCACCTCTCGCGGATCAAAGGCGGCCAACTGGCGCGCGCCCTGGCGCCCGCCCGCTCCGTCGCCCTGATCCTCTCCGACGTCCTGGGGAATCCGCTGGACGTGATAGCCTCGGGCCCCACCGTGCCCGACCTCACCACCTTCGGCGACGCCCTGGAGGTCCTGCGCCGCCGCCACCTTCTGGAGGTGGTGCCGGCCGCCGTGCGGGAGGTGCTGCAGGCGGGCGCCGCCGGGCGCCTCCCGGAGACGCCCAAGCCCGGAGATCCGGTCTTCACCCTCACCCGCGCCGTGATAATCGGCGACATCCGCCAGGCCCTGGCGGCGGCGGCGGAGGAGGCCCGCACGCAGGGATTCAGGCCCGTCCTGCTGTCTGAATCCGTGGAGGGAGAAGCCCGCGTAGTGGGCGCCGAGCTGGGACGGTTGGCCAGGGAGGCGCGCGCCGGTCGTTTCGGCCCGCCCCCCCTCTGCCTGCTGCAGGGAGGGGAGACGACGGTGACCGTGCGCGGCCGGGGGCGGGGGGGACGGAACCAGGAGGTGGCGCTGGGCGCGGCACTGGAGGTAGCCGGAATACCCGGGGTGCTGGTCCTCTCCGCGGGCACCGACGGCACCGACGGGCCCACCGACGCCGCCGGCGCGGTGGCGGACGGGACGACGCTGGAGCGGGCGAGGGCGCGGGGTCTGGACCCCCACGACGCGCTGGCGCGCAACGACGCCTACCCTTTCTTCGCCGCGCTGGGGGACCTGGTGATCACCGGTCCGACTCTGACCAACGTGAACGATCTGATGCTGGCGCTGGTGGAGGCAACACCGTCGGGAGCGGTTGATTGACGCTGCAGAAGGCCCGTGCTATAAGGGTGTGGCCGTGAAAGTTCTCTATGCCGTCTCCGAGGCCGTCCCCTTCGTCAAGACCGGTGGCCTGGCCGACGTGGGCGGCGCGCTGCCTGCGGCCCTGGCGCGGATGGGGCATGACGTGCGGCTGGTCCTGCCGCGCTACCGCGCTGTCGGTGCGGCCGGGCTTACCACCCGGTTCCCCCTGCGCCTGTCCTTGGGGGAGAGCACCGTGGAGGGCGCGGTGCTGGAGGGACGGGCTCCTTCGGGCATCCCGGTGTTCTTCATCGACGCTCCCCGCCTCTTTGACCGGGAGGGTCTCTACGGCCAGGACGGGGTCGACTACCCCGACAACCTGCTGCGATTCGCCTTCTTCAGCCAGGCCGTGGTGGCCGTTGCCGCCCAGGTGCACCAGCCGGACGTCATCCACTGCAACGACTGGCATACCGGTCTGGTGCCGGCTTACCTGCGGTTGCGGGAGCGGGCGCGGCAGCAGGGCGCCTGGCCGACGCTGTTCACCGTGCACAACATCGCCATGCAGGGAGTCTTCCCCGCCGAGCAGTTCTCCCTCCTGGGCCTGCCGCGGGACTTCTTCAGCCCCGAGGGGCTGGAGTTCTGGGGGCAGGTCAACTGCCTGAAGGCGGGGCTGGTCTATGCCGACCTGCTGAGCACCGTCAGCGAGACCTACGCGCGGGAGATCCAGACCCCGGAGTTCGGGGCGGGTCTGGAAGGTGTGCTGGCCACGCGGCGGCGCGATCTCCACGGGGTGCTCAACGGCGTGGACTACACCCAGTGGGATCCCCGGGTGGACCCCTACCTCCCCGTCCGGTACGGCCCCGAGGATCTGGAGGGCAAGCGGGCATGCAAGCGGGCGCTGCAGAAGGAGTTGGGGCTGGAGGTCCTCCCCTACGCGCCGCTGCTGGCCATGGTCAGCCGGCTCACCGACCAGAAGGGCTGCGACCTGGTGGCCGCGGTGCTGCCTGCGCTGGTGGAGCGCGGGGCGCAGTTCGTCCTTTTGGGGACAGGCGACCCCCGCTACCATGCCCTCTTCACCCACCTGGCCCGGCAGCACCCACGGCATATCTCCGTTGCCCTGCGCTTCGATGAGGCGCTGGCGCACCGCATCGAAGCGGGGGCGGATATCTTCCTTATGCCCTCGCGCTTCGAGCCTTCCGGCCTGAACCAGCTCTACAGCATGCGCTACGGGACGGTGCCGGTGGTGCGGCGCACCGGGGGGCTCGCCGACTCGGTGACGGACGCCACGGAAGAGGCCGTCCGCGCCGGCGTGGCCACCGGTTTCGTCTTCGACGCCTACGACCCTCTGGCGCTGCTGGGCGCGCTTGACCGGGCGCTGGAGGCCTACCGCGATCCCCTCGTCTGGCGGCGGATCCAGCTGGCCGGGATGGGCGCCGACTTCTCCTGGGAGCGCTCGGCGCAGCGCTACGTGGCCTTGTACGGCGAGGCGGTGGGCAGAAGGGTAGGGGGTCTGGCCGGCGGCAGCTAGGACGTGGGTGAGCCGGTGGCACTGACGGGCGGACCGGCGCCTGCGGTGCATTTCCAACGGGGAGTGGAGGTGGTACGGTCTTGCCTGAGTTGCGCAAGGATCCCATCACCCGGCGTTGGGTGATCATCGCCACGGAGCGGGCGGCGCGGCCGACCGACTTCCTCGGGCAGTTCGGCCAGGAACCGGCCGACCGGGACCGGTGCCCCTTCTGCGAGGGGCGGGAGGGGCAGACTCCACCGGAGATCTTCGTCCTCCGGCGGGAGGGGAGCGCACCCAACGGCCCCGGGTGGTGGGTGCGGGTGGTGGCCAACAAGTACCCCGCCCTGCGCATCGAGGGAGACACCGCCCGCACCAGGGAGGGGATGTTCACGCGGATGGACGGGGTGGGTGCCCACGAGGTAATAATCGAGACCCCGACACACGACACCCATCTGGCGCTGCTGCCCGAAGAGCACATCGCCGACGTCATCCGCGCCTACCGGGAGCGATACATCGACCTGGACCGCGACGAGCGGTTCGAATACCTGCTGCTCTTCCGCAACCACGGGCGCGCGGCCGGAGCATCCCTCTCCCATCCGCACTCCCAGCTCATCGCCCTGCCCATGGTGCCCAAGCGTACCCGCGAGGAGATGGAGGCGGCGCAGCTCTACCTGGAGCGGCAGGGCGCCTGCGTCTACTGCGACCTGCTGCGCCAGGAGCTGGACGCCGGGACGCGGGTGGTCTACGAGAACGCCCAGTTCGCGGCCGTGGCGCCCTATGCCGCCCGCTTCCCCTTCGAGACGTGGATCCTGCCCAGGGAGCACCAGGCATCCTTCGGTGCCATCTCCTCCGGGCAGATCCCCGCCATGGCCAACGCCCTGAAGACCGTGCTGCTGAAGCTGGCCGTCCTCCTGGGCAACCCGCCGTACAACTACATCGTGCACACCGCGCCCTACACCGCGCCCCAGGCGCACGCCTACCACTGGCACCTGGAGATCATGCCCCAGCTGGTGCGCACCGCCGGGTTCGAGTGGGGCTCGGGCTTCCACATCAATCCCGTGGCCCCCGAGGACGCGGCCCGCTTCCTGCGGGAGGTGGAGGCACGGGCGGAGATGCCGCTGCATGCTAGCCCTTGATCGCCCCGGCCAGGATTCCCCGGACGAAGTGGCGCTGCAGAACGAAGAAGACCGTGACCGGCAGGACCATGGAGACGAAGGCGGCCGCCGTGAGCAGCTGCCAGTTCTGGCCCAGTGAGTTAACCAGGTTACTGACCGCCACCGTCAGCGGGGCCACGCCGGGTGTACCGCCCACGTAGATCAAAGCCACCAGCAGGTCGTTCCACACCCAGAGGAACTGGAAGATGGCCAGAGAGGCCACGGCCGGCACGGAGAGGGGCAGGACCAGTCGGAAGAAGACCAGCAGCGGGCCGGCCCCATCCATGGACGCAGCTTCCATCAACTCCCGGGGCAGCGCCCCCATGAAGTTGCGCAACAGGTAGACGGCCAGGGGCAGCCCGTAGGCGGTGTGCGCCAGCCATACGCCGGGAAAGGTGCCGCTGAGGCCCAGCGCGGTCAAGAGGCGCAGCACCGGGATGAGGGTCATCTGCAGCGGGACGACCAGCGCCCCCAGGATCAGCGCGAGCAGTGCCTCCCGCCCGCGGAACTCCATCCAGGCCAGCGCGTACGCCGCGTAGGCCGCCACCATGATGGGCATCACGGTGGCCGGGATGGCGATGAGCAGGCTGTTCAGGAAGGCCCTCTGCATCCCGTAGGCGGTGAGCACCTGAGAGTAGTTTTCCAGGGTGAACTGGAACGGCGGGCGCAACGCCGTCCACCAGCCGCTGCTGCTGACCAGGCGAGGCGGGCGAAAGGAGCTGATCAGCAGGCCGAACGTGGGGACCAGCCAGAGGAAGCATACCCCGAGCACCACCCCATGCAGCGGGAGGCGACGCAGCAGCCGGCTGCCGCGAGCCGGGCGGGCGGCGGCGAATGCCGGCATTGTCATCGCACCGCCTCCTGCTGCCGGAAGCGGCGGATGTTGGCCACCATCACCGGGAACGTGGCCAGGAATAGGATGACGGCGATGGTGCTGGCCCGTCCGAAATCGCGGAAGTTGAACATCTCCTTGTACATACGGTTGGCGATGACTTCGGTGTCGAAGTTGCCGTTGGTCATCACGTAGACCACATCAAAGGCCTTCAGGGCGTAGACGACCATGGTGGTGGCCACCACGGCGATGGTGGAGGCCAGGTGGGGCAGCATCACGTGGCGGAAGACCTGCCACTCCGTGGCCCCATCCACGCGCGCCGCCTCCAACAGCTCTGCCGGGATACCCTTCAGCGCCGCGGAGAGGATCACCAGGCAAAAGCCGGTCCACACCCAGGTGGCCACCACGATCAGGGCCAGGGTGTTGGACGGCGGCCGCACCAGCCAGGCCAGCGGCGCAAAGCCGGGCACGGTGCGCACCAGCAGCGCGTTCAGCACGCCGATCTGCGGCAACCCCAGCGGCCGAAACTCGTAGACGAACTTCCAGATGACGCCGGCGGCCACAAAGGATATGGCCATGGGCAGGAAGAGGATGGATTTGGCCACAGTTTCGTAGGGCACGCGGTCGGTGAGCACCGCCATAGCCAGGCCCAGGGTCACGGTGAGGCCGGTGAAGAGGGTCAGCCAGATGAGGTTGTTGCGCAGGGCCACCAGCATCTCCGGGTTAGTGACGGCGAAGATGTAGTTGCCCAGTCCCACGAACTGCCGCGAGTCCGGACCCAGCAGGCTGAGGTAGAGGGTGGTCATCGCAGGGTACACGAGGAAGGTGCCAAGCAGTACCAGCCCCGGAGCCAGCCACAGCCAGGGGCGGAGGAGCCAGCGCAGCCGCTCGCCGGGAAGCAGCCGCAAGAGGAGCTCGACCAGCACCCCATAGCCCACCTGCAGCGCCGGGATGCCGACCACCGCGACCAGTGCCAGGAGCAGCGTCTCACTCACATTTCGCTCCCCTCCACGTGCGGGCAGCCTCTCAATGAGCGACCGGCGGGAGGGATGTCCAGCCCGCCGGTCGCCCCTTCGCTCACAACCTCAGCGTCGCCTAGCGCCCGTAGGCCCGCCGGGCCACCTGTTCGATCCGGCGCAGGATGGAGTCCAGCTGCCGCGGGTTGCCCACGTAGTCCAGGGTCCCCTTCCAGAAGGCGCCGTTCACCGCTTCCGGCATCAGGTCCGACCCGTCGAAGCGCACCGTCTGTGCAGAGGTGAGGATCCGGGCGGCCGCGCGGCTGAGCTCATCGGGGTAGACCTCCGCTGCCACCCGGCGGTTCGGTGAGAGCGCTCCGCCGCGCCGCACCCAGATGGCCTGAGCCTCCGGAGTTACCAGCCAGCGCATCAACGCCCGCGCCTGCGGCGTGTCGCGAAACATGCCGAATAGGTCGCCCGCGGCCACCGCCGCCCTGGGCACGGTGGGGTTGATCGGGGGGAACTCGAAGAAGGCAAAGTCCTGCACCGGCTGCAGGTCGGGGAACTGCTTCTGGATGAAGTCCTGGATAAAGGTGGCCTGGTGGTGCAGATAGCAGCGCGGAGGAGTGCTGAACATGGGGAAGGGCGACTCACCGAAGTTGGTGGATAGCACGCCCTGCGGTCCGCCGAAGACGTACCTAGGGTTGGTGGCAATGCGGCCGAACGTGGCCCAGGCGTTGCGCACCGCGGGGTGGGTCCAGGGGATCTCGTGGCGCACCCACCGGTCGTACACTCCTGGTCCCGCCGCGCGCAGCAGGATGTCCTCGATCCAGTCGGTGGCCGGCCACCCGCTGGCCGCCCCGCTCTCCAGTCCGATGCACCAGGGGGTGGTCCCGGTGCGGGCGATGCGGTCGGTGAGGGCCATCAGCGCCTCCCACGAGGTGGGGACGGTGTACCCGGCCCGGGAGAAGGCCTTGGGGTTGTACCAGATCAGTCCCTTCAGGGCCGTCTTGATAAAGATCCCGTAGAGCCTGCCCTCGACGCTGCCCAGATTTATCCAGCTCGCCGCGTAGTCCTGGGCGAGCACGTCGACGTCGACCACCTGGCGCAGGGGGATGAGCTGGCCGCGGCGCGCAAACTCGGCCATCTGCCCCGGTCCCGGGAGACCCGCCACGTCTGGCGGATTGCCCGCCTGCAGCCGGGTGGTGAGCACGGCGTTCAGGTCGCGCGTCCCTTCGTACTCCACCCTGACCCCGGTCCGGTCCTCAAAGGGCTTGACCATCGCCAGGAAACTCTCCCGTTCGCTGCCGCCCCACACCGCCAGGACCCGCACCGTGCCGCCAATGCGCTGCGCGGCCGCATCTCCCCCGATGAGCAGGACTAGGCTCAGGGCGACGGCTGTCATCCTGAGGATGCGCATCACCTCACCTCCTCGTGGGTGGTGACTTGCAGGCCTGCCAACAGGACACAGCCCGGAGGGTCACAGGAAGCACGGCGACACCGGGCCCGCCGCCGCGCAGCGCAGTAATGAAGAGGGAACCTACCCGAATTCTAGCACACGCCCCCTTGATCCGCAGTACCATCAGGGATGACGCCGTCTGCCCTGCCGGCGAGGCGCAGCGAGGCGCGACCGCGGAATGGGGGTGCAGCCATGCCGTTGTGGGAGTCGATGCTCTGGCAGAACAGGATGAGCGCCTGGGTCGCCGCTCTGGCGGTGGCGGCGGGACTGGCTGTCCTGCTGCTGCTCGCCCGCGGGCTGACCGTCCGCTGGCTGCGGCGCATTGCCGAGCGCACCCGCAGCCGGGTGTACGACCTGGCGGTGGCCCTGGCCGGCCGGACCCACGTCCTCTTCCTCGTGGCCATGGCCGTCTATGCGGGGGCGGCGCTTCTCACGCTGCCGGCGCGAGTGGAGCGGGTGCTCACCCTGGCCGTACTCGTCGCCTTCCTCGGCCAGGTGGCGCTGTGGGGGACGACGCTGATCTCGCTGCTGGTGTCCCGGTATGTGCAGCGGGCCGCCGAGGACGCGGTGGCGGCCACCACGGCCACAGCCTTTGGCTTTATCGGTCGGCTGCTGCTCTGGGCCGTGGTACTTCTGCTGGCGCTGGACAACCTGGGAGTTAACGTTACCACCCTGGTCGCCGGCCTGGGCGTCGGCGGGATCGCCGTGGCCCTGGCCGTGCAGAACATCCTGGGGGACCTATTCGCTTCCTTCTCCATCGTCTTCGACAAGCCGTTCGTCATCGGGGACTTCATCACCGTCGGCGACTTCCTGGGAACGGTGGAGCACGTGGGGTTGAAGACCACCAGGGTGCGCAGCCTCTCTGGAGAGCAGATCATCTTCTCCAACAACGACCTGTTGCAGAGTCGCATCCGCAACTACCAGCGGATGGCCCAGCGGCGTGTGGTCTTCACGCTGGGCGTGACCTACGAGACCCCATACGAAGAGCTGCGGGCGATTCCGGAGATCTTGCGCCAGGTGATCGAGGGCCAGCCGCAGGCGCGCTTCGACCGGGCCCACTTCAAAGCCTACAGCGACTTCTCCCTGGTCTACGAGGTCGTCTACTACGTGGCCACGCCCGACTACAACACCTACATGGACACGCAGCAGGCCATCAACCTGGAGATCTACCGTCGCTTTAAGGAGCGCGGCATTGAGTTTGCCTACCCCACGCGGACGCTTTACCTCCGCGGCGTGGCGCCGGCGTCTGTGGTAACATAATGCATAGGCGCCTAATCCCGGTATTCCGGGAGCGGGGGACCCAGTGAAGGTGGGGCGTATCTCGCCAGGGGGCGAGTAGGGCAACTCTCGGTCCGAGCCCGTCAGCTAACCCCGCAGGCGGCGAGAGAAGGTAGTCTGGGGAGCTGCGGCCCGGGGGACCTTCTCCGGGCCGCAGCATATCCCGGCCCAACCGCCCATTTGGCGCCGCTGTCATGAGCGACACCAAAGTCCTCGTTCTGACCGAACACACCGCTGCACCACCCGCGGCGGCGATGGCCCGCCAGGCCCGGGTGGCTGCGGCGCTGGCCGCCAGGCTTCCCGGACGGCAGCTGGTCATCGTCAGCAACCGGGAGCCCTACGTGCACAGGCGCACCCGCCACGGCGTGGAGGTGGAGCGGCCTCCGGGAGGGCTGGTGGCGGCGCTGGACCCGGTGATGCAGGCCCTGGGCGGGGTGTGGATCGCCTGGGGCAGCGGCAACGCCGACCGCGAGGTGGTGGATGAGCGCGACCGGGTGGCGGTGCCACCGGAGCGGCCGCGCTACACGCTGCGTCGGGTCTGGCTGCCCGAGCCGGTGGTGGAGAACTACTACTACGGGTTTGCCAACCAGGCGCTGTGGCCTCTGTGCCACATGGCCGTGGACAAGGCCCGCTTCCGCCGCCGCTACTGGGATGGCTACGTGCAGGCCAACGCCCGCTTCGCCGCCGCCGTGTTGCAGGAGGCAGCACCGGGCGCTTTTGTCTGGCTGCATGATTACCACCTGGCGCTCGCCCCCTCCCAGATCCGGCAGCAGCGGCGGGACCTGATCCTGGCCCACTTCTGGCACATCCCCTGGCCGGCGTGGGACGTCTTCCGCGCCTGCCCCGCGGCGCAGCGGCGTGCGCTGCTGGAGGGGCTGCTGGGGTGCGACCTGCTGGGGTTCCACCTGGAGCGCTTCCGTCAGACCTTCCTGGAGTGCGTGGCCCATGAGCTGGAAGCCCACGTGGACGCGGAGCACGGCACCGTCGACTACCGCGGGCACCGCACGACGGTTGAGGCCTTCCCCATCAGCATCGACGTGGAGCGGTTCGACCGCCTGGCCCGTTCGCCGGCGGCGCTGCAGTGGATGGCCCGCTGGCGCAGCCGGCCGGAGATCGGGCAGCGGCGCATCGCCCTGGGGGTGGACCGGTTGGACTACACCAAGGGGATCCCCGAGCGGCTGCGGGCCATCGACCGATTCCTCCGAGAATACCCCCAGTACCGGGAGCGCTTCGTCATCGTCCAGAAGGCCGCGCCCAGCCGGACGCGGATCAAGGCCTACCGGGCGCTGCAGGATCTGGTGGAGAGGCAGATCGGCGAGATCAACGCCCGTCACGGACGGAACGGGTGGCGCCCGATCGTCTACCTCCCCGATCCCATCCCACCCGCGGCGATGGCGGCGCTCTACCGCCTGGCGGATGTGGCCGTCGTCAGCTCCCTGCAAGATGGGATGAACCTGGTGGCCAAGGAGTTCATCGCCTGCCAGGTGGAGGAGCACGGGGTCCTCCTGCTCAGCGAGCTGGCCGGCGCCGTGGAGGAGATGGCCTACGCTGTGCGCATCAACCCCTACGACGAGGAGGGCTTTGCCGAGGCCCTGGCGCAGGCCCTGGAAATCCCCCCGGGGGAGCGGCAGATCCGCATGCGGGCCATGCGGGCCTACCTCGCCGAACACGACGTCTACTGGTGGATGGAGGAGGTGGTGGCGGCGGTCTCCCGCCTGCTGGCCCGCCGCCAGGAGCCGCACCACCTCCTGGAGCACCTTCCCGAGGTGCTCGTGCGCATGGAGTCCCGACCGCCGGTCCTGTTCCTGGACTACGACGGAACACTGGTCCCCATCGCCGCCACGCCGGAGGCAGCCCGACCTCCGGCGGAGGTCCCCCGCCTGCTGCGGGAGCTGCGCGCCCGCGGCTACCAGGTGGTGATCATCAGCGGCCGGTCGGCCGACGACGTGTACCGCCTGCTGGGGGTGGATGATCTGGTGTATATCGGTAACCACGGGCTGGAGGTCCTGCACGGGGAGCCCCCTCCGGTGGCTCGGACGGCGGAGCAGCTCCAGGTGCAGGTCCGGTGGCTGGCGGCGCGCATCCGGGAGCGGCTGGGCGACGTGCCCGGCCTGCTCATAGAGGAGAAGCGGTTCTCCACGGCGATCCACTACCGGCTGGTGGACGCGGCGGCGGCCGACCGGGTGAAGCAGGTGGTGACCTTCTTGGCTGCGCAGCACCGGCCGTGGGTGGCGCTGATGCGAGGGAAGGAGGTGCTGGAGATCCGTCCCAACCTCCCCTGGGACAAGGGGCGGGCCGCGCTCTGGTGGTTGGAGCGCCACCACGGGCGGGACTGGCCGCAGCGTGTGATGCCCGTCTACATCGGCGACGATCGTACCGATGAAGATGCCTTTGCTGCCCTCGCCGGCGGCGGGATCACGGTGGCCGTAGCCCCCCAGGGCCCCACGGTGGCCGGGCATTACCTGCGGGGCTGGGAGGAGGTCCTGGAGTTCCTCCGCCGCCTGGCATCCGTGCAGGCGGGGGTTCAGCCGCTGCCTACCTCCTGAGGGTAGGGATGGCCGATCTGCGCAGCAAGCTCCGCGCCGAAGAGTAGAATCGCCGCCGAGAGGTACATCCACACCAGGAAGACGATGATGCCCGTGAGGGAGCCATACACCAGCTGGTAGCGGGCGAAGGCCTGCAGGTACCAGAAGAAGGCGTGCTTGACGCCCTCGAAGAGCACCCCTGCCGTCACCGCCCCGATGACCGTGCGCGGCCAGGGGAGCTTCACGTTGGGCAGGTAGCGGTAGATCACCAGGAAGGTCAGACTGCTCAGCCCCAGGGGGACCAGGGCGGAGGCCAGCCGGGCCAGCGCAGAGTCGCCGACCGCGGCGATGGCCCGGGCCAGCCCGGGAAAGGCCGCCAGTAGCTGGAGGAGGGCCGAGGTGAAGAATGACAGGAGCATGAATGCGCCGGCCATCAGGATCAACCCGAGGTCCATCAGCTTGCCCAGGAGGAAGGAGCGGCGGCGCGGCGCGCGCAGGAGGCGGTTGAGGGCGTTGCGCAACGTCGCCGCCACGGCGGTGGCGCTCCAGATGAGACCGACGATGGCCAGGGCGCCGAACGTCCCCCGCAGGCGGATGGTCTCGGCGATGTTGCGGTCGACGAATTCGGCGGTGGCAGGCGGCAGGTAGTGGGAGAGGGTCTCCGCGATGGCCCGGCGCACGTCGATCTCGTTGACCACCAGGCCGGCGGCGGCCACGATGGCCAGCAGCAGCGGAAAGATGGAAAAGAGTGCCGAGTAGGCGATGGCGGCGGCCAGGTCAAACGCCCCATCGTGCAGGAACCGCTTGTAGGCTTCCACCACCACCCAGAGGGGCCGGATGCGGGGAAGAGCCAGCGGCCGGCTCAGCGAGAGGCGCACGGCCTACCCATTGTATCAGAGGACCGCCGGTTTGCGCGCTGGGAGATTCATCGATAAACGTTAATAAAAACCCTCGCTCAGACCAGCGCCAGCAGCTCCTGTACCAGCCTCTTCACCGCCGGTCGGACCAGTGCGTAGTAGGCCCAGGTCCCGCGGCGCTGCACCTCTACCAGACCGGCGTCGCGCAGGACCCGGAGGTGGTGGGAGATAGTCGGCTGCTCCAGGTCAAAGGCCGACTCGATCTCGCAGACGCAAAGGGCCTGGTGGCGGGCCAGCAGGTGGGCGATACGCAGGCGGGCGGGCGCGGCCAGCGCCTGCAGCATCTCAGCGCGGGGGTCGGATATGCAGATCGGCATCGAAGTCGGTGAGGCGTGACGTCATGTAGTGCGACGGGGCGATCATAAGGAGCTTATGCATCCTTGAGGTGCGCAGTCCCACCCATGCCGCAAAGGCGGCACTGGCCGACGGTGCCTCCCACAGGACGACTGCGCACCGTTCGTCGTCGCAGGGCGCCTCGCGGCCGCGGACGACTTCCTGCGGGCTGTCGATGTATGAACGCAGGTAGTTGTTGACGCTGAATGCGTTGGGCAGCGTGAGCGTCTGCCAGGGCCCTCCGTTGACGCGGAGGTACTGTGTCTGGCCGATGATGACCGCTTCCGTGCCGCCGGATGTCCGGTAGCGCAGACGGTCTGGATGTACCAGCTCAAACCAGCTCCTCGCGACGTTTCCGGCACCGTCGGTGATCTGCTGGTCCTCTCGCCAGGAGCCGAGTTGGAACATCGTTGAGGCCATGGCTTCCAACAGCTCTGAGCCGGATGGCCCCCTGGTTCGCGCCTTGCCGTCTCCCAGGCGGAGTGGGAAGCTGGTGGAGACATCGAGGCGCCCGCGGCGCCGCACGATCACTTCCACCTCCCACCAACCAGGAAGGCCAAGGCCCGTCTCTTCGGCGAGGAAGAGGCCTCCACCCTGGTCCTGAAGGCTCACCAGGACCGGGTCGAGCGGCTCGTCGAGCTTCGTCAGCCGCAGCAGCATGCGCAGGTCGCCGCCCAACGGGCGACCGTCTTTGTCGGCCGCCACCGCCTCGAAACGGTTCCATCCCGGCTGCGCAGGGGCGATGGCGAGGTCCACGCGCACACCGTCCGCCAGACCTGCCAGGCGGAGCATCTTCTGTGCCGTCACCGGTTTCCAGGTGGTGGCCGCCGGCGGCATCACGGTCAGCACCGCAACGATCGCCATAATGACCGCCGCTATCCCTACCTCGCCGCTGACCGTGTAGGTGAACCGGCGGAGGAGCAATGGCGTCGGATTGCTGCTCTCCAGTCGAGGTCGCATCAGGTAACGGTTCGCTGCGCCCAGCGCCGCCGCCATCGTGACCAGCACCAGCTTGGCGATCAGCAGTCGGCCGTAGGGCGTGCTCACGAACGCCTGAACCGCGGGGACCTGCAGGATGGAGCTGTACGCACCCGTGACGACGGCCGCCGCCAGACCCGCCCCGGCGAGCCTGGACATCCGGGGGACGAGCGCTCGCGCCAGATCGGCGCGTCCGGGATGCGCAGAAGAGGCCAGCACCAGCAGCAGGGCCAGCAGCCCTCCGATCCAGCCGGCCACAGCCACGAGATGCACCCAGTCGGCGACCATGGCCAGCGGGCCGCTGCCGGCGGCGTGCGAGGTGACGCTGAACCCGAGCATGAGGGTGGCACCCGCCAGGGACAGGACCCACCGCTCGCCAAATCGCAGGGGCCCGAAGGTCTGCCCCGCGACGAGGGGGAGCATGATGGCGATAATGCCGTACACCGCAGCGGTCAAGATGATCGGCACAAGCATCGTCCCCGTCACCGCGGAGGGACCTCCGAATGCCGCGACGACTCCGCCGACGATGAGCATCCAGACAAGCGCCCCGGCCCGGAGGATCAGGCCCTGCGGGGAGGATGGCAGCAGGAAGACAAGTGCCATGCCGATCCTGATCAGCGCGCTCCATCCGAGCCTGGTGGCTGCCAGCAGGCCCCACAACGCGCCTCCCGCGAGGACCTGCCTCCAGGAGATGCCGAGCAGGGTGCCTGCCTGGGAGAGGAAATCCAGCCCTGTCCCGACAATGAGGGCGGATGCCGCAGCCGGCCGGGAGGCCTCGAGCACCGCTGTCGCACGCCGGGCTTCCTCGGGCGAAATGGACGCGAAGGCGGGCCGCAGCACCGCCGCCTGGAAGACCACGCCACCCACAAGCACTGCAGCGGCGGCAAAGGCCAGCCAGCGGACCGCCGTACCAACCGGCCCAACAGGCTCCGTCTCCCGTCCGCCCAGCCCGGCGGGGACGTTCTGCCCCACTCCGAACAGATAGAATCCGCTGGAAGGGTGGCCGTCCAAGGTCGAAAGAACCCGCCAGCGGACGGTGTACACACCTTCGGGGAGTGGGTCCACCGTGGCGGCAAGCACCCGGCCGTCCGCCGATACCGCAGTCTGCGCCCGAATTGCGGTGCCGGTCGCGTCCGTGATCCGCACGCTGCTGAAGGCGGGGTCCACCGGTTCGGTGAACCTGAGGACGATCCGGGTGGGGGGCTGTACCGTGGTGGCGTTGGCTCGTGGGATCGAACTCTCCAGAAAGGCGTGTGCAGAGACGGAGGATGGGCTGCCAAGCGCACAGGCTGCGATGAACGCGAGAAGCAGGCCCGCCCTCTGCATCGATTGTCCCTACCGGACGGTGATCGTGCTGTTCTGCACTGTCAAAAGATCAGCCGGCGTCGCGAGGACGACGACGGGATTGGGCACGACGGCGCCGTTCCGCGGGGAGACGATCCGCAGAGGGGGGAGCATCGTGCTGCCGCTGGCCGCGGCGAACGTGAACTTGTAGGAGCCCCGGGCGACGTCCAGATCCGGCGAGGAGACAGCCCTCCAGCGGACCGTGTAGGTGCCCGGCCCGATGGGTTTGAGCTTCGCGATCATGGTGCGGCGGTCAAGGTCATCGAGATCGACACCGCCCTTGCCGTCGTCGACGCGGCGGTTGTTGCCATCCCATACACTAACCGTGCTTCGCCGCACGTCAAGCTCTTCGTTCGGGCTCAGGGTGAACACCAGGCGAACGAGTTTGGGCGCTGCGGTTACCGTGCTTCCCGGGGCGGGTTCAGCCCGCAACAGCTTTGCATGGCCGGCCGCGCTCGCCTGCCACACCAGCACACCGCAGACGACCGTCAGAGCTACCAACCATTGCCTGTTCCCTCGCACGACAACTCTCCTCCCGGCTTTCCCTTTTCAACCTTACCCATCATTCATCGTGATGTGTGCACACCATTCAGAAACTGGACAGGACGATTTCCCACAGACCTCTTGACACTACCCAACGGGGCACTAGCCGCCGAACGGCTTGCGGCTCAGCCGATCATTGTTCTGCGGTGGCTGCTGCCGCCTGTTAGGCGACACTTACTTCTACTCATCCTGCGGTACGACCTACTCCCTTCGCCCGGCTTGCGTGCTCTCCGCGGGGAAGCTGTCCGCGGACATGAGGCGAAACCAGTAGAAGCTGTGCGGCCCCAGTGTGAGGAAGTAGGGGAGGTCGCCGATGCGCGGGAATGGGGTGTTACCGAAGAGCTCCACCGGCACCTGGCCGCGGTAGCGGCGCAGGTCCAGCTCGCACGGCTGCACGAACCGGGAGAGGTTGGCCACGCAAAGAATGGTTTCCGTGGCATCGCTGCGCAGGTAGGCGAAGATACGCCGGTTGGCCGGCTCCAGGATCTCCAGGGCGCCGCGGCCGAAGAGGGGGAAGCGCTTGCGGATGGCGATGAGCCGCTTCATCCAGTTGAGCAGCGAGGCGGGGCTGCGCTGCTGGGCGTCCACGTTGACGGCCGCGTAGTGGTACTGGGGGTTCTCAATGGGCGGAAGGTACAGCCGCTCCGGGTCGGCGCGGGAGAAGCCGGCGTTGCGGTCGGCGGACCACTGCATGGGCGTGCGCACGCCGTTGCGGTCGCCCAGGTAGATATTGTCGCCCATGCCGATCTCGTCGCCGTAGTAGATGATGGGGGTGCCGGGCAGGGAGAAGAGCAGGCTGTTCAGCAATTCCATGCGGCGGCGGCTGTTGTCCAGGAGGGGAGCCAGGCGGCGGCGGATGCCCAGGTTCAGCCGCATCTGCGGGTCCCGCGCGTACTCGTGGTACATGTAGTCCCGCTCCTCGTCGGTAACCATCTCCAGCGTCAGCTCGTCGTGATTGCGCAGGAAGAGGGCCCACTGGCAGGAGGGGGGGATGGGCGGTGTACGCTGCAGGATCTCCGTGATAGGGTGGCGGTCTTCCTGGCGGATGGCCATGAACATGCGGGGCATCAGCGGGAAGTGGAAGGCCATGTGGAACTCGTCGCCGTCACCGAAGTAGGCCACCACGTCCTCCGGCCACTGGTTGGCCTCCGCCAGCAGCATGCGCGTCCCCCCGTAGCGCTCGTCGACGAAGCGGCGGAGGCGCTTGATGAAGGCGTGGGTCTCCGGCAGGTTCTCGCAGTTCGTCCCCTCCCGCTCGTAGAGGTAGGGGACGGCGTCACAGCGCAGGCCGTCCACTCCCCGGTCCAGCCAGAAGCCGATGATCTCAAGGATCTCCTCCTGCACCCGCGGGTTGTCGTAGTTCAGATCGGGCTGGTGGCTGAAGAAGCGGTGCCAGTAGTAGGCCTTGGCCACGGGATCCCAGGCCCAGTTGGAGCGCTCCATGTCCAGGAAGATGACACGCGCCCTAGCATAACGCTGGTCGGTGTCGCTCCAGACGAAGTAATCGCGGTAGGGCGAGGCGGGGTCGCGCCGCGCCTCCTGGAACCATGGGTGCTGGTCGGAGGTGTGGTTGAGCACCAGCTCGGTGATCACGCGCATCCCCCGCGCGTGCGCCGCCTCCAGGAAGGCCTGGAAGTCCTCCAGAGTGCCGTAGTCGGGGTGGATGTCGCGGTAATTGGCGATGTCGTAGCCGTCGTCCTTCAGGGGGGAGGGGTAGAAGGGAAGCAGCCACAGGCAGGTGACGCCCAGGTCCTGCAGGTAGTCCAGCTTCTCCCGGAGACCGCGGAAGTCGCCCCGGCCGTCCCCGTTGCTGTCGTAGAAGGCCTTCACGTGCACCTGATAGATGATGACGTCCTTGTGCCAGAGCGGATCGTCCATATTTCCTCTCCGGCGGCATGGTCCCACCTTCCGCGTGCCTTTGCGTGCGGTGGCGCCGCCCGTATACTAGAATACCCACGATGACGGAAGTCTGGCCCGGACGGCCGTACCCGCTGGGCGCCACCTGGGACGGCCTGGGTGTCAACTTCGCCCTCTACAGCGAGCACGGCGAGCGGGTGGAGCTGGTCCTCTTCGACCACCGCGACGATCCCCAGGGCCGCGCGCTTCCCCTCCCCGAACGGACCGGCCCGGTCTGGCACGGCTATCTCCCCCACCTGCGTCCGGGACAGCTCTACGGCTACCGGGTGTGGGGTCCCTACTGGCCCCAGGCCGGACACCGCTTCAACCCGCACAAGCTCCTCCTGGACCCGTACGCCAGGGCCATAGGCCGCCCCCTCCGCTGGCACGACAGCCTCTTTGGCTACCGCCTGGGCGACCCCGAGGGAGACCTGATCGCCAGCGAGGAAGACAGCGCCCCCTGGGCTCCTCTGGGGGCTGTGGTGGAGGATGCCTTCGAGTGGGGGGACGATCGGCCTCCCCGTATTCCCTGGGAGGAGACCATAATCTACGAGGCGCACGTGAAAGGGATCAGCAAGCTTCACCCCCAGGTCCCCCACGAGCTACGCGGAACCTATCTCGGCCTGGCTTCCGATCCCATCCTGGACCACCTGCAGAGCCTGGGGATTACTACCGTAGAGCTCATGCCCGTCCAGGCCTTCGTCAATGACCGGCGCCTGGTGGATCTTGGGCTGTCCAACTACTGGGGATACAACCCCCTGGCCTACTTCGCCCCCGAGCCTGCCTACGCCGCCTGGGGGCCGGCGGGCGCCGTTCGGGAGTTCAAGACGATGGTCCGCGCGCTGCACGCCCGCGGCCTGGAGGTGATTATCGACGTCGTCTACAACCATACCGGGGAAGGGAACCACCTGGGGCCCACCCTCTCCTTCCGGGGCATCGACAACTGCGCCTACTACAAGCTGGCCGAAGACCCCCGCTACTACGCCGACTACACCGGGACCGGAAACACCCTGGATCCGGGGAACCCCTACGTCCTTCAGTTGATCACCGACAGCCTGCGCTACTGGGTGGAGCAGATGCATGTGGACGGGTTCCGTTTCGACCTGGCCGCGGCGCTGGCGCGAGAGTTCTATGACGTCAACATGCTGGCGGCGTTCTTCAAAGTGATCCAGCAGGATCCTGTGCTGGCCCGGGTCAAGCTCATCGCCGAGCCCTGGGACGTAGGAGAAGGGGGCTACCAGGTGGGCAACTTCCCCTGGCTGTGGGCGGAGTGGAACGGGCGGTACCGCGATGCCCTCCGCCGCTTCTGGCGGGGAGACCGGGGGATGTTAGGGGAGCTCGCCACGCGCATCGCCGGCAGCAGCGACCTGTATGCCCGCAGCGGTCGCCGGCCTTACGCCTCCGTCAACTTCGTCACCGCCCACGATGGGTTCACCCTGGAGGATCTGGTCAGTTATGCGCGCAAGCACAACGAAGCGAACCTGGAGAACAACCGGGACGGGAGTGATGAGAACTACAGCACCAACTGTGGCGCGGAGGGGCCCAGCGATGATCCCAGGGTGCTGGTCTGCCGGGAAGAGTTGAAACGCTGTCTAGTCAGCACCTTGCTCCTCTCCCAGGGGGTGCCCATGCTCTTGGGCGGTGACGAGCTCTCCCGCACCCAGCAGGGCAACAACAACGCCTACTGCCAGGACAATGAACTGAGCTGGTACCACTGGGACCTGGACGAGCGACAGCGGCGCTTCCTGGAGTTCGTGCGCGGGGTCATCGCCTTCCGCCGCAGCCACCCCACCTTCCGTCGGCGTCACTTCCTGACCGGCGAGCCGGGCCCTGGAGGGTACAAAGATGTGATCTGGGTACATCCGGAGGGGCGAGCGATGACCATCGAGGATTGGACCTCCCCCCGTCTGCAGGCCCTGGGGATGCTCCTCCACGGGGACCTGCTGCGCGAGGTGGACAGTCGGGGGCGGAGGATCAGGGACGACACCCTGCTGGTGCTCTGCAACGCCGGAGGAGCCACGCGCTTCGTCCTACCGGAGCCCCCTCAGGGCCGGGGTTGGGAGGTGGTCCTGTCCACCCACACCGACCCGCGCCGGGAACGTGCCGTCCTGCCGTCAAGGAGTTCCCTCGCCCTCCGTCCCCGCCAGGTGAAGGTGCTGCGGGGCATTTCGGACGCCGGGCGTCTCTAGGGCACGATGCGGACGGAGTACCAGCCTCCCCACTCACAGGGAATGCGCCCGTCGTCTTCGGGATCGTTGCAAGGAAAGCCGTCGGCGATGAACAGATAGGGAGATCTGCCCTGGGGTAGGGTCAGGGTGATGGTCCACCAGCCGTCCTCCTGGCGCGTCAACCGATGCATGGAGGGGTCCCACGCGTTGAACGGACCAACAACGGCCACCCAGCGGGCCCCGGGGACGCGACGGCTGTCCAACCTGAACTTGACCTCTCTGAGGGAAGGAGCTGTCGTCGCCGTCATCTTCATCGCCCTCCTTTCGCACATTCTCGTAGAGGGCAAGAAACCGAGGCGATCTGGAAGGGCGGAGGCTGCAGAGCCGGTCTTCAGAGCGGAAAAATCAAGACCCAGCGGGGAACCCGCGTGAACTCCTCAGGAAGCCTCCACCAAAATTCTATCCAATGGGCGCAAACCGACTTGGATGCCGTATGGGCGGAAGGCGGTCGGCCGGTGCGGGTTGCGGGCAAGATGGAGAGAGCCCGTGCCCTTTGCCGAAATCAAACCCGGGCTGGCGAGCCCTTACGCCCCCTGCCTGAGGAAGAGGACGGCCAGGGGCGGGAGGGTGAGTTCCAGGGAATACGGCCGACCGTGGAACGGCCGCGGCACGGCAGCCACCCCCCCTAGGTTCCCCAGGTTGCTGCCTCCGTAGGCCGTGGCGTCGCTGTTCAGGACCTCCTCCCACCGTCCGGCGCGGGGCACTCCCACCAGAAAGCCGGAACGCGGTACCGGCGTGAAGTTGCAGACCACCAGGATGAGCTCCTCGGTGGAGCGGCCCCGTCGCAGGAAGCTCAGCGTGCTCTGCTCGCTGTCGTTGGCGTCCACCCACTCGAAACCTGATGGGTCGAAGTCCAGCTCGTGCAGGGCCGGTGTGCGCCGGTACAGCGCGTTCAGGTCCTCCACCCAGCGCTGCAGGCCGGCATGCCGCGGGTCGGCCAGCAGGTGCCAGTCCAGGCTCTCCTGGTGCGTCCACTCCCGCTGCTGGCCGAACTCCCCGCCCATGAAGAGCAGCTTCTTCCCCGGCTGAGCGTACATGTAGCCCAACAGCAGCCTCAGGTTGGCGGCCCGCTGCCAGGCGTCCCCGGGCATCTTCCCCCACAGGGAGCCCTTGCCGTGCACCACCTCGTCGTGGGAGAGGGGGAGGACGAAGTTCTCGCTGAAGGCGTACAGCATCCGGAAGGTCAGCTGGCTGTGATGGTACTTGCGGTGGATGGGGTCGCGGCACATGTACTCCAGGGTGTCGTGCATCCAGCCCATGTCCCACTTCATCCCGAAGCCCAGCCCGCCCAGGTAGGTGGGGCGGGAGACCATGGGCCAGGCCGTGGACTCCTCGGCGATGGTCTGCACCCCAGGGATCTGGCCGTAGACCATCTCGTTCAGGCGACGGAGGAAAGCGATGGCCTCCAGGTTCTCCCTTCCGCCGTAGATGTTGGGGATCCACTCGCCCTCCTTGCGCGAGTAGTCCAGGTAGAGCATGGAGGCCACCGCGTCCACGCGCAGCCCGTCGGCGTGGTAGCGCTCCAGCCAGAATCGGGCGCTGGACAGCAGGAAGCTGCGCACCTCGTGCCGGCCGTAGTTGAAGATGTAGCTGTTCCAGTCGGGGTGGACTCCCCGCCTGGGGTCGGCGTGCTCGTAGAGGTGCGTCCCGTCGAAGAACCCCAGGCCGTGCTCGTCGGTGGGGAAGTGGGAGGGCACCCAGTCCAGAATCACACCCACGCCTTCCTGGTGGAGGAAGTCGATCAGGAACATGAGGTCCTGCGGTGTGCCGTAGCGAGCGGTCGGCGCGAAGTAGCCGGTGATCTGGTACCCCCACGAACCGTAGAACGGGTGCTCCATCACCGGCAGGAACTCCACATGGGTGAACCCCATCCGCCGCACGTACTCCGCCAGGCGGGGGGCCAGTTCCCGGTAGGTGAGCCAGCGGTGGCCCTCCTCCGGGGCGCGCATCCAGGAGCCCAGATGCACCTCGTAGATGGCCATGGGGGCGGAGAGGCTGTCTCGCCGGGCCCGCTGCGTCATCCACTCGGCATCGCCCCACGCATAGCGCAGGTCCCAGACCAGCGAGGCGGTGCGGGGGGGCGGCTCTGTGGCGAAGGCCAGCGGGTCGGCCTTGTCCACCCGGTAGTCGCCGTGGCGCGAGACGATGTGGTACTTGTAGCGGGTCCCAGCTCGCACCCCCGGGATGAACCCTTCCCAGATGCCCGACTGATCCCGCGGCCGGAGAGGGTGGGCTGCGGGGTCCCAGCGGTTGAAGTCCCCGATCACCGAGACCCAGCGGGCGTTGGGCGCCCAGACCGCAAAGTAGGTCCCCGCCACCCCGCCGACATCCAGGAGGTGGGCGCCCAGCTTCTCGTAGAGGCGGTCGTGCGTCCCCTCGTTGAAGAAGTGCAGGTCGTCGGCGGAAAGGAGAGTGATCTCCGCCTGCCTCATCCTCTTCTCCTGGACAAACTTCCTCGGGCCCCCCGCGCCTGCTGGCGCAGGCGGTGCACCAGACGCAGGGTTGAGATCACCCGCCGCAGGCGGCGGATCTCCTCCAGGCGGTAGCGGGCTTTCCTCCGCCAGTTGGGCCGTTCCGGTCCGGTCCCGGGAATGTTCTGCGGCCGCCGTTCCAGCCAGAGGTCCTCCAGGTTCAGCACGACCATGCGGGCCGGCCCCGCCGCCAGGTGGGCAAGCAGGGCCCGGAGCACGCCTGCCGCCCCCACGCCTCCCTTCTCCAACCATCCCCTCGCACGGAGGAATGCCGCAATCGACCGGCGCAACCGCAGCCGCGCCCGCCGCTCAGCCCGGGCGGCGCGGGCATCGAGCAGGCCCAGGGCCTGCCGCTCCCGTATGTCCAGCCCCTGCCAGAACGCCGCGAAGGGGGGCATGTCGTGCGTGTTCAGTCCCGCCAGAAAGTTCTCTGTGACCTCGCCCAGGGGGCTTGCGGCGTCCGCCCGCGCCTCGTATTGGACGACGTACATCCGCAGCATCCCGTGGCGGTGCATCGCCCGGCGCACCTGCGGCGGGACGGTTCCCAGGTCCTCGCCGACGATGACGGCCCTGTGGCGGTGCGACTCCAGGGTCAGGATGGCATACAGTTCCTCCGCCGGGTAGGTGACGTAGACGCCCTGGCGCGCCTCCATCCCGTGCGGCACCCAGAACAGCCGGTGCAGCGCCATGATGTGGTCGAGCCGCAGGACGCCGGCGTGCTCCAGGTGGTGGCGGATCACGGCGATGAAGTACCTGTAGCGCTGAGCCCGCAGCCGCTGCGGGTGGAGGGGCGGGAACCCCCAGTCTTGCCCCTTGGTGAAGAAGGCGTCGGGCGGCGCGCCGCCGGAAACGCCCCGGGCGAACACCTCGCGTTCCCGCCAGACGTCGTAGCCGTCCGGGTGCACGCCCAGCGGCAGATCCAGGTACAGGCCGGGCCCGCGCCGGCGGGCCTGACCGGCCAGGGCCGAGAGCTGCTGGTGGGCCAGCCACTGGACGTAGAGGTGGTAGCGCCGCGCGTCCTCGTCATAGTCTCCCTGCTGCACTTTCCCGTCCCGCAGGCGTGGCGGCCAGGCAGGCCAGGGGCGGCGCAGTCGTTCACCCACGGCACGGAAGCGGGCGTAGTCTTCCAGATGGGGGCGCGCGGCGGCAAAGGCGAGGAGGGCCTGTTGCCGGGCGGAGGGCTCCCGGAAGACGGACCGGGCCAGCGCCTCCAGCACCGGCCGCTTCGCCCGCATGGCGGCGCGGTAGTCCACCAGCGGTGAGCTCCGAAGGCGGGTCAGCTCCCTGCGCAGCGCCGTCGATCCCAGCAGCGCCTGCGCCTCCCGGCAGTCGGGCAGGTCGGGGCTGCGGGAGGGGTCCAGGTAGAGCTCGTTCCAGAAGAGGCGGCTCGCTGGGACGTAGGGGCTGGGCTCGCAGGGTTCGTCCAGGAGCGCCGCCAGGAACGGTAGCGTGGCCACCACGCCGCCGCCCAGGTCGCCCACCCACTCCAGCAGCTCCTCAAGGTCGGAGAAGTCGCCGACACCCCACGATCGGCGCCGGTGGAGTGCGTACAGCGGGAGGAAGACGCCCCAGGTGCGGGCCGCGGGGTCGTCCAGGGGAGGAAGGTAGGCCCGCAGCGGCGCAGAGATGAGCATCGTCTCCCACCTGTGCCTGCCGGCGCGAACCGCCAGGTGGTGATAACCCGGTGGCAGGCGACCCGGCAGAGGGCAGCGGAAGACGGCATAGTCCCTTCCCCCTATCCGCGCCGAGGCCTCGGCTTGCAGCCGGTCTGGGGCGAGGCGCCAGGTGACGCTCTTGCCGTCCTCGAGGTCCAGCCGGCAGGTGATGGGAGTGGAGTCGTCCGCCCGAAGCCGCAGTTCCACGCCCCGTACCCGGCCGTTCCACGCCACCGCCACGGGCTCGCCCCCTGCCTGCCAGAACGCCTCCCGCCGTGCCCGCAGGGCCTCGGGAACGTCCCGCAGGCCCTCCAGCGGTGCCCCCAGAGCGCGGAGCACGGCGAGCAGGCTATCTACCGAGGCGCGCTGTCGCCGACCGTGTACATCGTAGTAGGCGGTCTGGACGCCGTAGAGCGCGGCCAGACGGTGCAGCGCCGCTACCTGCCGCTCCTGCGCCGTCACTCCTGCGGCCCCCGGGCCCTGAACCAATCCACCGTGCGGCGCAGCCCTTCCTCCAGGGCGACCTGCGGCCTCCATCCCAGGATCCGCGCCGCCAGGGTCACATCAAGGGCGATGCGGTAGACGTCGCCTTCCCGGGGCGGTGCGTGTTGCGGCTCCCCCCGATAGCCGGTTGCAGCCGCCAGCAGCCGGTGGATGTCGTTCACCGTGGTCCCCACCCCTGTGCCGATGTTCACCACTCCGGACTCCGGGGATGTGGTGGCCAGGAGGTTGGCCCGCACCACGTCCTCCACGTAAACGAAGTCCCGGGTCTGCGTGCCGTCGCCGAAGATGACCGGGGCGTTGCCCCCCAGCATGGCCGCCGTGAAGATGGCCACCACGCCGGCTTCGCCCAGCGGGTCCTGCCGAGGCCCGAAGACGTTGGAGTAGCGGAGGATGAAGTACGGCAGGCCGTGCAGCCGGTGGTAGAGGCGCACGTAGACCTCTCCCGCGTACTTGGACGCCCCATACGGGCTGAGCGGCCGCACGGGGTGGTCCTCGGTCACGGGGATGGTCTCCGGCTCGCCGTAGAGCGCCCCGCCGGTGGATGCGTAGATGACCCTGCGCGCCCCGGATCGCACAGCCTGGTCCAGCACGTTGAGCGTCCCCAGCACGTTGACCCGGGCGTCCTCCAGGGGCTGCCGCACCGAGAGGCTCACCGATGCCAGGGCGGCGTGGTGGTTGACCACCTCCGGCCGCTCCCGGGCGAAGACCTCCGCCAGCTCCGGGGAGGCGACATCCGCCTGGTAGAGCCGCGCCCGGGGGTGGACGTGGGCCGCGCTCCCCGTACGCAGTGTGTCCACCACCGCCACGTCGTGGCCCGCGGCCACGTAGGCGTCCACCACATGCGACCCGATGAAACCCGCTCCCCCGGTCACCAGGATGCGCACGGCCCGGTCAGCGCCTCGCCGCGCGCCGCCGCGGCTCCCGCTGGAAGCGATCCAGGGCGCGGGCGGCCGCCTCGGCCTCCTCCAGGGAGAGGGTGCCGACCAGCCACTTGATCTCCCGCAGCACCTCCCCCGGCGCCAGCTCCCGCACGGGGTCTCGCGGGCCGGGCAGCCGCTGCCGCCTTGCCGTCTCCATGACGCGCAGCAGCTCCCGCTGCCTGTGCAAAGGCAGCGCCGCAACCTCGCGGCGGATACGCTCGCGCACCTCCAGGAGGCGGCGGAGGTTCTTTCCGCTCAGCATGGCCTTATAATACCTTTCGTGCATCCTCTCGACGATCCAAAGACCTACCACCGCCTCGATCCCCAGGGGATGGTCGACCTGGTGGCCCGCTTCCCCGCCATGGTGGCCGAAGCCTGGGAGGCGGGGCTGCGGCTGCAGCCGCCGCCGATCCCGAGCACCGCCGTCGTCGTCCTGGGGATGGGCGGCTCCGGCATCAGCGGTGACCTCCTGGCGGCCCTGCTGCGGCCCACTTTCCCCGTCCCGGTGGTGGTGATCAAGGACAGCCGCGTACCGGGATTCGTCGGACCGCAGACCCTGGTCTTCGCCTGCTCCTATTCGGGCAACACCGAGGAGACCATCAGCGCCTACACCGCGGCCAGGCGGGCCGGCGCACCCGCCGTCGTCATCACCACGGGCGGTGTTCTGGGGGGGCTGGCCGCTGCGCACGGCGACCCGGTGGTGCCGGTGCCGCCGGGCATTCCACCCCGGGCGGCACTCCCCTATCTTCTCCTACCCATGGTGGGCGCGCTGCGTCACCTCCTCCCCTCGGCGGACTTCTCCGGAGAGTGGGAGGAGGCGCATGCCGTGCTGGAGGAGCTGGCGGGACAACTGGGTCGGGATGTCCCGGGCGAGCGCAACCCCGCCAAACAGCTGGCGCAGAGGCTGGTCGGCCACCTGCCGGCGGTCTACGCCGCGACCTCCGATCTGGGCCCGGTCGCCTACCGCTGGAAGAGCCAGCTCGGCGAGAACGGAAAGACTCTGGCCCTGTGGCACACCTTCTCCGAGCTGAACCACAACGAGACCGTGGGCTGGGAGGATCGGACCCTGGCCGGCCGGGTGGCCGTGGTCCTTCTTCGGGAGCCGGAGGAGGAGCCTGACGTGGCCCGCCGCATCGAGGCCACCCGGGAGGTGTCCTTCAGCGCCGCCGCCTCGGTGAGCGAGGTCGTCGCCCGGGGAAGGGGGCGCCTGGCCCGCCTGCTTTCGCTGGTGCTGTTTGGGGACTTCGTCAGCGTCTACGTGGCCCTGCTGCGGGGGGTCGACCCCACCCCCGTGGCGCCCATCGACGAGATCAAACGGCGGTTGCGCGGCTTTGGCCGGCCCGTGATTTAATAGGAGAGGGTGGAAAGAGCCCCCGGATTAAGACGGGTGAGGTGGGAGGCGGCGTGGCCAAGGTTCAGCTGGAGCACCTGACCAAGAAGTTCGGCACCGTGACCGCCGTGAACGACATGACCCTGGAGATCCCCGACAAGCAGTTCACCGTGCTTGTGGGACCCTCGGGGTGTGGCAAGACCACGTGTCTTCGCCTGATCGCCGGCCTGGAGGAAGCCACGGCCGGCAACATCTACATCGGGGACCGCCTGGTGAACGACGTTCCGCCGAAAGATCGGGACATCGCCATGGTCTTCCAGAATTACGCCCTCTACCCGCACATGTCCGTCTACGACAACATGGCCTTCGGCCTGCGCCTGCGCAAGTACCCCAGGTCCGAGATCGACCGTCGCGTGCGGGAGGCTGCAGCCATGCTGGGGATCGAGGGGCTGCTCAACCGCAAGCCCAAGCAGCTCTCCGGAGGCCAGCGGCAGCGCGTTGCCCTGGGGCGGGCCATTGTCCGCGAGCCCCTGGTCTTTCTCATGGACGAGCCGCTGTCCAACCTGGACGCCAAGCTGCGCGTTGAGACCCGGGCCGAGATCAAGAAGCTGCACGCCCGGCTGCAGACCACGACCATCTACGTCACCCACGACCAGGTGGAAGCCATGACCATGGGCGACCGCATCGTTGTCATGCACGATGGGGTCATCCAGCAGGTGGACACCCCGCTCAACCTCTACGAGAAGCCGGCCAACCTCTTCGTCGCCGGCTTCATCGGCAGCCCGGCCATGAACTTCCTGCGCAGCCGCCTGGTGGAGCGCAACGGCCGCATGGAGATTGACACCGGACCCTTCCGCCTCCCCATTCCCGAGGACCTGGTGCCCCTCGCCCGGCCGTACGCCGGCCGGGAGGTCATCTTCGGCATCCGTCCGGAGGACATCCAGGACCGGGCGCTGTGGCGGGACGCGCCGCAGGAGTGGACGGTGCGGGCCACGGTGGATGTGCACGAGCCCATCGGCTCCGACATCATCCTCTACCTGACCGCCGGGGACCAGTCGGTGGTGGCGCGCGTGGACGCCAAGAGCGAGGCGCGGATGGGCCTGCCGGTCGACGTGGTCTTCAACATGCGCAAGCTGCACCTCTTCGACCCGGAGACGGCGCAGGCCGTTATCTAGGACACGGCCCGAAGCTAGGGGAGGAATAGGCGGACCAGCACGGGGGCGAGGATAGCCAGGAAGACCCCCGCAACCAGCCAGTCCAGACGACCGTTGACCCGCCGGACGTCCTGGCGCAGTTCCCCCAGTTCTGTGCGCACTTCGGCGCGCAGCGTGGCCACCTCAGCCCGAAGGTCTTCCAGCCGCTTCCCCAGCTGCTCGTAGCCACCATCGCCGGAGGAAGGAGCCAGCACCGGGCAGGGCTCCCGTCGCTTGCCGGCTAAGGACCGCTGTCCGGCTCCCTGCTCCCAAACGCGCGCCCGGCCATGTCCCCCAGCGGCCCCAGGAGACGGGTGAACTCCAGGGGGAAGACGAACTTCGTTGCCGGGCTGGCCCCCAGCGCCTTCAGCGCCTCCAGGTACTGCAGGGCCATGGTCTTGCTGTCCACCTTCTGCGCGGCGCCGAAGATTGTCTCCAGGGCCAGGGCGAAGCCCTCGGCGCGCAGGATAGCCGCCTGCCGATCGCCCTCCGCGCGCAGAATCGCAGCCTGCTTCTCCCCCTCGGCCACCTTGATGGCCGCCTCGCGCTTTCCGTCGGCCTCGGTGACCACCGCGCGGCGGGTGCGCTCGGCGGACATCTGCCGGGTCATCGCCTCCTGCACCTCCCGCGGCGGCAGGATCTCCCGGATCTCCACCGTGGTCACCTTGACCCCCCAGCGCTCGGTGACCTCGTCCAGCTTCGCCCGCAGCACCTGGTTGATCTGCTCACGGCGGGCCAGGACGTCGTCCAGGACGATGTCGCCGATGACGGCGCGCAGCGTGGTGGTGGCGATGCCGCGGGCCGCTCCTGCGAAGTCCTGCACCTGGATGACCGACATCTCCGGGTCGAAGACCTTCCAGTAGATGAGGAAGTCGATGTTGATGGGAGCGTTGTCCTTGGTGATGCACGTCTGGCTGGGTATCTCCAGGAAGGCCTCCCGCAGGTCCACCCAGACGGCGCGGTCCACCAGGGGGATCAGGAAGACCAGACCGGGCCCCCTGCGGCCGATGGAGCGGCCGAAGCGGAAGACGACCAGGCGCTGGTACTCCCGCACCACCTTGACCGCCATGGGGATGATGATGAACGCCACGATGGCGACGACGATCGGCCAGAACAGCAGCCCGAACAGACCCGGCATGGGCACACCTCCGTGGGGATCCTCAGCATAGACTTCGAATAATCTTCCCTGGCTCCTCTTCGGGACGGCGCTGCGGGAGCGCCGCAGGAGGTGGGGGATGGCCGGGCAAGCCGTGGTAGGGGTGGACGTGGGCGGGACCAAGACCCTGCTGGCCCTGGTGGATCCGCACGGGGGCATCCAGGCACGCCGCCGCATGCAGACGCCGCAGCGCGGGCCGGAGGACTTCGTCCGGATCCTGGCGGGGGAGCTGGAGGCGCTGTTGCGGGAGGCCGGGCGGCGGCGGGAGGAGGTTCTGGGCCTGGGCGTGGGCGCTCCCGGCCCTCTGGATCCCCAAAGTGGCGTGGTCTTCGAGCCGCCGAACCTGGCGGGATGGCGGGATGTGCCGCTGGCGGCCATGCTGCGGGAGGCCACCGGCATTCCCACGTGGGTTGAGAACGATGCCAACGCCGCCGCCCTGGCGGAGGCCTGGGTCGGCGTGGGGGTGGGTGTGCGCGATCTTATCTACATCACCGTCAGCACCGGCATCGGGGGCGGCCTCATCCTCAACGGGGAGCTCTACCACGGCGTCTCGGGTACGGCCGGGGAGGTGGGGCACATGACGGTGGAACCGGAGGGGCCGCTGTGCGGCTGCGGCCGCCGCGGGCACCTGGAGGCGGTGGCCTCGGGCGGGGCCATCGCCCGCATGGCGCAGGAGGCGCTGCGGGCGGGGCGGGAGACCAGGCTGGGGGCCCTCTCTCCGCAGGCCCTGACCGCGGAGGCGGTGGCGGAGGCCGCCTGCCAGGGGGACGCGGTGGCGCGGGAGGTCTACGCGCGTGCCGGTGCCTACATCGGCCTGGCGGTGGCCTCACTGGTGAACGTGCTGAACCCGGCCATGGTAGTATTCGGTGGCGGCGTGAGCAAGGCAGGCGACCTGCTGCTGGAACCGGTGCGCCGGGTGGTCCGCGAGCGCGCCTTCCAGCGCCCGGCGGCGGCGGTTCAGATCGTTCCCGCGGCTTTGGGCGACGACGTGGGGGTCATCGGCGCCGCGGCAGTGGTCTACCGTCGGGCAAGATGATTTAGACCGGCCGCCCCGCGGGGGGCGGGGGTAGCCGCGCGGCACCTACAGCGTGGCCAGGTCGATGCGCCGCTGTACGAAGTTGGTGTAGACCTCCCCCCGGTGGAAGAAGGCGTTGTCCAGCACCCGCAGGTGGAAAGGAATGGTGGTGGGCACCCCCCCGATCTCGAACTCGGAGAGGGCACGGCGCATGCGGGCGATGGCCTCCTCCCGGGTCTGCCCCCAGGCGGTCACCTTGGCCACCAGGGAGTCGTAGTACGGGGGGACGGTGTAGCCGGCGAAGGCATGGGTGTCCACCCGCACCCCGGGGCCGCCGGGGGGAAGGAACGTGGTGATGGTGCCCGGGGCGGGCCGGAAGTCGTGCCGCGGGTCCTCGGCGTTGACCCGGCACTCGATGGCGTGGCCCCTGAAGACCACCTCCCGCTGCGACAGCGACAGTCGCTCGCCCGCGGCGATGCGGATCTGCTCCTTGACCAGGTCCACGCCCGTCACCATTTCCGTGACCGGGTGCTCCACCTGCAGGCGGGTATTCATCTCCATGAAGTAGATGTCTTCCTGCTTGTCTACCAGGAACTCCACGGTCCCTGCGTTGACGTAGTGGATGGCCTGCGCCGCCCGCAGCGCCGCCCGGGCCAGGCGCTCCAGCGTCTTCTCCCGCAGCCGCGGCGGCGGGGACTCCTCGAGGAGTTTCTGGTGCCGCCGCTGCACCGAGCAGTCCCGGGCTCCCAGGTGGATCAGACCGCCGTGCGCATCCGCCAGGACCTGCACCTCCACGTGCCGTGGCTCGTCCACGTACTTCTCGACATACAGCTTCCCGTCGCCGAAGGCGGCCTCCGCCTCCCGCTGCGCCACCTGCAGCGCCGTGCGCAGGTCTTCTCGCGAGTGGACCACGCGCATGCCCCGCCCGCCCCCGCCGGCGGAGGCCTTGAGCAGCAGAGGGAAGCCGATGGTCCTGGCGAGCTCCAGGACCTGCCGCTCCCCGTCCACCGGTCCCTCGCTGCCCGGCACCACGGGGACGCCGGCCTTGAGCATCACCTGCCGCGCCTGGGCCTTGTCGCCCATCTTGCGGATGGCGTCGGCGCCGGGCCCGATGAAGGTGATCTTCAGGTCGGCGCAGATCTCGGCGAACTGCGCGTTCTCCGCCAGGAACCCGTAGCCGGGGTGGATGGCGTCAACGCCCAGGATCTCCGCCGTGCTCAGGATGTTGGGGATGTTCAGGTAGGATTCCGCTGCGGGCGGCGGGCCGATGCAGAAGGCCTCGTCGGCCAGCCTGACGTGCAGCGCGTTGCGGTCCGCCTCCGAGTAGACGGCGACGGTGCGGATGCCCAGCTCGCGGCATGCGCGGATAATGCGGACGGCGATCTCGCCCCGGTTGGCGATGAGCACCTTGTTGAACATGACCGGCTCAGGAAAGCGGCTCGAGCAGCACCAGAGGCTGACCGTATTCGACCGGAGCGCCGTTCTCCGCGACGATGCGCACCACCCGGCCGCTCACATCGCTCTGGATCTCGTTGAAGAGCTTCATGGCCTCGATGATGCAGACGGTTTGCCCCGCCTGCACCACATCCCCCTCCCGGATGAAGGGCGGCGCGTCGGGGGAGGGGGCGCGGTAGAAGGTGCCCACCATGGGCGCCGTGATGGTCTTGAGGTGATCAGGCACGACCTCCCCCGCCGCAGCCAGCTCCTCCGCGGAGACGGCCATCTCCCCCGTGGGGAGCGCGGAAGCGGCCGGCTCGGGCGAGCCCGGTCCCCTGGGGCGGACCGCGGAGACGGAGGAGGGGACCGGCGTTCCCCCCGCCGCCTTCTTGATGGTCACCTTCAGCCGCGGCGACTCCACTGTGAGCTCCGTGATGTCCGCCTCGCCGACAATCTGCAGGAGCGCGCGGATCTCCTCCAGGTTGAAGCTCTGCTCCATCGGCACACCACCTGCCCTTCCGCCGCGCTAGCCCCGGGAGAGGCTCTCCACCTGCCGCCCCATCCGCCGGTACCGCTCGTAGCGCAGGCCCAGCAGCCGCTCCACCGGCACCTCCCGAAGCGCCCTGAGGTGTCGGCGCAGCGGCTCCCGTACCGCCGCCACGGCGGCATCGGGGTCGCGGTGCGCTCCCCCCTCCGGCTCGGGGACGATCTCGTCGATGACACCCAGGGCGAGCAGGTCCTCCGCGGTCAGCCGCAGCGCCTCCGCCGCCTCCCTGGCCCGCGAGGCATCCCGCCAGAGGATGGCGGCGCACCCCTCGGGCGGGATGACGGTGTAGATGGCGTACTGAAGCATCAGCAGCGCGTCCCCCACGCCCAGGGCCAGCGCCCCCCCGCTGCCCCCCTCGCCGGTGACCACCACCACGATGGGAGTGCGCAGGGTGCTCATCTCCATGATGTTGCGGGCGATGGCCTGGGCCTGCCCCCGCTCCTCCGCCTCGTCGCCGGGGAAGGCGGCGGGCGTGTCCACGAAGGAGAGGACGGGGTAGCCGAACTTCTCCCCCAGCTTCATCACCCGCAGGGCTTTGCGGTAGCCCTCCGGGTTGGGCATGCCGAAGTTGTGCGCCAGGTTCTCCCGGGTGTCACGCCCCTTGTAGGGTCCCACGACCACCACCGGCTGCCCCTCGAACCAGCCGAGGCCGGCCAGCAGCGCCGGGTCGTCACGGAAGAGGCGGTCCCCGTGCACCTCCACGAAGTCGTCGATCAGCCCCAGGATGAAGTCGGGCGCCTTGGGCCGCTGCGGGTGGCGTGCCAGCTGGACGACCTCCCACGGCGAGAGGCGAGGTGCGGCGGGCACGGGCGGGCCCGCCTCAGGGGTTGGCAGCGGCTCGGCGGCCATGACCTATGCCGGCTCGGCCTGGGCGGCGCGCGGCGCCCCGAAGAAGCGGAGCAGCCGCCCCAGCTGCGGCCGCATCTGCTCGCGGGGGACGATCATGTCGATCAATCCGTGTTCCAGGCAGAACTCCGCCGTCTGGAAGGTCTCGGGCAGGCGGCGCCCGATGGTCTGCTCGATCACCCGTCGTCCGGCAAAACCGATGAGCGCCCCGGGCTCGGCCAGGATCAGGTCTCCCAGGAAGGCGAAGGACGCAGTCACCCCGCCGGTGGTGGGGTCGCACATCACCGAGATGTAGGGCAGCCGCTCCTGGTGCAGCCGGGCCACCGCGGCGCTGGTCTTGGCCAGCTGCATCAGCGCCAGCGCCCCCTCCTGCATGCGCGCGCCCCCGGAGGCGGAGAAGGTGACCAGCGGCAGGCCCTGCTGCAGGGCCCGCTCGGCGGCACGGGCCACCTTCTCACCGACCACCGAGCCCATGGACCCGCCCATAAAGTGGAAGTCCAGCACGACCACCACCGTGCGGAAACCATCCACCGTCCCCATGCCGCTGAGCGCCGCCTCCGCGCGGCCGGTGCGGCGGCGGGCCTCCTCCAGCTTCTGCGCGTAGCCGACGAACCCCAGGGGATCGACGGAGGTCAGTCCGGCGTCAAACTCCACGAAGCTCCCCGGGTCGAGGGTTATGGCCAGGCGTTCGGGGGCGGAGAGGCGGTGGTGATGGCCACAGCGGGGGCAGACCTGCAGGTTGCGTTCCAGCTCCTTCTGGTAGATGGGGCGCTTGCACCGGGGACACTTCACCCACAGCCCGCCGGGAATCTCCCGGCGCTGCGGCGAGGTGTATTTCGGCCGGCGGAGCCATGGTGACATGATCTGTCCGCAGCATTATACCACCGGAGGACGGACGCCGGGGCGCGGGACTGCACATCGCGCCGCAGGGCGAGGGATTATAATGGAGGCGCGCTTCAATCCGGTCGTGAGGAGGTCACCGTGAGCGTCGGTCCGTCCCGGCGCATGCCTCCGGGATTCTCCACTATCGTCTTCGTCGTGCTGCTCTCCCTGATCCTGGGCGCGGCGCTGGGCAACACCTACCTGCCGCGCTACTTCCCGCGCATCGGCGGTGCGCCCTCCCCGCCGCCGCCCCCCGCCGCCCTCGCCACCCCTGTACCGCTGCAGGGCCCGCCCCTGACGCTGCCGCGGACGGTGGAGACCGAGGAGTCGACGGTGATCAGGGCCGTGGAGAAGGTGCGCCCGGCAGTGGTGAACATCACGACCCAGGCCCGGGTGCAGACCTTCTTCGGCGTCTTCCCCCAGGAGGGTGCCGGGTCGGGGGTTGTGGTTCGCAGCGACGGGCTCATCCTCACCAATTTCCACGTCATCCAGGGGGCTCAGGAGATCACCGTCACCCTGCTCACCGGAAAGAAGCTGCCCGGGCGCGTGGTCGGCGCCGACCGCTTCACCGACCTGGCGGTGATCAAGGTGGAAAGCGACCGCGTTCTGCCCGTGGCGGAGCTGGGGACCAGCAGCAACCTCAAGGTGGGGCAGATGGCCATCGCCATCGGCAACCCCTTCGGCCTGGGCAGCAGCGTGACGGTGGGGGTGATCAGCGCCCTCAACCGGAGCATCCAGATCAGCCCCGACTTCGTAGTGGACAACCTTATTCAGACCGACGCGGCCATCAACCCGGGCAACAGCGGGGGCGCCCTGGTGGACAGCGCGGGGCGGCTGATTGGAATCAACACCGCCATCGTCCGCGAAGCCCAGGGCATCGGCTTCGCCATCCCCGTGGACATCGCCGTGACCATCATGAACCAGCTGATCCGGACCGGGCGCGTGGTCCGGCCGGCGCTGGGGATCATCCTGGGCGGGGAGATCGACCCGCTGATCCAGCGGGCCTACGGCCTGCCCACGGACCACGGGGTGATCGTGCAGGACGTGCCGGCGGGCAGCCCGGCGGCCACCGCGGGCATGGCGCCCAACGACATCATCGTGGGCATCGACGGCCAGACGATCCGGGGGATCAACGACCTGCGGCGCGCCCTCTTCGAAAAGCGGCCGGGGGACCGGGTGCAGGTGCAGGTCATCCGCGGCGGGCGGCGGATCACCCTGACGGTGGTCCTGACCGAGCTGCGCCAGTAGCGGCGGCAGGCTGCGGTGTCTCTGCCGGCCGCAGAGCAGCTGGTCGGCCCGCTGGTGATGGTGGACTTCTCGGGCCGCTCTCCATCTCCGCGCCTCTCCCGCCTGATCTCCCGGCGGCACCTGGGCGGGGTCGTCCTCTTCCCTAAGAACATCGAGAGCGCAGTGCAGGCGGCGCACCTCTGCCGGGAGCTGCAGGAGCTGGCGCGGCAGGCCGGAGCGCCCCCGCTGCTGATTGCGGCGGACCAGGAAGGCGGCACGGTGGAGCGGCTGCCCCTGGGGCTGCCTGGAGCGATGGCGCTGGGGGCTACGGGCTCGGCGGCGCTGGCGGAGGAGGCCGGGCGCCTGGCCGGTCGGGCGCTGCGCGCCGCGGGCTGCGGCGTCAACTTTGCCCCCGTCCTGGATGTCAACACCAACCCCCAGAACCCCGTCATCGGGATCCGCTCCTTCGGCGAGGACCCGGAACTGGTGGCCCGGTTGGGCAGCGCCTTCGCCCGCGGCCTGCGCCAGGCCGGCGTGGCGGCCACCGGCAAGCACTTCCCCGGGCACGGCGACGCGGACCGTGACTCCCACCTGGAGCTTCCGGTGGTCGGCCACGGGCTGGAGCGGCTGGAGGCGGTGGAACTCCTGCCATTTCGCCAGGCGATCCAGCAGGGGCTGCCGGCGCTGATGACCGCGCACGTGGCCTTCACCGCCTTCTCCCCCCTTCCCGCCACTTATTGCCCCCCGCTGCTGGAGGGGGTGTTGCGGCAAAGGTGGGGGTTCGACGGGGTCGTTTTCACCGACGCACTCTCCATGGCCGCGATCAGGGACCATGTGGGCGCCGGGATGGCGGCGGTGCTCGCCCTACTGGCGGGTGCCGACGTACTGCTGGCTTTGGGGGAGGAAGAACTGCAGGAGGAGGTCTTCGACGCGGTGGACAGGGCCCTCGCCGAAGGCGTGCTGAGCACGGCCCGCCTGCGGCAGTCCCACCGCCGACTGCAGCGGCTGCGGGCGGCCGCCGGCCTCCCGGCCGGGCCCGCAGGGGCACCGGAGGCGGCCCGGGCCCCGGCGGAGGAGGCCGGGGTGGAGGAGACCACGGTTCGGGCGAGGGCGGATGAGATGGCCGCGATGGCGGTGACGGTCGTTCGCCGCACGCCGGGGATGGTTCCGCTTCCGGACGGGCCGGTCGTGGTGGTCACCCCCGCAGCCGGCGAGGCGTCGGAGGTGAGCGCGGCCCCGACCCTGGGGGAGATGCTGCGGGCGCTGCACCGCCCGGCACGGGACGTCCGGCTGCCGCTGGAGGAGGGGTGGGATGGTGCGCCGGGGGAGCGGGGGACCGTCGTCCTCGTGACCCACAGCCGCGGCAGCCCGTCACCCTGGCACGTGGGGCTGGTGCGCAGGGCGCTGGAGGTGCACGGCGACCGCCTGGTCGTGGTGGCCACGGGAACACCGTACGACCTGGCCGCCACCCCGACGGTGTCCACCTATGTGGTCACCTACGGCCGGGAGCCGGTGCTCCTGCGGGCGGCGGCACGGGTCCTGGCGGGGGTGTCCCCGCCCCGGGGGCGCCTGCCTGTGACCATCCCCGGCCTCCATCCCGCCGGTACGGGCATCGTGTGGTAGACTGCCCACGTGTTCCGGGCTGCGTTGCGGAACTACCTGGAAGCGGCGGCGCGGCGGGCCATGGCTGCGGGAGCCCTACCCGCGGTCCCCCTGCCCGAGGTGGAGGTGGAGGTCCCCCGCGGGCGCCGCCACGCCGACTACGCCAGCAACCTGCCGCTGGTGCTGGCCCGCTCCACCGGACGGCCGCCGCGGGAGGTTGCCCGGATGCTGGTGGACGCCCTGGAGCTCCCCCCGCAGCAGGTGGCCCGGGTGGAGGTGGCCGGCGCCGGATTCATCAACTTCTTCCTGGCCCCGGCCTGGCTCCACCAGCTGTTGCGGCACATCCATGCGGCCGGAGAGGCGTATGGCAGCCGGGATGCGGGCAGGGGCAGGCGGGTGAACATCGAGTTCGTCAGCGCCAACCCCACCGGGCCGCTGCACATCGGCAGCGGGCGCAACGCTGTGATCGGCGACGTCCTGGCCAACCTCCTGCAGGCGCTGGGCTACCGGGTCACCCGTGAGTATTACATCAACGACGCCGGGCTGCTGGTGCACACGCTGGCGCAGAGCGTGGCCTACCACTACTTCGCCCACTTCGGCCGGGAGCACCCCTTCCCGGAGGATGGCTACCGCGGCGAGTATGTGCGGGAGCTGGCGCTGCGCCTGGCCGAGCGGGACGGCGCCGTCTGGCTGGAGCGGCCGGAGGAGGAGCGGCTGGCGGCGTTCCGCGACTTCGCCGTGGGCGAGATCCTGGCGGACATCCGGCGCACCCTGGAGGCCTTCGGCATTCACTTCGACGTCTGGTTCAGTGAGCGCAGCCTCTACGAGCAGGGCGCCGTGGACCGGGTCCTGGCCGTCCTGCGGGAGCGGGAGCTGCTCTACGAGCGGGACGGCGCCGTCTGGTTCCGCTCCACCGCCTTCGGCGACGAGAAGGACCGGGTGATTATCCGCAGCAGCGGCTGGCCCATGTACTACGCGGCAGACATCCCCTACCACCTGAACAAGCTGGAGCGGGGCTTCGACCACCTGATCAACGTCTGGGGGATCGACCACATCGGCGACGTCGCCCGCGTGAAGGGGGGCCTGGCGGCGCTGGGAGTGGACGTGAGCCGCCTGGAGATCGTCCTTTACCAGCACGTGCGCCTGCGCAATGAAGGGGAGCTGCTGCGCATGTCCAAGCGGCGGGGCGAGTACGTGACCCTGCAGGACCTGCTGGACGCGGTGGGGCGGGACGCGGCGCGCTACTTCTTCTGCATGTACAGCCCCTCCGTGCCCATGGACTTCGACTGGCAGCTGGCGCGGGAGAGGTCCCAGGAGAATCCCGTCTACTACGTGCAGTACGCCCACGCCCGCATCTGCAGCATCCTCCGGGAAGCGCGGCAGCACCCTGCGGGGCGGTGGCTGGTCGCCCCCGCCGACGAGAGCGGCGGGAGGGCGCTGGACGCCGCCGTCGTGGAGGGGGCCGACCTCTCCGTCCTCACCCACGAGGCGGAGATCGCCCTGCTGCACGTCCTGGCGGAGCTGCCCGAGGTCATCGAGACCGCCGGAGTGCGCCGCGAGCCCCAGCGGCTTTGCGCCTACGCCCGCGAGGTGGCCGAGGCGTTCCACGTCTTCTACACTCAGTGCCGGGTGCTCTCCGACGACCCCGCGCTCACCGCCGCCCGCCTCATCCTGGCGGACGCCGTCCGTCTGGTGCTGCGGCGGACGCTGGGCCTGATCGGGGTATCCCCTTCCGAGCGGATGTGAGCCAGCCTCCCCCTCTGGGCGAGAGGGGGGCAGATGGGGTATAGTGGCTAGCAGGAGGCCGGGAGCCCGAAGGCGAACTGCACAGCGGCCACTCGACGGAACGGCCTTTCCGAGCCAGCATCCCGAATGACAACATGATTTTCAGGCGTACCCTCACCTCCGCGTTGCTGGTGCTGGTCCTGGTTGCGCCCGCATGGGGCGACATCTTCACGGACATCAGCGGGCTCCCGGCGCAGCGGGCCATCGAGCGCCTGGCGGCCAAGGGGGTTGTGCGGGGGACAGCCGACGGCCGATTTCTCCCCGGCAGTGTGGTCACCCGCCTGGAGATGGTCCTGTTCCTGGTGCGGCTGCTGGCCGTCTCCGGGCAGGGGCTGGTGCCGCCGGAGTTCCGGGACCTGGAGCGGATCCCCCTGGCGGCCCGCCCCGCCGTGGCCGCGGCGGTGAGCCTGGGTACGGTGTCGGCGCGCAGCGTGGAGCTGAAGAAGGGCGACATCCTCTATACCCTGACCGTGGACAAGGTGGCCTACGGCCCCCAGGAGGAGGTGCTCCTCACCTTTGTCATCAGCAACACGGGGAAGGAGGACATCCTCTTCGAGTACCACAACTCCCAGTTCCACGACTTCATCGTCCGGACGGCGGACGGCATGGAGGTCGCCCGCTGGTCACTGGGGCGGGCCTTCCTTCCCGTGGAAAAGCCGGTGCCGCTGGCCGCGGGCAAGTCTATGAACTTCAACACCCGGTGGCGGCAGCTGGACCAGAACGACCGGCCCATCGGCCCCGGTCGCTACGAGATCGTCGCGGTGCACACCACCAAGACCGCCCCCACGGCGCTCTCCCTCTTCTTCCAGAAGGGGCTGGTGGTGGGGTACCCCGACAACACCTTCCGCCCCGACCAGCCCGTCACCCGGGCGGAACTGGCCGCCCTGGCCGTGCGCGCGGGCGGCCTGGACGCCGAAGCGTTCGCCCGGGCCACGGCGACTCTGCCCGTCTCGGACAACGCCGCGGTGTTGCCCTGGGCGCGCGGCAGCGTGGCGGTGGCCATCGAGCGGAAGATGATTCCCCTGGTGGACGGCGCCTTCAGGCCGGCCCAGGGGGCCACCCGGGCCGACGCCGCCGTGGCCCTGGACGTGGTCATGGGGCTGCTGAAGAAATACGACTTCCAGAAGGGCGTCTTCCGCGGGCTGCAGGAGACCCGCCCGCCCACCATCAGCATCGAGGACGAGAAGAAGGCGGTGCGCACGTTCCGCGTGGCCGCGGCTCATGCGGTCTACCGCAACGACCGACGCGCCTCCCTGGGGGCGCTGCGGCCGGGGGACCTCCTGCAGTTCCTCAAGGAGAGCGACGTGGGCGACGTGGCCTACATCGAGGCCACCGGACCGTGACCGCCGGCGGGAGGCGACGATGAGGTTCTTCCTGGACACGGCCAATCTGGAGGAGATCCGCCAGGCGGTGGCCTGGGGGCTGTGCGACGGGGTGACCACCAACCCCACCCTGGTGGCCCGGGAGGGGCGGGAGCACAGGGCCCAGATCCTGGAGATCGCCAGGCTGGTGGAGGGGCCCATCTCCGTGGAGACCACCAGCGACGACGCCGAAGAAATGGTCCGCCAGGGGGTGGAGTTTGCCGGCTGGGCCCCCAATGTGGTGGTCAAGGTGCCGATGACTCCTCAGGGGTTGCAGGCCTGCCGCCGGCTGCGGGAGCGGGGCATCGCCGTCAACGTCACCCTGACCTTCTCCGCCAACCAGGCGTTGCTGGCCTGCAAGGCGGGGGCCACCTTCGTCAGCCCCTTCGTCGGCCGGCTGGACGACATCGGCCACGACGGCATGCAGGTGGTGCGGGATGCGGTGCAGATGGTGCGCACCTATGGATTCTCCACCCAGGTGCTGGCGGCCAGCCTGCGCCACCCGCTGCACGTCACCGCGGCGGCGCTGGCCGGCGCCCACATTGCCACCATGCCTTTCAAGGTCCTGGAGCAGCTCTTCAAGCACGCGCTCACCGACGTGGGCCAGGCGCGCTTCCTGGCCGACGCGGCGAAGCTGCGGGCGGAACTGGAAAAACCCAAAGCCAGGGTGTGATGTCCCGTGCTCGCCATCGCCGACCTGCAAGAGAAAACCCTTGCCGAGCTGCAGGAGCTGGCCAAAGAGCTGAACATCGCCAACCTGCGGCGCTACCGCAAGCAGGAGCTGATCATGCGCATCCTTCAGGCCCAGACGGAGCGGGAAGGGCTGATGTTCCGCTCGGGCATCCTGGAGATCATGGCCGAGGGCTACGGGTTCCTGCGCACCAGCGGCTACCTCCCCGGCCCGGAGGACATCTACGTCTCCCCTTCTCAGATCAAGCGCTTCGGCCTGCGGGTGGGCGATGAGGTGCTGGGGCAGGTCCGCCCGCCCAAGGACAACGAGAAGTACTTCGCCCTGCTGCGCGTCGAGGTGGTCAACGGTCTGGACCCGGAGCAGGCGCGCAACCGCCCCAACTTCGAGCAGCTGACGCCGGTCTTCCCCTACGAGCGGATCAGGCTGGAGATGCCCGACGGCGACCTCACCGTGCGCGTGGTGGACCTCTTCGCTCCCATCGGCAAGGGGCAGCGGGCGATGATCGTCTCCCCGCCCAAGGCCGGCAAGACCACCCTGCTGAAGCGGATCGGCCAGGCGGTGGTGCAGAACCACCCGGAGATCTACCTTATCGTCCTCCTGCTGGACGAGCGGCCCGAGGAGGTCACGGACATGCGCCGCTCCGTGGAGGCGGAGGTCATCGCCAGCACCTTCGACCGGCCCCCGGAGGAGCACATCCAGGTGGCGGACCTGGTGCTGGACCGGGCAAAGCGCCTGGTGGAGGGCGGCCGGGATGTGGTCATCCTGCTGGACAGTCTGACGCGCTTCTCCCGCGCCAACAACCTGGTCATCCCGCCCTCGGGCCGCACCCTCTCCGGCGGGCTGGACCCGGCGGCGCTGCACCGGCCGAAACGCTTCTTCGGGGCGGCGCGCAAGATCGAGGAGGGAGGGAGCCTGACCATCGTCGCCACCGCCCTGATCGACACCGGCAGCCGCATGGACGATGTGATCTACGAGGAGTTCAAGGGCACCGGCAACATGGAGCTGCACCTGAACCGCAAGCTGCAGGAGCGGCGCACCTTCCCCGCCATCGACATCAAGATGTCGGGTACGCGGCGGGAGGAGCTGCTCCTCACCGACGAGGAACTGCGCAAGGTCTGGGTCCTGCGCAAGAGCCTGGAGCAGCTGGACACGGTGGCGATGACCGAGCTTATCCTGGACCGGCTGCGCCGCACCCCCAACAACGCGGGCTTCCTGCGCTCCATCGTCAAGAGCGCGGAGGAGGACGCCATAGGCTCGTAAGCGTAAGAAATCTGGAGCGCGGAAGAGAAATCTCTCGAGAATCGTCGATTTTAAAGATCCTGCGAACTCCAGTTCGCGGGATCTTTCCTTTGATAGAAAAATCGGCCGTTTTCTGCAGGACTTTGGCCTGCGACGTCGAAAGATGGCGCGGGACGAGGCACTCCCGAAATGCTCTTCGCCACGGCCGGTCCGCCAGCAGGCGGTTGCAGTAGCAGGCCGTCGGCAGTCCGTTTTTGCTGCTTTCACCGATTTCCGGCGCCCTTTCCTGGACGGAGGAGATGGGCAACCGCGCAACTTTCGCAGGCCTGCTCGTCGCGTTGCTGGTCCCGCTGCCAAAGGCGTTATCCGCGCCCGGGTCGGCCGCGTCCGGTCCGTTCGTCGACGTGCCGCCGACCGGCACCGTGCAGGCTGCCGCGCTTGTCCGCCGCCTGGCTCTCCTGCACGGGCTGGAGGCCTACTTCCGGCCGCAACCCGCCGGCGCGCCGGCGGTGTCGGTGGCCTCCCGTCCATCGCCCGCTCCCGATGCGGCGGCCGGCGCTCCCGATGCGGCGACCGTCCCTGCGGAGCCGCCCGTGGCGACGGCGGGCACGAGGGGCGAGAGCCGCAGTACGGCGGGCCCCGCGGCAGGCAGGGCGGCTCTTCGCCATCGGGTTGTCGCCGGCGACACCCTCTTCGACCTCGCCCGCCGCCACGGCACCACCGTCGACGCCATCGCTGCCGCCAACGCCCTCTCCTCCCCGCATGCCCTGAAGATCGGCCAGGAGTTGATCATCCCGGCGGGAGCGAAGGCGTCGGATTCGCCCGCGTCCGCCCCGCGGCAGCCGGCAGCCAGGCGGGTGGAGGCGGTCGCCTACCGCGTGCAGCCGGGGGACACCCTGTTCGCCATCGCCCGCCGCTACGGGACTTCCGTGGGCGCCATCGTAGCCGCCAACGGGCTGCCGTCGGCCCACCGCCTCCGCGCGGGTCAGCGGCTGCTCATCCCTGCCGGGAGAAGCCCCGCCTTTGCAGCACTGGCCACGCGGGCTCCCCGTCCGCCGCTCGCGGCGCGTCCTGCCCTGAGCTGGCCCGCCCGCGGGGCGATCACTTCCGGCTACGGCTGGCGCTTCCGGCGGCACCACGACGGCATCGACCTGGCCGCACCCTGGGGGACCCCCATCCGCGCCGCCCGCGCGGGCCGGGTGGTCCTGGCCGGCTGGTACTACGGATACGGCCGTACGGTGATCATCGACCACGGTGGCGGCCTGCGCACCCTCTACGGCCACGCCTCCAGGCTGCTGGTGCGCCCCGGGCAGGTGGTGCAGCAGGGGGAGCGGATCGCCCTGGTGGGTTGCACCGGCCGGTGCACGGGTGCGCATGTGCACTTCGAGGTGCGGGTCAACGGGCGGCCGGTGAACCCGCTGCCGTACCTGCGCTAGGCGCGCTCCCCCGCGGAGGGTGTGGTATAATGCCACGGACTTGCGCTGTGCGGGCGTGCTGGGGCCCGGCGGCACGGAGGCTGTCACATGAAGAAGGGCATTCATCCCCCCTACTACCGGGCGACGGTGACCTGCGCCTGCGGCGAGACCTTCGTCACCGGATCGACCAAGGAGTCCATTCGCGTGGAGATCTGCTCGCGATGCCATCCCTTCTACACCGGGCAGCGCAAGTTCGTGGATGCTGAGGGGCGCGTGCAGAAGTTCGCCCGGAAGTACGGCCTCAAGGTCTAGGCGGAGGTCCGCCATCCCCCGGCACTACACCGGCCGATGACCGCGGCCCGGTGCCTACCGGTTGCTATAATCAACCCGGAATGCTGGAGCAGGCTGTTCTTCTCAAGTTGGAGGCCATCGAGGCGCGCTACGAGGAGTTGACGCGCCTTCTGGCCGACCCCGCCACGCTGGCGGCACCCGACCGCTACCAGAAGGTGGCCAAGGAGCACGCCGACCTGGCCGCCACGGTGACCCTCATCCGGGATCTACAGCGGGTGCGGCGCGAGGCCGAGGAGGCCGGGACGATGGCGCGGGAGGAGGCCGACCCCGAGATGCGCACCCTGGCGGCCGCAGAGGCGGCGCGCCTGCGCGCGGAGGCGGCGGCGCTGGAGGAGCGCCTGCGGGACGCCCTGCTCCCGGCCCACCCCTACGACCGGCGCGACATCATCATGGAGATCCGCGCCGGCACCGGGGGGGAGGAGGCGGCGCTCTTCGCCGGGGACCTGTTCCGCATGTACGGCCGCTACGCGGAGCGGCGCGGCTGGAAGGTGGAGGTCCTGGAGAGTAGCCCGACGGGGCTTGGTGGGTTCAAGGAGATCATCTTCGCTGTCAAGGGGCAGGGGGCCTACAGCCGGCTCAAGTTCGAGAGCGGGGTGCACCGCGTGCAGCGAGTCCCCGTGACCGAAGCCTCGGGGCGCATCCACACCTCCACGGCCACGGTGGCGGTCCTCCCCGAGGCGGAGGAGGTCGACGTGCAGATCCGCCCCGAGGACCTGGAGATCGAGACCTACCGCGCCGGCGGCGCCGGCGGGCAGAACGTGAACAAGGTGGAGACCGCGGTGCGCATCCGCCACCTGCCCACCCGAATCGTGGTCTCCTGCCAGGACGAGCGCTCGCAGTTCCAGAACCGGGAGAAGGCCATGCGCATCCTGCGAGCCCACCTGCTGGAGCGGGCGCAGCGGGAGCAGCAGCAGGCCATCGCCCGGCAGCGTCGTCTGCAGGTGGGCACCGGGGAGCGCAGCGAGAAGGTGCGCACATACAACTTCCCGCAGAACCGCGTCACCGACCACCGCATCGGCCTCTCCCTGCACCGCCTGCCCGCGGTGCTGGACGGCGACCTGGACGAGTTGATCGATGCCCTGGTGGCGGCCGAGCGGGCCGCCGCCGCGTCCTGACGCTCCCATGCGCGCTGCTGCGGCCCGCGGTGCAGACCGTCCTCTTCCGTCCCCGCCGCCCCCGGCATCGGTGCGCGAGGCGTGGTTGCTGGGGCGGGAGCACCTCCTGGCCAGCGGAGTGGAGGCCGCCGGTCTGGAGGCGGAGGTGCTGCTGCGGCACGTCCTGGGGCTTACGCGTGCCGCCCTCTACCTGGCCTGGGAGCGGCCCGTGGACGCTGCGGCCTGGGAGCGCTTTTGCGCCCTCCTGGAGGAGCGCGGCCGCGGCCGGCCGGTGGCCTACCTGGTGGGGCACCGGGAGTTCATGGGGCTGGAGATGCGGGTGGACGAGCGGGTCCTGATCCCGCGGCCGGAGACGGAAGTCCTGGTGGAGTTCCTGCTGCACGTGCTGCGGGGGGTGCCTGCGGCGCGGGTCATCGACGTGGGCACCGGCAGCGGCGCCATCGCCGTGGCCCTGGCCCGATTCCTGCCCCAGGCGCGAATCCTGGCGGTGGACCTCTCGGCGGAGGCCCTGGCCGTGGCGCGGGAGAATGCCGCCCGCCACCAGGTGGCGGATCGGATCACCTTCGCCAGGGGCGACCTGCTGGCCCCGGCATGGCGGCAGGGGTGGCGTCAGGTGGACGCCATCGCCTCGAACCCGCCCTACATCGACGCGGCCCGCGCCTCCGCCCTCCCACGGGAGGTGCGGGAGCACGAGCCGGCGGTTGCGCTGCTGGCCGGCGGTGGCGGTACCTCCTTTCACGCCCGGCTGGCCCATGAGGGGCCGCCGCTGCTGCGGCCCGGCGGGTGGCTGGTGGTGGAGGTGGGGGCGGGCCAGGCCCAGGCGGTGAGTCAGCTCTTCGCCCGGACCGGGACCCTGGAGCAGATCCGTACGGTCGACGACCTGGCGGGGATCACGCGAGTGGTGGCCGCCCGACGCCGATGAGCCCGACGGCGCGATCCTACTACGACCTCTCGTTCCAGCCCGCGGTCCGCCCGGCGCTGCGACCGCTGCAGATCATCCGGGTGACCGAGGACCTGGAGGCCCCGCGGCGGGCCGTCCGCCTCGTCCTGGAGGGGGGGCTGCTGGCCTATCCCACCGATACCGTCTACGGCATCGGCTGCAACGCCCACGACAACGCCGCCGTGCTCCGGGTCTACGCGGTCAAGGCGCGGCCGCGAAGCGACCCGCTGCCGCTGCTCATCGCCGACCGGGAGCAGCTCGCCGAGCTGGCGGAGGAGGTCCCGGAGGTGGCCGAGCGCCTGATCTCGCGCTTCTGGCCGGGGGCCCTCACCCTTATCCTGCGCAAGGGGCGGGGCGTCTCACCCCTGGTCACCGCAGGGGGCGACCGCGTGGCCGTGCGGCTGCCCGACCATCCCTTGCCCCGCTCTCTGATCCGCCGCGCCGGCGTGCCCATCGTAGGCACCAGCGCCAACCTCCACGGTAGTGTCAGCCCCACCACGGCGCAGCACGTGGCCTTCGAGCTGGGCGACCGGGTGGACATGATCCTGGACGGGGGGCGGACGAGGCACGGACGGGAGTCTACGGTGGTGGATGCCACCACGGATCCCCCGCGGGTGGTGCGGTCCGGCGCCGTCCCCCCAGCCGCTATCGAGGAGGCCCTGCGCTGAAGATCGCCCTGGGCAGCGACCACGCCGGGCTTCCCCTGAAGGAGTACGTCAAGCGGCTGCTCGCGGAGTGGGGGCACGAGGTGCGGGACTGGGGTACATCGGGTCCCGATCCCGTCGACTACCCAGACTACGTGGTACCGGCGGCGCGGGCGGTGGCCCGCGGCGAGGCGGACCGGGCCATCGTCTTCGGGGGGTCGGGCCAGGGAGAAGCCATGGTGGCCAACAAGGTGCGGGGCGTGCGCGCCGCCCTCTGCCACGACGTGACCACCGCCCGCCTCTCCCGGCAGCACAACGACGCCAACGTGCTCTCCCTGGGGGCACGGGTTACGGGCACGGAGGTGGCCGCGGACATCGTGCGGGCCTGGTTGGAGACGCCCTTCGAGGGCGGGCGGCATCTGCAGCGGGTGCAGAAGATCCACGCGGTGGAGGCGGCGGAGGCCGGAGGCGGGCAGGGGGCAGGGGGGTAGGGATGGAACCTTGAGGGAGTATCCCTGCCGGAGGTGGCCTCGTGAGCAAGGTCCATGTCTTTGACCACCCCCTGATCCTGCACAAGCTGACCATCCTGCGCGACAAGAGCACCGGGCACAAGGAGTTTCGCGAGCTGGTGGAGGAGCTGGCCATGCTCATGGCCTTCGAGGCCACCCGCTCCCACCCGGTGAAGGAGACGGCGGTGGAGACGCCCCTGGGCACCGCCCGAGGGTGGTCCATCGCCGGGCAGGAGATCGCCGTCATCCCCATCCTTCGCGCGGGGCTGGCCATGGAGGCGGGCATCACCCGGCTCATCCCCACGGCGCGCGTGGGCCACGTGGGGATCTGGCGGGATCCGGAGACGCTGCAGCCCCACTCCTACTACGCCAAGCTGCCCTCTGACATCGCCGAGCGGGAGGCCATGGTCCTGGACCCCATGCTGGCCACGGGGGGCTCGGCGGTGGCCTGCATCGACACCCTGAAGCGGGCGGGCTGCCGCACCATCCGGGTCATGGCCATCATCTCGGCGCCGGAGGGCATCCAGAAGGTGCAGGCGGCCCATCCCGATGTGGAGATCTATACCGCGGCCGTGGACGACTACCTCAACGACCACGGCTACATCGTCCCTGGCCTGGGGGACGCGGGGGACCGCCTCTACGGGACGAAGTAGGAGGGGGGCGCATGGCGGGACGCCCCGGCTGGGACGAGTACTTCATGCGCATGGCTCACCTGGCGGCGACTCGTTCCACCTGCCGGCGCCGCCGCGTGGGCGCGGTCATCGTCAAGGACCGCATGGTCCTGGCCACCGGCTACAACGACACCCCCCGCGGCGTCCCCAACTGCGGCGACGGCGGCTGCGCCCGGTGCGCGGGGGACGCCCCGCCGGGGACCGGCCACGACACCTGCCTGTGCATCCACGCGGAGATGAACTGCGTCATCCAGGCGGCCTACCACGGGGTCTCGGTGGCGGGGGGGACGCTGTACTGCACCTACCTCCCCTGCCTGAGCTGCGCCAAAGCCCTCCTCAACGTGGGCATCCGGCGCATCGTCTTCGAGGGAGACTACCCTGACCCCCTCTCCCTGGAGCTGCTGACCGGCGCCACCGTAGAGCTGGTGCGCTACGCGGTGGAAGAAACCCCTGCGTGAGCCCCCTGACGGCGCCACCGCGCGCGGCTACCCGAAGGTGCGCAGCAACAGCAGGATGACGTAGTAGGCGGCCGCGGCGAAGGCGGCCGCCCCCGGGAAGGTGAAGATCCAGGCGCCGACGATGTGGCCCGCGACGCCCCAGCGCACCGCGGAGAGGCGCCGCGTGGCTCCCACACCCATCACCGCCGTGGTGATGGCGTGGGTGGTGCTGATGGGCAGGCCGAGCAGCGTGGCGCCCAACATCACCGAGGCGGCGGAGACCTCCGCGCTGAACCCCTGCACCGGCTGCAGCTTCACCATGCGCATGCCCAGGGTCCTGATGACGCGCCAGCCGCCCACGGAGGTGCCCAGCCCCATGAAAAACGCCGAGCCGGCTATGACCCACAGCGGGACCCGGAACTCGCTGATGAATCCGCCGGCCAGGAGCGCGGCGGTGATGGCGCCCATGGCGTTCTGCGTGTCGTTGGCCCCGTGGGCGAAGGCCATGTAGCCGGCGGAGAGGACCTGCCCGTAGCGGAAGACCCGCGTCACCGGCGCGGGAGCCGCCCGGCGGAACGCCCAGGTGGCCCCCACCATGAGGAGAAGCCCGCCGGCGAAGCCGGCGAGGGGGGAAAGCACCATGGCGTAGCCGATCTTCCCAAGCCCCGCCAGGTTCAGCGCCTGCGGACCGGCGGCGGCCAGCCCGGCGCCCATCAGCCCGGCGACCAGCGAGTGCGTGATGCTGATGGGCAGGCCTCCCCAGGTGCAGATCCAGGCCCAGGTCGTGGCCCCCAGCAATCCCGCCAGCACCACCGGCTGCGTCAGGGCCTCGCTGCGGACGATGCCCTTGCCGATGGTCCTGGCCACCTCGGTGGTGACGAAGGCCCCGGCGAAGTTCAGCGTGCGGGCCAGGACGATGGCCTGGCGCGGCGTCAGGGCGCGGGTGGAGACCGACGTGGCGATGGCGTTGGCTGCGTCGTTCATCCCGTTGAAGAAGTCGTACAGCCAGGCCAGGACGATGACGGCGACTACGAATCCCAGGGAGGTCACGCGGCGGTCACCCCGGCGGCGGCGCTACAGGTTCTTGGTGCGGATTCCCTCCAGCACGTCGGCCACGTCCTCCCCCTGGTCGGTGGCCTCCTCCAGGGTCTCGTAGATCTCCTTCCACTTGATGATGTTGATGGGATCGCTGCCGTCGGTGAAAAGCCTGGCCATGGCGTCGCGCTGCACGTGGTCCGCAAGGTTCTCCAGGCGGTTGATCTCGCGCACCGGGCCGCCGATCTGGTCCAGCTGCCGCAGGTTGCCCACTGCCTCCACGATGGCCTGGGAGATGTTGACCACGATGCGCCCCAGCTCCCGCGCCTCCGGGGTCACCGCGGTGATCCCGTAGAGGGCCAGGCGCGCCGAGGTGGCCTCGATCCAATCCAGGACGTTGTCCATCTGCTTGATCAAGGCCAGGATATCCTCCCGGTCCAGGGGCGTGACGAAGGTGCGATTCACCCGGTCGATGACCGCATGCACTATCTCGTCCCCCCGGTCTTCCACCTTCTTGATGTCCTCCGCCCGCTGCTGCACGTCGCGGTAGTCGTCCAGCAACTGCTGCAGCAGCTGGGCGGCGAGGAGGATGTTCTCCGCCGCCTGGGTAAAGAGGTCGAAGAAGGTCTCCTCCCGGGGAAGCAGTCGCAGCCGCATGGTTGACCTCCACCGATCGTTCTGCGGGTCTGATTCCGCCCCGGAGGGCAAAATCCCCCCCGCCTGCGTCCCGCCGCAGGGAGCCGCCGACCACTGCAGAAAGACCATCCTGTGAAGACCGTCCTCTTCGTCTGAATCGGCAACTCCGCCCGCTCCCAGATGGCTGAGGCGCTGTTCAATGCGGCGCCCCCGCCCGGGTGGCGGGCCCGCTCCGCGGGGACGGAGCCCAAGGACCGGGTGCGTCCGGAGGCGGTGGCCGTGATGGCTGAGGTGGGGATCGACATCTCCCACCGGGTGCCCAAGGGTCTGGAGGCGGCACTGGGGCCGGAGGTGGCCCTGGTGGTGGGGCTGTGCTCGGAGGAGGCCTGCCCTGCGGTGCCGGGCGCACGCTCCCTCCACTGGCCGCTTCCCGATCCCCCGCCGGGAGATCTGCAGGCTCACCGTCGCATCCGTGACGACCTGCGGGAGCGGGTGGCGCGCCTGGCGGCCGATCTGACGGCGGAGGGATGCGGGGAGGAGGTATAATGCTCTAGAATAGTATGCGCGGTTTGGGCCCCGGGACGCGGGGCCATTGCGTTGTCGGAGGAGATTCCCTATGGAGCGGGTCAGCCTGGACGCCAGCGTGCGGCAGCGCACGGGGAAGGAGGATGCCCGGCGCCTGCGGCGCGCGGGCGTCGTCCCCGCGGTGGTTTACGGCCGCGGACGGAAGCCGGTGGCGGTGGCGGTGGAGTCCCGGGCCCTGCGGGCGGCGCTGCACACCCACGCCGGCACCAACGTCCTGATAGACCTGGACATCCGCGTGGACGGAGCGGCGGATCGGCAACTGGTGGTGATCAAGGAGCTGCAGCGGGACATCTTCAGCCACGAGGTCATCCACGTGGACTTCCAGGCAATCTCACTGGAGGAGACTCTGGAGGCGCACGTACCTGTGATCCTGGTGGGCACGCCCAGGGGCGTGGCCGAAGGGGGGCTGCTCGACCAGCACCTGCGGGAGGTGCTGGTAGAGTGCCTGCCCACTCAGATTCCCGAGCGCCTCGAGGTGGACGTAACCGGGCTGCGCGTCGGCCAGGCGGTACACGCCGGCGACCTGAAGATGCCCGAGGGCGTGACCCTGCTGACCCCGCCCGCGGAGGTGGTGGCCACCGTGCTGGCGCCGCGCGTGGAGGAGGCACCGGCTGCGCCGGCCGCCGCGGAGGCTGTCGCCGCCCCCCTGCCCGAGGCCGCTGCGGGCGAGAAGAGCGCAGAGAAGGGCGCAGCGAAGCCTCCCGCCGAGGGCGCGTAGGGCGGAGGGCATCCGGACGCGCCTTGAGCGGCCATGCGGCTCGTCGTCGGACTGGGCAACCCGGGACGACGCTACCGGGCCACCCGGCACAACGTCGGGGCCCGCGTCGTGGAGACGCTGGCCCGGCGCCACGGCGTGACGCTGCGCGAGGAGGGGTGGGCGGACGTGGGTGCGCTGACGCTGGACGGAGTGCGGGCGCTCCTTGCCCGGCCGCAGACGTACGTCAACGTCAGCGGGACCGCCGTTGCCGACCTGCGCCGTCGGCACCGCGTGCCGCTGCCGCACCTCCTGGTGGTTTACGACGACCTGGACCTCCCCCTGGGGCAGATCCGCCTGCGCGCCGGGGGCGGTCACGGCGGGCACAACGGGATGCGCTCCATCATTGAGGCCCTGGGCGAGAAGGGCTTCCCCCGCCTGCGCCTGGGCATCGGGCGTCCGCCGGCGGGCGTGGACCCGGCCGACTATGTGCTGGCCAGGTTCGACAGTGGGGAAGCGGCGCTGGTGGAGGCGGCGGTGAACCGGGCGGCGGATGCCGTGGAGATGTTCGTCCGCGAGGGGATCGAACGGGCCATGAGCGTCTTCAACGTGCGCGGCCCGTCCGCCCGCGTGATCCACTCCCGCCTCTGTGGCGAGGCCGGAGATGCGTGAGACCGGGCGGAACGAGGGGCGGGGACGCGTTCCCCCGGGCCAGTACGTCACGGAGAAGTGGCCGGTGCTGCACTACGGAAGCATTCCCCGTTTCGACCCCCGCGTCTGGGACTTCCAGGTCTATGGCCTGGTGGAGCGCCCGCTGGTCCTCTCCTACGACGAGGTCATGGCGCTGCCCAGGGTGACGCTGCGCTGCGACGTCCACTGTGTGACCTCGTGGAGCAAGCTGGACATGGTCTTCGAGGGCGTCCCGGCCAGGCTGCTGCTGGAGCGGGCGCAGCCACGGCCCGAGGCCCGGTTCGTCATGGTGCACGCCGAGCAGGGCTATGAGACCAACCTGCCCCTGGAGTACCTCCTGGCGGAGGACGCGCTGCTGGCCTACCGCGCCGACGGGGCGGACCTCACCCCCGAGCACGGCTGGCCGCTGCGGCTGGTGGTGCCCCGGCTCTACTTCTGGAAGAGCGCCAAGTGGGTGCGCGCCTTTGAGGTGATGGCCCGGGACCGGCGCGGCTTCTGGGAGCGCAACGGCTACCACAACCACGCCGACCCCTGGAAGGAGGAACGCTACTCCTCCCCCTGGGATTGACCCGCTACCTGGTAAGCAGGTCCAGCAGCGGCGAGAGCAGCAGCAGGTAGGCCAGGATCATGGCCACGGCGGCGACGCCCTCGTGGTGCCGCGGGACCTCGAACACCTTCAGGCTGTAGGCGGTGAGGGGCAGGACGATGCCGATGGCGGTACCGATGACAAGCGCGGAAGAGATCCCTACCACCCCCCTCGTTGAGCCCATGCCCGAGGTAACTGGGCGCTAGTCTAGCACGAGACCGGGAAGGAGACCAGTCCGGGCAAAAGGCTGACGAAGCCGGACCTTAGGGCAGATCGGGACCTGCGGGGCTGCGGGCGCGGGAGGCTGCGGCCCGGATCGCCTTGCCCTTAGGCGCGGACCTCCTTGGGCAGAACGCTGAAGGCCAGCCAGGCGCTGAGCACCAGCGCGATGAGGCCGCCGACGATGGAGGTCCAGGAGACGTTGGGCCTGGCGGTCAGGGCGAAGACGAAGGGGAAGATGATGAACCAGATCCCCACCAGACCATCAACGTACTGGATCCACCGCTGCTTGCGTGCCTCCTCGTTGAGGACGGCCCACCCGGCGAGCACCAGAAGGATGGCCCCGCCGATGATGCTCGTCCACAGCGCCCCGGCGTGGTCGCTGTACTTCAGGATGAAAGGTGCCAGAATGAACCAGATCCCGACCAGTGCATTCACCACGTTCGCCCATACCATGTGCCATCACCTCCTAATGTCACATGGCCTGAGCCGGCAGCCTCCCGTAGACCGCCCGCAACACCTATTATAAGACTGTCACGCCCCGTCGCGCCCATCCGGCGGCCGTTCCTGCCCGGGCGCTGGTCCGACGACGATGAGAGGTACGGTGTCCGACCCGACGGCTGTCTCCACGGCTGCGCGCTCCGCTCCCTTCGCTCCGCTGAGACACCGGAACTTCCGCCTCCTCTGGACGGGGCTGGTCATCAGCAACGCCGGCGGGTGGATGCAGTTCACCGCCCTGGGCTACCTGATGGACCAGCTCACCCGCGCCCCGGTGTACCTGGGCCTGCTGGGCCTGGTGCAGGCCGTACCCCGCCTCCTCTTCGCCTTCCTCGGCGGGGTCCTGGCCGACCGCGCAGACCGGCGGCAGGTCCTGCAGGTGACCAACGTGGTGGCCATGCTGTCCAGCGCGGGCCTGGGGGTGCTCACCTGGCTGGGCCTCGTCCAGGTCTGGCACCTGCTGCTCATCGCCGCCTTCAACTCGCTGGTCATGTCTTTCGACATGCCCGCCCGCCAGTCGCTGACCCCGTCGCTGGTGGACGACGGGGAGGTGCTGCAGGCAGTAACCCTGAACTCCCTGGCTTTCAACGGTTCAAGCGTCTTCGGCCCGGCCCTGGCCGGAGTGGTCATCAGCCTGATAGGGACGCACGGCGCCTTCCTCCTCAACGCCGTCACCTACCTGGCGGTGCTCTGGGCGCTGGTGGTGATGCGGCTGCCTCCGGCCGCTCCCGCTGTGGGCGTCTCCCTGGGGGATGACATCCGCGAGGGGCTGCAGCTGCTGTTGCGGCACCGCGTCGTCGGCATCCTCCTGGGCATCGTGGGCGTGCTCAGCTTCTTCG
>FWPU01000139.1_pt1 | contig 153311 bp, 131 predicted proteins | sample 2228361 | NCBI WGS metagenome assembly FWPU01 (sample SAMEA103939777, study PRJEB20133) | metagenome | reverse complement strand
GCCCCTTCCCGCTGGCTACCGACCTGCGCGCCCACCCGCCGACGAACGGCGTTCGCGCCTGGATAGAAACGCTGGACGACCTGCGCGCCCGACAGTATGACCTGAGCGCCCGCAACCCGGTCGCCGCCGAGCGCGCCACCCTGCCCCCGCCCGCCGACCTGCTGGAGGACATCCTGACCTGCCAGGACGAACTGCGCGAACGCCTGCTGCGCCTGCGCGCGATGCTGAATGGGGAGGAGGAGGAATGACAACCCTTGTGTGGGAAATCCCATCGTACTGGGGAACAATGAATTTAGGCGAAATTGCCCCCGAAGACGCTTCTCAAATTTTGCCGTCCGACTATCCTGAAACATACTTCAATTACTGGGGACTAGATGCCATTGGAAAAGGACAATTTGAAGAGCCTGCTCCAAACCCAGTGCGGGGCGCAGAGATACAAAGTGTTTGTGTCAGGTTTAATTCATCGCACGTGTTGTATGCAAAATTGCGTCCATATCTGAACAAAGTGATTGTTCCTTCGGTTGAAGGAATCGGCTCAACGGAATGGTTGGTTTTGAAGCCCAACCCTGAATTGCTGAACAGGAAATATCTTGCTTATGTTTTGCGTAGCGAAAAGTTCGTGGAATATGCGTCATCTAATATAGCGGGCGCAAGAATGCCGCGAGCCAGAAAAAGTGCTTTATGGGAAGCATCCATCCCCATCCCCTGCCCGGACGACCCCGCCCGCTCGCTGGCGGAACAGCGGCGCATCGTGGCGCGGCTGGAAGCCGGGCTGAGCGAAGTCCGCGAAATGCGCGCGCTGGTGGAGAAGATGCAACGCTATTTGGATGCGTTGATGGAGGCGGCGCTGGCGGAGGTGTTCCCGTCTCCGGGGCAGGCGTTGCCGGATGGGTGGGGGTGGAAAACTTTTCCTGAGATTTGTCAAATTAATCCTAAACGTCCGCGTCTTGAACGCCATGATGAAGACCTGACATCATTTGTGCCTATGCAGGCGATTGACGAACAGAGCGGAACAATTGCTGATATGCAAATTCGACCTTATAGTGAAGTCAAACGTGGTTACACCTACTTTGAAGAAAACGATGTGTTAATGGCAAAGATTACGCCGTCAATGGAAAACGGCAAGGCTGCGATTGCCAGAAACCTTATTGACGGTATTGGCTTTGGCACGACTGAATTTCATGTTTTCCATCCTAATTCTGAAATTTTGCCAGAGTGGATGTTTCACTTCATACGCAGAAGAACGTTTCGTGAGAAAGCCAGGATGAGTTTCCGCGGGGCGGTAGGTCAACAGCGAGTTCCAGAAGATTTCTTTTACAACCAGGAAATCCCCATCCCCTACCCGGACGACCCCGCCCGCTCGCTGGCGGAACAGCGGCGCATCGTGACGCGGCTGGAGGGCATTCAGGAAGAAGTCCGCGCCGGGCGGGAGTTGCTGGCGCAGAATGAAGCCCATATCGCGCAGTTGGAGCAGGCTATTCTGGCAATGGCGTTTCGGGGGGAGTTGTAGAATACGAGAGGTGAAGAATGTACCTGTCAAAAGTCAAAATCAAAAATTTCCGTAACCTTGAAGATGTCGAGGTTGAATTAGGCGAGAAAATTGTGTTGTTAGGCGAAAACGGCGCTGGTAAGAGCAACTTCATCGAAGCCTTGCGCATCCTGCTCGACACGAACTATCGCCCATTGTTGGGAGAAAGTGATTTCTCGCGGGGCGGCGGCAAAAAGCCATTTGGTGGAAATACCATTGAAATTCACGCCTGGTTTTCCGGGGTTAATTGGGAAAACGAACAGGATGTACTACCTTCTTTGCACGATTGTCATGGCATAGATGCCGGTACTTATCAAATATCTGCCGTTTACCGCCCAAAGAAAGATAAGAGTCCCCAAGATGCAACAACCGAAGATGACTACGAACTCATTCGATACGGTGGTGGTAACGAGAATAACACAGAGGGAGCAAAACGGCTTCGCCAATATATACGTCTGGTCGTGATACCAGCAGTGCGCGATATGGAACGCGATATGCAAAGCTGGCGCACGTCGCCGCTGCGCCGCCTGGTTGAGATGATGTCCCTGACCAACAACGCAGAGTTCCAATCCGTCGCTCAGAGCGTTCAAGAGGCATCCAAAAAACTGGAGCAAATCCCAGATATTCAAGGTTTACAAAAAGACATTCGCGATTTTCTAGGGAATCTCGTCGAAGGGCAATCCATTCAACCAACCATCAACATTACCGGGGGTAATCCTGAAGATTTATTGCGACTGCTCACCATTTTCGCGGAGTCGGATTTGCCGCTTGAGCGCAGCAGTCTGGGCATCTCGAATATTCTATACCTGATAACCTGGCTGATTTATGCCAGGCGCCTGCGTGCTATACCTGTCAAAGGCGACCAAGAGCCCGAATACGTCCTGCTCGCTATCGAAGAGCCTGAATCTCACCTGCACCCGCATTTTCAACGGCTGGTTTTTGAAAATGTGTTCAAGCAAGAGCACCTTTTGCTCGTCTCGACCCATTCTCCGACTATCGTCAGCATCGCCGACCCGCGTCATTTTGTGGTGTTGAAGCGAACTTCTAATGGGGTCGCGGCTCGCTCAACGGCGAATTTCGCCCAAAGCGATGAAAAGATGCGCCAGGATGTCAGCCGCTATCTGGATGCCACGCGCGGAGAAATGGTCTTTGCGCGCGGCGTCTTGCTGGTTGAGGGCGATGCCGAGATGTTCTTAATCCCTGCGTTTGCAAAGAAGATGAAAGAGGCTGGGAAAATATCTCACACCCTGGATGGGGCAGGAATCAGCGTTTGCAATGTCTATGGCACAGATTTCAAGCCTTATGTCGAATTTCTCGGTCCGTCAGGGCTGGATATTCCATTTGCTGTTTTGACCGATGAGGACCCTGACACGCAAAACCCTGGTCTCAAACGTGGGTTGGAACTAGCCCGAAGACTCAGCGTACCGACCTATGCGGTAATTCAAACGTATTTCAACAATCAGAAGTGGAATGTTGTCCGAACCAAGTTGGAACAAGTTGGTATTTTCGTCAATCAGCGCACGCTTGAAGTGGAACTGATAGAGGCAGGGTATGGCGATGAATTGTGCGAGGTTTACCAGGAACTTGGCGCCAGCGATACCCAAGTAGAAAACTTGAAGGCAGAGATTGCCAATAACAACAATTTTGAAGCGATTCTTCGGCGCATTGAGACAACCGGCATGGGCAAAGGGCGTTTTGCCCAACGCCTTGCGGGGAAAGTGGACGCCAGCCGCGTGCCGCCTTACATCGAGAATGCCATCAGGTACCTTTTGGCGAAAATGCCCCAACCTGTCACCGACTTGCAACTGCCGCCGGAACCAGTGGAAACGTCCCAAATCCCTGAAGACGACATTCCCTTCTGACCCATGTCTGAATACCTGAAGCGACTTGCCAACATAGAACAAGATAAAGACCAGCGCGCTGCCTTCTATTCGGAGGGCAGCCAGGTTGTCATTGCCGGACCCGGGTCAGGCAAGACATATTTGCTGACAATGAAAGTGGCGAAGATACTTCTAGAAGGGAAGGTTCGCTATCCGCAGAAGATTGCCTGCATTACCTTTTCGCGCCAGTTAGCCGAAAAGTTAGTCAAAGAGTTGCGTGAGTTGAGCGTGTATGACTCAGAGCGCATATATGTCGGCACGATTCACGCTTTTTGCATTGCAGAAATCATCATGCCAGCGGTCAACTTGCTGCCGACAGGGAGCATTCCAGAACCGTTTCGGATTGCATCCGAAAACGAAAGAAGAGATGCTTTATCCCAGGCATTGCAAAAACAAGGGAAGTCATTTCCTAGCAGTGACAGAAACAGAAAGAACCTAGAGAGCGATTTAGACAAGTTCCGGCGCCGGTATTTTCAGCAAGCGACGAATAATTTTTCGGGCAAGACTCACCCTGAAGGGAGCGATTACAGCCGAAACGCCTTGTGGGATTTGGACTGGTCACAATTGGCAGGCGATTATCATGATTACCTTAAGCAGCAAGCCCATGGCATGGATTTCGTGCAAGTCGAAATGCTCGCCTTGCACATTCTGAAAACGAAACCTGCTTTAGCAAGAACCCTTGCGGCGCGCTATCCCTGGTGGTTCGTGGATGAGTACCAGGACCTCAGCCCGTTGTTTCACCAGATGGTCATGTACCTTGTAGCGCAACGACTTATCTCCGTCTTTGCGATTGGCGACCCCAATCAATGCATTTATGAAGAAGTACATGGAAGCCGTCCAGAAAGCATCAGCGAATTATCTGATACAGTAGAACGGATTTGTCAAAATCATCGAATTGTCTTGCTGAAAAACTATCGTTCTTGCCAGAATTTGTGGAAGAACTCATCATCCCTTCTGAACACTGGTTGCCGTACAAAGACGCGCTGCGCGAGAGCATCGCCCGGCGCAACGCGCTGGTGCATCAGGGTGGCAGGATTACCGGGGCGGGTTATCTCAAGCAGACCCAGGAGATTGAATCGCTGCGACCGGATGGCGCAGCGGAAGGGCGTTTCTTGCTTGTTCCGACGAGATATTTACAGGAAGTCTTCGACTGGCCGCTGTTCGACCCGATCCGCGAACAAGACTGGTTCAAGGCGGTATTTGTCCAGGCTGCTGAGAAATGGTGAGAAGGCAGCACGGCTAACAGCGCCGACATACTGGAGACGGTATTGTGCGCAGTACAGGGCTGGCGCTGGAGTGTCCTGGTCTGGACTAACGTTCCAGTCCTCGCAGGCGGTAGAAGGTCGTAGTTTCATCTCTGCCTGCACGTATTCATGCTTCTCCTGGCAGTGCAAGCAAGATGCCTGAGCACACGTGCAGATGCGATCAGGGCTCACGTGACCCCAGGCGCACCTGAGCCCGGTTGCGAGCATGCTGTCCGCACTCCCGGCATTGCGCTCACGAGTGATACGGGTGTATCGCCCGCGCTCCCGGTGCCCGTATTCGCATCGGACGCTCATGCGGCTGCATCGCGCCCTGCCGGGATGAACATAATACCAATTGGAATTGAACAAGCCGCATGCGCGCGCTCATCAGAGCGCATCACAACGCTATCGCAGCAATCTCCAATCCAAAATCTACAATCTAAAATGGTATAAGCCCGGCGCAGCATGCTATCTGTGACCGGGTATTATGACTACAACGGAGTTCTGTCAAATCGCATCAGAACGCCCTGCGCGATAATCTTCAATCCAAAATCTAAAATCTAAAATGGTATTAGCCCGCCGGCGTCAGGTGTATCCCAGACTGATTGCGGCACGACCATCCGCCCGACGACATTGGTCGGACGTCGCCCGTCATCAGAGCCGCAAGCCAATCGCACGCAGCACTATTGCCTATCGGCTATCGGCTATCTCACGGCGCGTCACCCCTGCCCCTCCAGATGCGCAACCAGCAGGTCGCGGAACTCCGCCGGCTTTTCGATATGCGGCGAGTGACCGCATTCGTTCAATACGCGCTCGACATAGCGCCCGCCATGCGCTGCATACGCATCGAGGACGGCGCGAATCTGAGCGATCATCGGCTGTGGCGGGCAGACGTCGACGCCGGGCCAGCCGGGAACCAGCCCCAACTGCCCAAGCGTCGCAAAGTCGAACAATGACGTGTCGGAAATGATCTGATCGGAATCGCCGCGCACCCAGAGCACCGGCGGCTTTGGTTCGATGGCGGCGAATCCGCTCAGATTGCAGTACTTCGGCGAAAATGCATTGTTGATGCCGCTCTTCCCCGGCGCAATGCCGGGCCAGTGTTCCGAGACCGTCAGATCGCCGGGGTAGAACGCGTCGCCGGTGCGCGTTGCCAGCATAGAAGCGACGAATAGTTCTTCACGCTCCGGTGCAGCGCGAAATGGCGGCCGAAAGTAGAACGCATTCATGACGTTCCGTGGGCTGTTCGGGCTATCCGTCCCTCGATCACCCTGCGCGAGACGCTGCACGAATTCCGGGTTTGCGGCGCCGCCGCCGGAACCGGCGAAGTCGGGGTTCGATGGTGTGCCAGGAGCATCCTTTGTGGCGCCAAAGCCGTAGGGCGACATTGGGGCGCTTAGCGTGACGCTGGTCACGCGGGCAGGATGGTCGATTGCGTACTGCATCACAATCCCGCCGCCCAACGACCATCCGACCAGATGCACCTGCTCCAGACCCAGCGTTTCGACGAGTGCGTGCAGGTCGTCGGACCAGTCGCGTACACCGCGTGTGGCATCGATCGGCAGCGCTTCGGTGTCGCCATAGCCGCGCAGATCAGGCGCAATAGCGCGATAGGTTGCGGGCAGCGCCAGCATCTGTTCTTCCCAGAACACGCCTGACGATACGTTGCCATGCACAAAAAGAACCGGCGCGCCGTCAACCGGTCCTCTGGTACGCACACACATACGGATGCGTGCCGTCTCGACCGTCTGGACTGTGATCCCCGGAAGCGCAGGGATGGTCATGGTTGCAGTTCCTTTCCTTGTTTGATCGTCGCTGTCAACGAATGGGCAATGAATAGGAGCCTATCCGAATAATACAGGATACCGAACAACCGCATCCTGAGTAGCGCGCAGCGCGTATCGAAGGAGCGGTTGTTCGGATAGGCGCTAAACGAATGCGGTTGCGCCTTCCTCTTCCTTACTGTAACGCGGCGCCGGGCGCGTCACAATCCCTTCCCCTGCGCACGCTGCGTGCTCTGCGGTTCAAGGGGCGAGTACGTTGCACGTTCCCACGTTGAACGTTCAACGTGCAACGTTACCCCGCCACAGATCGACCAGGAGATCGACAAACACCGAAGGCGCTTCGATATTCGGCGAGTGTCCGACGCCAGGAATGACCATGATCTGGGCGCCGAGCGCCTCGGCAGCGCGGGTTGCCACCGGCTGCGTCACCAGAATGTCGTTCTCACCGGCGATCACCAGTTTCGGGCACTGGATCGCGCGCAATGCATCGCCCGGCGCCCAGTTCGCCAGCGCCCCAATCGCCCCCAGCGCCGCCTCGAGCCGCTGCTCGTGCCCTTCAGCGACCAGACGCCGCCAGAAGGCATCATCGGGCGCGGTAGGCGCCAGCGCCTTCAGTGCCATGGCAAACAGGTCAAAGTTCGCCTTTAACATCTGCTGGCGCTCTGGCGAATTGGCTTCTGCCGGCATACCATCGACCCATGGCGGGGCAACCGCAGTCAGCGACAGGACGCGCTCCCCCCGGTCGAGCGCCAGTTGCATTGCCACGCCGGCGCCAAGCGAATGCCCAACCAGATGGAATCGATCCAGCCCCAGCGCATCCGCAAACATCAGCGCGTCCTGCGCCAGCGCTGCCAGACTGTAGTCGTGGTCCGGTCCCTCGGTCTTTCCGCGACCACGCATATCCGGTGCGATGCCGCGGTACCCCTCCGGCAACAGATTCAACGTCGGTTCCCACCAGCCACACGTCGCCCAGTTGCCGTGCAGGAATATCACCGGTTCGCCGACACCTCGTTCAATGTAGTGAACATTCAGGTCGCCAGCCGCTGTGAAAGGCATAATCGCACCTCCTTCCACCAGACGTTGAACGTTCAACGCTCCAACGTTCAACGTTTCAACGTTCAACATTCAACACGCACCTACATCTTGATCTCGCGTCCCTTCCAGTATTCGTCGCGCATGACCCGCTTGAGCGTTTTGCCCGCTGCACTGCGCGGGAAATCTTCCATGATTACAACCTTCGACACCTTCTGGTATCCGGCTTCGACGCGCGCGTTGATCCATTCCTGCAACTCTTCCGGCGACACCAGCCCCGGCGCTTTCAGAATGACCGCCGCCAGCGGCGTTTCGCCCCATTTTTCGCTTGGTATGCCGAAGACTGCCGCTTCACGCACCGCCGGATGCTGTACGATGACTTCTTCAATGTCGCGTGGGAAGACGTTGATCCCGCCGGAGATGATCATATCCTTCTTGCGGTCTACCAGGTAGAGGAATCCATCCTCATCGACATACCCCATGTCGCCACTGTGCAGCCAGCCATCGACGATTGCCTGGGCAGTCAGATCGGGACGCTTGTAGTAGCCGGTCATCATGAGCGGACCGCGCCCGCAGATTTCGCCAACTTCGCCGGGAGGCAACTCGCGTCCCTGTTCATCGATGATCTTGATCTCCATAAAGGGCGGCGGAACGCCGACCGACGCCAGTTTCTCGCCGCGGTGGTATTTGTCGAGAATGGTCATGAACCCTTCGGTCAATCCATACAGTTCGTAGAGACGGTTGGGGAAGCGCCGTTCCAGCTCGAGTTTGTGTTCCATGTGCAGCGGAGCGCCAACCGAGCCGAGCATCTCGATCGATGGCAGATGCTGTTCATCGAAATCGGGTTCATTGAGCAGCGCGACGATCTGCGATGGCACCATCTTGATGTGGGTCACCTTTTCGCGCGCCGCGATCTCGATCAACTGCCGGGCATTGAATGCCGGCATCAGAATGTAGGTCGTTCCGAGGTAGAACGCTGGCATGAACGTCAGAAAGGCGCCATTGAACACGAGCGCGCCGGCGTGCAGAATGACGCTTTCTGGCATGATGCGGTACGACGATGCGAAGATAGTGCCATAGCCGGCGCGCACTCCGTGCGTCAGGACGATGCCCTTTGGCAGACCTGTTGTACCGCTGCTGTACATGATGTTGTAGGGATCATCGGCGCTCAGATTGATCCCGGTGGGATCGTGTTCGGGCATTGGTTCGACCAGCGCCCGATACTCACGATACCCCTGGTAGTCCGAGGCATCGATGATCAGAAAACGCTCCGGAGCTATCGGTAGTTCACCCCGTACCAGGTCAAGCGCCGGTGCATGGGCAGCATCCGTCACCACCGCAGCCGTATCCGAGTCGCGTAGCAATGATGCCAGCCCCTGCCCGCGCAGCAGAGTGCTCATCGGCACCACAACCAGACCGGTCTTCGCCGCTGCCCAGTAGACTTCGAGCAATTCCAGACAGTTCGGCAAAACGGTTGCGATCTTGTCGCCTTTGGTCAGGCCCAGACTCTGCAGTGCATGCGCCACTTTGTTGACGCGCGCATTGAATTCACGATAAGTCAACCGAACGTCACCGACAATCACCGCTGTGTGATTCGGACGATATCGCGCATGTCGCGAAAGTAATCCGCCGATGTGCATAGCGCCTCCGCTATCTTTACCTGTCACGTTCGATGTTCCACGTTCCTGCATTCACAGGTTTCCACTCCCAGGACCCGTGAGGTCAGGATACGCCTGTGCCGGACGCTCTGACCGTGCCCGCCGGCAACGAATGGAGAACGAATAAACGAATGTGGTCGCGCTTCGGACACCGGTGTCCACACCCCTGCTACGTTTGGACGTTCCACGTGCTCCAATCATCAGGACTCGTAAGGTCAGGACACGCCTGTGCCGGACGCTGTGACCGTGCCCGCTGGCAACGAATGGAGCACGAATAAACGAATGTGGTCGTGCTCCGAACGCCGGTGTCCACACCCTTGCACCTCTGCTGCGTTTGGATGTTCCATGTGCTCCACTCTGCCGGACGCTGTGACCGTGCCCGCTGGCAACGAATGGAGCATGAATAAACGAATGTGGTCGCGTCCCAGACACCGGTGTCCACACCCCTGCACCTCTGCTACGTCTGGACGTTCCACGTGCTCCACTCATCAGGACTCGTAAGGTCAGAATACGTCTGTGCCGGATGCCTCAACCATGCCCGCTGTCAACGAATGGAGAACGAATAAACGAATGTGGTCGCGTCCCAGACACCGGTGTCCACACCCCTGCACCTCTGCTGCGTCTGGACATTCCACGTGCTCCACTCATCAGGACTCGTAAGGTCAGAATACGTCTGTGCCGGATGCCTCAACCATGCCCGCCGGCAACGAATGGAGAACGAATAAACGAATGTGGTCGCGTCCCAGACACCGGTGTCCACACCCCTGCACCTCTGCTGCGTCTGGACGTTCGCACGTTCGCACGTTCCACGTTCAACGTTCCACGTTCGCACGTTCCACGTTCGCACGTTCAACGTTCCACGTTCGCACGTTCCACGTTCAACGCCTGCCGTAACGCCCGCTTATCGACCTTCCCGGCGCCGGTGCGCGGCAGCGCTTCTGCAACGATAACGCGCTTCGGAATCTTGTAGCGCGCCAGCCGGTCGCGGCAGTAGTCGAGAATCTGCTGCTCAATATCGGTCGCCTGTTGATGGAATGTCTCGTGCAGCACAACCACTGCCCATCCCACTTCGCCCCATGTCGCATCGGGTGCGCCGATCAATGCAACCTCCACCACCGCCGGATGTCCGGCGATCACTGCTTCCACTTCAGCCGGGTAGATGTTCTCGCCACCCGAAATGATGACATCTTTCAGACGCCCGACGATAGTGTAGCACCCCTCCTCATCGCGCCGTGCCAGATCGCCGGTGCGTAACCAGCCGTCAACGATGGTCGCCGCCGTCTCTGCCGGTCGTCGCCAGTACCCAGCGCACACATGCGCTCCACGGATATGCAATTCGCCCACTTCGCCGGGTGCGCACGGTTCGCCACGCTCATTGACCAGGCGCAGGTCGATGTGTGGCAATGGACAGCCAACCGAACCCGCCTTGCGTTCAATATCGTCGTCAGGTAACCAGAAGGTGTTGGGTCCGGCTTCGGTCAATCCGTACCCGGTGCGGAATGGTATGCCGCGTTTCCGAAAGGTCTCGAAGATCGGCGGCGGACACGGCGCGCCGCCGCTGATCATCCAGCGCACCCGCGAGAAATCTGCCGTTTCCCAGCGAGGATGGCGCTGGAGCGCCAGGAACATTGTCGGCACACCAAAATAGATCGTGACGCCCTGCTGTTCGATCAGATCAAACACCTGTTCCGGATCGAACTGGCGGCACACAATCGATGTACCGCCGATATGCGCCAGCGGCGCCGTGAAGACGTTCAATCCGCCGGTGTGGAACAGCGGCGCATTGAGGATCGTCACATCGTCGGGTCGCAACCCCCATCCGGCAACCGTGTTGACGGCGTTGAAGAACACATTCCCGTGCGTCAGAATGGCGCCTTTTGGCAATCCGGTCGTACCGCCGGTATAGCAGATGACCCACGGCGTGTCTGCGGTCAGATCGACAGCCTGAAAGGGAGTGTCCGAATATGCATCACGTTCGGTAAACGCTGCATCGTCAGGGTCGGCGCGCCGGTCAGGGTTGAGCGCAACGCCCTGCACAGCGACGCCGGTGTTGCGCAACGCACGCACCTGATCGACAAAATCCGGTCCGTAGACCAGAATCGCCGGTTCAGCGTCTGCGATCAGTCCTGCAAGTTCTGCCGCAGTCAGGCGCCAGTTGAGGTTCTGCAGAATCGCGCCAAGTTTCCCGCAGGCAAACCAGATATCCAGGTAGGCGACACAGTTCATCGCCAGCACGGCAACCCGGTCGCCGCGCTGGATGCGAAACCGTTCGACAAACAGCCGGGCAGTGCGACTGATATGCGCATGCCACTGACGAAAGGTGATCGGTCGCAGGTTATCAGCGGCGTCCAGCAGCGCGACCTTGTGCGGCGTCAGATCGGCCCGCCGCGCCAGCCAATCCCCGATATACATCGCGCCCTCCCGGAGAATGGGGTCAAATATCGAGCGCTCTGTGATGTTCCCCGTTTTGATTACGTGATTGCGTGATTCCGCGATATGCTTGTGACTATGTTCAGATTACTCGATTACGTGATTACGTGATTGGGCGATTCCGCGATATGCTTGTGACCCCGTTCCACGTTCGCACGTTGGCACGTTCCACCCGCCAAGACCCTTGAGGTCGGGAATGGGCGCGTGCCGTGCACCTTGATCGTCCTGCCGGCAGGGTTCTCGTAGGGCTCCTGGTTTCTGGCAGTCAGACCTCAAGGGTCGGGCACGTTCCCACGTTCCCACGTTCAACGTTCCACGCACACCGCCAGCGCGCGTTCGACGATGTGCTCCACAGTGAACCCATACTGTCGGAACATTACCTGATAGGGCGCTGATGCTCCAAACGTTTCTACACTGACACAATCGCCCTGGTCGCCAACCCAGCGTTCCCACCCCTGCGCCACGCCGGCTTCGATCGCCAGACGTGCGCGCACCTGGGGCGGCAGTACGCTGTCGCGGTATTCCTGAGGTTGCTGTGCGAACAGTTCCCACGACGGAAAACTGACCACCCGCGTCGCCACGCCACGCTCTTCGAGCGCTGTGTGCGCCGCCAGCGCCAGGGCAACCTCTGAGCCACTCGCCATCAGGATGACCTGCGGCTTCTTTCCGGCAGCGTCTCGCAGGACATACGCTCCACGACGCACCCCTTCAGCCGAAGCCAGCGCCGACCGGTCGAGCACCGGTAATTTCTGTCGGCTCAGGATCAATGCCGTTGGACCGTCGGTTCGTTCGAGTGCAACCTGCCAGGCCACAACCGTCTCATTCGCATCAGCCGGACGAATCACCCACAGATTGGGAATCGCGCGCAGCGCCGCCAGATGCTCGACCGGCTGGTGCGTCGGTCCATCTTCTCCCAGACCGATACTGTCGTGGGTGAAGACGTAGATGACCGGATGGTGCGAGAGCGCCGCCAGCCGAATCGCGCCGCGCATGTAATCCGAAAACACAAGAAACGTACCACCATACGGTCTGACCCCGCCGTGCGCTGCCATACCGTTCAGGATGGCGCCCATCGCGTGCTCCCGCACGCCGAACCAGATCACCTGCCCGTGGCGCGACTCTGCCTGAAAACTTTCTGTTGTCGTATACGGCGTCTTCGTACTTTCCGAGAGATCGGCGGAGCCGCCGATCAACCACGGAATGGTCGCATACAGCGCCTGGATCGTTTTTCCCGACGCATCACGTGTCGCCATATCGCCGCCTGCCGGACTGAACGTCGGCAGACCCTGCTCCCATCCATCGGGTAATGTTCCTGCCAGCGCCTGGCGCAACTGGTGAGCTTCGGCTGGATACGTCGCCGCGTATACCTCAAACCGCGCCTGCCAGTCGGCGCGCAGTGCAGCTCCACGTTCCCGCGCCAGGTGCATAAAGGAGCGAACCTCATCCGGAACGACAAATGTCGCATCCGGATCCCACCCCAGCGTCTGCTTCGTGGCGCGTACACCATCGACGCCGAGCGGACTGCCATGGACCTTGCTCGTACCCGCCAGCGGACTGCCATAGCCGATAATCGTGCGCACGGCAATCAGTGATGGGCGATCCGTCACCGCCTGAGCTTCACGGATCGCCGCATCGATGGCCTCGAGATCGTTGCCGTCGGCGACGCGCGCCGTGTGCCAGCCATACGCCGCGAAGCGCAATAACACATCTTCGGTGAACGCCAGACTGGTCGGACCGTCGAGGGAAATGTGGTTATCGTCATACAGATAGATCAGTTTCCCCAGTTTCAGGTGTCCAGCCAGCGACGCGGCTTCGGCAGCCACGCCCTCCATCAGGTCGCCATCGCTGACAATCGCGTAGGTGTAGTGATCAAACAGCGTGTGCCCCGGACGATTGTAGGTTGCCGCCAGAAACGCCTCGGCAATCGCCATGCCCACGCCATTGCCAAACCCCTGACCCAGCGGACCGGTGCTCACCTCAACGCCTGGTGTCAGATGACACTCCGGGTGCCCGGGCGTTTTCGAGCCCCACTGACGGAATCGCCGCAGTTCATCGAGCGAGAGATCGAATCCGCTCAGATGCAGCAGGCTGTAGAGCAGCATCGACCCGTGGCCGGCGGAGAGCACGAAGCGATCGCGATTGGGCCATGACGGATCGCCCGGATCGAAGCGCAAAAAGCGCGTCCAGAGCACATATGCCATTGGCGCTGCGCCCAGCGGCAACCCGGGGTGCCCGGAATTGGCGGCCTGTACCGCATCAATCGACAGGGTGCGGATTGTGTTGATGGCCAGCCAGTCGAGATCGGTATATGATGATGTCATGGATCGTCTTTCGTGAAGAGTTGGCGACGCGTCGTCCGCGTTACTTGCTTTGCTGCCATGCCTTCCAGTCCGCCAGAAAACGTTCGATGCCGATATCGGTCAAAGGATGGCGCATACTCTGCTCGAGCACCTTGAACGGGCAGGTGGCAATATCTGCACCTGCCAGCGCTGCTTCGACGATATGCCGCGGATGGCGGATCGACGCCGCGAGCACCAGCGTTGAAATCTTATGCTGGCGATAGATCTGCACAATTTCGCGAATCAGGCTCATGCCATCAACTGCTACATCATCGATGCGCCCGACGAACGGACTGATAAGAAACGCGCCGGCGCGCGCCGCCATCAGCGCCTGGACTGCATTGAAGCAGAGCGTCACATTGCAGCGGATGCCTTCGCGCGCCAGGCGCGACACTGCCTTCAGCCCTTCGGTGGTGCTTGGAATCTTGACCACGACATTCGGATGCCAGGTAGCAAATTCGCGCCCCTCGCGCACCATGCCGTCCGCATCGAGTGACGTTGTCTCGGCGCTGATCGGTCCGTCTACGAGACTCGCAATCTCCTGAATGGTTGCCTTGAAGTCGGCGCCCTTTTCCTTTGCCATGAGCGACGGATTCGTCGTCACGCCGCTCAACACGCCCCAGCTGGCCGCAGTGCGAATTTCGTCCAGATTGGCAGTATCCAGATAGATCTGCACGGTTCACTCCTTGCTGTGTATGCGGCTTTCATCTATCGGTTCTCGATACGTGCACAGATTATAGCACGGCATTTCCGGGACAGGTACTAGTGCAAAATAGTCCTTGAAGATGTGCGACTTTTGTGCTATCTTACCATATGCACATTATAATAGGCCGTTATGCACAGAAGGCTGGTGGAATGTGAAAGAACCCCTCGACTCCTTCCTGGCCACGGCCCCAGAGTCGCAGACCTCTCCGCGCAATCACGTTCGTGTCCATCGCCCTGCCGCCGAACCGGCGCCTGAGACTATCGAACACATCCTTGAGCGTGCTGTTGGCGATCACGATCCCTTCGATCACAACGCCAACCTGTTTCATGCTGTCCACGAGCAGGATGACGACTCGGTCGATCACGATCTCGACGCTGATGTTGACGGCATAGGCGTTGATGATCCGGTCCGTGTCTACCTCCGCGAAATCGGTCGGGTGAACCTGTTGACTGCCCAGGAAGAGATTATACTGGCGCAACAGGTCGAGCGCGGCGAACAGGCGAACGAGCGTCTGCAGAATGGTGACTGCACGTCCGAGGAGCGCCTCCAGCTCCACCGCTGGGTCCAGGAAGGTCAGGCGGCGCGCGAGCGCCTCATCCAGGCAAACCTGCGTCTGGTCGTGTCGATCGCCAAAAAATACCTTGGGCGCGGGATGTCGCTGCTCGATCTGATTCAGGAAGGAAATATCGGATTGATGCGTGCGACCGAGAAATTCGACTATCGCAAAGGGTATAAGTTTTCGACCTATGCAACCTGGTGGATCCGCCAGGCGATCACACGTGTGATTGCCGATCAGAGTCGCACGATCCGTCTGCCGGTGCACGTTGGCGAAACGATCAATCGCGTGATGCGCACCAGCAATCGCATCCAGCAAACGACCGGGCGCGACCCGACACCGGATGAAATTGCACTCGAACTTGGCATCCCGGTCGAGAAGGTGCGGCGGGTGCTCGAAGCCGCGCGTCAGACGATCTCGCTCGAAACCCCGATAGGCGCGGAAGGGGACTCGGTGCTGGCTGATTTCATCGAAGACGGCAAAGGCGTCACACCGATGGAGAGCGCATCGAACCATATTCTCCGCGAACAGATCGACAGCGCACTCGAAAAACTGCCTGAGCGCGAGCGTCGCATCATCCAGCTGCGCTACGGATTGTACGATGGTCATTACCGCACCCTGGAAGAGGTCGGGCGCGAGTTTGGCATCACCCGTGAGCGCATTCGCCAGATCGAAGCGCGCGTCCTGCGCAAGTTGCGCCATCCACACTACGGTCGTGGTCTGCGCGGTTATCTCGAATGACACTGCCACGGCAAGAGGCAATCCCTGGTGCAAGCCTTGCGCCTCTTGCCGCTCCGTCCCTTCCCATGAATGCGATTGAAACCTGTGACCTGACCCGCGCGTTCGGTGAGCGTGTTGTCGTTGATCGGCTGACGCTCGCCGCGCCGCGCGGCGCTGTGTTCGGTTTTCTTGGACCAAACGGCGCCGGAAAGACAACCACGGTGCGTATGCTGGCAGCGTTGATCGCGCCAACCGCCGGCAGCGCCGTCGTTGCCGGGTATCGTCTCGGCGAAGATGACCAGTTGATCCGGCGCAGCGTCGGTCTGCTTACCGAAAGCCCGGGACTGTATGAACGCCTCAGCGCGCACCAGAATCTGCACTTCTTTGCGCGTCTTTACGATCTTGACACAGCCCGTGCTGCGGCGCAGACGGAACGATATCTGCGCATGCTTGGGCTGTGGGACCGGCGCGATGACCCCGTCGGCAGTTTCTCCAGGGGGATGCGGCAGAAACTGGCTATTGCACGAGCGCTGCTCCACGAACCGACAGTTATCTTCCTCGACGAACCGACCGCTGGTCTCGATCCGGAGGCTGCCCGCATCGTGCGGGAGTTCATCAAGGAATTGCGTGCAGAAGGACGAACCATCTTTCTGACGACCCATAACCTGCCGGAAGCCGACGAACTGTGCGACACGATTGCCGTCTTTCGCACGCGCCTGTTACGGATTGGCGCCCCTGCCGCGTTACGCGCCGAACTGTTCGGCAGCGGCGCGCGCATTCGCATTGCAGGCGATGCCGGGTTGTTTCTGGACGCGGTGCGCGCTCTTCCATTCGTGCACGCTGTTACTGCCAGCGGTGATGTGCTGAACGTTTCCCTTGACGACCCCAATGAGCACAACCCCTTCCTGGTGCGCGCGTTGATCGACGCTGGCGCTGCCATCCGGTACGTTGAACCTCGCGAGCATTCGCTCGAAGAGGTGTATTTGCAACTGGTGCGCGAAGGGACGTCCCAGGAGCGGGAATATGCGTAAAGCGCTCATCATCCTGCAGAAAGAATGGCTCGAACTGCGCAGCGAACGCACCCTGTGGATGACCATCCTGATCCCGCCGCTGTTGCTGACGATCCTGCCAGTCGTCAGTGTGTATCTGATTGGCGTCACACCCGATGAGGATACCGCCCAACTCGGCGCTGTCATTGCTGATCCATCGCTTGCGGGTTTGTCGGAGATGGAAGTGGGGCAGGCGGTGATGGGGAAGCAGTTCGGGTTCATGTTTTTGCTCATGCCGCTGCTCGTTCCTTCTGTCATTGCGTCGTACAGTATTGTCGGCGAGAAAATGCGCCGCACGCTGGAACCGCTGCTGGCAGCGCCGGTGAAAACATGGGAACTGTTGCTGGGCAAGTGTCTGGCGTCTCTCGTTCCCGCACTGATCATCAGCTGGGGAGCGGCATTGATATTCGTATTGACGCTGCGTCTGGTCGTTCTGAGCGATCAGGTGTACCAGGTCATTCTTGGGGGGGGATGGTGGGTGCTCCTTCTGCTTGGCTCACCATCGCTGGCATTGCTCATGGTCGCCGCAACTGTTGCCGTCTCGGGTCGTGTCAATGATCCGCGCACGGCGCAGCAAGTCGCGGCCGTCGTTGTTGTGCCGATTCTGGCGCTTTTTGTCGCACAGTTGCTTGGCGTGGTGATTCTGACGCCGCTGCTGGCGTTCATCGCGAGTGTGGCGCTGGCGTTCCTGGCGGCGCTTGCCTTTGCCGGCGCCATAGCTCTGTTCGATCGTGAAAATATCTTAACACGCTGGACCTCCTGACCCCACTTTCCCCTCTTTACGTCTGACGCAAGAGTCGTTATACTGCACACAGTACGCAGAAATATGGTACTACTATGCGACTCATACGCCGACTTGCCGAACGAGCTCACGAAGAGAACATTCAACCGCGTCGCATCCTGATTGCCGACGATGATCCGTCGATCGGCACGCTGATTCAGGTGACGCTGAAGGATCCGCGTTACGAGATCGTTGCCGTCAAAAACGGGCTGGAAGCGCTGAAGGCATTCAGTGAATCGAAGTTCGATGTCGTCATCCTCGATGTGATGATGCCGTATGTCGATGGTTTCGAGGCGTGTCAGCGCATCCGCGAACTTTCCGACGTGCCGATCATCATTCTGACTGCCCGTGACGGCACCGACGACATCGTGCATGGCTTCGAGATTGGCGCCGATGATTACATCACCAAGCCGTTCAAAACCGTCGAACTGATCGCTCGTGTCGATGCCATTCTGCGGCGCGTCGAGGGGTACAAGCACCGCGTGGCGCCGCCAATCGTTCGTGTGGGAGAGATCGAAATCGATGAACCACGCCACCGGGTGACCGTGCGCGGCAAAGAAGTCAACCTGACGCCAATGGAGTTCGAGTTACTCTACTTCCTTGCCGCCAATGCCGGTCATGTGTTCGACCGTGAAACCCTCTTTCGCGAGGTCTGGGGGTACGATTACGTCGGTGAGACGAATCTGGTGGATGTGTGCGTGCGCCGGCTGCGTGAAAAAGTCGAGATCGAACCGTCACGCCCGCGCCTGATTCTGACCGTGCGCGGCGTCGGGTACAAAATGGCGGAAGGTTGATCTCGCTGCTATGTGCCGCGCATCAGGCTCAGCAGGCTGCGGCGTCCCTTCACGCCCGGCAGCGCGAATTTCCCCGTTTTCTTGTCGCCCGAATGCTGGAGCGAGATCGGGTTTGCATTATCGCCGGCCACATACGCCGCCAGGCGCAGCAAACTCTGGCTCGTCCAGCTGTGTGGCTGCGCCATGACAATCGGCACGCCGCGGTTGATGCTATGCGTGATAGGCTGTCCTTCACTCGGAATGTTGGCGCCGACGGGGTAGCGCAGGTGCTTTTGCACGTCTTGCAAAGCAATGCCATTAACGCTCGGAAAGCGGTTGAGCACCAGTGTAATCCGCCCGCGCGTCAGTTCGTTGCGCGTGAGATGCTCCAGAAAACTCTTCGTGTTGCGCAGCGCGGGCACTTCTGGCGTTGTGACGACCAGCACGTCGTCCGCTTTCTGCAGCAGGGTTTCGGTCACTTCATCGAGGAATGACCAGGTATCGCATACCACATACGTGTGACGCGCCAGCAGACCCTGCAACACCGCCCGCATCGCGTCGCCTGAGATATCGCCTGCTGCTTCCAGTTCATGCGGCGCCAGCAATACCTTGATGCCGGAACTGTGCGTCTGCAGCACCTTCTCGAAGAGCGAGTCATCGAGTTCGCTGGCATGCATCACCAGATCGTACAGAGTGTGGCGTGACCAGATGTTCAACTGAACGCCAACATCGCCAAATTGCAACCCCATGTCGGCAAGCGCGACGCTGGTATTCGTCACCTGGCGCAACGCAATCGCCAGATTGACAGCGATGGTTGTGGCGCCGACCCCGCCTTTTGGCGCCACGACAACGACCAGTCGCCCCAGGCGCTGGTCGCTGTTCGATGCGGCGCGAACGGAGCGATCGCGTTCCGCTGCCACGACCGAGCGGATGCTGTTCATAATCTCGGAATGATGGATCGGACGACTGATGACATCACGCGCCCCGGACATCACCAGTCGCCGTAGCGTTGGGACATCCGCCGACGGTGTGACAGCAATGCACAGCGTGGAAGGAACATGGCTGAAGATCTGCCGGATCGCCGATTCAATCTGCTCGACGTCGCGATCCACAATGACCAGATCAGGGCGGCTCTGCCGGGCGAGAAGAACGCCGGCAGCTACGCTTCCCACCCGATCCAGATGCTCGATCTCCGCCTCGCGCGCCAGGCGATTGATCCATTCCTGATCGAGTTGATCGGGCAATGTGATGACAATAAGACGAATCGCTCCGGTCATTGCTGAACGTATCCTTTCTATTCTGTTCATGTGAGCGTTGAGCGGCGCTCCATAGTACAACCGCTCTCTCCGCTGTCTGGTCACGCGCCGTGGATAACACCTTGTTCATATTGCGTTCATATGTTGTCCAGAGTCATGAGGTAAAGTAGTAATCAAAGTGACGGGGGATCGTATGGTATGGTACTTTGGTCATCATGTCTGTCTGAGGTTTGCCTGATATGATAAAGGCGGCATGAGGCAAACATTCCACTCAAGCGTCGTGACAGGAGGCGTCTCATGCGCCATAGCGCCAGGCTCAGCGTGCGCCTTGCATGCGTCGTGGTTATCGCGCTGATTGCGTTCTTTGCGCCCATTCGGCTGGCGCTGCCGCAATCGTCTCTAACCTTCACTCAAACGAAACTGACCGCCGCCGACGCCGCGCAGTACGATTATTTCGGTCTGTCGGTCGCGCTTGCCGGCGATACAGCGATCGTCGGCGCATATGGAAAATCAGACCTGGCGCCAAATGCTGGCGCTGCCTATGCTTTTGCCCGCAGCGCTGCATTCTGGAAGCAGCAGGCGCGTCTGAGCATGTCCGATGTTCTGGCAGGCGCGTACTTTGGCGCAGCAGTGGCGACTGACGGAGTGCAGACGGCGGTAGGAGCGCCGTATGCCAGCATCGGCGCGCAGGATGCTGGCGCAGTGTATCTCTTCTCGAACGCCGACTGGCAACGGCAGGCGATCCTAACCCCCGGTGATCCCGAATCGCTGGCGCAATTTGGCAACGCTGTCGCAATCGGTCAGGGCGTGCTGATCGCTGGCGCGCCATTGCACGACTCATATGGCAGAGATGCCGGTGCAGTCTATGTCTTCACCTTCGACGGCGTCGCCTGGGTGCAGCGCCAGAAACTGATCGGCGCCGATACCGTCCCCGGTGACCGTTTTGGCAGCGCGCTGGCGCTGAACAATGGCTGGCTGGCGGTCAGTGCACCACTGCACGGCGCGGGTGGCGCGGTCTACCTCTTTGAATTCGATGGCGTTGCCTGGGTGCAGCGGCACAAAGTGTCCGCCGGTGACACCATTGCCGGTGATCGTTTTGGCAGCGCGCTGGCGCTGAACAACGGCTGGCTGGCGGTTGGTGCGCCGTTGCACCGGGTCACCGGCAGTTTCAGCGGTGCAGTCTATCTTTTTGAGTTTAACAGCGTTTCCTGGGTGCAGCGCCAGAAGTTCGTCGCCAGCGATACGGTCGCCAGTGATCGCTTCGGTAGCGCGCTGGCGCTTTCGGGACAGCGACTGGTTGTGGGAGCGCCGTTGCACAGCGCGAACGGACCCGCCAGCGGTGCGGTCTATGTGTTCGATCGCAATGGTGCAACATGGGTCGAACGCGCCAAACTGATCGGCAGCGACACCGATAGCGGCGACCGACTCGGCTGGTCGGTCAGCATCGATGGGAACGCCATTCTTGCCGGAGCTTATGGCGATGCGCTCTTCGGCCCGGCAACCGGCGCAGCGTATGTTTTCGTCGAAGTGACAGCGCCAGGAGCGACCAATACGCCGCTCCCTATCGCCACTGCCACGCCGACCGACACCCCAGCGCCGACGAATACGCCGAGCGCGACACCGTCGCCCACGGCGACGGCGACGCCGTCAGCAACTGCGACCAGTACGGCGACCACCGCGCCGACCGACACCCCAGCGCCGACGAATACGCCGAGCGCGACACCGTCGCCCACGGCGACGGCGACGACTACGCCCTCCGCCACGGCAAGTGCGACGCCGTCAGCAACTGCAAGTGCAACGCCAAGCGCGACACCCTCCGCCACAGCAACGGCGACAACTACGCCCTCCGCCACGGCGACGGCGACGCCGTCAGCAACTGCAAGTGCAACGCCAAGCGCGACACCGTCTGCCACGGCGACGGCGACGACTACGCCCTCCGCCACGGCGACGGCGACGCCGTCAGCAACTGCAAGTGCAACGGCGAGCGCGACACCCTCCGCCACAGCAACGGCGACAACTACGCCCTCTGCCACGGCGACGGCGACGCCGTCGGCAACTGCGACCAGTACGGCGACCACCGCGCCGACCGATACTCCTGTGCCGACGAATACGCCGAGCGCGACACCGTCTCCCACGGCGAGCGCAACACCGTCGGCAACTGCAACCAGTACGGCGACCACTGCGCCAACAGGTACTCCAGTGCCGACGAATACGCCAACGCCTGCAGCAACGAATACGCCGGGTGCGACGCCTTCCTCCACGGCGAGCGCCACCGCATCACCCCCGGCGACGGCGACGCCCACGGCGACGGTCACACCCGGAACCCTTCGCCCGGTGCTCGCGTGTGTCTCACGGCGATCGGCAATGAGTTATGTGGCGCTCTTTGGCTATGAAATGCAGGGAGAGGCGTCGATGCAGGTTCCGATCGGCGCCAGCAACCGCTTCAATCGCTATCGGGAGGACCTTGGGCAGCCGGTGACGTTCGAGGCCGGGAGCAGGAGGGTTGCATTTGCGGTGGTCTTCGATGGTCTGCCGCTCACCTGGTCACTGAATGGGCAATCCGTCACTGCACATGCAAATTATCCGATCCGTTGCGGCAGCGATGCAGTGACTCGCATCCAGCCCATTCTGGAGTGCACGCTGCCTGATGGTAATGGCGCTTCAATTGCACGGTTCGGCTATCGGAACGATAATGCCTTCAATGTCGCTGTGCCTGTCTGGTGGCAAAATTTCTTCGTTCCGCGACCGATCCAGCGTGGTCAACCGGTCGTGTTTGCGCCCGGTCGCCATCGGAATGTCTTCGAGACCGGTTTCTCGCAGGGGGCGCTGGTGTGGCTGCTCGATGGACGGATTGCGGTAGCGACCAGCTCGCCGGTGCAGGCATGCCGGTTCAACTGACGCGGCAGCGATACCACCACGCCAGTGCAATTGCCAGACCCGGCAACACCACGAGCATGGCGGCAACGATGTTGCCGGTGATGACAAAGACGAGAAGCGCCGCCAGCGGCACAATCATCAGCAACAGAGGATGGGGCGCTTCGGGAACAGGAAAGCGCGTTGCGCCTCGCGGAGATTTGTCGGTCCGAAGCGTGCCATAACGCGGTCGAATGGGATCGTTCCTGTCCCCGCCTTCGAATGCCTCTGGCGGTAATGGTGCGCCTGGAATGGGGCGCTCCCGCGCTTCGGCAAGAAACGCAGCGCACCAGTCGCGCCCGTCGCGCCGGCTCTCGAACAGGTGGTAGGCGGCGCGCTGGAGGTACGCCGGATGTCCGGCGCTGATGCTGGCGAGTACACGTAATTCGCCAGGCGTAAAACTGACATTCGTGCCTTCGAGATACGTCTCTGCAAACAGACGCACTTCCGCCGGTGCAAACGCGCCCATGCGCACACCGACAAACCGTTCACTGAGGAGCGGCATTTCCCCTGCCGACGCTGCCACCAGGATCAGCCGCCCGCCGCGCGCAATGCGCGCCAGCGTGTCGAGCAGCGTTTCACCCCAGCCAGCGTTCAGTGCCCGATGCGCATCGTCCAGGCAGAGGAGCACGGGCGTCTCCTGTTCAAGCAACGCCACCTCCAGCGCCGACGGCGTCGAACCCGGCACGCCCAATGCCTGAAGCACCGTCTGATAGACATCTTCTGGCGTGGACGCCTCGTGAAGCGCCAGGTAGAAGGACGGAAGCAGCGGTTCTTCGAGGTGGACGGCTGCGGATGCAGTAATGTGCGTTAGCAGTGATGATTTGCCGATGCTCGCCGGACCGGTGACCATCACCGGACGGCGGGCTTCGATGGCGTCGAAAATGAGCGAGAGCTCGCGCCAGCGCCCGGCGAAGCGGGTGGCATCGGTAATACGCGCGCGCTGGACGAAGGGGTTCTCCAGCGGTGGCGCATCGGCATCAGATATTGCGCCAGAAGTCATACCATTTTAGATTGTAGATTTTGGATTGGAGATTGCTGTGATGGCATTGCAGTGCGTTCTGGTGAGCGTGCGCATGCGGCTTATTCAATTCCAATTGGTGTCACAGTATGAGCATCCTGCGGTCAGCCAGCGCGCCCTGCGACGCTTACTTCTATCGTACCACATCCGGGAAGATCGTGTCATTCCCCGGCAGGCGCCAGCCCAACATTGTGGGCCGCTCGCTCGTAAGCCCGGAAGGTCTCTTCGTCGAACAGAACGAAGCGCACCAGCCTGATCCCGGGATGGCTCTGCAGCACATCACGGCATGTTGCCAGCGCGATCGGCGCTGCCTGGTCGAGTGGATAGCCGTAAATGCCGGTACTGATCGACGGAAAGGCAATGCTTTGCAATCCGTGTTGTGCTGCCAGCAGCAGCGAGGAGCGATAGGCGGATGCGAGCAGTTCTGCGTCGTGCGGGTTGCCGCTGTAGCGCGGACCGACGGCATGAATGACGTGGCGCGCTCTGAGATGATACCCGGCGGTAATGCGCGCCTCACCTGTCGGGCATCCGCCGATACGCGCGCACTCCTCTGCGAGTTCCAGTCCAGCAGCGCGATGGATCGCCCCCGACACACCGCCCCCCGGCGCCAGCGTCTCGTTCGCGGCGTTGACGATCGCATCGACATCCTGCTCCACAATATTGCCGCGCAGCAGTTCCAGCGTCGAGTTGCCGATTGTAAAGCGCATCGTTTCGCCTCCTTCCGGGCTTGTCGCCGTATCGAACGTGTGCTATAGTGATCGCAGTGCGGGCGTAGCTCAGTGGATAGAGCAGCGGTCTTCTAAACCGTTGGTCGGGCGTTCGAGTCGCCCCGCCCGCGCCAGTCTGCATCACTGCTCGCGGTGACGCAGTAGGTGCTCCTCATATTCTGCCACAACACTGAACCCCAGGCGACGGTAACAGGCAATGGCGGCAGCATTATCAGCACGCACATTCAATCCGATAAGGTCGACCGTGTGCAGTAGAGCACGGCAGAGCGCTGCCGTTACGGTTGTTGCCAGACCGCGCCCGCGCGCCGATGGCAGTGTTGTAATGTTGCCCAACGCTGCGACTCGTTGGTCTGCCGAATAGACGTGCACGCCGGCAACACTCAGCAGCGTGCCGTTGTCATCGCGCATGCCGAAATACTGTCCGGTCTCCAGCATACGCGGATCGAACCAGTTGCCTGGATAACTGCGGGCATAGAATGCCTGGAGTTCCTCGACTGCCGCTGGCGATAATCGCTCGACGGACGTTGTGTTGATGCCTGCCAGTTGGTCTGGGTTCGTCAGTGCCATCTTGAGGTGTAAACCATAGGGTTCGAGGATGTAGTGTGGAGTCAATGCGTCGCGTGCTTCGGGGGACAGATGAGCATAAAACCGTAGTGGGAGCAACGACGTTGCTTGCGTCAGCAACTCTGCAAGTGCCGTTGCCGGCGGGGATGCCATCGCCAGAAGTACGGGAAGATCCCCGCCGGTATAGAGCAGCGCCAGTGCCTGAATCTGATCATCTTCCTGTAAGCCGTACCAGGTTGTGTGAGGCCAGAAGAAATCGTCGAGATCGCCCATCTCGTAGACGTGTAACGCCGGATTGCGGCGCAGATACGCTTCAATCGTGCGTTTGTCGTGGAGGATAATCGCAGTCATAGACTCAAATCGCCTTCAACCCCTTTACCAGGCGCTCCAGATCGGCGGGTCGCTCATCGGCGTACTCGAACCCAGGGAAGCCGCCCCAGCGAAAGCAGGTGCGCAGGTAGTCGACGAAGGTGGTGTGGTGCGGCTCATCGCGCACCGGCGCATCAGCCGCCGGGTTTGGCAGAATGATCCGGTACACAACCACCGACCGATGGGGCGCGCTGGCAATATCGGTCTTATGGTAGTAATCCGGCGCGAGCGGCGCATGGTAGGGTCCCATTGCCTCTCTGCCGAATTCTCGACACGCCTCACGCCAGATGCTGTATTCCTCCAGCGCCATGTCGATCGGGTCAACCACCAGCGGGTCGGTGTAGGCGGACTCTTCCCATTGCGGATGGTATCCGATGAAATTGACCGATCCGACAATTTCGTACCATGCGCGCAGGGCGAGCGGCATCGGTCCGACGCGGCGCTCGAGTTCCTCGATGCAGTGGTGAACGTCGGGGCGCGGCGGACTGACCGCCTCATCAGGATAGGCGAAGCGGTAGCCGATGCGCTCGAGCCGCGCCTTCAGAGTCTCGATATTGTCTCTGGCGCGCCGCATCGTTTCACGCGCAACCGCCAGCGCGTCCGAGAAGAGCGGTTCGTCGCGAATGCGCTCGCCAACCGCCATCATTTCTTTCCAGACCTGTTCATGTTCGCCTTTGCGGTATCGTTCGAGCCAGGTTGCCATGGTTGCCACCTCCTTCGAGGCGGACTGCAACTGCGCTCATTCTATCACGAAGGCGCTGTCAGCGGTGTGCACGGAAGAGAGACGAGAACCGAAACGTCGGGGATTCGCCGGATACGCCATTGTATGGGAGAACCTTCTGCGCCGTTGCAGTCCTCCCTTTGCTGTTTGTTCGATCATGATACCCTATCGGTATACAGCTTGCGGGAAGATCTGATCGCCAAATGTGATGGTTTCTTGCCAGAAACCTGGCGGTGTGTGACATGACGGCTTCTGCTTCTGCAGTCGCTGCCTGACCGCTTCCGCCTCTGCCAAAAGTCAGACGCAAATCCCTCTGTTCGATGGATGATCCTTCGAACGCTTTGTGCTATGGTAGAGGTGGTGAAAGATAGTCGCACGGCGAAAGGAGGGTGCGATGGAGCCGCGAGTTTCGAAGAATGCAATGATTGTCGGCATTCTGCTGGTGTTCTTTGGAGTGCTGAGTCTGTTGCAGAACATTGGCGTACTGAGCTTCTTGAGTGCGTTGGTGTGGGCTGTGGCGTTTGGCGCAGGCGGCGCCGTGTTCCTCTACTTCTTCTTGAAGAACGACGCCAACTGGTGGGCGTCCATTCCCGCAGGCGCACTGTTGGGGATTGCGATGACGATTGGCGCTGAGGAACTGTTGCCCTGGCTGCCAGACGGTTTTACGGGCGCTATCTTCCCCGGCATGCTGGGACTGGGGTTCCTGGCGATCGTCCTGATGAACCGCTCTCGCTGGTGGGCGCTCATTCCGGGAGGTGCGCTGCTCAGTGTTGCAGCAACCGCCGCATTGTCCGACATGCTGCCGGATCAGGCGGTTGGCGGCGTCCTCTTCCTCGGTCTGGCGGCGACATTTGCGATCCTGGCGCTGCTGCGCGCCACGTCAGGCATGCGCTGGATGTTCATTCCGGCGACAGTGCTCGGCGTAATGGGTGTGCTGCTGATGACGTCGGCGGCGCACCTGGCCGGCGTCCTGTGGCCACTGGTGCTGATCGGCATCGGTATTGCGCTGCTGTTCGGCAATCGCCATCGGGAGATCTATCGTTAGCGCATCTCTTCCAACGCGACCGACCCTGTCCGCATCCGTCCGACAATCAGTGGCGGGGTCGGTCTTGGCGGTTGTTCGGTATCCTGCGTTATCTGGATAGGCTCTTATTCTGGTTGAATGGAGCGAACCCCTGGCATAGTGCCGCATTCATACACTCCGCAGGTAGACGGGGCATTATCTGATGGCGCGCAGTCGTGTCGTCAGTTCTTTCTGCATGGCTAAGGTGGTGCGTTGTACAGCGAGCGTATCGTGCACAATACGCGGCGCCGGTTGTCCGATGGCGTGGTAGAAAGCCGTGACCAGGGGTTCAATCTGGGCAATGCTGATCGTCCAGATTGCCTGGAAACGGCGTGATTTGTGAAACGGAGCTCGCTGCTCATCATCGCTGGCAACCAGCGCAGCAGCGCACGTCGGTCCCCAGGCGATCACCACCCACTCGTGCACCAGGGGCCACCCGGCTTCCAGAGCAATGGGAGTTACATTCGGAACGTCGGGAGGGTCTTTGTCGGGAAAACCAAGGACGAATACCTGTGATAACTGAGGCGCGAACTGGCGGTAACGTTGTAGTTGCCTGAGGTAGTGCGAGAAGCGCTGGAATGTCGCGATCAGGCGGGTTTCGGGCGATCTGGCGGCATAATCTTCGATCAGGTAACTCAGCGCCAGCATCATGCTGCGGCTGTGGAGCGCCTTCTTCTCGTCCTGGAAGAAGGCGGCGAACGAAAACGTTTCAAGTTCGTAAACATCTGCCGGCTGACCTGGTCGTGGCTGGTACGTGGACATCGTGGTTCCTCCAGAGTAAGGTGTCGGTCGTGGACAGGGGAGGTCTTCGTCTGGACACTGGGATGTATTTCATGCTCCTGTGCGTAGGTTTCTGTACAAAAGACTGTTGACTCCACCACGCTTATTATACCACTGACAGGGTCATCTGCTCTTACCAGAATGGTACGCCGTCTCTACTACCAAAGTGTGCACATCGTGTCTCTGTGCTCGATTCGAACCCTAGCGCTCTTTACGCAAACGAATGTCCGGGTTTTTCCTGTGCTATAATGCCGCACCATCGTCGCTTCGTCCATTTTCTCTGAGGTGTCGCCCTTTGAGGCGGGTGGCAGACGCGAGCAGTACGGAGCATATGTATGACCATCAAGTCTGATCGCTGGATCCAGGCAATGGCGCGCGAATACGGCATGATCGAGCCGTTTGTTGCTGAACAGGTGCGCGGCGGCATTATTTCGTATGGGCTATCGTCCTATGGCTACGACATGCGCGTCGCCGATGAGTTTAAGGTGTTCACGAATGTGTTCAACACGCTGGTGGACCCCAAGCACTTCGATCCCCGTTCGTTCGTCGACATTCGCGGCGACTACTGCGATATTCCGCCGAACTCGTTCGCCCTGGCGCGTTCGGTGGAATACTTCCGCATTCCACGCAATGTGCTCTGCATTGTGTTGGGGAAAAGCACGATCGCTCGCTGCGGCATCATCGTGAATGTGACGCCGCTGGAACCGGAATGGTGCGGGTATGTAACGATCGAAATCTCGAATACGACGCCGTTGCCGGCGCGGATCTACGCCAACGAGGGGATTGCGCAGGTCTTATTCCTGGAGAGCGACGAACCGCCGCTCATGTCGTATGCCGACAAGGCAGGCAAATACCAGAATCAGGTGGGCGTCGTACCGCCGCGGTTGTAACCCTGCCGCCAGGATGTCGAGCCTGCCCGAAGAATGGTCGGGGTGCGCGAGAAAGCGAAGCCATCTTCCAGCCTGGAGTGTGCGGGTGTTTCGCCCGCATCTCCAGGCTTGTTTTCATCGTGGCGTTGTGCGTGTGACCGTCTGATAGGATGGTCACGTCGCCCCTGTTTTGCATAATGATTCAAGTGCAGGGATGCCCGGAAGGTTTCTGCTCAGGGCGGTGGGATCATCTCCGTAGCGCGGGCAATGATCTCGCGAATCTGATGGTACCCGACTCGCATCTGCGCCTCGTCGGGGGGGAGCCAGGCAACAGCGCTGATTCCCTCGTCGTTTTGTGGAACGGCTTCCCCGTCATTGGCGCGCATCAGAAAGAAGTCGACACGCTTCCGGTACGGTCTGCCTTTCTTCGGGATCATGTAGGTGATGGACGCGACGAACGGTCCTAATGCGCCGGTCATTCCGGTTTCTTCGCGCACCTCGCGCACTGCCGCTTCTTGCGCATTCTCGCCATCGTCGAGATGCCCTTTAGGCAGCGTCCATTTGCCATACTGGTCGTGGATCAGCAGGATGAACGGTCGTCCGTGCTCATCGTAACGATAGACGACACACCCGGCTGCATCAGGTCGATCGGTCATCCTGGCTCCTCTCACCGCAGTTCCGTTCACTGGCCAAAGAAGAGGCGCTGCACCCACTGCTCGAGGCTGAGCGCCCACTGCGCCAGGGGTGTGCGCTGCGCCCATTCGCTCAGCGCGGTCAGCTGCCCGGTTGCCAGCAGGACTCCCATAATCACGAGCAGCGCCCCGCTGATGAGACTGGTGGTATGCAGGTGCAGTTGAGAACCGCCGATGTTCAGGCTGAACCCACGCCCGCGCAGCGCCTTCCAGAACGGCGAACCGGCGCCGAGGCGGCTGAAAAAGGTTGCCACAATGATCAACGGCGTACCCAGTCCCAGCGCATAGATGAACGAGAGAATCGCGCCCTGCAGAATAGCGATGCCCTGTGTCGCCAGCAAGGTGAGCAGCGCTCCCAGGATCGGACCGACGCACGCCGTCCATCCAAGCGCAAAGGTTGCGCCATACAGGTACGAACCGGCGATGCTGGTTGAAGGGCGCGACATGACCTGAATGCCGCTGAAGCCTTTCCCCAGCATGCTGAGGAGGCCAAAAATGATCACAATCAATCCGCCGATGAATGTCAGCGCCTCAAGGTTGCGGAACAGCGCCTGACTGAGCGCCGTCGCCGTGGCGCCCAGCAACACCATGGTCGTCGCCAGCCCCAGGAAGAACGCAACGGTCATGATCACGATCCGTTCGCGCTGCGCCTGGAAGGTGAAGGCGAAATAGGCGGGCAGGATCGGCAATGTGCAGGGGGACAGAAAACTGAACACTCCGGCAAGGAACGCTGCGGGCGCCAGGATGAGCATGCTGGCGCCGCGTGGCGCAACCGGGCTGCTGCTCCCCTGGCTCAGAATAGCGACTGCTGCCAGCGCCAGCGCAATGCCGAGCCCAATGAACAATGCGCGCCAGGGGAAACGCGCCTCGGATGGCGCGGTTGCCGGGTTCGTGTTTTGAACGGACATGCAGGTGCTCCATTTTATCTATTGTTTGAGCCAGGCTTCGACAGCAGCGGCGACTTCCTGTCCGCTCTTGATCGCCAGATGGATGCGTCCAAGCCCCACCGTGTAGTCGCCGGCAAAGAACAACCCTGTCCCGGTACTGTTCAGCAATTCCGATCTGGCAATCCCATCCGGCAGGGCATAACGCCATCCCTGGCGATCATACCACATGGGCTGACTGAGGTCCTCTCCGAGCAGCATACCGGCCATTTCGATCACGGCGGCTGCCAGCTCGTCGGCCGGCGCGTCCCACTGTTGCATGCTGAAATGCCCGGACATCTGGGCAATCAACAGGCTATGCCCGGGCGGGCAGCGTTCCGTTCCCTTCGTGTGTTCGAGCGCCAGCCATGCGATTGGATGCTGCCGATCCACATTGATCAGTGCATAGAACGGGCGCTCAATCGGCCGGTCATACGCCAGCGTCAGCGTCAGGCAACGTCGATACGGCACATGGATCAGTTCCCGCACCAGCGTATCGCGCAGTACCGGATCGAAATCGCTCAGTGCCAGGATTTCCGCCGTCTGCGGCGCCGGCGGCGTCAGCAGCACAGCGTCGGCGGTTCCCACGTGTGCGCCGTTTACATCGAACAGCATCCAGCGTGCTGTTCCTTCCTCGCGGCGCAGCGATGCAATGCGAACCTCGCGCTGGACGTCGAGACCGGCGGCGAGCAGTTTTGCCAGTTGAGTGAGACCACTGGCGTAGAACCATGATGGTTCGGCGTTGAGCGTTGGATCTCCCTCGGCAATCGTGCCATCGACATGGAAAACGTACACCGGTTGTGTGATGCGACGCAATCCTTCGGACGGAAGTTCGGCATGAAGCAGGCGATCGATGTCGGCGTCCTGCGCCTTGATGACCTGTGCGCCGTGATCAAACACGAACCCGTCACGACGTCGCGTCGCCACGCGCCCTCCAACACCGCGACTCTTTTCATAGACCGTTATGGACAGATCGGGGTGTCGCCGACAGAGTTCGCGCCCCGCGCTGAGACCGGCCATCCCTGCACCGATGATTGCCAGGTTCACAGGCATCCTCCTTTCGGAGAATCTTACCATAAGAATGCCAGGTGTGCAGAGGCGGGCGGATAGTCTTGAACAATTCGTTCTTGCCCGTGCAGGCATTGGCGTGAGCTCAGCCGCCGCCGGGCTTTGTCCGGTCAGGGCACGCCGCCGTGCCCCGACGGTGTCTGGCGTGTACCGAATGAATTGCTGCAGAACCGTGCGAGAACCCTCCCGCCTTCTTGTTCTTGGGGGTCTCCTCGACCTCCCGATCGTGAACAGTCACCTCACACCCCCTGTTTGCGATACGCCGCAGAAAGGTGGTACTATACCTGTGCGGGCGCCTCGAATACTGGACTGCCGATCCGTTCGATGAGGCGGCGCCCATGGTGATGCTCGGACGGGGAAACGTGCGCGCTGCACGGCGTCCTTTGCCGGAGCGCGCAAAATGACACAATGGTTTCGGCGCCGAGATCGATGATACGTTCGATGCGCACAAGTAAGGGAACACCCATGCGTTACAGGTTCTTGACACTGCTTCTGACGGCGCTGCTGATGGCCGCGTGCGGGCAACCATCGGAACGCCGCAGCAGTCAGGTAACGCCAGTCTTCGCCTTTACCGAAGCGGTGGTTGGTCCGAACCGCATCGCGCTGGGTCTGGTGCGCGACGGGTCTCCGGTCAATGATCCGGGGGCGAAGATCCACCTGCGCTTCTTCGATCTGAACGACACGAGTTCGCCGGTCAAGATCGAAGCGGATGCGATATACTACGGTCAGGGGCTGCCTGCGGCGATTTACGTCGCCTACCCGACCTTCGACCGGGCTGGCAGCTGGGGGATCGAGGTGCAGACGACGCTCAGCGGCCAGTCGGAGCCGAGCGTCGCGCGCCTGCGTCTCGAGGTCAGAGAGCGCTCAGAGGTTCCTAATGTAGGGGATCGGGCGATTTCGGTGAAGACGCCGACCGTTCGTGATGTGCCCGATCCATCGCACCTGTCGTCGGGGCGCGTCGAAGACCTTTCGATGTATCAGATCAGCCTGGATGAGGCATTACAGAATGGCAAACCAACCGCGCTGCTCTTCGCCACCCCGGCCTACTGCCGCACGGCGGTGTGCGCCCCCAGCCTGAGCGTAATGCAGGCGTTGCAGAAGATCTACGGCGACCGCATCAATTTCATTCATGTCGAAGTTTTTCGCTATCCATTCCGTGAGTCGTTCGAAGCGCAGACGGCGGTCTTCCAGAAACTGGCGCAGGAAGGGCGCGCCCCACGCCCCGAAGAGCGCAATGTGGGGCTTTCCGATCCGATGATTGCGTGGGGTTTGCAATCTGAGCCGTGGTTGTACCTGATCGATGCGAATGGGGTAATCGTGGCGCGGTACGAAGGCGGCATCACTCGCGAAGAAATGACCCCGGCGCTGGAGAACCTGATCGCGGGCAAATCGCCGCAGAGCGGGGGATAATCGTCCACATTCAACCCTGGCGCTGCTCGCGAGGCATGCATTCGATCTCAACGTTCAACGTGTGTTCCTGCCGCCTCCACGAATCCCTGGAACACTCGCGCCCAGCGCGAGTCGCGCTGGTTCCACAGCATCTCCGGATGGCATTGCACTCCCACGACCCATCCTGGCGTCACCGCCTCGACCGCCTCGATGATGCCATCGGGGGCGCGGGCGGTCACACGCAGCGCCGGCGCGACGTCGCGGAGCGCCTGGTGATGGAGCGTGTTGACCAGCGCCTCTGTTGCGCCGAAAAGGTCTGCCAGGCGCGAGTTGCTCTCGATGCTGATCGGATGCGCCAGATACGTCATATCCTCCCGGTCGGTCGACTCATTATGGTTCAAGGCGCCTTCGACTTCGGAAGGGATGTCCTGGTAGAGTGTTCCGCCAAGCGCGACATTCAGCAGTTGAATGCCGCGACAGATCGCCAGCACCGGTTTTCCATCGCGGAGCGCCCATCGTGTTAACTTCATCTCGATAGCATCCTGCGCAGGATCGGGAACGCCCAGTTTCGGGTGGCGCGGAGCGCCATAGCATGCAGGATCGATGTCCTCACCGCCTGCCAGGAGCATGCCGTCGATCTGCTGATAGAGTCTCTCCAGTACGTCGTCGTTTGTTGTGAGGTGGATGAGAAGTGGAGCGCCTCCGGCTGCTTCGATCGCGTGCAGATAATCGATAACATTTCCATGGATTCTGGGGAACCAGGGATCGTTTCGGGCGAAGAACGCAATGCCCATGAGGCATGGAACGCCGATGATTGGTCGGGGTGTGTGCGGCACGTCGAACTCCTTGATATAACAATGTCTCTGTATACATTATCGTATCATGTTGTGTTGCAAGACAGTGTCCTGTCAGTCCATGTTCAGATTGGATTTTCGGATTGCAGATGGTCGCACAAGGGGTTTAGATGCGCGTTGACGCCGTGCTGCGCGTGGAGTGTTTTCACGTGAAACAGGAAAATGAAAACCGCGCACCACAATTTGACACCCGCGCCGGCGGCGGCTATGATCCGCGCGCAGTGTATCCCGAAGGAGCAAAGCATGCGTCTGGTCACCTTTCAGTACATCGACCGGCAGCCGCGTGTCGGGGTGGTGATGGGCGATACCATCATCGATCTGGCGGCCGCCGCGCCGCTGGTGTTCGATGACCCGCCGCCACCGCCGTGGAGTCTGCTCGATGTGCTGGAAGGGATACCGGAGGGGATGGGGCTCGATGGCGCGGCAGAGATCGTGGCAGCGGTGATCGATCAGATCGGCGGCGTTCACGACGAGGGTCTGGCGACTGCGCAGTACGGACCGCTAACGATTGGCGGCGTCGAAATGCTCATTCCGCTGGATGAAGCGCGCCTGCTGGCGCCACTGCCCCGCCCTTCCAGTCTGCGCTGTTTCGAGGCAAGCGAGCAACATATGGCGGCGCTCGCCCGTCTGCACGGCGGTGGTATGCCCTACTACTGGTACGAACGCCCGCTCTTCACATTCGGTAACCATACCGCTATCTTCGGTCCCGACGCAACGATACCGTTGCCGCGCACGGTGGCGTTCGATTACGAACTCGAAGTTGCGTGCGTCATCGGGCGTGCGGGTCGCAACATTCATCCCGAGGAGGCGAATGAGTACATCGCCGGGTATCTGCTGCTCAACGACTGGACGGCGCGCGACGTTCAGCGCGAAGAACTGATCGCCGGTTTTGCTTTCAGCAAGAGCAAAGATGCAGCCACATCCGTGGGACCCTGGCTTGCCACGCCGGATGAACTCGATGAGTATGCGCTCGACGGCGGGCAGTTCAATCTCACGTTGATCGCCCGCGTGAATGGAGTGGAACAGTCGCGCGGCAATCTCCGCGACCTGACGTATGCGTTTGCGCAGATGATCGCTGCCGCCTCACAGGATTGCACCCTCTCTCCTGGTGATATGATCGCCTGCGGCGCCGCCGGCGGTTCGCTCCTCGAAGCGACCGACGGGCAGGGACCCTGGCTCGAACCCGACGATCTGGTTGAACTTGAGGCTTCCGGTCTCGGTCTCCTGCGGAACCGCATTGTTGCGTGAGTCCACTGCGTGAACGATGAACCTCGTTGTTCCTGGTTTTATCTGGCCGGCATCGTCCTGACAGCGTTGCTGATCGCAGGGGGGGCAACTGCGCTCGCGCTTCCGCCGGTCTGTGATGTTGGCGCTGGAGAGGACGTAGGGTGCGCTCGTGGTTTCGAGACCCGCGAACGCGATGGGTATGGGTCGTTTCGCTGGACAGACGGCGATGCCGGTGTTGTGTTATCCGCTGCCGGCTATGGCGCTCCGCATCTCGTCGAGATTGTGATGGCAGCGCCTCGTCCTCTCGATGTCTCGCCGCCATCTACCACTCTGTCGGTTGCCGCCACATCGATCACAATTGTGTCACCAATTGCTCCCCGGCGCTATCGCCTGCTGCATCCTCCGGATTTTCCTGCAGGAGAGACAATCCGCATTGCTATTCAGAGCGAAACATGGAAGCCAGATGGCGATCGCCGCAATCTCGGCGTTCTCGTGTATCTGGCGCGGGTGACGCCATTGGGCGGTCCTGTGCTGCCACCGTTGCAGCACACCCTTGCGATGCTGGCGATTGGACTGGCTGCATCATTTGCCGGACGCCATCCGCTGATACGAACGTCCATTGCACTGGGCGCCATCGGGGTGTGTGGCGTCCTGTGGGTCTGGTTTCCAGTGCGGACGACGCCGTTCCTGCCGTTCTATGCCCTTCTGCTGGGAAGCATCACGATCCTGTTCGCGTGGATGAAGCGACGAGAACCAGCCCGGCAACCAGTGCGGTTTGGGGAACCTGTGGTTCTGGCGGCGATCGGCGGCGTGCTCCTCGATGCCCTGATTGTCACCGGCGCAACGCGAGGGTCATGGGTCGTGCCGGTCATCGGAGCACAGGCAACACTGGCGGTGTGGGGAGTGTGGAGGTTGGATCGACGTTCATGGGCATTGCCCGATCTGCTGCGGATTGCGCTGATTGTGCGTCTGCTGGCGCTGACGACACGGTTGCTCAGCGGAGAGATCGGCAGTGACCCGGACGTCGAACTCTTTTACAACTACGGGCGTGCAACCCTCGAACTGGGTCTGCCGGTCGTTGAGTATCCGTCTGGCGCTCTGATTCCGTGGGCGCTGATGGCGCTCCCTGCCAGTCGTGAACTGTTTGCGCTGGCGTTGCCGCTCTGCAACACCGCCGCCGATCTGCTCATCGTCTGGGGGATCTGGCAGATCGGCGCTCAGCGCCGTGCAGTAACCGGGGAGGAGACAGACGCTGCGGCACTGGCGTGCTTCTATGCGCTATCGCCGCTCCTGCTTCCCTTCTGGCATGGCAAATATGACTCCCTGCCAACCGCATTGCTGGCGCTTGGGCTGGTGGCGTTTGCGCATCGACGCACGGGGTGGAGCGGTGTGGCGCTCGGCATCGGCGGTGCGCTGAAATGGACGCCATGGCTGGCGGCGCCTGTGCTGGCTTCTGGAATAGCGCGTTTGCGTTCTTTACGCTCTTTCACATCGTTGTGGGCGTTTGCGGCGGGCGGAATGATTGCAGTCGCAGTAACATCGATCCCATTTGCGCTTATCGATTGGGAACGCTTTCTGGCGCCATATACACTCCAGGTCGGGCGCGCCATCACCGGTGAGAGTCTCTGGTTTCTGGTTTTCCTGGTGATTGCACCCGAGCACTGGTCGCGTCTGCCGGCGCCGTGGGGAGCGGTCGAGACGGGGCGCGGATTCGTGGGAGTCGCCGTTGCGGTTCAGGGAGCAACGCTGGCGGGGTTGATGCTGAACGCATTCCGACCGGCGCTATCGGTGTGGCGGCTCATAGCGCTGGCAGCGCTGACGCCTGCTTTATTCCTGCTGCTCAACCGGGTCTTCAGTCCACAGTACATGCTGACCATAACAGCAGCGGCGCTGATTGCCAGCGCCGCTATCGGTGATCCTCCGCATGTTGTTCGAAAGATTGTGCTGTTATTGACCCTTGCTCAGGCTGCCAACCTGCTGGTCTGGCCCAACACGGTTCCCTGGTGGCCCCTGGCGTCGGCAGTGATGTTCATCGCCGCAGCAAGCGCACTGGGATGGATCGTTGCAGGCGCAACCCGGCAATCAACGGCCCACTTCCATCGCCGTGGGGAAGGCGCCGATCTGTAGCAGCATTGCCGAACCATCATAGCTCCACCAGGCTTCTGCAATCTTGCCCTCGACAAACCGCTCGATCGTCACCCCGGAGAGGGTAACAGCATTGTAGCTCGGCGGGATTGACCCATAGAATCCCGTGTGCGTTCCCGTCCAGCTCCAGCGTACCGCGACCCGGTCGCGTTCGGCGATCAGGTCGTCGATCGTCATCCGCATATCGGGGAACGCAGTGCGTAGCCGCTCGATCCAGCGCTTGAGCGCCTTTGCGCTGCGCACCTGGTGCGCGGACGGGTCATGATTGATAAATCCAGGGGCAAACACCTCGTCGATGACTTCCAGCCGCCCCTGGTTCCACACAGCTTCGGCGACGTACCGCGCGATCGCGCGATTGGCTTCGACATACATTGGGAAAGCCTCCTTGTCTGTGCTGACGTTGCACATCGGCGCCATTGCCGTTGTGTTGCGCTCCATTGCGTCTCTGCCAGCTGCACAGCGCCGCCAGAGGGGGGCGAAACGCTGCTGTCTGGCGCATTCTGCGCCGCCTGTGTCAGAGGCGATTACACGTAAGGGATGACTTCCCGCATTCAGGGCGGAGTCATCCCTCTACCCGGATATGATACTCCATGATCCAGGGGTTTGGGTAGAGTTGTCATGACCAAATGTAATGGTCTCGCAACCTTTGCGGAGGTACGGTCTGGCGCACAGAGAACGGCTATGCCATTGTTCTGGCATTGCCGGGCAGGATGCGATCTGCCGGCTGCATGTTTGTATTGTTGGTACGAATGATGCTGTGCGCCTTCCGGCGGGCGGCTCGCTTGTGCTGCATTCGGGTGGACTGTTGTGCCATAAGAGTCTATCCGAACAACGCAGGGCGTCGAAAAACCGCATCCTGAGCAGCGCGCAGCGCCCCCGTATGGGGGCAGCGCGTATTGAAGGGGCGGTTTTCGGATAGGCGCTAAGCACAATTGACCATGCACGCGCGTTCAGGCGCCATCTATCCAGGGGTGTTGATTGGTCGCCCTGACCGGCTGCGAACCAATACGATGCCGGCGTGGTGGCGGGCGACGATGTCATCAAGCGGCAGATAGCGACCGGCAAACTCCTGAAGTGAAAAACGCCGCCGGGTGCACAGGCGTCTTGCCCGAATCCTCAGGCTTGTTTTCATCGCGGCGTTGTGCACTATGCACATGACCGTCTAACGTGTGAACAGGTCGCCGAGCAATTTCTCTGGCGATGATTGGAACGACCAGAGTACAATCCCCGCGCCGCGCGCATTGCGAATGGTTTGCAGGGCGATCCGCTGATCGCGGCGCAGATCGTCGAGCGTGCGGGTAGCGCCGGCGCCGGTTGGAAATCCGAGTTCGGTCACGACGACCGGCTTCCGCAGCCCAAGTGCGTGGAGTTCGTCAATGGCGCGTTGCAGGTCGGCAGGGAATCCTTCGCCATAGTACCAGTGTTGCCGGTAGCGTCCACTGTCGTAGGGTTCGTTATCGTAGTAATGGAAGGTGTAGAAATCAACCACATCCGCCATGCGGATTGTCGCCTCGGCTGGCTCGAAGTAACTCTTCGCAAACGCCATGCCCACAGTCGTCAGGCGTTCAGGGTCGAGCCGCTTTACCTCGTCGTGGATGACACGGACGAACTGCTTGCGCTCCTCGGCGAGCTGGAAACAGAGCGGAAAATCACCATTGTCCCAGTCCCAGCAGCGCACATCGATCGGGCTGCTGATATCCGGTTCGTTGAACAGATCCCACGCCAGAATGCCGGGTCTGCCGGCGAAATGGCGCACCAGCGGTCGCACGTGCCACTCGAGCGCGCGCTCGTAGTACGCCGGTCCGAACTGATCCTGTGGATACTCGACAAGCAGCACCGGCAGAACATAGAGACCGCGCTGATTTGCTGCTGCGATGAACTCTTCCAGATGCTGCAGCGCATCGCTCTTCTGGTAGGAGGCGTCGGCTTCGCGCTGACCGCCGAAGACATAATAGTTGAGAAAGACGCGCACCGTATTGACCCCGCGCGCGCGCAGAGCATCGAAGTCGGCTTCGATGGCGGACATGCGCCATGGGCAGTTGATGTCGGCGCCGAACTGGAGCGTCCAGCAACGACGCTCATCGTCACCCGTCGGGCGAATATAATTAACGCCGCGCACCTCGAAGGCGCGCCCTCCGGCGCGCAGGCGGTCGCCATCAGCAGTGACCGGCGGCAGAGCGCCAGGTTGTGGATCGTTCGCCGGGCCGCAACCGCTGGCAATCATTGCCGCAATCAACAGAAAGAGCCAGCGCCCGCTCCCAAACAGCGAACACCTGGCGGGACGGGTCAGGTGAGCATGATGGCGCATCATCGAGGTAACGCTCGTATTTCCAGATTATCGAACCAGGCTTCGCTGCGCGTATCTCGCGCAACCACTGCCAGCCCGAAGCGCGATGCCGCCGGAAGTGAAGGAACATCCGTCTCGACGACGATCTGGCCATTGACGCTGATCCGGACCTGATCGCCGCTGAGACGGGCATCGAGGCGAAATCGTCCATCGGGAACGCGGAGATCACTGCGCGTCCCGCCAGCAATCGGCGTCGGCGTCCCGTTGCGCATCTGTTCGAGGAGGAAGTATCCTGTGTGCGGCGCAACGGTGAAGATCAGGTAGTTCTGCTCATTGCTGAACCGCAGGATGACCCCCCCTTCGCCTTCGACGACTTCGACGTCAACATTCATGCGAATGTCGCTTGCCGGGACGCTGCGATAGCTCCAGATCACCCCGACCAGCGCCTCAGCGGTGATACGATACCGTTCGTCACGCGGACCGACACTCCAGGTTGCGCGTCGCACCGATGCCCACCCGTTGGCGAACGTATCGTCGCGCAGAAGCAAAGCGCCTTCCGCTTCGGGCGATGGCGCAATCAGGGTTGTCGTTGGAGTGAGCGATGGCTCGGTCGCAGGCATCGCCGTCGGCGCCGGGAGCGGCGAGGGAGGGGTCGTTGGCGCTGGTAGCGCGGTTGGTAGTGGCATGGTCGGCGCTGGCGCGGTTGGTGTCATCTCAATCGGCGATGGCGTCGCCAGTGCCGTAGATGTGGCGACCATACCGGCATCGGCGGAGCGCAGCGCGTTCTGCGCTCCCAGCCACCAGACTGCGCCACCGATCAGGACAATGACCGCTGCCGCTCCAGCAGCCAGGGTCAGGTGCCGCTGCGTGGCTGGCGACGTAGCAGCGCGTTTTGCGGTCGCACGATTGCGCAGACGGGACTCGGCATCCGCCAGCAGTTCAGCGCTATCGCGGTAGAACGGATTGATCTGATGCAACTGGCGCAGTGTCGCGATCGCCTGAACATAGCGTCCCGCCTCGAGATGGTCGCGCGCCTGCTGGTAGAGTTCCGCCTGATGGTCGCGTTGGGTTGGCGGCGGTGGCGTGGGGCGAGACGGCTTCCGGCCGGATTGACGGCGGCGGTCGAGGTTGTAGGCGCTCCGTGCTGACGGATTGCTCAGCGTCGCATACGCCTCGGTCAGCAACTGGCTACGGCGGCGCGCATACTCGAGGTCTTCGGGGCTGGCATTGACATACCGATCGGGATGATACCTGGCAATCTCGCGCCGGTATGCGCGTTTGATCTCCTCCGGCGATGCCGAACGCGACACGCCAAGCAACTCGTAGAAGCCTAACTCCTCGAAGTCGTACACTGGCACACCATGGGATATCGGGCGACGGGAAGGGCGCCCGGCAACGGGGACAGATCACGCCCTCTATTCGAGATAATCACGAAGTTTCTTGCCGAGGCGAGGATGACGCAGTTTCCGCAGCGCTTTCACCTCAATCTGGCGAATACGCTCACGGGTGACGCCAAACTCCTTGCCGACCTCTTCGAGGGTGCGGCTATGGCCATCTTCGAGACCGAAACGCAATTGAAGAACGCGACGCTCACGCTCGGTGAGCTGGTTCAGCACCTGCTCAACCTGCTCACGCAGCATCTGATGGCTGGCGGCGTCGGAAGGCGCCAGCACCTTCGAGTCCTCGATAAAATCACCGAGTTGACTGTCTTCTTCCTGACCGACCGGTGTTTCGAGCGAGACCGGTTCGAGCGAGGTCTTACGGATCGAACGAACCTTATCGACCGGGATGCCGAGTGCACGCGACAGTTCCTCGTCGGTCGGTTCACGCCCAAGTTCCTGGAGCATCCGACGACTCTCACGCATCAGGCGATTGATCGTCTCGACCATATGCACCGGAATACGGATGGTGCGCGCCTGATCCGCAATGGCGCGAGTGATGGCCTGGCGAATCCACCAGGTCGCATACGTCGAGAACTTGAACCCTTTGCGATAGTCGAACTTTTCGACCGCACGGATCAGACCGACATTCCCCTCCTGGATCAGGTCGAGCAGTTGCAGTCCGCGCCCGATATACTTCTTCGCCACCGACACCACCAGACGCAGGTTTGCCTGGGTCAGATCCTCGCGCGCCGTTTTACCCTGTTCAATAGCAAGATTCCAGTCACGCCAGAGTTGATCACGCACATCGGCGCACATCTGTTGCACTTCCTCAACCGAGGGCCAGTCACGAGAGGTAGAAAGCCGTTGCTGAACCGCGGCGGGCAAGAGTGAGAAGATGATCGTCGCCTGTGCAAAGGTTTGATCGAACTGCTCGGCTGTCATGCGGTGGTGTTTGATCAATTCGTTGCGTCGTTTGTCGAACAACTGGCGCTGTTCAAAGGTCATGCGCTCCTGAATGGCAGAGACATCACACAGGCGTCCAGGAGTCAATGGGTCGGGGAGCGGTTGTTCGACAATCGTGTAGAGCAGCCGAATCGCATCCTCGATCACGGGCCAGGTTTTTTGCAGTCGCTGGTACATTTGCGCGCCGACGACATCGATCTGATCGACGCGCCAATCCGCCGCCAGTTGGGTCCGGTACGACTCCAGGTATTCGCCAATCTCGATCTTCTGCGCCAGCAGGGTTTCCTGACGCGCGGTGAGCAGCGGCACTCGCCCAATCTCACGCAGATACATGCGCACAGTATCGTTGATGCTGATGCCTTCGACGCTCAGATCGTCGAGATCGCCTTCCTCCTCGAACTGGACATCAATATCGGCGCCGCCGGCGATCATCTCATCCCGCGTGGCAATACCCGCCGACTGGAGCGCCTGTTGAATCTCCGCCAGACGGTCGCTGTCGACATCGCTGCCGGCGAGCAATTGTGCGATTTCTCCCTCGGTGACAAAACCGCGCTGTTTTCCGATCGCCAGCAGATCGTTCAGGTTCGTGATCGTCTGCGGCTCCTCTTCGGGTTCGCGGGAGGCGCCAGTCATGTCGTCCAGATCGTCCAGCAGCAAATCATCTTCCAGAAGTGGCTCGTTCGGTTGTTCCATCGAAACCTCCGCAGGCAACCACTGCCTTCCCTATCAGCGTGACTCAAGACGCTTTTCGTATGTGGCGCGCTGAGAAGACCTGACAGCAGAGAGATGCGGCCATTGTCATGAATACCAGTATCTGCTTCCGAAAGCGTTTCTTGCACCCGGCAGCGGATTGCATGTCACCGCGCGTGTCAGATCGTGTGCAGGGCGTGCAGGTCGGAATATGCTGAACTGCGGCGCGGGATGCTCAGCATGTTGATAAACTGTTTGACCTGCACCAGGCGGTCGAGCAGGAGCTCCTGCTCTGCTTCACTGGTCGCCTCTGCCTGCATACGTGCGATCTGGACGAGCCAGCGTTTTGCAACGTCGCGCTGAAGGATTGTAGCACATTCCAGTGCATCGTTGACAATCCGGTATGCCTGAGGTTGCGGCGCCTGCAACCCTAGAACACGTTGCGCCACTGCGTCCAGCGGCGCGTACAGGGTGGTTGCCCACACCGCTGGATCGCTATCGGCAGGAGCGGCGATCCAGGCGCGCCACAGTGCGCGGCACTCATCGCGGGTGAACAGCTCGTCCACTGTGCCGGTCATCAGCGCCTGCAGCGCCGGGTACGGCGCCAGGTCGTTGTGGAGTTTCTCTTCCACGGCTGCACGCACCGCCGGGTAACGGATCATCCAGCTCAACAGATGCTCTTCCTGTGCCGGGGTCGCCGGCGTCGAATCACCAGATTGTTGTTTTGCATCATCAGGTTGCCGTTCCAGAACTTTCGTCGCACGCGTCTGATCCGGCAGACGACGCTGCCCTTCCTGCCGCGCTTTCGTTCCCAACGCTGCAAGTATATACCGTTCTTCGACATCGATCAGTCGCGCCAGTTGCTGGATGTAGTGCGCCTGCTCGACCGGATTGACGAGCTGTGCAAGGAGCGGCGCAATCCGTTCGACCGCGTCTGCTTTGCCGCGTCCACTCGAAAGATCGAGGTCGGACGTCAGCGTCTCGATGTAGAAATCCATTGCCGGTCGCGCCGCTGCCAGCGCCGCGCGCCACTGTTCCGGGTCTTCCTGAATGACCTCATCAGGGTCTTTTCCTTCGGGAAGGGTCAGAATCTTGATCTCGACATCCTGGCGGCGCTGCAGCCCAATCACGCCGTGCGGCGAGGTCACTGCGGTCAATTCACCGTCTGGCTGGCTCTGGAGCGCCTGCAACCCCTTGAGCGTCGCCCGCACGCCTGCGGCGTCGGCGTCGAGCGCCAGATACACCCGGTGCGACAGCTTCTTCACCAGTGCCACATGATCGGCGGTCAACGCCGTGCCGAGCGGCGCCACGACGTTGCGGAAGCCGTACTGGTGCGCAATGATGACATCGACATACCCCTCGACGATGACGGTTGCATCGCTCTGACGAATCGCATCGCGCGCCAGGTCGAGCCCGTACAGCACCTTCCCTTTGTCGAAGAGCGGCGTCTGCGGCGAATTCATATACTTCGGCTGCGCATCTCCCAGCGCTCTGCCGCCAAACGCAACAATCTCGCCGTTCGCGTTGCGGATCGGGAACATGAGCCGGTTGGGGAACCGGTCGTAATACCCGCGCGTTTCGTGACGGATCGCCAGACCGGCCGCCTCGATCTCCTCTGGCGAACAGCCGCGCCGTTCGGTCAGGTAGGTGAGCAGCAGACTCCAATCCTCAGGAGCGTAGCCGAGCAGGAACGCCTCGCTGGTGGCGTCGTCGATGCGTCGTCTGGCAACATACGCGCGCGCCTGCTCACCACGTTGCGACTTGACCAGCATGTGGCGAAAGAAGGCGGCGGCGGCGGCATTTACCTCCAGGAGACGGGTGCGCCATCGATCGAGTTGCTCGTCGGCTTCGGTGCGCGGGTGCAACTGGACACCGGCTCGCTGCGCCAGGCGCTCGAGCGCTTCGCGAAACTCCAGCCCCTCGCGACGCATGAGAAAGTCGAAGATCGTTCCCGACGCCTTACAACCGAAACAGTGAAAACTTTGCGTGTCGGGAAAGACGTGAAACGCAGGCGTGCGGGTGTTGGGATGGAACGGGCAGAAGCCAACGTAGCTGCGCCCTGTCTTCCGCAGTTGCACATATGCCGAGATAAACTCGACGATATCGATCTTTTCCTTAATCTGATCGGTAACGCCAGTCATGCCTGTTCCATCGAGATTCTCGCGCTGCGCGTCACGCACTCCAGGTGCGCGGCACGTACAGGTCGTTGAACACTTTGAGCGCAAAGCGGTCGGTCATACCAGCGATATAGTCAACAACGGCGCGCTCGATCGGTTCGCCGCGTTCCTGATTGATCCGCAGCAGATCCGCCGGAATCCGCTCCGGATGCTTGAGGAAGTGATGGTACAGCAACTCGATCATCAACACCACCTTGCCATCGTCCGCTTTTGCCTTCGATCCAAGATACACATGCTGGTACAGAAACTCCCGCAGCGTATTCGTCGCCTTCAGTACCTCGGGGCTCATCGACAGTTCCATCGGATCCGGCGGCGGCGCTTCTCCGGTCGCCCACCAGTTCTGGTCGATCAGGTCGCAGACCATTGTATCGAGGCGCTGGCCGTGCGTTTCGCCGAGGACCTCGATCGCATCGCGCGGCAGGTCTTCGAGGTGCAGCAAACCGCCGCGGATCGCATCATCGATGTCGTGGTTGATATAGGCGATGGCATCGCACAGTTTCACAATCTGCCCTTCCAGCGTGCTGGCTGTGCCCCATGCGCGCATGGTGATGTCGCGCCGGGCTTTTGAGTGCATGTAGATGCCCTCGCGCACCTGATTGGTCAGATTCAACCCGGCGCCATTCCGCTCCAGCACATCGACGACGCGCAGGCTCTGCTCATTATGCCGGAAGGCGCGCCCCATCGCGTGCGACAGCGCCGTCTCGCCTGCGTGACCGAAGGGCGTATGCCCGAGATCGTGCCCCAGACCAATCGCCTCGACCAGGTCCTCGTTGAGGCGCAGAGCGCGTGCAACCGTGCGCGCGATCTGCGTCACTTCGAGCGTATGGGTCAGGCGAGTGCGGTAATGGTCGCCCTGCGGTGAAATGAACACCTGCGTTTTATGTTTCAGGCGGCGAAACGGTTTCGAGTGCAAAATGCGGTCGCGATCGCGTTGAAAACTGCTTCGCACCGGCGACGGCTCTTCAGGACGCGGACGTTGGGCGCTATCACTGAACGCCGCCAGCGGCGAAAGACGCGCGCGCTCATCCGCTTCGATACGCTGGCGTACACCAGCATGCGCTCGGTTCATGCCGAACCTCCAGCACTGGCAACGTCAGATACCGCTGCCGTATATAGAACCCGGGAATACGTCACCGCAAACCGGACGGAAGATGTCAGGTCGCTTCGCCTGCCGGATGAAGCGACGCTTCCTGCATTGTACGTCGTTGCAGCGCGCGCTGCAACGCAGTGACCAGCGCGGCGATCAGGTGCACCACGACGATCGACTCGAAATAGACGCGATGACCGGCGGCGTTGGCGAGCGCCTGCGCCTGTTCTGTGTCGACAAAACAACTGGCAAGGTTGAACGATCCATGCACGACAACGCACGTTTCGTAGCGTGCTGCTACAAATGTGGAAAGAAAGTAGATGCAGAAACAGACGAAAGCCGCCCACCAGCGTTCCTCACGCCGCGCCACGAACCATCCCCAGAACATTGCAAATGGCGTGGCGAACACCGTCCAGATCAATGCGGGGATCTGCGCTTCGCCATAGGGCGGGGCGGTCGTGCTGCGCTGATATATCGCCCAAATCGCACCAAGGCATGCCGCACCAAAGATGAGCAGAAATGTGCGAATATCGAAACGCGCCATTGGCGAGCAGCTCCATACGCTGGCATTCCCTGCAAATTATAGCACACCGCACAGCCGGGTACAGGCTGTTGTTCGGTTCCATTACCTCCAGCATGGTGAGCGCATCACCTGATGCCTGCCTGGCCATTCGTGTGTTCTTTGGCTGTTCTCTGTCGATCTGCCGTAATTCAGCTGGTAGCCCTGGTCGTCGCAGAAGCGCAGCACCCGAGCCGATTGAATATACGAACAGTTGTAATCCAATGCGAGCCTCGCTGCACGATTGGCGTCGCCAACGTCGAATGGTGGTTCAGGCGTGTCTTGATTGGCGGGTCGACCGGCGAGCGAACAGTCTCCGTTCTGTAACCGATACCACCTCAGACGGCGCCACCGGGGCGCTCAGCGATCACTTCACCGGTCAGCCATGGGCGGAGCAGTCTGAGAAGCGAACAGGCAGAATCCGCCCCGCCGCATCCGCAACCACCAGCATGGGGATCCCTTTCTGATGCGTACCGATGGCAAGCGCAGTGACGCTATCAGCGTGCAATAGCAGGGATGGCTGTGGTTGCGCAGTGTGTGCGTCGCTCAGCAGCAGCAACCGATCGGCGAGCGCCACGACTATGGTCGCCGGCGATATGAACGCCAGCCCATTAATCGGCTGTCCGCCGGCATCGATCTCAGGTAGATGCTGCCAGTTCTTCCCCCGATCGAATGAACGGAATAGACCGGCTGACTCTGTTCCGGCATACAACAGACCGTTGGCGCCGAAGTCTGGCGAAAGCGCCAGGCTCAGCACCGGCTCGCTATGCTCTGTGAGTGCCATCTCGCGCCAGGCGCGCCCGCCATTTGTGCTGCGAAACAGGCCAGTTTCGGCGGCGGCATATACGATCTCGTCACTCGCGAATGCGGGCGATATTGCTAGTGCCATGATGCGCAGATCAAACAAGCCAAAGTTCCACGAAGCCCAGCAATCGCCGCGATCTGCGGAACGGAACACGCCATCCTCAGCAGTTCCCGCCAGAACGACCCCATCGTGAATGAAGGCTGGCGAAACCGCGATCGATGTGATCAGCGGTGGAGGTTGCGGCAACACGCACGTCTGCCACCGTAGACCGCCATCGCCTGATCGCAGCAGGCTGCCATGCCCTCCGGCAAACAAGGTTTGCTCCAGTCCCTCGCCAGATGCCACCGCCACTGCCGACACTAGCGGTTGAACTGCTGCTCCGGGCCCGCCGATCAATGGTTGCCACGAGACGCCGCCATCTTCGGAGCGGTAGAGTCCCGAGGCACGCCCTGCAACGAACGTTGCAGGTGCAACTGTCGCCAGCGCATAGACCGGATCGGGTTCATGCTGCGTGTGTGTCATATCTATGGTTCGATCGATGCTTCGGGGGATCGCCGGTATACCTGGACGTCGATAGTCAGCGCCAGCGCCGCGCTGGTGGCGGCAGTCCGAACGGCAGCGGTAAGCACAGCTACAGAGTCGAGGATGCCGGCACGCGCCATGTCCGTGTACATTCCAGAACGCACATCCAGCCCCCAGCCTGGCGGCAGCCCGGTAAGCGTGCCGGCAATCGCGTCGGGATCATAGCCGGCATTTGCGGCAATCACGCGCGCTGGAGCTGTGAGGGCGTGCAGCCATATGTCGCACGCTGCGCGTTCGTCCACATCGTTACTGGCGTGACGTATGGTCGTGATGGCTGGACGGCATGCCAGCAAGGCGCTGCCGCCTCCCGGTACAACACCCTCTCTGAGCGCGCCGCGCAATGTGTCTGCTGTGCGCTGCGCCAGTGCCTTGCGTGTTTTGATTTCCAGATCGGATGCACCGCCGATCCGCACAGTCGCCATGCCGCCCATCAGCCTCCCAAGACGCTGCTGCAGACGGCGGCGCAAGGCCGCATCAGTCGCGGCGTGCAATGCCTGGCGTATAGCGTGGATGTGAGCGCGCAAGGCGCGTGGATCGCCTTTGCCACCGGCAAGCCCGAAATGCGCTGTATCGGCCCAAGCGCGCCGCACCCGTCCAAGTTGCGCAGGTTTGATGGTGGCAAGCGATGCTCCTGCAGCCCGGAGGATCGGATGTGCACCGGTGATCACTGCCATGTCGTCGAGCGCCGCCATCTGCTCCTCACGCGCCAGACCTGGAGGACGAACCGCAAACGACATGAGGAGCGCGCCCGTGCGCCTGTTTACATCCAGAAGCGTCATCGCCGCGTCAGAGAGGTGATCGACGACCAGCACCAGCGACCGCGTCCCTGACGCCAGTGCCGCTTCCATCACCGGTATCAGTTCACGCGGATCATCGACCGAAACATCGCTCAGCGCCACTGCCGCATTCTCCAGATCAGCACGACGCCGAACTTCGTCGGTATACATCAGGCGCGAAAGGACGCTTCCTTCGTAGATCATGCCTTCGACATACTCACGCTCGACGCCTGGCCGGTGAAGCGTGTGAATATCAAGTTGCCCTTCCGCGCCGATAATGTCGAACACTTCGCTAAACAGAGCGGACAGTTCCGCGTCATAGCAGACGCTCTCGGCCAGGCGCGCGATCTGTGCGCGTCCCTCAATCGCCACTGCCTGGTCAGCAAGCGCGGCGCATACACGTTCCGCGCCGGCGATCAGGTGGCGACGCACACGCATCGGATCGCCTCCAGCGGCGACATAGCGTTCTCCGCGCTCGAACAGTTCCTGAAACAATACGGCAGCAGTTACAGTGCCATCGCCGACCGTTTCATAGAGCCGCCAGACCATGTGGCGAACATACATTGCCCCCGGATCATCGCGGAAGTCGGCAAGTTGCAGCATCCGGCGCGCAATCAGCCCGCCGCTGTCGAGCAAGTCCGGCGTGCGCCCGATGCCACGTTCCGGCATTACCAGCACACTGCGCGGGAAGGGTCCCAGTGTCGGACGCAGGGTCGCAATCAGCCGGCGAGCGCCGCGCTGGAAATGCCGGCGAGCTGCGGGCTGAAAGAGCACTGACGGGCGGTGGCACGACATCCTGGCGCCTCCTGTTCGTCGTCCTATCGGGGCGCAGCCTTATCGACATCACCGGCTGGTCCGACCACCGACTCCCAGGTATGCTCCGGCTCCCAACCAATCGTCTGTGCTGCGCGCGAACAGTCGAGCGGTGACGACCGACCGCCAAAGCCCGCAGCGATGATTGCTGGTGTAACTCCTGTGCGTTGCATGACATCGAGCGTCGGCTCACGCATCAATGTGTCACGCGCAGCGATATAGAGCGCATGAAATCCTTGAGGGTGGCGTTCGACTGCCAGCCGGCATGCGCGCGCCACATCGCGCGCATCGACATAGGCCCAGAGATTGAACGCGTTATTCTGTGGATTGGCCCAAGCATGCTGTAACTCGGCGGCATAGTCGGCGGGTGGAACAATATACGAAAAGCGCAGTGCGACGATTGACGTACTCGGATCGCGCCGCGCAAATCCGCGCCCCAGCTCTTCGGCCACGATTTTCGACAGGCCATATGCGTCTTGTGCCAGTAATGGATGGGTTTCGTCGATTGGCAGTCGCTCCGGCTGGATGGGCCGGAATGCGAAGGGAAACCCCAGCACCGACTCGCTGCTGGCCAGAACAACACGCTTGATACCCAATACACACGCGGCCTGCAGCACATTGAAGGTCGACAGAGTGTTCATCCGATAAACGACCTCAGGCGCACGTTCGCCAGGCCACGGAATAGCAGCCAGATGAATAACCGCATCTTTTCCTTCAAGCATGCCGAATGTTTGCCCAAGATCGGTCAGATCTGCATGGAAGGTATGCACCTGATCGGAGGAGCGTAGATCGACGTTGGTGACCCGATAGCCGCGCTCCAGCAAGTCGGCAATGACCCAGCGACCGGCTTTGCCGCTCCCGCCAGTAACAAGAATGTGATTCATAGGACCTGCTCAGTCTCCGCACTCGGTCAATATCGCCGGATATCCGGCCAGTGATTCACACCCGTCGGCAGTGATAATGTAATTCCCTTCGAGGCGCATCCCGCCGTGGATGGGATGGTAGATTCCCGGCTCAACGGCAATCACCATACCCGGCTCGAGGGGCGTCGAGTCAGCCGGGATAAGCCAGGGCGGTTCTGGAGCCAGCAGTCCGAAACCGTGGCCGGTATGATGTGTATAACACCATGCCCCATACCCTGATTCTTCGATCGATCGCCGTGCGACGCGGTCAATGTCGGCGGCGATTACTCCCGGGTGTAGCATGCGTTCTGCTGCTGCAAGTGCGCGTTCGAGCGCCGCATGCTGTGCCCGCTGCGCGTCCGTTGCAATGCCGGCGACGAAGCAGCGCGTGTAATCCGCCACATATCCGCCAAGCGTAGGAAACAGGTCAATCAACAGGAGATCGCCGGGTTCGATCACACGATTCGTCGGCTGTGGTTCGTTGTGCAGCGTATGCGGCCCTGAGCCAAACACACACTCAAGCACCAGCGGAGCACTGAGCGCCTGCGCCAGTTCGGCATAGATCACCGTGTAGACATGCAACTCATTCACACCAGCCCTGATGGCCTTGGCAGCCGCCGTGAAGGCGCGGTCCAACATGGCCACCCGGGTGCGAATAGCCTGCTGTGCAGCAGCATCTTTCACCATGGTAGCACGGAACAGCACATCACGCGCATCGTGCAGGTGCGCAACACGCGCCAGCGCCAGCGCATACGCCGCTGGCATGGATGCAAGCGCGACACCGACCGGTGCATGCGTCAGCCCGGCATCGACTATCGCCTCCTTCAGCGCGGCAATGGCGTTTTCAGCAGTGGGAACCAGCAAATCGAGCCGGAAGGTTTCATAGATCAGCGTACGATGCCAGGGCGCCATCGGAACATCCGGCTCGCATGGCGCGACCAGCACGGTAGCGCGTGGGCCAATGACCACGAAGACTGGACTCCCATGCGGTGGCAGCCAGTCGCTCAAATGAAAGATATAGGCTGGCTGGTTCACGACCAGTCCGCTCAGACCGGCGCGCTGCGCCACCTCGTACAAGGCAGCGAGGCGCGTCGCATAGATCGTCGTCATAGGTGTGACACGCGCGCCCTGACCGTATGATCGACACGCGGCGGAAACTCGAGGGTTTTCCACCAGCGACCAAATTCGATCAGTTTGATGATCGTCGCTTCGAGCAGTTGTTTTCCTTTTTCAGGGGTCGCCAGCGATGGCGCACCCTCGGCGCCGCTCTTCGATCGCTGGCTCCAGAATTCCATGAAGTGTGCCACACCGCCACCCGCGAAATCATCGCTCCGCCAGGGGCGATAGTCAGGCGCGAACTCATCCTGGATTTTGTCGTGCTTGACGAGTTCTGGCCGCAGATACATATATTCTGATGTCTCGAACTCACAGGCGTGTGCCGTTCCGCCGATCGGCGACTCGCGGATCTCCGCCAGTTTTTCCCGTGCGAGGTTCCAGTGGTCAAGCGTGGCACAGTAGGCGCTTGTCTGATTAGTGATCATGCGCGTGGCGACTTCGCAGATCGAGCGGTTACTGCCGTGGCCGTTCACCAGGACGATACGTGTGAATCCCTGGCGGGCAAAACTGTTGCCGATATCGAACAGGTACTCGATCAAAACTGGTGGGCGAATAGCAATTGTGCCCGGGAAGTCCATCACATGTTCCGAGAAGGCATAGTAGATCGGCGGCGCTGCCAGCAGATCCTCAGGTGCGCGCCGGGCTGCCTCCTCACATACATAGTTTACCTGCACCACATCCACATCGATCGGCAGGTGCGGCCCATGCGTCTCTAGCTGGCCGACAGGGATCAGCACGACGCGTTGTTCGAGCACGGCTTCGTTGACATCTTCATGGGTCATGCTTGTGTACAGGTGCTTGCGCATGATACGGTTCCTCAGTTCTAACCAAGTATGTCCAGTTGATGGGTGTTGGTTACATTTGAGAGTAAAACTGGTTCGTCCTCTGTGACCAGCACTCGATCTTCGATATGAAACGGTGTGCCGTGTTCATCGAGAATGAGATAATCGTAGGCCAGCACCATGTCGGGCTGCAATTCGCGCATCTCGCCTGGTTCGAGGATCGGCGGCTCACGGAATACCAGACCGGTGCTATGTCCAACCTTTTCCGAGATCAGTCGCATCCCGTGCCGTTCGACATGGCGCCGGCACGTGGCAAAGACATCGCAGGCGCGGGTTCCGGGGCGGAGCGCCTGCAGTGTAGCGTGATAGATGTCGGCAAAACGGGCGTACGAGTCGCGTTGCTGCAGCGTTGCCTCGCCCATAGCCGCCATGCGAAGAATAATGCACCAGTATCCGAGAAAGCTGCATTTTGCGCCGTAGCGTAGCATTTCGCCATGCCCGATGGCCCGATGGCTGCTCAAGTGATGCATCACCGGCGCATTCGGACCGGCAGCCACGATACCATCTAGTCCGGCGACTTCTTCTTCAACCAGTGTTAGCACATTGGCGACGATCCTGCTGGCAAAGGCGCGTTCGGTCTCACCGGGGCGCGCCAGACCAGCCGCCAGGAGTGCAGCGCGATCAACCGCCTGCGAAGTGCGGCGCAGGAGTGCAATCTCATCTTTGGTTTTGATCATGCGCGCTGCGGAGAATGCGTCTTCGGCATCGCTGAACTGTGCATCAGGGAGCGCTCGCGTCAGTTCGTGAAATGCCATTGCCGGGAAAAAGCGCTGTTCGACGCCGATCCTGGCCTGGCTAAGTCCGCGCTGCGTCAGCGCCTCCGCCAGTACGAGAATTGGCGACTGGCCAAACTCAGCGTAGTAGTGAATATGCGTGGCACGCGCATCACGCTCGGCCTTGTCCCGTTCGCCACCCCAGATCACAAGCGCCGAACCGCCGCTGGCATCGGTCAACGTCATCACCATACGGTCAGGAATCAAGGTCTGGGTATACAGGTCAAGCCCGCTGGTATACGTGACGTTGGCAGGCGTATGCGCCACCAGCGCGTCCAGCCCATGCCGGCGCATGGCATCGAGCAGCGCCGCCTGGTTGCAGAATCCCGAAGTCAACATACACAGTGCTCCCGGCGCCCGGTCATGGTCACATTCCAGCTAACGTGAAACGGACCTCTACTGCCGTGGTCTTCATTGTCGCAGGCGCTACAGATGCAGGCTCTGTGCCGCCAAGTAACGTCTATCAGTAATTGGTGGCAATCCGGGCCAGCAAACCACCATCGGCGATCAGGACGGCGCCAGTCATCAGCGAGGCGGCGGGACTGGCCAGAAAGAGCACCGTAGTAGCAATCTCTTCGGGCGGCGCAACACGTCCCATCGGCACCGCCTCGGCAGCTTCGCGCTGTATCGAATGGGGCACCTCAGAACGATCCTTGCCCTCCCACATCATGGGCGTGTCGATACTGCCCGGAACGATACAGTTGACTCGCACACCGCGATCGGCCAGATCGAGCGCCATAGCTTTGGTAAGACCGATGATGCCAGCCTTCGATGCGGTGTATGCGGTCAAGCCGCGCAACGTCGCATACGCCAGCACCGACGCCATGTTGACGATTACACCGCCACGATCGAGCATATGTGGCACAGCCGCCCGTGCACAGAGATAGTGTCCAATCAGGTTGACATCAATCGTCTGCTGCCACTGTTCGACCGGCTGCTCCCAGAACAACCCGCTGTAACTGATACCGGCATTGTTGAAAAGGATGTCGATCCGACCAAAGCGTTGCAGCGTCTGATCGACCAGGCGCGTGACTTGCGCCTGATCCGATACATCGGCTGCAATGAACCCGGCAACACCGCCGCGCTCACGGATCGCTGCTGCCACGCTTTCGCCGAGTTGCACGCGCCGCCCGACAAGTACCACAGCGGCGCCGCGGTCAGCGAACAGTTCAGCGGTTGCCCGTCCGATGCCCGATGTCGCACCGGTGACGATCGCAACCTGCCCGTCAAAGCGCATCGATACGTCGATCATAGGACACACTGGCTGCCTTACGTGGCTTCCACCCGGCGTGGCAGGCAGGGCTGCCACACCAGAACAATCTGCTCACCAGGGTTGACCGATGCGAACGTCTGGTATGCCCCGACAATCCCCTCGCACGGCGCCACGATCTCGCCGACAGTGTAACCGAACGGGTCAACAATCGTGCCCAGTGACTGGCCGGCGACGACCTGTTCGCCAAGAGTCACGTAGCGCTCGAACAAACCGCCCACAGGTGCAGCAATCCAGCGCAGATCCCAGTAGCGCAGATCAGCGACCGGTGCGATAGTGCCGGAGACCATTCCCAGGTGGCGCATCACATTCATGACTCCAGTGACGTAGCGTTTCCAGTTAGAGGCATCGATCATGCCCTGTCCGCCGATTTCACCTTCGATGGCAGGAATGCCACGTTGCGCCATTGCAGCGATCAGGACGCCCGGCAAGAGTGGCAGCGGTATGAGATCGGTAAAACCAAATGCCTGCGCCGCAGCGAATGATGCCTGCCCGACCGAACCAGGGATATCGACGAACTCCATCCAAGGCAGGAGAGTGCCGAACCCGCCAAGACCATGCAGCGAAATGACACAATGAACATCGGCGAAAAGGGTATGAACCAGTGCGTGTGCGAGTTGCTCGGAGACCGAACCATCAACGCGCCCGGGAAACACGCGGTTGAGGTCGATACCATCGAGCGGTCCCCGCCTGGTGCGAGCAGCGTAGGCAGACAGATTGGCAACCGGAACCAGGATCAGCGTACCGGTAAACTGATCGCAAGCGATCGCGGCGCTCAGGGCATGAATTGCCCGCACCCCCTCGAGTTCGTCGCCATGAACACCAGCCACCACGGCAAGGCGAGGCCCATCGTTTGCACCACAGAGCACCTCGACTGGTATGGTCAGACCGACGCCATTGAGCCCCAATGCATACCGGTACAACATCCGTTCACGTCGGAACGGTCGATACTGCAGATCTGGCCCGGTAACGATGACAGCCATCGTTCCTCCACTGGTGCGTGCCATGTCCCAGGGCGCCGCCATATCGGGACCAGCCGCAACGGTTTACTACTATCTGAATAATAACGCCGCACCCGTATCGCAGCGCTCGCCCACTGGTGGAGCGATGATTTCAGCGGGTGTGACTACCAACCTGCAGCCCTGGCGAGACACACCCCAACAGTGTAGTTGCATCGGCAGCTCTGCCCATCAGCCACAGTAAACGTCTGTTTGTCAGACGAATTATCCCTAGTGTAACATGACGGCTGCAGGGTGTCAATGAAGCAGAGTTGCACCGGATTGCACACGACTCGCCATGATTCAGAGCAGGCGCAGCACCGCTCGATACACGCTTCACCGCATTCTGACACGTAAGAAGACGCTCGAAGGCATACGCACGCGCATGTTGGGTCTGACCGCCCCGTGACCAGACGCGGGCGTTCCACGTAGTTGCATTGCAACGTCGCTACAGGTTGAGGTATTGACGCCCACAGCGTGTACGCGCCGGCCAGCCGCGTACCTCGGATGCCCAATCAGTCCTGATTCTGACGATAGGTCACGACCGTCAACGAGAGCGGCGGCAGATCGAGCCGGAAGCGCCGATCATCGATCGTCCCGCCCGGTGACTCGCGTACAGTGATGACATCAGGGTGCTCGAACGAATTGGCGGCCTTCGGGTCGCTCCCGGTAACCTGGTAGATGGCTGTTACCCGCTCCGGCGCGCGTCCCTGCCAGATCACGTCGGTTGCCAGAGCGGCGTTGCGCCCGCGATGCACCATGAACACTGCGCCTTCACCGCGCGTCGCGTCGTAACTGGCTGCTGCATCGAGTACTGGCTGCTCACCGAAGACGCGGGTGTGGTACGTCGGCGCGCGCACGTTCAGGTCGAGCGACTCGCCGACGGCGTGACGACTGAATAACATGAACGGGTAGAAGATTGACTGGCGCACCAGTCCATCGGGGCGTGTCAGAATCGGCGCGATCACATTGACCAGTTGCGCGATGCAGGCGATCTTCAGCACATGGCAGCGGCGCAGGAAGACATTCATCCATTGCGCGACCACCAGTGCGTCTTCCAGGTTGTAGACCTCTTCGAGCAGGTGTGGCGCTTCACTCCATCCACCGTGCACGATGTGGTTCTTGTACCACACGTTCCATTCGTCCCAGCTCAGGAAAACGTCGTGTCGTGAGCGGAGTTTTGATTTAACATAACGAAGCGTTGCGGCCAGCGTATCGAGATGCTCCTCGAACTGGCGCGCCAGCGCCAGGTAGCTGTCGGTGTCATCGTCGCGATTGCCTGCGTAGTAGTGCAGCGAGAGATACTCGACGTGCTCCCAGCATACTTCCAGCGCAATCCGGTCCCATTCCGGATAGGTAGGCATGCCGGTGCTGGATGAACCACAGAGAACGAGCTGGATTGACGGATCGTGCCATTTCATGATCTTGGCCGCCTCACGCGCCTTGACCGCATACGCAGTTGCGTCGAGGTGACCGATCTGCCACGGTCCGTCCATTTCGTTGCCGAGGCACCAGTAGCGCACATTGAACGGTTCTGCTGCGCCGTGAGCGATGCGCAGGTCAGCAGTGGCGGTGCCGGCGGGCGCGTTGCAGTATTCGACCAGCGCGCCGGCCTCTTCGATCGTGCCGGTGCCGAGGTTCACACCAAGCATTGGCTCGGCGCCAAGCGTGCGGCAGAGGGTTATGAACTCGTGTGTACCGAAGCGATTGGTTTCGATGGACTGCCACGCCAGTTCGCGCCGTCGCGGGCGCTGCTCGACGGGTCCAACGCCATCACGCCAGTGGTAGCCGGAGAGGAAGTTGCCGCCGGGGTAACGGATGACACGTGGATTGAGCTCGCGCAACGCAGCGAGCACGTCAGTGCGGAAGCCATGCTGATCGGCCAGTGGCGAACCGGGCTCGAAGATGCCCTGGTAGATGCAGCGTCCCATGTGTTCGGCGAAACCACCGAACAGCAGCGGGGAAATGGCGCCAACCGTGCGTTCTTCGTCGATTACAATGCGTGCCTGCGAGGTTGTGGCGGTCATCGGCGTCCTCCATACACCATGCGAAAAACGTCCCTATTCTACACGAGGTTCCATACCTCCTTTCGTGTGCACCGCAACGCCGTCAGTCCAGCATTAATGAGGTTTACCCCGATCTGAATACCTGTCATAAGCAACTGTTCCCAATCGGGAGTTCGGGGGAAGCCCCGAGATCAAGGATCGGCGGCGGTATGGCTTTTGCAAGCGTTATGAGACGTTGCCCCGCTTTTACGATACGTGTGAACACTTACCGGTCATAACTGTTCTTGACAGCCTATGGGCGCTATGCTACACTCGATGAGCATTCCTTATTTGTCTGATATTATGACAGCGCTATATGACATTTCGATCCGCATCACGCAAGACGCTTTCAGAGTCAGTTGTCGAGCAGTTTCTCGAACGGTTTCGACGCGGTGAACTCAAGCCTGGCGATCGACTCCCTACAGAGCGCGAGTTGATGGAGCAGTTCGGCGTTGGACGTTCGACTGTGCGCGAGGCATTACAGGGCCTGGCTCGCATGAACCTGATCGAAGGCCGGCCCGGTTCCGGCACGATCGTCAAGCCGTTCGACCTGACCGCGTATCTCCGGCCAGACCTGTTTTCGGCCGTGCTGGGTGGCAGCAGCGCAGCCGAGTTGCTCGAAGTGCGCGAGATTATCGAGGTTGCTGCGATCGGTCTGGCAGCGCAGCGCGCCACGCCTGAAGACATCGCTGCGCTCGATGCGATGCTGACGAGCGCCGAGGAAGCGCTCGCGCGCAACGAGCCGACCTATGAGTTGTCGGCGCTCTTTCACGTCGGTCTGGCACACGCTGCCCACAACGGTCTGCTGCTGAACATTATGCTGTCGCTCTATGAATTGCTGCGTGCGCGCGGTGAGCGCACAGTCGATCTTTACAGCTATCTCGAATGGGAGATCGAGTCGCACCGCGAGTTGCTCGATCTGGTGCGCGCCGGTGATGTAGCAGGAGCGCAGCGTGCCATGGACGCGCACCTGCGCCATGCGGCCCACCGTCTGGGTGAGATCGGTGGCGACGACTCCACCTGAGCGTGGTATGCCAGCCGGACAGGCATGTGCTCGCAACGCGCCCCAGGCGCCGGGAGGCACCCTTGAAGATAACCGACATGCGGATCTTTGTCGTCGATGCCGATTGGCGCGACTGGATCTTCGTCAAGTTGACCACCGACGAAGGCATTACCGGCGCCGGCGAGGCTGCGCTTTCCGGCCAGGAGCAGTCCGTTGTTGCCGCGTTGCGGGACATCAAGAGTTACATCCTCGGCAAAGATCCGTTTCATATCGAAAGCCACTGGCGCAACCTCTACCATAGCAGTTTCTTCCGCGGCTCCGTATTTCTTTCTGCACTGGGCGCCGTCGAGATGGCGTTGTGGGATATCGTTGGCAAAGCACTGAACACGCCGGTCTACAATCTGCTTGGTGGACCGTGTCGCAGCCGGGTGCGTTGTTACACCCATATTAGCGAGGCGACGTCAGGGCACTCGACCGAACAGCGTGTTGAAGAAGCGCTCCAGGCTGTGTCCGAGGGCTGGACAGCACTCAAATGGGATCCGCTGCCGGCGAACTTCCTCACGCTAAGCCCGGCGCAGATGCGCGACGTAATCGGGCAAATCCAGGCAGTGCGCGAGGCGGTAGGCGATGATGTCGAGATTCTGGTTGAGTGTCATGGCCGCCTCGATCCCAACACTGCTATCCTGCTGGCGCGCGAGATTGCGCCACTCCGGCCCTACTTTATGGAGGAACCGGTCCCCCCCGAAACTCTCGATGGGTTAGCCAGAGTAGCGGCACAGGCGCCGGTGCCGCTGGCGGTTGGTGAACGGGTCTTTACGGCGCCCGATTTCTGGCCAATCCTCGAACGTCAGCTCGTCAGTTACATTCAGCCCGATGTCATTTTTGTTGGTGGATTACTGGCGTGCAAGAAAATCGCTGCACTGGCCGAGGCGCGGTATGTCGGTGTGGCGCCCCACAATCCGCATGGGCCAGTCTGTACCGCTGCAACCTTGCAGTTGGCTGTGAATCTGCCGAACTTCAGCATTCAGGAAATGCCTGCCGATGACTATCTCTGGTCGGCGCACTGGCGCGACGACTTTCTTCTGGACCCGGAGCCGGTGCGAGTCAGGCAGGGATATCTTGTGTTGCCGACGACCCCTGGGCTAGGTGTCGAACTCAACGAAGAAGGCATTGCGCGCCACCCGCCGCGTGTCCGTCCCTGGGGCATTTCGTTTCAGGCCGAGAGTGCAATCATCGACTGATAGCGTAGCGTGAGGTGAATAACCGAGAGCGTGTTGCAACAGGTCCGTTTTCATCCCGGCAGTGGGCGGCACAGCCGCATGGAGGTCTGATGTTCGACTATGATGCGCTGGCGCATGTGTATGACTCATGGCTCAGCTATCCCTCCTACGACCTCGGTCACGACATCCCCTACGAGGAATATCAGCTGCGTATTTCCCGCGCCCGCGCGCTTATGGCGCAGCATAACCTCGATGCGCTGGTAATTACCAGCAGCGCGGTCGGCTGGTGGTTCACGAGTTTGCTCGAACCGCATGAATGGCACGACCGTTGCCAGACGCGCGCGACGTGGTTCATCCTGACGCACGATGGCGACTATCTCTACATGCCGCCCACCGCTGCTGGCGAGCATCTTAATACGACTCGTCGTTCAACCTGGGTGAGCGAGATTCGCGCAATTATCGAACGGGTTGATCGGGCGGAACAACCACGCGCCGAGATCTGGGGGCTCTGGCAGATGCCGCGTATCTTCGCCGACCTTGGGCTGACACGCGCGCGGCTCGGTTTCGAACTCGGCGACTGTATGACTCTCGGAATCACGGTGAACGACTTTCTCCGCCTGCGCGAGCTCTTGCCGCGTGCTCAGCTGGTCGACGGTTCGCCGGTGATCCGGCGCTTGATGCAGGTACATACGCCGCTCGAGATCGAACGCGTGCGCCTGGCATGTGAAGCCGGCGTCTGGATCCATGAGCAGACGCCGCACATCCTGCGCCCTGGCATAACTGAACGCGAGTTTGTCACCCGGCTTGCCGACCTGTTTGCCTGGCATTATGGAACGACGATGTATGCCTACAATCCCGCCGGAGCCTGGGACATCCGCAATCCCACGCGCAGCGACTCTGCGCTCTTCCATGCTGTGATTACCGACCGCGTCTTCCAGCCCGGCGACACAGTGTCCCGCTGCTTTAGCGGCGTGAGCTACGCTGGCTACTGGGGCGATGTTGATCGCGTATGGCACATCGGTACGCCACCTGCAGCAGTGGAACGCTGGTATCGTATCACCTGGGAGTGCGTTCGCGCAATGGAGTCTGCGGTGCGTCCCGGTGTGCGCTGTTCGGATGTCTACGCTGCCTGCGCACGGATGGAACAGCGCTTCGGTGTACCACAACGGTTGACCGGTCGTGTCGGTCATGGGTTGTTCAATACCGGCGGTATCTCCATCCATCCCGACTGTGACCTCATCCTCGAGCCTGGCATGATTGTGTCGTGCGAACCGATGTTTGCCAATGAATGGGGATGGTTCGACCTTGAAGACCAATTTGTGGTTACCGAAACAGGGTGTGAGCCGTTGCACCGCCGCGCCCCAGAGACGGTACCGGCGATCCTGTAGCAGCAAAACGGAGAAGAGTCTCATGAAGATCACGCGCATTAATTGCCACGTGCTGATTATACCGGATGTCGACACTGGCGCCAGCTCGTCAGCGCAAGACAATCTGGTCGTGGAGGTTCACACGGATGAGGGAATCGTCGGCATCGGCGAAACCGATGTGAATCCGTGGATTGCGCGTGAATGCATTCGCGCTCGTGGCACGCACTCGATGGGTCTGGGGCTTGAGGAACTACTGATTGGCGCCGATCCATTGCAGCCTGAGGCGGTCTGGCAGACGCTCTATCGCGGTTCGAAGATGAATGGCAGGCGTGGCGCGTTGATCTGCGCGCTTGGCGCAATCGATATGGCGCTGTGGGATATCAAAGGCAAGGCGCTTGGCGTACCAATTCATACATTGCTTGGCGGCGCGGTGAAAGATCAAATCGTACCCTATGCATCGTTGCTGCCGACGGGACGCACCCTGGCGGATTATAGCCGTTCTCTGGCAGAGAAGGTCCGGCGCGCCAGAGAGGAGTTCGGCTATCGCGCCGCCAAACTTGAGGTCTGTATCAATGGTCCGTATGCGCATAACGGTCTGAACGAGCGCGATGAACATGTGGTCGAGATTGTCGCCGCCTGTCGCGAGGCGGTTGGCGCTGGCTTTACACTGATGGTCGACGTGGCGTATGCCTGGGCGGATGCAAAACGTGCCCTGCGCGTGTTGCGCCAGCTGGAACCATACGATATCTTCTTCCTCGAAACACCGCTCGATATTGATGACCTCGAAGGATATGCGTTTCTCGTCGATCACTCACCGATCCGTATTGCGGCCGGTGAGTGGCAGAATACGCACTGGGAGTTTCTCGACCTGGCCGACCGGGGCAAGATCGATGTGCTTCAGCCAGATGTAGGCCGCGTGGGTGGTTTCACAGAAGCGCGCAAAGTCTGCCAGATCGCAGCCGATCGCGGCAGACTGATCGTGCCACACTGCTGGAAGAGCGGCATTGGGATCGCCGCCAGCGCCCACCTGGCGGCTGCCACTGCGTGTTGCCCGTATATCGAATTCCTGCCGTCCGAACTCTCGGAGTCAGCGTTGCGCCAGGAGCTTGTAGCCGATGAGTTGCGTATGGTTAATGGGGTTATTCCATTACCGCAACAGCCTGGCCTCGGCATTGAACTCAACCGTGAGGCGCTGGAAAAATACCGTGCCGGGTGATTACGCACTCCTGAGTCGCCCTGGCGTGTGCGCCCCAGCAACACACACGCAGGTGCATAGCCAAACGACGCATAGGTGGCGTGCGCCGGTGTATTCCAGAGTTGCGTTCCACCCGGTGTAAACCAGGAACCATGCGCATAAGCGCTATGCAACCCATGTCCGATCGTCGTCTGGTCTGCCAGTGCGCACGTACTCCGCATGGCGCACCAGCAGATCGGCGTGATGCTCGGTAGCCGATCATGGGCGCTGGTCACACGAACAGCGTCCATGATCGACCGACTGCCTGCTGACGCCATCGAGTCCCTGGTGCGGATCCATCAGGAAATTGAGCAGGCGGCGCTGCCATTCCCACGCCAGAGGGCTGAACGGACACATCGCGTGAGTATGAGTGCCTATCCGAACAACCGCTTCCTGAGGCGCGCGCAGCGCCCCCGTACGGGGGTAGGGGGGCAGCGCATATCGAAGGGGCGGTTGTTCGGTATCCCAGAGTAACCACTAACTACTGGTGCCATGAAGGATCTTCAGTCTACGCTCGTGAGCGGCATCGACGGACACTTGCAGCCGCGCCGGAGGCATCGATAATGTTCTCGATTGGCACAGGAAAGGCGCGATCAATGAACAAACCCCAGACGACGCTGTAGGTTATGCCCATCTCGGCCTGAACGTCGAGGTGCCGGATCTGGTCGGCCAGCCACGGGTCGTCCGAGGACACGGCCAGAGATCGTGCAGCGTTGGTTCGATTGCCGGGTCACGCAGCCAGCCAGACGTTACCCGATAGCGGAAAGGCTCTGCACTCATTGATGGCTCCTGCCGGTGATCGGCCTGTTGCAGTAGTTCGTCAGGGGATCGGAGCCAGTCCAGTGCGTGTCCCATCGTAGGTAAGGACGCGAGCCGGCGTGAGTTTGATGATGACATGTGGATTGTTGATCATCTGGGACGGCGTTGGCGAGCGGACGCCTTCTTCGCCAAGGTAGCGCGTATAGATCCGGCGCGCCATTTCGCGCGCATACTGCGGATCTTCGATTAATTCGGCGCGCCCCTCGAGAATGACGGATTTGAAGCGCAGCCCACCTTCGGTAATATCGACCGAAATCGCGCAGCTGGCGTTGGCTCGCAGGTTGTTGGCCTTTACCGAATTGGGCGGCGTCTCCATATACATGCTGGTCCCATCCCACCAGAACCACATGGGTGCAATATGCGGGCGTCCGTCAGGGCGTACGGTGGCGATGCGCGCCAGCAATGGCTGTGCCAGGAACGCATCGATTTCTGAGGGCGAAAGGGTTGTCATAGTTTACTCCATATCATAGAAATGAAGCATGGAGAGGGACTCTCCCTCTCCATGCGTCCACTCGCTGTACTGTCAGCCCGTCCGGTAGTCGGTGCACGGGCAACCTCGCAGTTCACGCAACTTCTGCATCGTTTCCGTCTTCACCTGTGCCATCGCCTCTTCCGGTGTGCGGTTGAGCCGGATGACGCCGTCGATTGCTTCACCGAGCAGATTGGAATACTCTGCAGCAACGGGATTCATGGGCATCATCGTCGTCAGTTTGCGCTGACCGTTCACGATGTCGCGCCCGGCTTTGATCCAGGGATGTCCAAGCCGCTCATCATTCATCATGCTCTTGCGCACCGGCATCTCCTTGAACTTGGCACGGACATTCACCTGGTATTCGGTCGAGAGATAGAATCGCAGCAATTCCCACGACCAATCCGGGTTCTTCGTGCCGGCCGGGATGACCCATGGCCACGACCACCAGGCGATTGCGCTCTCGCCAGCACGTTTACTTGCCGGGGCCGGTGGCGGCGCAGCGGCATTATACTGCTCGCCATATCTCCAGTCAGGGAAGAAGTCGAAGATCGCCTGTCCCGTCCAGTCGCCGCTGACCTGCATAACGGCGTTCCCGGCCAGCCAGGGATTCTGGGCGCCTTCGCCGGCGCCGATGCCCGATGACCAGCGCTGCAGGTTTTCGGCTCCATAGAACTTGACCTGAGCAACCAGGTCGTTGAGCGCCGCGAGCACCCCTGGATGATCCGGTGTCGGTTCGTTGGCATTAACGTCCCAGATCTCGCCGCCGAAGTTGGCGATCCAGGCGAAATACTCCCACAGCCAGTCCGGCATGCGCAACCCGATCCGTTCGATACCGCCACTGGAGTCGGTCCGGGTCAGTTCCCTGGCCCACTGCCACATTTCATCGGTGTCTTGCGGTATCGCATCGACTGGTTTGCCGATGTCGGCAAGGAGCTGCGGCCTGGTCCAGAGCAGGAACACGCCAGCCGAGTCAACCATGCCCCAGATCTTGCCATCCATCTTGCAGGTATCCATAATACCCTGCGCATAATCATCGAGCGGGAACTTACTCTTGGCAATGTAATCGTCGAGGGGAATGATTACATTACGACGCGCCCATGCTCCCATACGTTCGACACAGTCCCACGTATGAAACAGGTCGGGCGGCGTGCCGGCGGCGGCGGCGGTGATGAACGCATCGCAATTCTGACCAGCCACCGGTTCGACGGTCACATTGGGATAGGCGTTCGAGAAGCGCGCAATAAGCTCGTTAGTAAACTGGAGTGCCGGCTCATAGTTGTTGCCCCACCAGTAGACCAGTTTGACCGGCTCTGAGGGATTCGACAACAGGCTGGTAAACCCTTCGATCGTCTCACCCTGCGGCAATGGGATGGAAGTGGCAGTGGGTCCGACCGGCGTTGCATTGACGTTTGGCTGGGGAGCCGCCGTTGCCTGAGGTGCCGCAGTTAGTGCACCACCCTGGGGATTTCCGCTGCCGCATGCTGCGAGCAACGAACCGGCTGCGCTGACCCCGACCATCTTCAGCAACTGGCGACGCGAGAGTCTGGAAGCACTCATTGATCTTCACCTCCTGGTATCGGTAAACTCTACACACCGCCCTCGCGAGCGGCGCACCTGCCGCACATCACTTGAGACCGGTGGTCACGATCCCGCGAATGAAGGTCTTCTGCGCTGCCAGGAACAACAAGATCATCGGCAACGTGTAAAGGGTCGCTGCTGCCATCATCGCACCGAGCGCCGTGCCACCCGCGCCGTACCGTTGCGTAAACCCCTGCAAGCCCAGCGACAACGTCCAGAGATCGCGGTCCTTCAGATAGATCAGTGGTCCCATAAAATCGTTGTACGTCCAGATAAAGGTGAATGCAACCAGCGTCGCCAGCGCCGGACGCGCCAGCGGCATCACGATTCGCAGATAGATGTCAAAGTGGGATGCACCGTCCATGCGCGCCGCATCGATCAGATCTTTGGGAGTCGTGACAAAGAACTGTCGCATGAGAAAAATGAAAAAAGCGTCGCCAAATAATGCTGGCAGTGTCAGCGGCAAAAACGTGTTGACCCAGCCAAGCTGGCTATAAATAATGAACAACGGAATGAGGGTCACCTGTCCTGGCAACATCATTGTGGACAGCACCAGAACGAACAGAATACGCTTGCCGGGCCAGTCGACAATCGACAGAGCATATGCAACCAGTGTGCATGAAATGAGCCGCGCCAGCATCACCGATGAGGCAATAATCAGTGTATTGCGCATATAGCGGGGAAAGTCAACAAAAGTCACCCCGTGGTAATAGTTAATCCACATGACCGGGTCAGGAAGCAGGCGTGGCGGAATGGCAATAATCTGCTCAGGCGACTTGAGCGAGGTGGAAATCAGCCAGAGCCAGGGAAAGAGGAAGAGCACGCTGACGCTGGCGACGAGCAGATAGAGGAATGCGTGATACAGATGACGCTGCAACACAACGCGCCGCGACCGCTGCCGGACGACAATGCTGCTCTCAGATAGGGTTGCGCTCATCGGTCTCTCCTCTACACCAGATCATAGGATGTCCAGCGCCGTGAGACACGCAGCAGCAGCCAGGTGACCAGCGCCGTAATTGCGAACAGTATCCACGCCATGGCGGCGGCATACCCCATGTTGAGATACTGAAACGCCTGAACATACAGGTAGAGCCCATAGAACAACAGCGAGCCTTCCGGTGCACCGGGCGACGTACCCGCCCCACCGATAATGTAGGCTTCGGTGAAGAACTGTAACGACCAGATGACGCCGGTGATCAACTGGAACAGAGTGACCGGCGAAATCAGCGGTAGTGTGATGCTCCAGAATTGCTGCATTCGGCTGGCGCCATCGATTTCGGCAGCCTCGTAGAGTTCTTGTGGCACGCCCTGCAATGCGGCGAGATAAATGATCGTCATTGCGCCAACAGCCCACATCTGCATGATGATAATGCTGGGTTTCGACCAGTCGGGGCTGGCAAACCACAGGGGTCCGGTGATGCCAATGGCTTTCAGCGCATTGTTAACCAGACCCAGTTCCGGGTTGAGGATCCAGCGCCAGAGCAGTGCCAGGGCAACCGGTGGCATCAGTGTCGGCAGAATATAGATTGTGCGCCAGATGACCTGACCACGGATCTTCAGATTGAGCAATAACGCACACAGCAACGCAAACGCAAGCTGCGCCGGAATGCCAATCACGGTCAGGAATGCGGTGTTGTACAGCACTTTCGGGAAGAAACGGTCGTTGGTGAACAGATCGACATAGTTCTTCAGGCCGATCCAGCGTGGCTCGAGGGGGATCTCATACCGGGTAAAGCTATAGTACAGGGTTGTGATCATCGGGTAGGCAATAAAAACGACCAGCCCGATGAGCCATGGCGCCGAGAAGAGCAGACCGGCGATGAACTCGCGCCGTGCACGTTTGCTCCACCGGGGCCGGCCGATGACCGGCGGCGTCGCAAGACGAGTTGCCATATCCACCTCCGTCTGCTGATCACAGCGTTACCAGCGCCACCCGAACCTCTCGAGCATCGTTTCTAACTGTACAGGCAGGAATTCCCCGACGCCCAGACCACAATCGCCGAACGCGATGTCCAGGGTTCGAACCCTTCATTCGCAAACGCTTCCTGCGTTGGGTAGGTCCAAGATAGCCACCGGTGTTGCCCACCACCAGCGCTGCGCGGATGGGGTGCGCTCCGGCACCGCAAAACCGAACTCGGTAGACGGTATACCCGGCATCGCGGCGATCGCATAGCCGCCCATCCGCAGTACTCCAACTGTGGCCATGACAGCATGCATTCCTTCAGCGTGCAGCAACGCGATCTCTTGCGCAAATGCAGTATGCACCGCCGGCCATTTCAACTCAATGTCGGTGCTGCTCCGTGGTCATCCCATGTCGCAATGCGCAGCCATTGCGCATCAACCGGCTGATCAGCAATGAGCATAAGGCCAAATGGGTATTGTGCCGCTCCTTACATCGCTTGGTCATGAGACTCTGAATCAATTGTACGGAGAGATGCGCTGTGTTTGGTTCGATCCACCCGGTGCAACGGCGCCTTGTGGATTTGGTCACGGACAGATACTGGCGCTCTGCCTGTGTCCAGCATCCAGACGGAGACGGCGCACTACCGACTGTGCTGATACGATGCGTTCATCGGTGCCTCCCCCCGGCACTGCCGCTGACGGATTGTAAGAATGTCAGACCAATTGGAAAATTATGCTCAGTTTAACCGATGGATGGAGTGATGTCAAGCGCTTCTACGCGAGTGTGGTCGATGAACCCATAATGGCGCCGGTCGGATGATTGACGCCACACATGATGTCTCCTATACTGGCGTTATACTTATCTGATGATATGACGTATTGTGGAATGCATGGACGGTCACAGGGAAAAGCGGCATTCATCAGAACGCAGGTGGATCATGGGCAAAGATTCGTTGCATTGGGACAGGCTGGCGCCCGGGCGGTACGATCGCACGCTGCCCGTCGGCCGGCTGAACGATGGAAGGATGCTGTGCGTGCCATATACGGTGCTGGCTGGAGAGCGCGCCAGCCCACGGGTCGTTGTTACTGCCGGCGTGCATGGCGACGAGTATTGCCATTTTAGATTGTAGATTTTGGATTGTAGATTGCTGCGATAGCATTGCAATGCGCTCTGATGAGCGTGCGTATGCGACTTGTTCAATTCCAATTGGTATATGAGGGTGTACGCGCAGTTGCCGAGCTCATCCATACGCTTGATCCTGCCCTGGTGCAGGGTACGGTGGTACTCGTTCCTGTGATCAACCCGCCGGCCTTCAATGCTGGCTCGCGTGTCAGCCCACTCGACGGCGTGAACCTGAACCGTGTGTTCCCCCGGCCATCTCGAGGGCACGCTGTCCGAGCCCCTGGCGGCGTGTGTCTTTCAGCGCCTGATTTCCGGCGCCGATGCATTGGTCGATCTACACAGCGGCGGCGCCCGCTATCTGTTTCATCCTCAAGCCGGCTTTTATCGTCTGCCAGGGTTCGTCGCTGCAAGCGAACGATCGCTGGCTATGGCGCGCGTCTTTGGCCTGGAACTGCTATAGGAAACTACCCACCGGGCGGGGGTATTGAGTTATGAAGCGATGCGTGCCGGTATTGCTGCCATCGGCGTTGAGATCGGCGGCAATGGGAGGTGTGAGCCGGTGCATGTCGCGCTGGCGCGACGGGGCGTTCGCAATGTGCTGGCAATGCTGGGCGTGCTGGCGGAACAATCAGAGCCGCCGCCACTGCAAAAGATGTGGCGCGGCGACTTCACGCTCGCGCCTGCTGGCGGGTTGTTTCGCGCTGATGTGGAGCTCAACCAGGAGGTTCAGTCTGGCGAGCGGTTGTATACCCTGCGTGATACGACAGGCTTGGTATGTTACGAGCGGTACGCCGATCACGCCGGCCTGGTATCAGCGATACGCGTCTTTGCGGCCATCCAGGAAGGCGAGTGGGATATCGCCATACTGGAGCCTGTCACGGATTGAGCAACCCATCACGGCGTGTTGCACAAGGAGATCTCTCGGATGGGCAATGCGTTAATCGCAGAACAAAGTGTCACTGCTGTATCGCCTGCAATGTGCCACACTCGACTTTCAGCGGAAGGTGTGTGAGTCGCGTGGATGGCTGATGTGATGAAATCAACTATCTATCGCCACGGTGTAGTACACGCCCACCTTTGGCATACAGCAACACAAAAGGCGCCCTTTGCAGGGCGCCCGCGTCCTGTGTGCCAGAAGACGTATTACAACCCGAAAAACGCGCGGTTTTTCTCGATATAGCTCTGCCACTGCTCCGGCACCGAGTCGTCGGCGAAGATCGCCTCAACCGGGCACTCCGGTTCGCAGGCGCCGCAGTCGATGCACTCTTCGGGGTTGATGTAATACTGATCTTCACCCTCGTAGATGCAGTCAACCGGACACACCGCCACGCACGACGCATCTTTCACGCCAATACAGGGTTCCGCGATAATATACGCCATATCTGTCTCCCTTTAGAACTGAGAATACGCTACGCCTGTCATCATAGCACGCTCACTGCAACTTTTCTGCGACTTTAGTACCACAACACAGCGCGTTATGAAGTTTCGATCATGACCCGGCGCCTGCCACTATAACGAGACATCGCCTGATGATCGCACCACAAAGACACGAAGTCCACAAAGGCCACACTTATCGATCGCACGTTTTCGCACCCACTAAGCGCCTGTCCGAATAACACAGGGTGTCGAAAAACCGCCCCTTCGATACGCGCTGCGCGCTACTCAGGATGCGGTTTTTCGGATAGGCTCTAAGCGCCTGTCCGAAAATCGGTATCCTGCGTTATTCGAATAGGCGCTAAGCCTGCGCAGATAACCGTTGACCATCGGAGGTTCGGGCGAAGTCCCCACGATCAGGCGTCGGCGGCGGGGTGGCTTTCGCAAGCGCCACGAGACGCCGCCCCGCCGACGCACAAACTCCATGGGTACGGTGCGACTGAACACTCACTTTTGTCCTGCACGAGACATCTCGTTGTAGTGCTACGTGCCGTTTCCGACCCGCGCTAATCCATTCGGGTCGAGCACAACCACGCGCCCGCGCTCCAGCCGCACAAGTCCTTCCTGCGCCAGCTGACGCAACGCACGTCCGGCGATTTCGCGCACAGTGCCGGTGCGTTCTGCAAGTTCCTGATGGGTCAGTTCAGCGGCGCCTTCACGCGCCTCGCGCAGCAGTTCGCGCGCCAGTCGCTCACGCACTGACCGGAACGCCAGGTCTTCGACCAGCACTGCCAGGTTGCGCAACTGCCCTGCCATTTCACGCAGCATTGCCAGCGCCAGGTCCGGGTGACGGCGAATGAGGGTAATCAACGCATCTCCTGGCAGGATGAGACAGTGCACAGCGCTCATTGCGCGCGCTGTCGTCAGCGTGCCATGGGTGTCGAAAATGGCGACGGCATTGAAGTTTTCGCCGGCGCCGACCATTGCCAGCACCTGCTCGCGACCATCCGGCGCAGTGCGCGATAAGCGCACCCTGCCGCGTTGCACAAAGTACACCCCCGCCGGTCGTTCGCCTTCGTAGGCGATGTATTCGCCAGGACGATAGGTACGCGCCTCCATGTAGCGCGCTGCGTCTGCCAGCGTCCGATCATCCAGCATGGCGAAGAGCGGAATGGTTCTCAGTTCTTCGAGTGGTATCATAGCCCGGCAGTATAGCACGATCCCGTTTTGCCAACAGTACTGCAATGGGTTTCCTGGCAGTTCCAGATACAATGATATAATGCGTCTATGCAACGATTACTGATGATGGCAGGGCGATGGGCGCTTCTGGCGCTGGTCGTAGCAATGGCATGCTGGAGCGCTGAGCCGCTCTTTGCTGCGCCGAATGTTGGCGACCCATTTGCAGCGCCGCTCGATGTGCAACGCCAGGAGGCAGCGCTCCTGCCGGCTTTCCACGCCGATCTCGACGCTGCAGCGCAGTGGGATCGCTATACAGTAAGCGCTCGCGTCGATCCTGAGCGCCGCACTATCGCCGGCAGGCTGCGGCTGGAGTATACCAATCGCGCTGCCGATCCACTCGACCGTATCTACTTCTACCTCTTTCCCAATCTGCCGGAGTTTGGCGGACGGCTCGATATTCGCAGCGCCACCGTCAACGACGTGAATGTGCGGGTGCGGTATGAGTCGAACCGGTTCCTGCTACGGCTCGATCTTCCCACATCTCTTCCATCCGGCGCTTCTGCCGATGTCATGCTCGATTTCAGCGCCGCTGCGCCGCTTGATGCCAGTCAGCGCTATTATGCCGCATTCAACCGCGAACGCGGCGTGCTGGCACTGGCGTCGGCGTTGCCGATGGTCGCGCGGCGGGTCGATGGCGCCTGGCAACTGGCGACGCCGCTCTTCCGCGGCGATCTTGTCACCAGCGACACGGCGCTGTACGATGTGACGCTGACAGTCCCCGTCGCCTGGACTGCCGTAACGACCGGAACGGCGATCAACAGTCAGACTGATAGCGCGTCCCGAACAACGCGCTTCATCAGCGGTCCACAGCGCGATTTTACAATTGTGCTTACCCGATTCCCGTCGATCTCGACTGAGGTGGAAGGCACGCGCATCACGTCGTACTTTCGCCCTGAACATGCCGAAGGCGGGCGTGCAGCGCTCGATGCCGCCGCCAATGCGCTACGCGCCTTCAATCGCCGGTTTGGTCCTTACCCGCTGACCGAACTCGATATTGTGCAGATCGATGCGCGCACATTTCTCGGCGTCGAGTATCCTGGTCTGATCATGATCGACCGCCGCCTGTACGCCGGCGAACGTGAGGGTCTGGAAATCATCGTGGCGCATGAAGTTGCACATCAGTGGTGGTACAGCATGGTCGGTAATGATGTGCAGAACGAAGCCTGGCTTGACGAGGGATTGACCTCGTTTTCGCAGATTGTCTATCAGGAAGAAATGCATGGCGCTACGGCAGCAGAACGCGAACTCGACGGGTTTCGTCGCATCTATCTGCGTGCGCGGCAGGCGGGACGCGACGCACCGCTGAAGCGCCCGGTTTCCGCATTGCGCGGCAACTACACGGCTATTGCGTATTCAAAAGGGGCGCTCTTCTTTCAAGCGTTGCGCGTCCGTATCGGCGAACCGGCGTTCGACCGATTTCTGCGCGATTACTATGCCACCTTTCGCTACCGTATTGCGTCGAGCGACGATGTGCGCGCGACTGCCGAAAACGCCTGCGCCTGCGACCTCACCGATTTCTACCGCGATTGGGTGTTGACTGCTGCACCCGTCGCTGTTCCCTGATATCGCGCAATGTCCACCCTTCCTGTTCTGGTTGTTCACGCCGATTGGGGGTCGAGCGCGGCGCGAAGGCGTCTGGTGTATGCGTTACGCCAGACCGATGGAACATTTCGTGCGTCTGCGCCGGGTCCGGCGGGCGATCCTCAGACGCTGCTGTGGCGACTGCGCGCGCTTGCGCCCGATGGCGGCATCCTGTTCGGCGTCGATTTTCCCCTTGGACTCCCGTTGCGCTACGCAGCTGCCGCCGGGATCTCCGACTTCGCGGCGCTTCTGCCAGAGTTGGGTTCGGGGCAATGGGCGCAGTTCTACGACGTTGCAGTCCATCCAGACGACATCAGCATCGTTCGCCCATTTTACCCGCTGCGACCGGGTGGAACGCGGCAGGCGCATCTGATCCAGGCGCTCGGCATGACGACCATCGACGATCTGCGTCGCTGCTGCGACCGGACGACCGCCGCGCGGCGCGCCGCTGCACCGCTCTTCTGGACGCTCGGCGCACAACAGGTGGGGAAGGCGACGATCGTCGGCTGGCGCGATATGCTGGGTGCGGCGCGCCGCGCGTATGCCCGGGATGATGCGATGTTTCCCTGGCTCTGGCCCTTCGAAGGGCGCCTGGACGACCTGATTGCTGCAGGGCGTCTGGTGGTCGCCGAGGTTTACCCTGCCGAATGCTGCCATCATTTGGGTGTCACACTGCACGGCAGCAAACGTGTCCAGGCGACCCGTGTCGCCGCTGGAGCAGTGCTGCTGGCGTGGGCGGAGGCGACAGGGGTTGCGCTCGAACCGACCCTCCACCGTGCAATTGCTGAGGGATTTGGCGCTGCACCCGGCGGCGACGACGATTTCGATGCGACGGTGGGACTGTTCGGCGCTCTCAATGTCGTCCTGGGTCGTCGTGCCGCCGGTGAACCTGCGGATCCGGTCATCCGCCGCGTTGAGGGATGGATACTGGGGCAGGCTGGCGCGAACGTTTAACGTTTAACGTTCAACGTGCGAACGTTCAACGTTCCCCACCATCACCGTCCGACGAATTCACCCAGAATCTGGCGTCCGATGACCACGCGCAGAATCTCCGATGTGCCCTCGCCAATGGTGAGCAGGCGTTGATCGCGGTAGATGCGTTCGAGTGGATACTCGCTGCTGTACCCATACCCGCCAAGCACTTGAATCGCGTCACGGCAGATTTTCTCGCCGACTTCCGAAGCGTACAGTTTGGCGATCGCCGCCTCGCGGCTGTACTGGCGTCCCTGATCTTTCAGCCAGGCTGCCTGATAAACCAGCAAACGCGCTGCTTCCAGCCCAACCGCCATATCGGCGATCATATTCGAAACCGACTCGTAGGCGCCAATGAGTTTGCCAAAGGCAGTGCGCTCACGCGCATAGGCGGATGCGACTTCGAAGGCAGCCTGCGCCAGACCGATCGCCATGGCGCCAATGCCGATCCGCCCACCGTCGAGGACGGCAAGAAACTGTTGCAGACCGCGCCCGCGTCGCCCCAGCAGATTCGCTTCGGGCACCCGGACGTTCTCGAACGTTACAGCATTGGTGATCGAGCCGCGTAATCCCATTTTGGCTTCCGGCTTGCCAAAACTCAGCCCCGGTGTTCCGGCGGGCACAATGATCGCGCTGATCGAATGCCGCTCCCCCGGGTCGGTGACTGCCGTCACGATCAGGTGACCGGCAATCGATGCGCTGGTAATCCACATCTTTGCGCCGTTGATCACCCATTCTCCCTGTTCGAGGCGAGCGGTTGTGCGGGTGGCGCCGGCGTCCGACCCGGCATGCGGCTCTGTCAATGCGAAGGCGCCTATGTGACGCCCTTCGGCGGCAGGTCGCAGGAAGCGCTGTTTCTGCTCCTCAGTGCCGAACATGGCGATCGGCGCGCATCCCAATCCCAGGTGCGCCGAGTAGATCAGCGCCGTCGAGCCGCATGCCCGCGCAATTTCCTCGATAGCGATCGCCGTTGAAATACTGTCGGCGCCTGCGCCGCCATACTCTTCGGCGAATGGCAGCCCCATCAGCCCCAACTCCGCCATTTTACGAAACGTATCGGCGGGAAATTCGCCCGTCTCATCGACGTGACGGGCGCGCGGCGCGATTTCCTGGTCGGCAAAACGCCGCACTTCAGCACGAATGCGCTGCTGTTCAGGAGTAAGTTCAAAGTTCATGGTTCATTCCTCTCACGAGCGGCTGCACTGCCATAATGAACGTCTGCACGTCGGCGCGGCTGATGCGTGCCGGATGGATCAGCGGAAGGATGGCGACAGTTCTGCTGCGAAGTACGGTTGCGTGCACATCGCGGATGGGACCCGGATCGCGCCCCAGATGCCGAATCCCCACTTCTCGCAGAGCAATGCGCCCAACCGGAATGATCAGTCGGGGCCTGATCATGTCGAGTTCTGTGTGCAACCATTCACTGCAGGCGCGCACTTCGCCCGGTGTTGGCGTGCGATTCCCTGGCGGGCAACAGCGCACCGCATTGGTGATGAAACAGCGCAGCGTCGCTCCGGCAGTTTCGTCGCTTGCCAGTCCAATCTGCACCAGTATGCGGCGCAGCACCCGCCCTGAACGATCCCCCCAGAATGGAATGCCGGTCTGATCGGCGCCATGACGACCCGGCGCTTCGCCGATGAAGACAATCCCGCCTGATGCATCGCCGTAACCGTGCACAATACGCCGCCGGCTGGCGACGAGCGCCGGACAGCGTTCACAGTTCTGATGGTGCAGCAGTGTGACCATACTTCGATTATTCGTGCCAGGCCATACCTTCTGGCGGATCGATCGGTAACGCAACCCGCACCGTTGTTCCCTGATCCGGCTGGCTGGACACCAGCACCTGACCGCCGTGTTGCGTGACGATGCCGTATGCGATGGCCAGACCCAACCCCGACCCCTGACCTGGCGAACGAGTGGTGACGAATGGCTGAAACAGGCGCTCGACAATGTGCGCCGGGATGCCTGGTCCATTATCCGCGACATCGAAGTTTACGAATGCGCCACCGTTCTCGGTTGCGCGGGCTGGCAGCAGCGGCGGTAATTCGGCGTGCCCACGCGAGACGCTCAACCGTACTCGCGGTGAAGGTGAACCCAACAGCGCCTGTTCAGCGTTGATCAGCAGATTGAGCAGAACTTGTTGCATTTGTGGGACATCAATGCGCAGCATCGGAAGATCGGGCTGGCAGATCACCTCAAGGGCAATACCGGCAGAACGAAGCGCTGCCCGTTTGAGGTCGAGCACACGCTCGATCAGATCAGAAGGCGCTGTCCATTCTTTGAGTATCGGTCCGCGGCGGGCGAACGTCGCCAGACTTTGAATCACGCGGCGGGCGCGTTTGGCGCTCTCGATGATCTGTTCGACCGATCGCTGATCGTCGGGGTTGCGTTGTGGTGAGAGGAGTTCGGCGTTACCAAGGATAATGGCGAGGGGATTGTTCAATTCGTGCGCCACACCGGCAATGAGTTCTCCCAACGCCGCGAGTTTCGAGTTTTGCACGAGCTGCGCCTGCATGACGCGCAACTGCTCGTTTGCCGTTCGCAGCGCATCATTTTGGGCTGCAAGCGCTGCCATCGCCGCATCACGTTCGCTTTCCGCAGCGCGAATACGGAGCAGCGCCCGCACCCGCGCCAGCAGTTCCTCGATGTAAAATGGTTTGGTCAGATAGTCATCGGCGCCCGAGTCGAGCGCCGTAATCCGGTCTGACACTTCACCTTTTGCGGTCAGCATCAGAACAGGCAGAAAGCCTCGACCAGAACGCTCCTTCAACGCCGTGCAAATCTGGACTCCTGGAATATCTGGCAGCATCCAGTCGAGAATGACGAGGTCGATGTCGCCCGTTTCGATGAGGGCGAGCGCATCAGCGGCGGCTGCTGCGAGAAGCGACTGATAGCCTGCTCCTCGAAGGACGTATTCAACGAGGCTGGCGATTGTCGGATCGTCCTCAACGACCATGATGCGTGTCTGATCGCGCATAACGCTATTGTATCATGGGTCTTTTGGGCGGTTGCAGCGCAACATGGCAGGCTCGTGGTACAATACCTGTTGTGAACGATGTCATTCGTCTGATCGACTCCCACGCGCACCTGGGCCTGGCGCAGTTCGATGCGGATCGCACTGCTGTGCTGGAGCGCGCAAGGGCAGCAGGAGTGGTGCGCATCGTCGAAATCGGCTACGACCTGGCAACCTCGCGTGCTGCGGTCGCGCTGGCGGCACAGCATGCATCGATCTATGCAGTGGTCGGCGTGCAACCGAACCACGTCGCCGCTCTGCCGGACGACTGGCTCGATCAGGTGCGCACCCTGGCGCAACAGCCCAAAGTTGTTGCTATTGGCGAGATCGGTCTGGATTATTACTGGAATGCGGCGCCTGCCGATGTGCAGGAGGCATGTTTCCGCGCACAACTCGATCTGGCGCGCTCCCTGCGCCTTCCGGTCGTCATTCACAGTCGCGATGCGCGTGACGATACGATCCGCGTGTTGCGCGACGCAGCGTGTGATCTGTCTGGCATCATGCACTCGTTTTCGGGTGACTGGGAATACGCGCGCGCATGCCTGGACATCGGTTTCCACCTCTCGTTCAGTGGTCCAATCACCTTTCCGAAAGCCGTCGATCTGCACGATGTCGCGCGCCGCGCGCCGCTCGACCGTCTGCTGATCGAAACCGACAGCCCTTATCTGGCGCCGCATCCCTTTCGCGGAAAACGAAACGAACCTGCGTATGTGCGCCTGATCGCCGAACGGATCGCTGATCTGCGCGGCATGACGCTCGAATCTCTGGCTCAGGCGACGTGGCGCAACGCAGAGGCGGTTTTTGGGCTATGAGTTCTTCTGTTGCGACGATTCCAAGCGAGACTTCCGCTCGTTCCTGGTTTGCCCGGCTCGAACTGGGGTCGCTTGCGCTTCCGTTTCTGCTGGCAGTGTCGATGACCTGGAGCGTGACGCGCAGCCTCGAGGTTGCAAACTGGGCGGATGGGCTCACCATGCTGGCAGTCATCGGTCTGGCAGCTCTCTTTACCGGCACGCTCTTTGCACGGGCTGGCTGGATGCATCCATTGCTGGCGCATCCGCTGGCGTCGCTCCTTGGGATTGTGTTCGTTGTGCAGCAGATCAGCCCGATCGTCGAAGCGCAAACAACGGCAGAGTTCGGTGCGGCAAAGGCGCAGCGTCTGACAGCATGGGGCGATATTGCTGCGGAACTTGCGATCCGTGTCATCATCTGGCTGCGCACACTGCAGGCAGGTGGACGCGGCGAAGACATCGCCCTCTTCGTCCTGACCCTGGCGCTGATCATCTGGGGGATGGGGTATGTGACGGGATGGCTCATCTTTCGCCATCAGCGCGCCTGGATTGCCGTTGCGCTGCAGGCAGGCATCGTTCTGATCAACTATACCTATGCCTGGCCAAAACCAACCGGCCTGTTTTTCGTTTTTTTGATGACGGCGCTGTTGCTGATCGCCTGCCTGCATATTGACCGCCATCAGCATCTCTGGCGCTCTATGCGCATCGAGTTCCCCGACTTTCTGCCGGCGCGCGTTCTGCTGGCTTCGTTGCTGGCCTTCGTCTTTCTGCTGATCGTCACTGCCTTCCTGCCAAAACAGCCGGACAATGAGCATCTGGCGCGTCTCTGGCGTACCATTCGCGCGCCGATAACGGCGCTGCGCGAAGAGTGGCAGGAGGCGTTCAGTACGATCAATGCTCCACCGGGATCGGCAGGGACGTTTCTGACCCGCAATGCTCGCGTCGGTGGTCCCCGTCAACTGGGTACGGCACTGGTGATGACGGTGCGATCCGCTGAGTATAGCTACTGGCGCGCCGCTGCCTTTGATCGCTACACTGGTCGTATGTGGCAGAACATGGTCGGTGAGCGTGCGCGCGCTGCGCTGGGGGCGGCGACGGCGGAAGCGGCGCGAACGCCGCTGGCGCCCGGTGTGCGCCTTGAACAGCCTGAATTGCGCGGCCGCGTCCTGGTGACCACAACGATTGAACTGGCGCAGACGCGCACCGATGGGCTGATCATGGTTGGCGGCGCACTGGCATCCACCGGTCTGCCGGTGTTGATTCAGCATGGGTATCTGGAAATATCAGGTGAACTGTTGCCCAATTTTACTGAAACCGCCACTGTGGTCACCGAAGCGCCGCTGGAGGCGACGCAGACCTATACAGTCGCCACATATCTGTCCACAGTTGATGAACAGAGTCTGCGCGAAAGCGGGAGCGCCTACCCGGAATGGGTGCGTCTGGCGTACCTGCAGCTGCCCGATACCCTGCCGCCGCGGGTGCGCGAACTGGCAGCCTCGATTGTCCGCGACGCCGGCGCAGTCACGCCATACGACAAGGCGCTGGCGATTCAGGAATATCTGCGCACGCTGACGTACAACGATCAGCGCCCGGTTCCGCCGGACGACCGCGATTGGGTCGACTGGTTCCTGTTCGATGCGCCAGGCGGCTATTGCGACGATTTTACGTCGGCGATGGTCGTGCTTCTCCGCGCCGAGGGCGTTCCGGCGCGCTGGGTGCATGGGTACGCTGGCGGTGAACTCGATCCGGATCGGCGAGTGTATCTGGTGCGCGAGAATGTCGCCCATAGCTGGCCCGAAGTCTACTTTCCCGGCTATGGCTGGCAGCGTTTTGAGCCGACGCCGGCGCCATACGCCAGTGTGCCGGTGCGTCCGGCGTTCCCTCCGGCTGATGACGTGGAACGTCCGGAGATCACCGGAGGGTTAGGGGGTGCGCTGAGCGACCCGGAAGCCATGCTGCGCGAGATGATCGAGCGCAACACGGGTCCTGCGATTGGCGACGATAGCGCGCTGCAACGCGAAATCGAAGCGCGGCGCGCACAGGAGCGCATCCGCCAGGCGACAGTTGTCGGCGGGGCGGCAGCGTTTCTGGGGGCGCTGGTTGGCGCGCTGTTCCTGTGGCTGCACTGGGATGTGCGCCGTCTTTCGCCCGCTGCCGCCGCCTATGCGCGCCTGACGCGCCTGGCGGAATGGGCAGGCGTGTCAGCGCCGCCCGACGCGACACCGTATGAGTACGCGGCGCTGCTCCAGGAACGTCTTCCTCGCCAGAAACACGTCATCGACCACATCGTCAGCAACTTCGTCGCCGAACGGTACCACGCCGGGCACGTATCGCATCCGCCGCTGCCGGTCGAGGACTGGCGCGCGCTGCGGCGCGAACTGCTGGTCCTGCTTGTCAGACGGATCGGCACAGCACGACGCCTCGTCTCGCCGACGCCTCATGCCACGCATGGCGCTACTCGCAGGAAACAGGCGTATCAGTCCGGTCAGTCTGGTCGCTGGTAAAATCATAGGTCTTGTCATTGAGAGACCGCACGAACGCCTGGTATTCGTCCTCGTAAGGAGGCGGGCAGTGAAGCACTGCATTGATGAACGCTTCTGGCGGCTGGTAATAATGGATGGTTACGTAATGGTAAATCATGACCGGCGCCCTGTAGACGATGTTCCCGTCGGGAATCCAGATTTCTCCGTTGCCGGTGGGATACGATTTGCCTTTGTAGTATATCCTGGTTATCTTAGGTGTGCGTTCTTCGTTAATGGTCTCTGATTCGCAGAACTGGCAGGTGTGATAACCCGTCATGAGGGCATGGACGCCTCGCACGCAATGTTCGAGCAGACGCTCCTGAAACTCGACCGGTGTTGATCCGGTTGGGAAGGGATATGCTTCGTCGAGCCATCCAATGGCCAGCCAGGTGAACCGGTCGTGGCGGGTGCGGGTTTGATATTCGCTCATATCAGCAAGGTACATGGCTTCCTCCTCTCAATTTCGTTGAAGATTCGGTGTGTTGACAGGTTATCCGATACGTCGCATGTATGTCTCCGGCGCGTCAGATTGTCTGTCTGGCAGCGCCTGGCATGTTGCCCACGGAAAGAAAACAGGAGCAGGAGCGAGATCTCGCTCCTGCGCCGTCGTGATGCGATCATTGATGACGTGGCGTAAACACGATCCAGTGACCGTTTTCCTCTGGTAGAAGCGTTTCTACATAAATGCCTGTGTCTGCTGCCATCACCGGCGCACCCAGAAGGTCTGCGAGTTGCTGCGCCAGCGAGTTCGGTCCGTATCCTGCATGGCATATGAGCAGACGGACGGGCTGTCCGAACGTATATGCAGGATGGGTGGCGATGATTTCGAAGAGTTGCTCTGCGTTCAGCAGTTTCTTTTCTCTAATGCCTTCCTTTACAAAAGGACTTGCGAACGTTTTGCCGTGCTCATACCTCCCACCGTGACAGACCAGTTCAAAGAACGGGGGGAATGTCGGGCAACGCGCAGCCTGTTGAATGGCGCTGTCCGGGTACCCCAGAATGTAGCGGTTCTTGAACATGGTGGGAAAAACAGGAACGTCGTGAAGCATTGCTGTCTCCTGGAAGGTTCAGGAGCGCAGAGCACGCCAACGTTCCGTACTGTCCCGCGCGGGACACGTCCAGAATGCTGGTGTGTCCCTGCGCGGGAATGGATACAAAAGAAGCGTCGTGTTGCCAGATGACGGGTGTGGCGCAAAGCCACGTGGTCAGTGTGTGGGCGATTTCCCTCCTTTGGTGATAGAGCGCCGGTCAGCGGAACGATGAGTAAACCAGGGTGCGCGTGATGCGCGCTGGCTGCGCTGGCTGGCGGTGGAACGGAACAAACGGTATCTGGCGCACACGGCGCCGAAGGATATTCTTTCCGAAGGCACGAGCGTTGACACGCGGGCATGCGCATCGGAAAGCGAAGCGTGGTATGGGCGTTGTCAGGGTGCAGTGCAGCGGAACTCCGCTGCCGGCCCCGCCGGGCCGGTGATACGAGACCAGCCGACGTCGTCGCCGTTGAGAAAGGGGAGTCGGTGGGCTGGTCTGGTTTCGGCGGCCCGGATGACCGACCGCCGGTTACCACCATTTATGAAGACTGTTGCCGCTTTGCGCGCCGCTGGAGTTCGGTGCGGCGCATCTGGCGCGCCTCGCGGACGGTTGCGGGCGTGCCGCTCAAAAGTTCAACGTATCCTGCGACAACCCGATAGATGACAGTATGAGTCGCTTCCCGGCGTCGTCGGGCATGGTCACGCTCGGCGGCGCGCACTTCGTCCGGTGTCATGACCCACGTTGCGCGTTGCTTCGCCTTCTCCTCCAGGGCGGCAATCGCCTGTTCGACGTCCGGTCCGCGGCGTGGGAGCAGCGCCTGTTCCAGCAAGCCTTCGACTGCAACGTGATTGCCAGGACGCAGCAGGGCAGGCGTGCCTTGATGGTTGAGCGGAATAACGACCGGAACACGGACAGTCTCGGTGATTGTCGCGCGACTGCCGGCGCGGGTGCGTGGTATCTGGACGCGCACCGTCACATGCGCCAGGGCAAGACCGGATCGTAACGGATGGCGTCCGATGCGGGCAGGTCCGGTCACCTGACCGCACATGTGAATGTCGCATCCATCTTCATCGTCGGGAGTGACAGGACGCACCGCCTCGACAATCAGCGTTGGCGATGGAACGGTTTCATCGAGTGATGTTTTCCATTCCATCCATCCTTCGACCAGCAGGCGTACCCCATGGCTGGCTGAGTCGAGCAATTCGTGACCAGGGATCGCGCGTGTCACACGTAGCGGCAGGCGGAAATCGCCGCCAAGCGGTCCGGTCATTCGCAACTGCAGACGGCGTGGCAGACCCTGACGACTCGCAGGCGATATATCGAGCGTACCTGTCGCGATGGCACGGTAGATGGGGGCGTCTGTCAAAGATGGTTCGTTCATAGCAGGCTTCCCTCTGATCTGGGCGACATTCATTTCTGTCAGGTACGATAGCAGGAGATCGCCCGCAAGAAAATCGTCCAAACGTCCTCGTTGCGCGCGCCTGTGGTCTGATCGCGTGGTAGGATAGAGGGAACACCGGAGTGACGATTCTGTGACAGGAACGTTATGACGCTGCCACTGGGCTTTTGTCTGGGAACATTTGGCGTTTCCTATGTCGAGTTGCGCAATGCAGCTCGCCTGCTTGATGCGCTTGGGTTCGATTCGGTCTGGTTGTGGGATCACTACGTCTCATGGAACGACCCGCACGAGCCGGTGATCGAGGGGCTGACGGCGGTAGCTGCGCTTGCAGAAGCAACGCAGCGGATCCGTCTGGGTCCGCTGGTAGCCAACAATCTCAATCGCCATCCCGGTCGGCTGGCAAAGATTGCTGCAACCCTGCAGGAGATTGCACAGGGGCGGTTCGAGTTGGGGATCGGCGGTGGCGGGTGGAAACCGGAGCAGGAAGCGTTTGGCATCGATCAGGGGACGCTGGACGAGCGAACGGAGCGCGTCGAAGAGGCGTTGCAGGTCGTCCGGTTGCTCTGGAGCGGCGAGCCGGTCACTTTCCACGGACGATATTACCGTCTGACAGGAGCGATTGTTTCCCCGCCGCCGCATCCGCTGCCGTCGCTGATCGTCGGGGCGCGCGGAACGCGCCTCTGCCGTATTGCAGGGCGGTTTGCCGATGGTTTGAACGTGCAATGGCGCGATCGCTCACGACTGGACGAGCAGATCGCCGCGCTCGATGAGGGCCTGGCAGATGCAGGTCGCACCCGTCACGGGTTCGACCTGTCGGTGCATGCCGACTGGCGCGACCTCCATCCCGACCCTGTCGCCGCTCTGGATCGGTGGCAGGCGCTGGGTTTCACGCGCGCTATCATCTATGTAGCCGCGCCCTTTCCTGATAATGACTTCCAGCGTCTGGCACAGATGCTGCATCTCACCAGATGATCGAAAACCCGCGTTCTTCGCCGGTCGGCTTCTCCCAGTGAACATCGACCGAGTCGACGCGGGCATGCGCCGGACCGCTGTAGCACCAGCTGACCATGCGCTGCACCGCCGGGCGAGCGCCCTCGAAGACCGCCTCGACCCGTCCGTCGTCGAGGTTTCGCACCCAGCCGGAGACGCCGACTTCACGGGCGTAGGTGCGGGCGCTGGCACGAAAGTTGACCCCCTGTACGCGACCTGAGATGAAGACATGTGCGCGAGCCATGTCAATCATTGGTTGATTTCCTCTGCCTTTGCAGTAGCGATGAAAATGACCCGTTCCGCAATATTGGTCGTTCGATCGGCGAGACGTTCGAGCACGTGAGCGGTATCGATCAAGAGCAGCGCGCAATCGAGCGTGCGTGGGTCCTGGCGCGCGATGTCTTTCAGCATCGCGACCACCCGGTCTTCCAGCGCATCGACCTCATGATCCCGCTCGCCGAGCGAGCGCGCCAGCGTCACGTCGAGTTGCACGAAGGCGTCCAGACAGATGTGCAACATGTTCTGCACGAGCGTTCCAAGGCGGTGGAGTTCAATCGGCACCTCGATGATCGTCGGCGTTTGCAGGCTGCGCTCGACTTTCTTGGCGATCCCTTTGGCGTAATCGGCGGCGCGCTCCAGTTCCCCCGCGATGGCGACGGCTGCCAGCAGGCTGCGCAGATCGGTGGCGACCGGTTGTTGTGTGGCGATCAGTTCAAAGACGCGCTCATCAACGGATGTGCGGGCGGCATCGATCTCACGGTCACGCGCAATCACCTCACGCGCCAGCACAACGTCCAGACGCTCGAGCGCTTTGATGGCGTCAGCCAGTTGATGTTCGACGCGGCTCCCAATGCGAAGGAGGTCATCGTGCACCGATTGGAGTTGTTTGATGTAATGATCCCGCATGATCCACTCACTTTCTGAAAAAGATGTTCTGGACGCTCCATCCTTCGCCGGGTTCCGGGCGCCCGTGAAAGATGCCAGCAAAATACGCCAATTGGTCTGGTCGCCGGTTCAGTCTATGGTAACCGACATTTTACCTCTCCAGTGCTAAAAATGTGTTAAAGATCGGTAAGATTCTGTGTTTTCATGCGCACGCGAGGATAATTGTGAAAGAACATTCATTATGACTCCACGTCGTAGCGTTATCTATGACACTTCATCGCAGGGTCATATTTGCGGAATAGTCGAGGCGGCAGTATCGACATATCTGTTCGCCCCAGGGGATTGTGCATTGGAATGAGACATAGAAGCACATATACATCCTGTTGGAGCGAACAATCGCTGGCTGGCGCTGCGTGCTCATTGAATCGCCGATTGCACAGATGAGACACGCCTCGTTCATCTTCACGGCATACACTGGCAGTGTGTTCACAATCCCGTTGCAGACGCATCACCCCACCAGGCAATGACGTGCTGATGCAGTGTAAAGAGGCAGACAATGGCGCACGAATTCGCACCACCCGACAGACACAATGAGAGTGAGGCGCAGATCATTGCACGCGCCAAGGCTGGTGACGCCGATGCGATCAGCCTGTTGTACGAGCGATACGCGCCGCAGGTGCGCCGGTACATTGCGTCGCGTCTGGGCGATCCGGTTCTGGCGGAAGATGTGTGCAGCGATGTCTTCGTCAAAATGCTGGAAGGACTGGATCGTTACGAGGATCGCGGCTGGCCCTTCTCTGCCTGGCTCTACCGCATTGCCTATGCGCGAACCATGGACATGCTGCGGCAGGCCCGGCGGCGTCCATCGGTTCCGCTCGACGAAAGCGCCCCCCAGGCGCTCGAACCGCCTGATGAGGCGGTCATCTCCCGCATTGCGTATCACGAACTTCAGAGTGTGATGCGCGTGCTAACCCGCGATCAGCGTCTGGTGTTGCGGCTGCGCTTCGATGAGGATCGCACCCTCGCCGAAATTGCCGAGTCGCTCGGGCGCACGGTGGGTTCGGTGAAGGCGTTGCAGCACCGGGGATTGACGCGCCTTGCCGAGGCGCTCGCCGATTATCCGGCGCACCTACCGATCGCCGCCTCCTGACGTTTGTCGCCGTCAACCTCTGCCTTTTTGCCATCGAGTCGCCCTGTATACGATACAAACCCTTGACGCCTGTTCCATCGCCCGCGTATAATGCCCTGGGAATGTTCGTTTGGGGCGATGGGGGCGTATGGATCGCGAAACCTTCGAAGCAATCGTCGTTGAGGCGCTCGACTCGCTGCCGCCGGAGTTCGCCCGCTATCTGAAGAATGTCGAAGTGCGCATCGAAGCGCGTCCTTCGCGCGAGCAACGGCGCGCGCTCGGATTGCGTCCCTGGCAGACGATCTATGGTCTGTACGAGGGGGTGCCGCTCACCGAGCGCGCCGGGGGTGAACCGCTCCTTCCAGACGTGATTACGATTTTTCAGGCGCCGCTGGTGCGCGATTTTCCCTCTCGTGAAGCGCTCCGCGATGAGGTGCGGCGCACCGTGCTGCACGAAATTGCCCACTTTTTTGGCATCAGCGATGAACGACTCCATGAACTGGATGCCTATTGAGCGAATACCTTTCGCTATTGTTCGATCATGCGACACTTTTTTGCATCACCGCTGTCTGCATCGATCTACGCTCTGGCGTTGATCGTCTGGGCGTTGCTGGTGGTCGATACGGCGAGTCTTGCCCGGCGCGCCGCCGAACCGCCCGTGTTTCCCACCCCTACGCCGGCGCCCACTGCAACGGCTGTTCCTGCTGATGCAACGCCAGCGCCGGCGCCAACGCTCATCCCTGCCGCTCAGACGAACGATGCCGCGGTGGTTGCACCTGACCCGGCGCCTGGGGATGGCTGGTTCCATCCAAAGACCGGACGGTATATCGCTGCATGGCTCCCCAATTCGTTCGGTTCCGAAAATCGTGAGTCGTTCGAGGCGAATGCCGATATTCTTGATGAAATCAGCCCGTTCTGGTACTCGCCATCACCCGGCGGCGGGCTGCGTTTCGGGCGCGAGGCGCGCGATCGCACGCTGGTCGAACTGGCGCATAGTAAAAATGTCCTGGTCATTCCAACTGTCCACAATGTTGTCACCGGCGACGATCCGGTGCCGGGCATTCTGCGCAATCCGCGTCTCCGGTCGTACCACGTGCAGCAGATCGTCGATGAGGTTCTGACCTATAACTATGACGGAATTGATATCGATTATGAGTTTCTCAGCAGCAGTCTGCGCGATGAGTACAGCGCCTTCATTCTCGAGCTGGCGGATGCGCTCCATGCGCATGGCAAACTGCTGACGATCGCCGTGCATGCGAAGGACTGCGATTACTGCGGGTTGGGAGGTTTCCAGGATTGGGCAGTCATCGGTCAGGTGGTCGACCGGTTGCGCATCATGACTTACGACTATCACTGGCGCGGCGGCGGTCCTGGTCCGGTGGCGCCGGTGTACTGGGTGGAACGGGTGGCGCGCTATGCGGTGACGGTCGTCGATCCGGCAAAAGTTGTGATTGGCGTGCCGTTCTACGGCTACAACTGGCCGCGCGACGGCGGCGGCAATGCACGCGGGCAGACGTGGGCGATGATCAATGAGATCATTCAGACGTATCGTCTGTCGGTCAATCTGATGGAGAGTAATCAGAACGGTCTGGTGCAGGAGAACTGGATTACCTATAGTTCGCGCACCGAAGGACGGCGCGAGGTCTGGTTCGCCACAAGCAGCGGTCTCGACGCAAAACTGCGCCTGGTGCAGGAACTCGATCTGGCAGGGATTGCGATCTGGCGGCTGGGCGGTGAAGATCCGCGCAACTGGGAGGTTATCCGTGCCCGTCTCCTGCAAGACCCGTATGAGTCGCAACGGGTGTTGAGCCGTCTGTTGCCGGAGCATTGATGATCAAGTCGGAGATCAAAGCGAACGAGCGTGAGGCGGCGCACCTTTTTGTGCGCGGGGTGGCGGCGGCGCGCGGCGGGCAGCGACGTCTGGCGGCGGTGCTGCTGTCGCGGGTTGTGCAACTCGACCCGCAGCACGAAATGGGGTGGTTGTGGCTGTCTGGCGTTCTCGATGATCCGAAGGAGATCGCGTTCTGTCTACGCTCAGTTCTGGCGATCAATCCGCACAATGAGCGCGCACAGCGTGGGCTGGCATGGCTGAAAAGCCGCCAGTTGCTGCATGAGGGCGATACTGCCGTCACTGCCCCGTTTGCCCGTGTGGCGCCCTCGGCAGTGCCAGCCGATCCGGTCGACCCTCCAGCCGATGATGCGGTGCAGGAAGCGCCGATTGCGTGGCGGGAGCATGTGGCGCGCGCCTTCCGTCGATTGCTTCCCCAACCCCATCAGTCGTCTGACCACACCGACTCGTGGTGGGTGGGCTGGCGCCATTCGCGCCGCGAGATGGGGCAGGCGCGCGCGTTGCTCTGGAGTATGCCGGTGCTGCTTCTTACGCTTACACTGGCGCTCAACTATGCGCTTCGCGTTGCGGTGGAACGGAATGAGGCGCTTGTCGCGGCGGAACTGGCGCAGCGCGCGAGCGCTGCTGAGGCGCACATGCAACCGGCGAACAATACGGACGCTCCGTCGCTCGACGTTCCGGCGATCCTCGAAGCGGAACCGGCTGCGGAGCGCGCGGCGGCGGCGCTGGCGTACCTCAGCCGCCTCGAAGAGCCGCGCGCCCGGTTGCGCGGCGCGATCGAGTCGTACCGCAATGCGACAAGTCGTCCCGGCGGATCGTCGATTATCCACGCGACGTCGGCGCAGCGGCTGCGAGACGAGATCGAGCAGGCATATGCGGTGATCGCTGCGATCGAACCGCCGGAGACGCTTGCGGAAGCGCATGCGCTCTACCTGCAAGGGCTGGAACTGGAACTGACGGCGCTCGACCATATGCTGGCGTTCTACAGCGGCTTTCGCGCTGAGGACGCCAACCGCGCAGCGCTGACGATGGCGGAAGCTGCGCGCCGCCTCGACCAGGCGCGCCGGATGTTCGATCAACAACGGGCGGAACTGTCGGTAGAGGGACCGCTGCCTCATTCGTACCGGTGATACCATTTTAGATTTTAGATTTTGGATTGGAGATTATCGCGCAGGGCGTTCTGATGCGATTTGACGGAACTCCGTTTGCGGAGTATTCAAGTGAAATTGGTATGAATTGTTCCTGCTCCGCTGTCTCGTGGTTATAAAAAGCGCTCCCACGGTGCGTCGCGTTCCAGGCGTTGATGCAAGACGCTGGCGTATACGCCGAAGAAAGAATGTTGAGGAAACAGAATGAACGACCACTCGCGCGCTTTTCTGAAGCAACTGCTCTCCACCCCCGGTCCTTCCGGCGAGGAAGTCGCTGCGGGGCGCGTCTGGCGGCGCGAAGCCGAAACCTTTTCCGACCGGGTATATGCCGATGTGCGCGGCAATTCGTATGCTGTGCTCGACGGCGGCGCGCCGCGCGTGCTGCTCGCCGGGCATATCGATGAAATCGGGGTGATGGTGAGTTACATCGACGACGATGGATTCCTCTGGTTTTCGGCGATCGGCGGGTGGGATACACAGGTGCTCGTGGGGCAGCGGGTGCGGCTGCTGGGGCGCGCGGGCGATGTGATCGGCGTGATCGGGAAGAAGCCCATCCATCAGATGAAGCCCGATGAGCGGGAGAAAGTCAGCAAGATCGAAGACCTGTGGATCGACATCGGCGCCGCGAACCGGGCAGAAGCCGAGGCGCTGGTGCGCGTCGGCGCCGCCGGTGTGATCGATGCGCCGGTCTATGATCTGCCAGGCGAGAAGATTATTTCGCGCAGTATCGATAACCGGATTGGCGCGTTTACCGTGCTCGAAGCGCTGCGCCTGCTGGCGCATGACCGTCCGAGCGCAACGGTGGCGGCAGTGGCGACGTCGCAGGAAGAGATCACGTTCGCAGGGGCGCATACGGCTGCGTTCAGTTTCGAGCCGCAGGTAGCCATTGCGGTTGATGTCACCTTTGCGACCGATCATCCGAATGCGAGCCGGAAGCAGTACGGCGATGTGCGCCTGGGTGGCGGACCGGTGCTGTCACGCGGTTCGGCGAACAGCCCGGTGGTGTACGACATGCTCGTGGCGATTGCAGAACGCGAAGGCATTCCATACAGCGTGCAGATCAATCCGCGCTACACCGGAACCGATGCCGATGCCATTCACCTCTCGCGCTCTGGTGTCGCCACCGGCGTCATCTCGATCCCAAACCGGTATATGCATTCTCCCAATGAAATGATCGCCCTGAGCGACGTCGAACACGCTGTTCGTCTGATCGCTGCATTCGTGCGCAGTCTGGATTCCGAGACATCATTCATTCCGTCCTGAGTCTGGCATGACCGTTCTGAAATCGCGCATCTGGAGTCTGGTCGAGGTGTCTTACGACCAGGACCACGCTCCGGTTCTCGACTGGTATGACGCGAGCATGATGGCGCTGATTTTGCTGAATGTCCTCGCCGTCATCATCGAGAGCGTCGAAGAAACAGGCCAGCGCTTCGCTGCATATTTCTTCGCATTTGAGGTCTTTTCGGTGGCGGTCTTCACGATCGAATACATCGTCAGGCTCTGGGCATGCACGGTCGATGCGCGCTACACTCATCCTGTATTTGGGCGGGTGCGATATGCACTGACACCGATGGTCATTATTGACCTGCTGGCGTTTCTGCCGTTCTATTTGTGGTTTCTTCCCGTCGATCTGCGGATTCTACGCGCGCTGCGGTTGTTTCGACTCCTCAGGGTGCTCAAGATCGGGCGTTATTCCCAGTCTGTGGCGCTGATGGCGCACGTTGTTCGCCGCAAACGTTCCGATCTGGCGGCGACTGCGCTCCTTTTGTTCGTGATGCTGGTCATCTCGGCAAGCCTGATGTACTACGCCGAGCACGATGCCCAACCCGAGGCGTTTGGGTCGATTCCTGCGGCGATGTGGTGGGGTGTTGCGACGTTCACAACAGTTGGTTATGGTGATGTGTATCCCATCACGCCCCTGGGCAGGCTTCTGGGGTCGTTCATTGCTATTCTGGGAATCGGCATTTTTGCACTCCCTGCGGGCATTCTCGCGTCTGGATTTTCTGAAGAGCGCGAACGGATGAGGACCGGGAATGGTGCGGATGTGTGTCCACACTGCGGGCGCGCGCTGGATCAGGATTCATCCTGATTTCTGAGTGAACGATTCGACCGGTCGAGGGTTGGGCGCTCCTGGCAGTGCAACTGAGACGGTCGTGCCGACGCCAGCTGTACTCTCGACTGTGATGCGCCCGTTCATTGCCTCGACCAGTCCTTTGGCGATGGAAAGCCCCAATCCTGCATTGCCGTTCTGCCGCTCGCGCGCCGGGTCGGCGCGGTAGAATCGTTCGAAGATATGCGGAAGATGCTCCGGTGCAATGCCGATTCCGGTGTCTGTTATGGTGATCTGGATCATCCGTCCTATCGGCGCTGTTGAGATGGTGATCCGTCCACCGGCTGGGGTGTAGCGCAGCGCATTGTCCAGGATGATCAGCACAATCTGCTGGAGCCGTTCAGCATCTGCCTGCACAATACCAGTGGCGGTCTCGAGTTCGACCGTAATGCCGCGTTGCTCACCCAGGCGCGCCGTCTGGCGCTGCACAGTGCGCAGCAGGTCGCCCAGATCGACGGCTGTGGTCGTCATCGTCAGCTGCCCGCTGTCCAGTCGTGTCAGGGTCAGCAGATCATCGACCAGGCGCCGCATCTGGTCACTTTCGGTCAGAATGTCGCTCAGCAGTTCACGCTGATCGGTCGCATCGGGTGGTGTGTTGCGGAGCGCCACCTCGGCACTGGCGCGAATGAGCGTGAGCGGTGCGCGCAGTTCATGGCTGGCGCTGGCGATGAAGCGTTGCTGCCGTTCCCAGGCTTCCTGTGACGGGCGAAGCGCGCGTCCTGCCAGCCACCAGCTCGCCGAGCCGACCAGCACCATGCCAAGTGCGCCTAAGCCGATCAATCCCAGCGTCAACTGACTCAGGACCTGTTCCTGATCACTCAACTCACGCGCCAGCTGGAGCGCTGCCGGTCCGCCTGGACGGGTCAGGCGGTATGTTAACAGGCGCGCCCGTCGTCCATCACTCATTGTGACCGTGCGAAGGTCGCTGCCCTGCGCCAGCGCTGCCTGAAGTGCATCCTGGTCTGGCGCCAGCGCGAGATCGATGTTGTTTGGATTGAAGAGCAGCCTTCCTGAGGCATCGAGCGGCAGCACAACGATGGCTGCGAGTTCTGCTGCATCAACGCTGGTGGTCAGGGAACGAGGACGATCTGACCCCATGTCATCTTCTTGTCGATCATCCTGCTCGCGCAGTTCCTGCGGCCTCTGGTGATCGCCGGAGGGATTCGTCTGTCCAAAGGGGATTGGCGCGATCTCGCCTCGCAGAACCGACCAGTCACGGTCAGCGTCCGCCAGATCGGGAGGGAGGGGCGCCCCAAGCGCATGGAATTCGTGCGCCATTTTGTGACGCAGCGCCAGGTCAGTCACGTTCGAGAAGTAGCGCGCGACCACGATATACGCGCCGCCGCCGATCAGCGTTACGAGAACGAACGCCGCCAGTGCATACAGCAGCGAAAGCTGCACACGCAACCCGCTAAACACGGTTCACCTCCAACCGGTACCCCACGCCGCGCACCGTTATAATCGGGTCGCGTTCACCGGGTGCGTTCAGTTTGCGCCGCAGGTACGAAATGTAGACATCGACCATCTGGGGTTGAACGTCGTGTTCATAGGACCAGACATAATCGAGAATCTGCTGGCGTGACAACGCCTGCCCGGCGTTCCGCATCAGGTATTCGAGCAGATTCCATTCCGTTGGCGTGAGATCGAGCGCGCGCGCGCCGCGCCGCGCCGTGTGATGCCGCAGATCGAGCACCAGGTCTCCAACCCGCAACTCGTTACTGTCTCCCGGTTGCAGGGCGAAGCGCCGTCCCAGCGCCCGTACCCGCGCAAGCAGTTCCTCGAAAGCAAAGGGTTTGACCAGGTAATCGTCGGCGCCGCTGTCGAACCCTGCCAGCTTGTCTTCGATCTGACCGCGCGCGGTCAACAGCAGGAGCGCTGTCGGCAGACGCGCCGCGCGCACGGCGCGGCAGATCGACGGACCATCACGCTCCGGCAGCATCCAGTCGATGATTGCTACCTCATAGACGCCACGCAGGGCGTACTCGAGCCCGGTATCGCCGTCGTGCACCACATCGACCTGGTGATGCTCTTCGCGCAACACCCGCGCAATCAGTCGCGCCAGTCGTTGATCATCTTCTACGAGCAAGATTTTCATGGCATCTCGCAGGTGCTCACGCTTACCGTAAAATGGTGTTTTTGCATCGGCGGGGCGACGTCTCATGGCGCTTACGAGAGCCATACCGCCGCCGACTCTTGATTTCGGGGGCATCCCCCGAACCCCCAATCGTGAACAGTTACAGCATCTCCTCAGCCGCGATCAGCATAGCGCAGAAAGATTGGAAAAAGATTGGAAAGAGCCGCCGCTGATTCCAAGACAGTTCCCATCAAGCGGCGCTATAACTCAAACAGACGACGGCACTCGTCGGACGACAACCTCAGAAACGCAAGAAGAGTATCGCACAAGGAGCAGGAACTATGAAACAGTCAACCCTTCTGGGAATTGCGGCAGCGATGACCGCGTTTGTTCTCGTGCTGGTCGGGGCGCTGGCCGGACAACTGACACAGCCAGGAGCATCTGTAACGCCAGCAGTCGTGGAAGCGACAGCGGCTCCAACCGACGCAACGGTGGTTTTCGATCCCACCGTGGAAGCGCTGATCCGTGAGCGTGAGGCGGCGTACCAGCAGGCGCTGGCAGAGGCGCAGCAACGGCTGTCAGAAGCAAACCGACGGCTTGAGGAAGCCAATCGCCGGATTGAACGGCAGCAACCGGTGCAACAGGTGGTTCAGCAGCAACCGGTGCAACAGGCGGTTCAGCCGTCCACCTCGCGGGGAAGCGCTCCGGCGACTGCAGCATACGCCCCAGCAGTGTCAGCTGAACAGGCGCAGACCATTGCGCTGAACCTGGCGCAGGGCGCAACTCTGGTCAGACCTGCAGAACTGGTGTTGTATCAGGGTGTTCCAGCATACGAGGTGATTTTCGCGACTGGCGCCGTCTACGTCGATGCACAGAATGGCGCGGTGCTCGCCAGCACGCTTGTGCAACCCGTTGCTCAGGCGCAGGACATCAGCGCCGAGCAGGCGGCTCAGATCGCCATCACCTATCGCGGTGGCGGTGAGGTGCGTAAAGTTGAACGTGAGAACGAGCACGGTGTGGAGGTGTACGAAGTGAAGTTCACCGATGGCGCCGAAGTGTATGTCGCTGCTTCGGATGGTGCGGTCGTCTACGCTCGACTGGATAAGGCGGAAAATAATGATGACGATGATCACGAGAAAAAAGATGACGATAAGGAGAAAGATGACGATAAGGAGAAAGATGACGATAAGGAGAAAGATGACGACTAATTCTCGCTGATAAAGTTCTGATCATCAACCACGTCTGACTCAAAACTCATGATCAAACGGAGAGAAAAACAATGGCATCTCGTTCGGTCCTGCGACACACATCGGCTCATACGTACAAACTCGTTATCAGTGCAGCATCGGTTGCCGCAACGCTGGCAGGGTGGGCGCTGTTAGCCATACAGCCGGTTGCCGAGCCTCAGCAGTTCGAACCGTTGCCGGACGTTTCGGGAACACCCGCAGTGGTGACAGCGCCCCCTCCTGCGTGGCTGAGCGAACCTCCGGCGATACCCGCCCTGCCGCCGCTGGTTGAACTGGCGCATATCCCGGCGGAAGGCGCGCAGCCTGCAGAACCAGACCAGGCGCAGATCGCGAGTCCTGTGACAGCGCCAGCAGTGAGTTCCAATCCTCCGGCGCCTCCAGCATTACGCGAAGTGAATGCGCCGGTGACCGTCAATCCGCCAGTCCAGGCGCAGCGACCGGCGCCGGTCGTTGTCACACGCTCATCGCGGTAACTAAGGAGAAGCGCCATGCGGTCGATCACGTTTCGTGCGATGGGGTGCCAGATGCAGGCGTTTCTCGACAGCGAGGCCGACGCAGCCGCAGAAGCGCTCAATTCGGTTCCGCAGTGGTTTGCTGAATGGGAACGTACACTGAGCCGCTTTCGCGACGATAGCGAACTCTCGCTGCTCAACCGGCGCGCCGGTGAGGGATGGGTGCGAGTCAGTCACACGTTGTGGGAGGTAGTGAACGATGCGATTGTGGCAGCGCGCCTGAGCGATGGTCTGGCGACGCCGGGCGTGTTGCTGGCGCTGGAGTCCGCTGGCTATGACCGGGATTTCGCACAGATCGCGGACGGCGTCCCGACGCGGTCTCAGGCGACTCTTCCGCCTTCTGGCGACTGGCGCGCCATCCGGCTCGACCCGCAGCGCCGTGCGATAGCGCTGCCGTTACAGATGCGCCTCGATCTCGGGGGTATTGCCAAGGGGTGGGCTGCTTCCAGAGCAGTGCAGCGACTGGCAGCGCACGGACCGGCGCTCGTTGATGCTGGCGGCGATATTGCCGTGAGCGGGTTGCGTACCGATGGCGACCCATGGGTCGTCGGCATCGCCAGTCCCTTTCAGCCGGAAGAATTGCTCGATACCGTGTTTCTGACCGGTGGCGGCATCGCCACATCGGGGCGGGATGTGCGGCGCTGGCGGCAGGGAGGCGTCGAACGACATCACATCATCGATCCGCGCACCGGCGCGCCAGCGCAGACCGATGTCCTTGCCGCGACCGTGATCGCCTCTTCGCTGCTCGAAGCGGAAGTTGCCGCCAAGGTCGTCATTATTCTGGGGAGTCGCGCAGGAATGGCGTGGCTGACTGCCCGTCCGTGGCTTGCCGGTCTGATTGCGACGGAAACACGAGAAGTCTCGCGCACGACGACGTTTGAACGATTCCGCTGGCACGCGCCGGCAGTACAGGAGGTTGTCCATGAATGACGAAAAAGCCGCTCGACTGGCTGCCATCCGTGCCGCCAATGCCGCAAAACGCGGGAGTGCAGCGCAACCGTTAGCAATGGCGGAACGTGTCTCTGCACCGTCTGAGGGTCTGGTCCAGACGGCATCTGCCGGACGTGAGACGTCTGCGACGGAGGCGCCTTCTGCGGTCAGACGCGCGCCCTCACAATCGCAGCGCGCGTCTGAACCCGACTCCTTCGCCGATATGCCGCCTGCCATGGCGTTTCAGACCTTTATCGGCATCATGCTTGCGGCGATTCTGGGCGCATTCGCGGCAATTGTGGCGCTGCCCGCCTGGTTGCCTGGCTTGAGCGCATCGTTGCTGGGCGTAGAACCAAAAGCATACTGGTACCTTTCACGAAGTAGCGCATTCGTGGCATACATTCTGCTGTGGCTCTCGATGGTCTTCGGACTGCTGATGACGAACAAACTGGCGCGCGTCTGGCCCGGCGGACCGACTGCTTTTGATCTGCATCAGCACGTCAGTCTGCTTGGTCTTGCATTTGCGCTCTTCCATGCTCTGATTCTGTTGGGCGATCGCTACATTCAGGCAACGCTCACTCAGGTACTTGTGCCCTTTCAGTACAGCGGTTACGAACCGCTCTGGGTCGGTCTCGGACAGCTCGGATTTTACGGACTGGCAATTGTGGGCTTGAGTTTCTACGTCAAAGAACGCATCGGTCGTCGCGCCTGGCGCCTGATACATTTCCTCAGTTTTGCAGTGTTCGCGCTGGCGCTGCTGCACGGCATCTGGAGCGGCAGTGACAGCCAGAGCGATCTGGCGCGCGTGATCTACTGGGGAAGCGGCGGCAGTGTGCTGTTTCTGACGGTCTATCGCGTACTGGTATCACGGGCTGGACATCCCCGTGGAAGCAGGGTTCAGGTGTAGTGGAGTTGTGCCCCCCAACCCCCCCACAACGTGGGGGGCGGGGCAGGGAAGCAGGGTTCGGGTATAGCGGAGACGTGATGCAGTGACTGCCACATGCCTGCATCAGACTGCAGCCGGCGCTATTCCTCGAATATCGGACAGGAGGCTTATATGTCTGCATATACGCATTCACAAAAGGCGGTTCGCCCCCGCAGTGCACGGCGAATTGGCGCAATCGTTCTGGCAGGGTTTATGCTCCTGATGCTGCTGATTCAACTGGTTCCGTATGGACGCGAACATACCAACCCGTCGGTTATCGCAGAGCCGGCGTGGGACAGTCCGCAGACGCGCGCGATCTTCTTTCGCGCCTGCGCCGATTGCCATAGCAACGAGACGAAATGGCCCTGGTACAGCAATATCGCGCCTGCGTCGTGGCTGATCACCCGCGATGTCATGCAGGGACGCGAGGAGTTCAATGTCTCCGAATGGGGACGTCCAGACAACGAAGGAGATGATGCGGCGAAGCTTGTGCAGAACGGTGAAATGCCGCCCTGGTTCTACCTGCCGCTCCATCCCGAAGCCAATCTCTCACCCGTCGAGCGACAACAGTTGATCAACGGTCTGCTTGCGACATTTGGGGGTGATCTGAAAGGCGGCGAGGATGACTGACGCCGGTCATCCGAACCGCAACTGCGTCTGCCCGACCTGCAGGACATCGCCGCGGCGTACAGGTGTCGGCTGGACGATGCGGACGCCGTTGAGATAGGTGCCATGGCTGCTGCCCGCGTCTTCCACCGTCACCTGGCGACCGTTATTGCGAATAATCGCATGGCGACGGGAGACGCTGCCATCGCCGATCAGCACGATCTGACACTCTTCGCTGCGCCCAATCACGAGTTCTGCACTGTTGAGCGGATAGGTGCGCGGTTGTGCTGCGCCTGCAATGACCGACAGAGTCCCCCATACGCCGGATGGCGCAGATTGCGGTGTGGGCGCCGTCGGTGCGGGCTGATACGGCTGCGGCGGTGCGGGTGGCGGCGGCGGCACATAGACTGGCACAGGAGCCGGCGCCGGTGCGGGTCGGGGTGCTCGCCGGCGGCCCGCACCGATTATTGTGATGACCGTCAGTGTGAGCGCCAGGACGATGCCACAAACACACAACGCGAGCAGACCGAGCAACGACTCACCACTGTACGGCGGCGCATCGCCTGGTATTGGTTGCGGCGCCTGCTCAGCGGGAGGACCGCCAAACGACCTGCAGGCGTCGATCCGGCCTGTTCCCATTTCAAAGCGCGGATTCAGATCGCGAATATCCCGCGTGTTGGTGCGAATAGTCTCAGCGACCTGCGCCGCGCTCCAATCGGGATGAGCAGAAAAGAGCAGCGCTGCCAGCGCCGAGACATACGGCGTCGCCTGCGACGTGCCGCTCATATAGTCGTAATTGTTGCGAAACTGCTCATCACGCGGCAACCGTTCGCTGGTCAGAAACACCTCGTAGGTCGGCATCGTGGAGAGGATGTTGACCCCCGGTGCGCTGATAGCGATCCAGGGTCCGGAGTTCGAGAAGGGCGCCTTGCGATCACGCTGATCGGTCGCGGCCACCACCAGGACATCGGGATTGTCCACGGCAATCGCGTTGGGCAGCGGCACTGCGTCATTGCCGGCAGCGACGACAACCAGCGCCCCCTGCTGCTGGGCATAGATAATCGCATCGTTCACGAGCGCCGATGGTTCATCGGCATTGAGGGTCAGCGTTGCGCCAAGGCTCAGGTTGATCACCTTCGCCCCCTGGTTGGCGGCGAAGCGAATACCACGGGCAATTGCGCGATCCGAACCTCTGCCGCGCTCATCCATGACCCGCACCGGCAGGATCGTCACATTGGGCGCCAGCCCGGTCACCCCTTCGTTGTTGTCGAGAATGGCGGCAATAATGCCTGCGACGTGCGTCCCATGACCGTTTTCATCACGTGGATCATCGTCGTTATCGACGAAATCGCGTCCATCGCTGCGCAGCCGCGCCGCCAGATCGGGGTGGGTTGGGTCAATCCCGCTATCCACCACGGCGACGATGACCTCCGGGCTGCCGGTCGTGCGTTCCCAGGCGCATGTCGCGCCAACCTGTCGCAATGCCCATTGTTCCCCATATTGAGGATCGTTCGGCGACGAGAGAGGAGCAGCGAGCAGGATCGTCAGGATAAGCAGGACGCGCAACAACATGACTCTTTACTGCTGTGTCAACTCCGGTAATTGCATGCTGCGAAGATACCATGCACCTTCCAGCAGCACCAGTTCAAAAAGCGTATCGAACGGTCGTTCTCCCGAGACAACCGTTCCGTAATCGAACGTGTAGCGCACCGTGCCGGTCAATCGGACGTGCGCGATCGAGCCGTTGTTGTCGATCAGCGTATAGGTCTCGTCGTTGAACTGCAGGTCGGTGATGTATTCCATGTACGAGCGCAGTTCCGGGCTGATCTGCCGCTTCAAATCGGTCGGTTCGACGTAGGAGAGCATCCGTGACACGTCGCGCGCTTCGGTGGCGGCAACGAAGTTTTGCACCACCTGCACCGGTCGCGGGTCGGTCATCGGATCAGGCGGGCGGGTGAACCACCAGAGCGCAACTCCCGCAAGCACCAGCGCTGCAGCGCTGGCGCCGACCATTGTCCAGCGCGACATCCTGCGCGGCGAAGGCGGTGCTGACGGTAGTGGCGGCAGCGGACCGGTATCGACTTTTTTCTGCTCTGAGGTTTGTTCCTGTGTCATAACATGTGTGGTTCGTTGCGTCGGTGGACAGGCGCCCAGGCGCCGTGTCGTTGAAACTCATACTCGCCAAGCAGATCGAACCGTCGGCTCGTTTCGACATACCGGCGCTGGCTGATATGAATGGTCGCGTTCTCGATCGTCAGAAGGTTGTAGGCATTTCTGCCGCGTTCTCCTTCCCGAACGCGCCGCGATGCGCTGGTGCCGCTCTGGCAGGCGATGAATGGTCTCGTGTTACCCGCGATGCCAACATACGAAATGTGGTGATGCCCGCAGAGCAACACATCCACGCCACTCCGCTCGAGCATCTGCGTTACTTCGGCGGCATTGCGAACGATGCTGCGCTTCTCGCACCCTGGCGGGCGCACGACGCCGTGGTGCAGCACGGCGATCTTGCAGACATCATCGGAGTAGCGGGCGAAGAGATGCGCCATGGTGCGCTGCTGCTCACGCGATACGTACCCGCCGTCAATTGTCAGACCGTGGGCGCTGTTGCCACCGATCACGACCAGTCCAGGACGCTCGAACAGCGGGTTGAGGTTGGTCGAAATATACCGCTGATAGCGATCAAGCGGGCGAAAGAACCGTTCCACAAGGTGAAACAGCGGAACATCGTGATTGCCCGGGATGATCAGCTGCGGTTCGGGCAGGCGCCGGAGATACTCGATAATCGCTTCCCACTGCGACGGAAAATCGGCGCGCTGTACAAGGTCGCCGGAGATGACCAGCAGATCAGGGCGTAGATCGTGCGCTTCGCGGGCGAGTTGCTCGGCGACGTGTGGATGAAACGTGCGCCCGGCGTGCAGATCGGAAATGTGCATGATGACGGAACGCACTGACGGTTACTCCGCAGTGGGCGTGGATTGTGCAGCGCGCGCCTTTTGCACCGCCACGTTGATGATGGCGCGCGCGATCAACACCACTTCGACCGCCAGCGCCGCAATGAAGGTGTACTTTACGAGGTAGACGAAGGTTTCCACAGGCGCCTCCTGCTTGTTCGTCTCAAATGATTCCCCTCGATTGTAGCATAAAATCGGTCGTTTGTGCCGGTGGTATAATTGCGGCTTGATCGTTTTGCGTTATTGTGTTCTAACTATCGAGCAGGCGTGCGTGTGTGAAGCGGGAAAGATGGCGCCTCCAGGCGCCATCAATGATGAAACGCTCGCTGTGGTGTGGTGTTGCAGGGTTGCGCCTGCGGGCATTCAGCCTGCGCGCGGGCGCCGGGGTTGCGTATGAGCAATTCAGAAGTGGAGAGGGTGCACCCATGACGATCAATTACACCGCCTGGCTGCGCAGTTATGTCGGTCATCAACGCCTTTTGCAACTCGCTGCGAGTGCGTTCATTTGCAACGATCAAGGGCATGTCCTGCTGGGACAACGTTCGGATGTGATGCTGTGGGCGCCGCCATCCGGCGTTGTGCAGCTCGGAGAAACGCCAGCGCGCACCCTGGTGCGTGAAGTACGCGAAGAAACAGGTCTGCATGTCGTGGTTGAGCGCCTGATCGGGCTCTACACCGGGCGCGAATTCGAGTGGACCTACCCGAATGGCGATCAGGCGCAGATCGTCAGCGCTTTCTTCGCCTGCCGCACTACCGGCGGCGCCCTTCAACCCGACCATGCTGAGTTCGTGTCGCTCGCCTACTATCCGCCCGACCGCCTGCCGCCACTGATGCCGCGGTATGTGCGCATGCTGCGCGATGCGTTCGCCGGGCGCACTGAAGCAGCTTTCGATTAGCGATGAAACGTCTCGCCTATGCCTCGCCGGTCAACCCTGCCCCTTCCGGCATTTCGGACTACAGCGAGGAACTGCTGCCGTATCTCGGCGTGTATGCCAGTATCACGCTGTATGTCGAGGATGGCTTGCGCCCGACGAATCCACGCCTCTCACAGCATTTCGAGATTCGTCCGGTCAGCCGATTGGAACGTGATCATCACCGTCGTCCGTTCGATGCAATCATCTACCATATGGGCAACAGTCCGGCGCACCTGGGGATCTGGCGTGCTCTGCAGCGCATTCCGGGCATTGTAGTGCTGCACGACTTTGTACTGCATCACTTCATGCTCCAGGAGATGGTGGCGGTGCGCGGGCAGATCGACCTCTACCGCGCCGAGATGCGCCGACGGTACGGCGATGAAGGCGCGCACATCGCGGAACTGATGCTGCGGGGGCGCTTTCCCGACGCCGCCTTCGATATTCCTTTCTGCGAGGACGTACTGGAACGCGCCACTGGCATCCTGGCGCACAGCCGCTATGTGCTGGACCGGGTGACGGCGCTCAAGCCAGGACTGGCGGCAGCGCTCGTGCCGATGGGTGTGCCGCTGCCGCCGCTCATTCCGCGCAACGAAGCGCGCGAGCGCCTTGGACTGCCGCAGGACGCGCTTCTTCTTGCGTCGTTCGGGCACGTCAATCCATATAAGCGCCTGGAACCTGCGCTACGCGCATTACGTGATCTGCGCGCCATTCGCCCCAATGCGCACTACCTGCTCGTTGGCAGCATCTCGCCGAACTATGATGCACGAAGTGTCGTTGAACGTCTGGGGTTGACCGAGTCTGTCACAATCACCGGGTATGTGCCGCGTTCCGCTTTCGAGGATTATGTCGCTGCCGCCGATATCTGTCTGAACCTGCGCCATCCGACGGCTGGCGAGACATCGGCGAGCCTGCTGCGACTGCTTGGCGCCGGTCGTCCCACGCTGGTGACCGCCACCGGATCGTTTACCGAACTGCCGCCAGGAGTGGCAGCGCAGGTTGACCCCGATGGCTCGGAGAGTGACCTGATCCTGGCGTACTGTCGCCTGCTGGCAGAGCGTCCTGACGTGGCTGCAGCGATGGGTGCAGCGGCGCGGGTGTATGTGGCGCGCTGTCACACGCTCGAAGGCGCAGCGCAGAAGTACATGGAGTTCCTGGCGCGTGTTTGCGGATGGGGCAATGTTCGATCGATACGCGAGACGCCGCTGTGGAACGTTGCAGCAGAGCCGTCCGTCAGTGCGCCTCTGGCGCCGTTGCCGGCGCAACACAACGCCGAACGACGAGCGCCCGCGCCGCCGCCGTCGCCGCTGGTGCAGACGGTCGCCGGAGCGCTGGTTGAACTGGGAATGACAGGGGATGACCGCAGTGTGCTGGAGGCGGCGGCGCGGGCGATGGCAGAGATAGGGCGGTAGGAGCGACGTTGCGCGACAACGGTAGCGCCATCCGCTGCCTCTGTCAACGAATGGGCAACGAATAAACGAATGAGGCGTGTGCGCGTTGCACGTTTGCACGTTCGCACGTGGCTGCCTCTGTCAACGAATGGGCAACGAATAAACGAATGAGGCGTGCGCGCGTCGCACGTTTGCACGTTCGCACGGTCGCTCCCCCAGACCCTTGAGGTCAGCGACAGGCGCATCCTGTGTGCATCGCTCCTCCCGCCAGCGCAGTTCCCCCGCAGACCCCGATCCACGGTGTGAGACCTCAAGGGTCGGGGACGTTCGCACGTTTGCACGTTTGCACGTTCCTACGTTCGCACGGTCGCTCCCCCCAGACCCTTGAGGTCAGCGACAGGCGCATCCTGTGTGCATCGCTCCTCCCGCCAGTGCAGTTCCCCCGCAGACCCTGATCCACGGTGTGAGACCTCAAGGGTCGGGGACGTTCGCACGTTCGCACGTTCCACGTTCGCACGTTTGCACATTCCACGTTCGCACGTTCGCACGTTCCACGTTCGCACGTTTGCACGTTCGCACGTTTGCACGTTTGCACGTTCCATGCAGATAGGCGTCTTCTTGTGCTACACTATGGGCAATCCAGCGAAGAGGCATTCCGATGACCGCAACGATCGCCCTCCAACCGATGCGCATCGCGCTTGCGAATGAGATGACCGATATCGACCTCGACGTACTGCAGGGGACGTGGAGCGTCGCGCAGTATCTTGCGTTGACGGCGCAGACCAATCGCCTGATTGAGTATACCGATGGGTTAATCGAGGTTTTGCCGGTGCCAACCGATAAGCATCAGGCGATGCTCGAAGTCCTGTTCCTTGCGCTTCGGGCGCATGTGGAGCGTTATGGCGGAAAAGTGCGCTTTGCGCCGCTGCGCCTGCGTATCCGTGAGGGCAAGTTCCGTGAGCCGGACATTCTTCTGGTGCAGGATGCGAATGATCCACGCCGACAGGACGACTACTGGCGCGGCGCGGACCTGGTGGTCGAAATCGTGAACCCCGACAATCCGGCGCGTGACCTCGACGACAAACCGCGCGACTACGCCGAAGCGGGCATTCCGGAGTACTGGATCGTCAACCCGCTTGACGAGACGGTTACGGTGCTGATCCTCGCCGATAACGCATATGCGACCTGCGGCGTCTTCCGGCGCGGCGAGGAGGCGCGTTCGCACCTGCTCAACGGCTTCGCTGTGCGCGTCGATGAGGTGTTCGATGTATAGAGGCGATGCTTTACAGGCAAATGCACGATGACACCTGCACAACCTGTTTCTCACTATCACATTACCGAGCATGCGCGAAGTGAAATGGTGCGTCGCCAGATCAGCGAAAGTGAGGTCGCCAGTGTTCTGTCAGCTCCGGAGCAGTTTGAAATGGTGCGTCAAGGTCGTGCGGTCTATCAGTCACGATTTCAGATCGGCGATCCGCCCAAAACATACCTTGTTCGTGTATTTGTAGACGTTGATAGTGTCCCGCCGGTCGTTGTTACAGTCTACCGCACAAGTAAAGTTGCAAAGTATTGGAGGACGAGATGAAGGTCATCTATGACCGCGAGACCGATACATTGACTGTCATTCTTGCTGAAACACCAGTTGCTGAGAGCGACGAGGAGAAGCCTGGGGTGATCCTCGATTACGATGGGGACGGTAATCTGGTTTCGATCGAAATCCTCGACGCCTCGCGTCGTGTCACGTCTCCAGAGCGTATCGAGTATCGGGTCGCGCTGCCGATGCCGTGAGCCAGTGTCCTGCCGATTCATACCTGTCCCTGTCACCGATAGATAGGCTGGCAGCGCCGCTGCGCCTGCGTATCCGTGAGGGCAAGTTCCGTGAGCCGGACATTCTTCTGGTGCAGGATGCGAATGATCCACGCCGGCAGGACGACTACTGGCGCGGCGCGGACCTGGTGGTCGAAATCGTGAACCCCGACAATCCGGCGCGTGACCTCGACGACAAACCGCGCGACTACGCCGAAGCGGGCATTCCGGAGTACTGGATCGTCAACCCGCTTGACGAGACGGTTACGGTGCTGATCCTCGCCGATAACGCATACGTGACCTGCGGCGTCTTCCAGCGCGGCGAGGAGGCGCGTTCGCACCTGCTCAACGGCTTCGCTGTGCGCGTCGATGAGGTGTTCGACGCGCAGTAAAGCTTCCGCCTAGCGCGTCAGCGCCACTTTGACCACTGCCTGCCCGCTGATCGTGATGTGCGCCGTGTGCGCCATGGACTGTCCATCGATGGTGGGCACATGGTCGCAGGCGCTGAAGGTCAGGTCGCGTTCGGGATCGCTCTTGCGCTGGCGACGCGGGTTGAGCTGTGCCGTGATACGCAGCGGCAATGCAGCGCCATGAGGCAGCACCCGTCGCAGCACGGTGCGGGCGCGCTGCAAGGCATCGCGCGGGGCCTCCGCCTCATCGAGCACCACACGCGCACGCGGCTTTGGCATCCGTTCCAGCGCCACAATCGTGCGGTCAGTGTTCCAGGGTTTCGGTTCGACATCTGCATCGTAGAGCGCTCCCCACGGATCCCCAAAGAGTACGAACTCAATCAGCGTTTTGATGTCCACATCGTCGAGGAACCCCTGGCGGCGGTACATCTCCTGCGCAAATTCGAGCCGCGCCTGGTGGAGCGCTCGACCGATCGGCTCTCCACGCGCCAGGTGCTTCATCATGTGTTGAAACAGAAGATCGGCGCCGATCAGGGGGTCGGTCAGCGCTCCGTAGGCGTTGACTGTCGCGCCGACGAAGGCAAGCGCGCCGTGCGCCAGAGCGCGCAGCGGGATGGATGTATCGACTGTGCGACCGGCGAGTTCCGCACCGTAGCATGCTTCGCTCAAGAACAACACGCCATCTGCCGCGTCAGCATCGATCTGATCGGGGCGCAGCGCCACCGGCAGGCGCGTTGCAGCGCCGGACCAGACGGCGTCGGGTTGCCCGTAGAAGTTGGGAAGCCCGGCAGCGCCGTGGAGGTTGAAATAGAGTAATCGCCTGTCGCGTAGTGCGCGAAGATCAAAGTTTTCGGCAAGGTGCGGCGGGCTCGATGTAAGCGGCGCATCTGGCGTGAGCGCGTCGAGGACGGCGCGCGAGGCGTCTTTCCAGATTTCGGCGCAGTACCCGGCGCTCAAGACACCGAGTTCGGGTACACTGTGCACTGGACTGCGACCAGACGATCGTCGCGATCGGCTCGATTGAGGACGACTGCCATAATGGTACGCCGTCAGCCGGTCGAGTTGTGCGAACAGCAGAGATGGGTCGTTTGTGTTGCCATCGGGAAGGCGCGCAACTATGCGTTGCGGCGCGATGTATGCCGGGTCATCGGTGGCGTAGGGGTTATCGGAGAGAACGACGATATCATCGTCGGGCAGCGGGTTGGGCAGGCGGTGGAAAGGGACGATCTCATCGCCGCCGATCAGCAGCGCTGCCCCCAGGGTTCGCCCACGTTCGGAGAGCGCGCCGGAGAGGTTGCGCAACAGATCGCGCAGCGCCCCTGGCTCAGCGGGAGCGGGCGCGGCGGCAATCCCCTCATCGAGGTGCAGTGAGGAGGCATCATCACAGTAGCAGATGTGCACCATGACACCGCGCCGTCGCAGTACCGTTGCATACTGCTGCAACCGTCGATCGAGTGCGGCAAATCCGTCCGCGCCGAAACGCTGCTGCAGTGTTGCACGTGATGAGAGCACCACCTGGGTGAATGTGCGACCATCGGCATATGGAACAAGCGGCCTGGGCGCTGCGCGGGAGTCGATGAGGCGTTGACGCACCCGTTCCGCCACAGCAATGAAGTTTTTGACCTCTGGATCAGCGGCGCTCTCTGGTTGCACGACGCCGTGATGATGTGCGACTGGCAGGTGTGACGCCGGGTTCTGTCTGTGCTCCTCTTCTGTTGCAGGCGTCTGCGGAGCGCTCGTTTCCAGGAAACGTTTGGGTGTGACCATTGGCTGGGTGGCGTGTGAGTGGTCGTTGGATGTCACCGGCGGCACGCGCTGCGCAGCAGATGCGTCCAGATACGGCAGCACTGGATCGAACTCCTCACTCCAGTGAACGGCAATGGGCGGCGACAGCATCCAGGGAGGAGACTCGGGTGCAAAGAAGCGGCGCGTCAGGCGTCCGTCGGGATCATAGTCCGCACAGCGTCGCTGCGCCGCCGTATCGTGCTCGTACAGTGCAGCGCGCACGAGAAGCGCCGGCAGATGCCCTGCGTCCGGCGATGTGCGTTGTGCAAACGCCTGTCGCGCGCCGGCAAGATCTCCGCTGCGGCGCAACGCTTCGACATAATAGAGACGCAGATCGTCGCGGCGCGGGGAGCGAGCGAGCGCTGCAGCCAGTTCAGCAACTGCCACGTCGGCGAGACCGCGCCGCAGATACTCGACGCCCTTTCCGGCAGAGGATTGTTCCGGAGCGATGCCCGGCGCAAGCGCTGCGCTGCCGAGCGGATCGTGCAGCGCAGCGCGACTCAACGCCGCTGCCGCCGCCTTTTCCTGCCCGGTGCGCGCCAGCGCGCCCGCCAGCCCTGCCCAGGCAACGGCATCGAGCGGGTTCAGTCGCAGAGCGCGACGGAAATAATCGACTGCGACAGCAGCGTTTCCGGCGTCGAGCAATGCCTGCCCCAGCCAGACCTGCGGCGCAATGGCCTCAGGAAAGGCGCGCCGCAGTGCGTGCGCTGCGCGCCAGGCTGCGCCAGGATCACCCAGACGCAGCGCCAGTTCGATGGCGCGCACCAGATGCGGTAATTCGATGGTCTCCAGCGAAGACTCGGCAGTGGTCATGGCGAAACGTTTCCTTTTCAATGCGCTTCGGACATCCTCGAAACCCGTCATGCGTTCCAGTCCGGCGGCGGATCCGGTTCCGGATCGGGCGGATGGGGGTTCGGAAAAGGAACCTCATATGTTTCGAGAAACATTGTGCGCCTCCTTCTGGCGAACAAAAAGAGAAAACGACTAAGCAGCATCACTCTCGCCACGTAAATGTTGCGCCACAAACGCCAGTGGTCCGAGTGTGCTCAGTTCGATGACTGCCTCGCTGTAGCCTGGACGGAGTTTGACGGCGCGGCGGAATCGTTCGATAGCCCGGCTGTACTGTTTCAGCCGTCGGTGTGCGCGCCCGGCGAAGAAGTGATACCGCGGTTCGTCGGGGCGCTGCGCAATGGCGCGTTCGAATGCGCCAAGCGCTTCGTGATACAAACCGACAGTCAGCGCCATCTCGCCATAGCGCGCCAGCAGTTCGGGATCGGACAGTGAGCGTTGTACTGCGCGTTCGAGCGCCTGTCGCGCTTCTTCGAAGCGGCGCATGTGCGCAAACGCTTCCGCGAGCTGGATCTGGAGCGCCGGATCGTCGGGGCGCAGTTCTGCAGCGCGCTGACTGTGGATCAGAGCGGCGCGGCTATCGTTTTCGGACGCGAAGAGACGGGCGATTGCCGCATGCGCGTCTGCCGAGTGGGGATCGATGTCCAGCGCGCGCTCGAGCAACTCACGAGCGGCGTCCAGGTTGCCCAGTTCGAGTTGAACGCGACCCAGTCGCCAGCAATATGTGGCGTTCTGCGGGTCGCGTTCGAGCGCGCGCTCGTAGTGCCATGCCGCGCGTTCGATTTCTCCCTGCGCTTCCTGAAGCGTGCCGGCAGCGGCGTGCAACGCAGGATGGTCGCTAAACCGCAGCAACGCCCGCTCGACGGTTTCCTGCGCCGTGTCGCGATCGTTGTGCTCCAGCAGAGCCTCGAACATCCCCATCCAGTGACGCGGCTCATCGGGTGCGAATTGCAGTGCGGCGGCATAATGTTCGATCGCCGCCGGATCGCGTTGCTGGCGGAGCAGTTCCGCAAGTTCGTAGTGCCAGGCCCCCTGATGCGGTTCGTGCTGCAACGCTTTCTCGAACACCTGACGCGCCTCGTCGATGCGTCCCTGCTGGCGCAACAGACGCGCCAGCGCATAGCGGTAGTCGGCATGGGCGGGTGCGAGCTGCACTGCGCGCGCATAGGCGCTGCGTGCAGCATCGATCATCCCCATGCGCTGACAGATATCGCCCATGTGCGCATGCCAGGCAGCCACGTCGGGTTGCAGGGTCAGTGCATTGATCAGGGCTGCGCGTGCTTCCTGGAGACGTCCGCTGGCGGCATAGAGTGTTGCGAGCAGGTGATGGTGCTCGCCTGCAGAGGAGTCGAGCCGGACAGCGCGCTGCGCGGCAGCAATTGCGCGTTCGCGCCGTCCAGCGGCAGCGTATGCCTGGCTGAGCGCCGCCGCCGTTGGTGCGTGCTCGGGGCGAAGACTGGCTGCCTGTTCGATGGCGTCAATCGCTGCCTGGGGCTCATTCAGCGCCAGACAGGCGCGTCCGAGGAACAGGCGCGCCTGAGCATGCAACGGATCGCCCGCAGCAGCAGTCAGCTCGGCGCGTGCAGCGGCAGCATCGCCTGAGTCCAGGAAGATGCGACCCAGCAGGTACCGATCCGATGGAAGCGCGGCAGCGCGCGCAATCAGCGCCTCGAGATCGGCGCGCGCTTCGTCGAGGCGACCGACCAGATAGAGCGACAGCGCACGACTGCGCAGGATCGCTGTTCGTTCGATGCCTGCTGGCAAAGGAGAGATACCCGACGTGATGCTGGCAGTTTGATTGTCTACCAGTGCTATTGCGCGTTCGAATGCTTCAATGGCGGGCGTGTGACTGGCAGATTGTTGTTCGGTCAGTCCAAGTTCGTACCACCAGCGTGCGCAGTGTGAGTCGAGCGTGATCGCCTGCTGCAATGACCGTCGCGCAATGGTCAGCGCCGCGCGACGGCTGGATGGTACGGCGTGCAGGTCGTCCGGTTCGACGATGGTTGTGACCATCGAACGATGTGCAATCCCAAGGTATCCGTGGTACGCCGCTCTGTCGGACGCCAGTGCAACCGCAGCTGCGAGCGGCGCGACCGCTACCTCTGGCTTTTCCTGTTCGAGGAGTGTCAGTCCGAGCAGGAACGCAGCCGGCGCTGATTCGGGGTCGAGTTCGTGGGCGCGTCGCAGCGCCTCCACTGCTTCGTCGGTGGCGCCCTGTGCCCGTAACACCATGCCAAGAACACGCCAGTGGTCGGCGCATTGTCCCTCGAGCGCAACGGCGAGTCGCGCGGCATCGACCGCTGTGGCAAGATCATCCGTGCTGTTGTTCGCGCCTGCGATCAGCGCCTCGGCAAGGCGGGCGTGTGCGACGGCATAATCGGGACGTCGGGCAATAGCGGTGCGCAACTGCTCTGCAGCAGCGACAGGCTCGCCAAGGTGCAGCAGCACGTCGCCGAGACGGAAGCGCACCTCCGCATGATCGAGCGCAGCAGCAACGGCGCGTTCGAGTGCTGTGCGCGCAGCTGAAACATGACCGAGCGCCAGATGATCATCGGCGAGTTCTACCCACCACTGCGCCGGGCTGGCATCGTTCATCACGCCGCTGAGATGTTCGATAGCCTCGGCGCGTTGATCGCTGGCACGCAGCGCCTGCGCCAGTACGTGCCGATACTGCGGACTGTCGGGTTGCAGCGCCACAGCGCGTCGGGCGCTGTCGAGCGCCTGGGTGGCACGCCCCAGGGCGAGCAATGTTTCGGCGAGCAGGGCATAACTTTCAGCATCACGCGCGTCGCGTCGCAGCGCCTCAACAAGATCGGCGCGCGCGCTGTCGATCTGCCCGATTGCAATGAGGGCGCGGGCGCGGGCGCGTCGCACATCCGGCAGATCAGGGGCGAGGGTAACCGCCTGGTTGAGTTCCGCCAGCGCTTCGCCGTGCCAGCCGCGCTCCAGGTGCACCAGCGCCAGTTCGACGCGCCAGACGGCGGAGTCGGAGCGCAGGCGCAGCGCCTGTTCGAGCGCCTCGGCTGCAGCGGGAAGATTGTCGAGCGCACGCAAACACATGCCGAGCGCGTAGTAATCCTCGGCGGCGCCAGAACCTGCAACCGCGCGGCGTAGCGCATTCAGTGCTCCTGAGTAGTCGCCGATGCGATACAGGAACTGCCCCAGACGCTGCTGCCAGTCGACGCGGTCGGGTTCGGCGGCGGCGGCGCTTTCCAGTTCTGCGACTGCCGCTGCAAGGTTGCCTGCGCCCTCCAGCGCATCGGCAAGCAGTGCGCGGTATGCGCTGTTACCCGGAGCACAATTGACGCATGCACGCGCATATGCTACAGCCTGCTCCCAATCGGATGCACGAATGCGAGTGCGACTGAGCAGTGCATAGATGTGCGCAATCCGCTGGTTCCGTTCCTCTGCACCATCAGCGTCGGCGATGAGATGAAGAGCGTGCTGCAGTGCCTGTTCCGCCTGTGCCAGGCTGCCCGTTTCCAAAAGCAACTCTCCCAGGCGTGTGTGGTGAGTGGCATCGTCGGGTGCAAGCGCCACGGTGCGCTGCGCCAGGCTCACGGCGCCGGCGAGGTCGCCGGCGCGCGCCAGGAGATCGCGCAGCGCCACACAGGCGGGCATGAGCGTGGCATCGAGCGCCAGCGCCTGTTCCAGCAACGGGCGTGCTTCGTCATCACGTCGAAGCGCGATGAGCGCTTCAGCTGCCAGCGTTGCCGGACGCGCCCGATCGGGAGTGAGGGTGAGCGCCTGTTGCGCGGCTGCCAGCGCTGCCTCTGCCCGTCCTGCTATGAGGAGTGCCTGGCTTCGTTCGATGTGCGCTGCGACCAGTCGTGAGTCGAGCGCCACGGCGCGGTCGAGCAGTTCCAGCGCCTCGTTCACGCGCCCCAGGCGGAGCGCCAGACTTCCGACACGTTGCTGAATTGCCGCATTCCCTGGCGCGAGACTGGCAACCCTTCGTCCGATCGCATATGCCGCTTCGAGACGGCCGCACGTTTCCAGTGCGCACCGATAGGCATCGAGGGTATCGGGATCATCGGGGTGCAGGAGGAGCGCGCGCTCGAAGGCGGCACAGGCGTCGTTCGCCATGCCGAGATGCAGATATGCTCTGCCAAGTGCGCTTTCGTACCGCGTGCTGCTGCTCAGACGCGCAGCGCGCTGGAACGACCGCGCCGCCAGGCGCCACGCGCCCATAGCAGCGTGGAGCATGCCGGTCTGAAACAATGTTTCGGGATCGTGGCGGGCGCGACGTAGCGCGCCTGCCAGCAAAGAACGCGCCCGCGCCAGATCGCCGCGGCGCAGGAGGAGCGCGCCGGCGGCTCGCGCATAATCGGCGCGTTGTGGGTCGAGCATCGCTGCCTGTTCGTATGCAGCGAGCGCCGTATCCCACTGCTCGACAGCTTCAGCGGCAACGCCATAGTCGTAGTGCAGGTCGGCCCGTTCGGGCGCCAGCGTCAGCGCCTCGCGCAACAGGCGTTCGGCGTCGCGCGTCCGTCCCAGGCGGCTGTATGCCAGCCCCAGCGCGCGCGCGTGATCGGGCGAGTCCGGCGCGAGTGCGTGGGCGCGCCGAAAAGCGTCGAGCGCCTGTTCGGTATCGCCGGTGCGCCACAACAGTTCCGCGAGTTCACCGTAGGTGTCGGCGCTCTCCGGGCGCAATTCGAGCGCTGCCCGCAGAGCTGCCGCTGCTTCGTCGATATTGCCGCAATCGCGCAGGAGCGCACCCAGGCGCCGGTGATACGCCGCGCACTGCGGGTCGAGCGATACGGCTGCGCGATATGCTGCCAGGGCGCTGTCCATCTCGCCGCACGCTGCGAGCACCTGTCCCAGTTCGTCCTGCAACGCGGCATTTGAGGATTGGAGTTCTACCGCGCGTTGCAGTGCGGCGCGCGCACCGGGCAAATCACCGATGCTGCGGCGCAACTGCCCCAAACGCACATAGAGTAACGGGTCATCGGGGCGCAGGGCGACGGCGCGTGCATAACTCTCGACCGCTTCTGCGCAGCGCCCGGCATCGGCGTGGACCTCGCCGAGTTCGGCATATGTCGCGGCATCACCGCCAGATCCGGCTATCAGATCGTGCAACTCCGCTTGGGCTTCATCAAGGCGCCCCAGGCGTCGCAACGCCGTTGCCACACTGCGGCGGTACGCCGGCTCACCGGGTTGCTGCTGTGTCGCGTGCCGATACGCCTCCAGTGCGCGCGCGAAACGCCCCTGTTGCAGGTAGACGTGTCCCAGCTCATGCGCCGCTGCCGCCGAACGCTTCTGCTGCGCGTCGAGAACGGTTTCCAGCGCTGCCGCCGCCTGCTCCAGTTCTCCCATCCGGCTGCACACGACGCCAAGCTGCTGGCGGTAGCGCAGGTCGTCGGCTTCACGCGCCAGTGCCTGCTCATAAGCGGCGCGCGCCAGCCGCCACTGACCGGATCGGCTGTAGAGGTCGCCCAGGCGACCAAACAATCCGGCTTCGTCGTACCCTTCGTTGCCGGCGCGCTCCAGTTGCTCCAGCGCTGCGCGATCCAGCCCCTCGGCTGCAAAGGCATCGGCGATCATTACGCGCAATGGCGGCGTCAGCGAGCCGCTGCGCTCGAGCAGTTCATCGTAGTGGGCGGGCGCTTCGGCGTCGATCAGGCAGCGCGCCGTCAATCCAACCGCGCCGGCTGCCAGCAGGCGTCGCACCACGGCATCGCGATCGTCGGACAGGCTGTAAGCGAAGATGACAGCGTCCGTCCAGGCGCGGCTCAGAATAGCAGATGACCACTGATCGGGGCGTGTGCGCGCCAGCAGCAATGCCTGAGCAAAAGAGCGCAGCACCGGATGGCGGAAGCCAATCGTGCGCCGTTCGGCATCGAAGGTCAGAATCCCGGCATCGATCAATGTCAGGAGTGCGGCTTCGCCCGTCGTGGCGCGCAGGGTCCGTCCATGCATCGATGTGGAGCGATGCAGAGCGCCAGCCGTAAGCGGAGCATTGGACACATAGGCGTTCACTTCGATGGCAGTGATGGCGCTGTCGAACGTGAGGTCATTCTGCCCCTGATGATCGAGGAGCTGCGCAATGTCGATCAGGGCATGCACCGCCTGCGACGCCGAAATCGAGCGCGGATGCGCCGTCAGCGCTGCTGTCACAAGCGCTGGCATCCAGGTTGCCAGGAGTTGTCCACGGCTCTGGATGGGCGCATTCAGCGCCTCGCGCGCTTCGATGAGCGCAGCGAGCCAGCGCGGCCGGGTTGCCAGGTGCAGAATATCTTCGTTGCGCTGAACCCATGCCGCTGCCACATCGCCAGCCTGCCGCTGCACCTGTGCGATCACATCGCGTGGACGGAGCGGTTGCAGGGTGCGTACCTCGGCGCCGTTCAACCAGGGACGGAACAGACCCAGGTGCTCGCTGCGACACGTGCTGATCCAGCGCGTCTGAGCGCCGGTTGCTGCAAGGGTGTGGGTCAATGCCGCCAGGCTGGCAAGCTGTGCTGCTGGCGGAAGTTCGTCGAGTCCGTCAAGCAGGAAGAGCAGCGGGCGCTCACGTGCGAGTTCATCGAGCGGCGGCGGCGCTCCGACGCCGAACCCGGTTGCCAGTGTCGCTTCGATGCTGCCCTGGAAACGACCCAGTTCGATGTAGAGCGGAAGCGGTGCGTTTGCGCTACTCCACGCAGTGCGACTGTTACCCGAAAGAAACGCTTCTGCCAGCCCGATCGCCAGCGCGCGCAGGGTTGTCGTTTTACCCGCTCCTGCCGGACCGATCAGCGCCAGACGCGGAAAGATTTCCGCCGCCATTTGAATGGTCAGCGGCGCAGCGATCGGTGCGCCTGGTTCGGTGGGATGGCTGACATCCGATGCCAGCCAGAGCGGAGCGACAGTCCGCGCAGCGCTGAAGTGGGGCTGCGCGCAGAGCGCTTCCAGATACGTGTGCGCCCAACCGGCGAGTTGTACTGCCATATGTTCGTTCCTTTGCCGCCGTTTGTCTGGCGGCGCGCCTTTCAGCTGGCTTCTGCGCCTGAGCTCGTTATGCACTGATCATCATCATCATCCAGAACGCCAGTCCACACAGAATCGTGCCAAGCAGGCAGAGGAATGCGCCCGTGCCGATGGCAGTCTGCACCAGGCGGGTAATGGCTTCGAGCAGGTGCGTCGCCCCATCGAGCGCCGCCTGGACGCCGATATCCATCAGTGACTTGCTGCTCAGACGCGATGATTGCCCTGCCAGCGATCGCATTGCTTCCTGGTATTCGCGCGTCATAATGATCACCAGTCCACAGATCAGCATACCGATGCCGGTGATGAACAGAATGATTGCCATACCAATCTGGATGGTTGTAGTCATGGAAGCCTCTCTGGCACCCGTGTGGATCATGCTGTCACTACAACGAGATTTCTCATCGACGACAACGATGAGTGTTCAGACGTATCGTACCCATAGTGTTTTTGCGTCGGCGGGGCGGCGCTTCGTGGCGCTTGCGAAAGCCATCCCGCAGTCGATGCGTGATCGCAAGAGCTTCCCCCGAACCTTCGATCGTGAACCGTCCTCTGCGAAGGCGCAACGTGCTCGAAACAGTATCGGTAAGCGTGGCCTTTGCGGACTTCGTGCCTTTGTGGCGCCAGGCGGTGTCTCATTGTCGTACTATCTATTCGGTTCTTCGGACGGGCAAACATGTCAACCGGGCGCTGTTCAGGTCTAATGCGCTTCTTTGGGCGCGCCGACCATCAATCGTTCACCGATCAGATCGCCGAGGAGCAGGAGGAGCGCCTGCAGGGCGGCATCGTCCACAGCGCCGCGCGCCGCGAGCACGAGTGAAGGTTCGCCCGCCACGCGCACCGGCAGGAACGTCAGCGTCCGCTCCTGTTCGATGCGCACCAGTGAACGCCCGCTGCGCAGCACTTCGGCAGCCAGGCGGAAATGCGCCGGTTGCAGGCGAGGCAGCGGTGCATGGTCGCGTCCGCGCGCGATCAGGAACGGTGCGAGCGTCTGACGTTCATCGAGACCGATCAGCGCCATCCAGTCCAGGTCGAGCGCAGCGGCGATCCGCTGGCAGACATCCAGCAGCGTGGGATTGAGCTGAGGTGCGGCGCGCAGGATGCCAGCCCCTTCCCACAGCGCCATCAATGCCTGGTGATGACGTTCCAGGATGTCGATGGATCGCAGTGCAGCTGCGCGCTGCACCGCAGTGGCAACCAGATGGTCGAGCGCGTCGCGTTGTGAACGGTCGAGTTCTGCAGGAGAGCAGTGCACCATCAGATGTCCTACACCTGCAATCTCGAAGGTATGCCGGACGAACGCGGCATGCGCCTGCGCGTCCTTCAGCGACGCCGGTACGCCGGTGATTGCCGTGGCGCGCTCAATCGTGCAGCGCACCAGAGCATCGAGCGACGCGCAGGCGCTGAGCGCGGCCAGGTTCTGGCGCTGCCACTCCAGCGTGCGTCGCGCCTCGTCGCGATCCCGATCCAGGCGCTTTCGCTGTGCAATATCGTCGTGCAGGCGGGTCAGCGCCAGGCGCGCCTGGCGCGTTCCCCAGACGGCGGCAATGCTCACAATCGTATGAACTGCCGCGATTTCGATCAGCAGATTGCCTGCCTGCGCCGGATCGAGCGCGGCAATGAGCAACAGAACAATCGCGCCAATGCCGGCAGCGGCAAGCACATCGCGTTCTTCGATCGACAGACTGCTCTGAACAACCAGCGCTGGCGCAAGAACAAGCATCGGGCTCGTGGCGCCTCCGGTTGCCAGGATGAGCGCGCCGGTTGCAGCGCTGTCGGCGACCAGCAGCGTCCATGCGGGCAAAGTGACGGTCAACCCGGCGATCAGTGCGCACACGGCGATTGCCAGGGCGATGCCGGGCATTGGCATTGTTGGATGCGATACGCCATGCAGGATCAGTTCAACGCCACAGATCAACAGCAGAATAATCCGAAAGAGCCCGGCGCCATAGTCGCCGAGCCGGAGTGCTCGTTCTTCTCCGGAGATGCGTCGGGCGTCCCGTATCCGCGATAGTCCCGCGTCGGCGGAAGAGAGGATATCTGTCTGATTGTGCTGCAATGGAATGAACATGTCGAGCCTCATTTCTTCCTGGTATCCACGAAGGAAGCGAAGTGTCGCGAAGAACCCTGCTGCCGTTGAACGTTGAGGATTCAACGTTCCCGCTTTCACTCTGCAACTTCTGCGCCTCGCGCCTCACAGATCGCTCAGCCGCTGCACGTTGTCCCATTCGCCGATGGTGCAATACAGCACATCGAGAGCGAATGCCTCTGCCACATAGTCGCGTCCATCGAACGACACACGGAAACTGGGTCCAAGCGGCGCTCCCAGGCGCTCCCGAAGAGCATACTGCTGGGAGGGCCACGTCGGGCGCCACTGGCTGCCTGCCCGCTCATAGAGCCGTTCCAGCAATGTCTGCGCCAGAGGGTCGCGTTCGCCGCGCACATCGATCAGCGTGCTGAGGCGACCGATCTCGTTCCAGCGTCCAACCGGGCTGTACAACACATCGAGCGCATAGATCGCCGCTGACCATTCATCGTTGCCGACGCGCACCCGAAAACTTGCACTCAATGGCGGTCCGACAGGTTCACGCAGGGCATACTGGTGAAATGCCCAATCCGGTCGGTATGTTTCGCCCGCCTGCGCGTAGATTGCCTGCAACAACGCCTCACGCAGCGGCTGATGTTCGGGCGCCGTCAGCGTGCTCAGCCGTTCGACGCGCTTCCATTCGGCAATGGGGCTGACCAGCGTCTCACGACCAAACGACTGCCCAATGTAGTTGCGCCCCGCAACTGTCACCTCGAACGACGGTGCAATCGGCAAACCAAGCTGCGCCATACGGGCTGTGCGGGTCATTGCCCAATCGGGCCACTCGACCGCACCGACCTGGCGGTATGCTTCGTTCTGCAGAACCTGACTGAATGCAGCGCGCCTGGCCGGTGGGATCGGGCGATCTGGCGCGGCAATGGTTGTTTCGGCGAAGACGTGTCGTAAAAACTCAGCCCATGGGAAGCCAGCAGGATCATTTTTGCGCCCTCGTGGAACTGCCACATCCAGGTGCCGCACGACCATATCGGGTGCGATGCGGTATTGAGCGACCTTTTCGCGGGTCAGGTGAATCAGCGCGCTCAGTTGCGCGGATGGGTAAGGATCGCGACCGTTATTGGCGTTCTCGAGTTCAATGCCGAGCGACAGTTCATTGATTGCCGTTTCACCGCGCCATGCAGCGCGCCCGGCATGCCATGCGGCGTATTCATCGGGCACCAGGCGGTAGATCTGCCCCGCTTTATCGATCAGGTAATGCGCCGATACGCGCGCTGCCGGGTTGGTCAGCCATGCCAGCGCGCTGCGCGCGGCGCCTGCCGTTGCATGGAGGACGATCATCGAAATTGCTCGACCGCCGCGCGATCCGTAGTTGGGCGAGCGAATGGATGTGTTGATTGTGACTGTCATTTCGTTGAAATGTTGTCAAAATATGCGCATGCACCATAGCATGTCGGTCGAAGGGCATGCTATGATAGGTTTGTGTATTTTTGATTCCAGAAATAGAGAAGATGAGTATTACTGGGTTCAGGTACCGGGAAACTGATGAGTTGGGGGATGACAATGTGAGGTCTGGCGTGCTATTTCTTTTATGGCGTTAGAGCATGGGGGGTGAGCAATCGGGAGCGGGGAGGCGGAGGGAACGTCTGGTGTGTTCCTTCTCGCCAGAGATCGCTCCTGCTATTGATGATGTTTGAGGATGCACCATGACTTCGCGGCGCTCGCGCATTGTACTCGCCGACCAGCAGCATCTGTTTCGCCAGAGCCTGGCGCAACATCTTCGTAGCGCGGGGCATGTCATCGTCGGTGAGGTGGACACGCTCGAAAGTCTCGACCGCTGCATGATCGACACTGAACCGGACATCATTATGCTCGACCGGTATCTGCCTGGTGGCGATGCGTTCGAGTATGTTCACATGCTGAACACGCTCCAGCCGCAAACGTCCGTTTTGCTGCTGGTAGCCTATGAACACGAAGCGCTGGAATTGCAGGGACAGGCGTTTCTGGCAGGAGCTTCGGGGTGTCTGTCGAAAGAACTGCAGTCCACCGCGTATGTGCAGGCGGTGCGCCGTCTGCAGGACGGACAGTTGCTCTTCCCTGCCGAGGTGTTGCGCCATGCTGCCCGCCCGCCAGCGATCAGCGGGCCAGTTGCAAGTTTGAGCGAACTGACATCGCGTGAACTGGAGATTCTGCAACTGATCGCCGAAGGGCTGGGGAATCGCGAAATTGCCGCGCGGCTCGACATCACCTACAACACGGCGATGAAGCATGTGAGTAATATTCTGGCGAAACTGAAAGTGAGCAACCGGATGGAAGCTGGCCTGCTCTTTTTACGCCACACAGCCGATGGCGCACTGTCTGGAGTTGTCCGCCCGCCACGACTCAGGTAGCATTACCGTACAACGCGCTCGAAGCGGCGTCCTGCGCGCGCACCTGGCACTGCCACTGCCTTCAGCACGTCCGAGACGACATCGGCGGCGCTGACATTGCGAATGCGCGCCGAAGGGTTGATGATCAAACGGTGCGCCAGCACCGGTTCCGCCAGCGTCTTGACATCGTCGGGAATAACGTAGTCGCGTCCGAGGATCGCCGCCTGCGCCTGCGCTGCGCGGTAGAGCGCCAGCGATCCGCGCGCGCTGACCCCGAGATAGACATCCTCGTGATGACGGGTGGCGGTAACGATCGAGACGATATATTCTTCGATCAGTTCATCGACATAGACCGACTTGATGCGTTCCTGCAGGTCGATCAGTTCTTCAGCGGCTGCAACCTGCGTCAGCGTATCGATCGGGTGTGCCTGGCGCTGACGTCGCAGTATGGCAATTTCGTCGTTCCGTTCCGGATAGCCAAGACGAATGCGCATAAAGAAGCGGTCGAGCTGCGCCTCGGGGAGCGGGAAGGTTCCTTCGTACTCGATCGGGTTTTGCGTCGCCAGCACCAGGAACGGCTTTGGTAACGGGTGCGTGACGCCGTCGACCGTAATCTGCCGTTCTTCCATGGCTTCGAGGAGTGCGCTCTGGGTCTTCGGCGTTGCACGGTTGATCTCGTCTGCCAGAACGATTTGTGCAATAATTGGGCCGGGACGAAACTCGAACTCATGGGTGCGCTGGTTGAAGATCGAAACGCCAGTCACATCGGATGGCAGCAGGTCGGGGGTAAACTGAATACGCTTGAAACTGCACCCGATTGAGCGGGCGACAGCCCTGGCAAGCATCGTTTTACCGGTTCCAGGAACGTCTTCGAGGAGAATGTGTCCTTTGCAGAGCAGCGCAGTCAACACCTGATCGATGGCGCGGCGCTTCCCGATGATGACCTGCTCGACATTGGCGGCGATGCGTTCGACGATTGTTCTGATGTCTTCCATTTCAGAGGTTCCATGTACAGAGGTTCCAGGGCACTGGTAGTATACCATCCAATCCCCGGATGTTCCGGTGCAGGAACTATCGCAGCGCCGCCAGGTCTGTTGCGTCATGCAAACGTACCACATCATCATAACGCATACGTCCGGCGCCGACCATCAGTGTATTCGCGCCGCCGCACGCAACGCCCATGCGTAGCGCTTCGGCGAGTGAGCCGCCGTTATGCAGGATGGCGATGATCCCCGCCAGCGCGGCATCACCGCTGCCCACCGGGCTGATCGAATCGATCGGCGGCGTGCGCGCAAACCATGCGTTGTGTGCATCAACTGCTACTGCTCCCTGTGCGCCAAGTGTAACGATAATCCGCCGCGGACCGCGTTGCATCACAGCAGTCGCAGCAGCGCACGCCTGAGCCGGCGTATTGATCGTCCGCCCAAGTGCAGCGCTCAGTTCGTGCACGTTAATCTTCAGCAGATCGACCGGCAGATCGAGCGCTGCTTCCAGGGTTGGACCGCTGGTGTCGAGGCACACGAACGTCTCTGGCGGCAGACCGCGCACCAGTTCGACGTACTGCGCCGGTGTGACACCTGGTGGAACACTGCCGGAGATGGCGATGAACACGGCATCGCGCGCCTCTTGCCAGACCAGTTCGGTGAAGTCGCTCCAGTCGTCGGCGCCGACTGTCGGACCGGTTTCGTTGAGCGTCAGGTGGTCGCGCGCTTCGGGGTCAGTAATCAACAGGCAGATACGCGACTCGCCAGCGCTCAGCCAGCTCCAGGCGCCTTCGAGGTCTTCCGCCTGCGCCAGCGCCGCAATCTGCCTGCCGTTGTCACCGCCAAGCAGGGCGCAGGCGCGCACCGGCACACCCAGCGTGCGCGCAGCACGCGCGACATTGAACCCTTTCCCGCCCGCTGAGTCGATCCGTGCAGCAACACGGCACACATCGCTGTGGCGAAATCCAGAAACGATGAGGACGCGATCAATGGCTGGATTGGGAATGACAGCAAGCAGCATCGATACCTCTTGACGATTCTGCCATACCTGATTAGAATCAGAGTGCAATGCGGGAGTGGCGTAGTGGTAACGCGAGAGCCTTCCAAGCTCAAGTCACGGGTTCGATTCCCGTCTCCCGTACCACATCATATCACACTCCGTGTTGGCGCGCTTTTCCCGGTTAGGGTACGGCAGCACCGTTCCCCGACTGGGTTCTCCTCCGAAGCGCGCGAGTGCTCCCTCGCAGGTTCGACAGCCGCGCCACGGGCGTATGGTTTCGTAAATCTTGCCCGCGCAGGCTGGCTTGGCGCTGATCGCCGCGGGCGTATGAAAATCAACAACTAAACCCAGGTATACCCTGCTGAATAAACCGCTCTCGCCAGCGTTGGCGGGCTTTGCCCGGTTGGGGCACAGCGCCGCCGTGCCTCGACAGGGTTCTCCTCCAAAGCGCGCGGTCGTGCCAGGAACACGTCCTGTTCCGCAGATCTGCAAGGGCAGGTCGCAGTCCGGGCTGGTCGGATGCTGGCAGGTCACTGATCAACGCATGCCTGTTGATGAGACGGCTTGTGGTAGTCGCTCACGCAGGCAGCGATAGCGCCAGATATGCTATCATGCGTAAACGGTAAGTCTTGCGGGCAGGGTCGTCCCGCTCTCGTCGTGCGAGAGCAAGATGCTTTTGCTCGCAGGAGAAGTATGAACACGTACAAGGTCTGCGCTGCTTGACTTCTATTCGCGATAGTGCTATACTACAGTCATAACGCACTGCGTTATGAAGGTGGATCGGAGGATGCTCCTTCTTGTACATATCTATAACAGCAGGAGGCAACCCATGACCGAGGAAGTCGAAGTCAAAGTCACTGAAGTCGAGGAGAGCGCGCCTGGCGCCAACAAGTGGATCATCGACGGCATGCGCCGGTTGTTGCTCGCCAGCTTCGGCGCTGTTGCCATGACCTTCGATGAAGTCGAGGCATTCGTCAAGAAACTCGTCGAGCGTGGTGAACTGGCGCAGAAGGACGCAGAGAAACTTCTGCACGAAATGCAGAACCGTCTGACGGCGAATCGCCCGCAAGTCGAGAAAGTAAGCGACCGTGTCGAGCAGGGGATGGAAGAGTTCCTGAACCGGTTGAACATTCCCTCCAAGCGCGACATTGATGAGTTGAGCCAGAAGATTGCACAACTGGCGGCGCGCGTCGAGGAGCTGCGGAAGAGCCAGGAATAGCGGCGGATAGGAATGAGGCGTTCAAAAACCAGAGACAGGGAATTGCCAGGGGGTGTGTCAGTGTGGCAGTTTCCTGTTTCTGGTTTTTGATTTGTTGATTTGCTGATTTGTTGATTTTTCAGTTCCTGGTGCTCGGTTCCCTATCTCTAGCGCGTGATTTTTTGTTCTCGGTTCCTGGTTCCTGGTGTTTGTCTCTGACGCTTGTTTTTTTTTTTGGCTCCCGGTGCTCGATTTTTGATTTCTTGATTTGTTGGTTCCCGGCGCCAGTCCTCTGGTGTTTGATGTTTCAGTTCCCGGTTCGCGACGCCTGGTTCTCGAAGTCTCCCCGTGCTATACTGAAGGCATGCACAAAACCGACACATCGCGGGTGAGGTGATCGATGAAGGCTGTGGTTATGGCTGGCGGTGAGGGATCGCGATTGCGTCCGTTGACGATCAACCGCCCAAAACCCATGGTGCCCATTGTCGATCGTCATGTCATGGCGCACATTATCGAATTGCTGAAGCGACATGGCATTACCGACATTGTGGTAACCGTTCAATACCTGGCAAATGTCATCCAGGACCATTTTGGGGACGGATCGGCGTATGGCGTCCATATCGAGTATTCCCTCGAAGAGCAACCGCTGGGCACGGCGGGCAGCGTCAAGAATGCCGAGCGCTTCCTGCGCGAGCCGTTTCTCGTCATCTCCGGCGATGCGCTGACCGATTTCGATCTGACGAAGATCATCGAGTTTCATCAAAGCCACGGCGCCACTGCCACAATCACCCTGACTCGCGTTCCCAATCCGCTCGATTACGGCGTCGTGGTGGTGGATGAACGCGGTTATGTGCGCCAGTTCCTCGAAAAGCCCAGCTGGGGCGAGGTCTTTTCGGATACGGTTAATACCGGCATCTATGTCGTCACACCCGAAATCTTCCGCTACATCGAAAAAGGAGCGTTTACCGACTGGTCGAAAGATGTCTTTCCGCGCATGCTGCGCAGCGGGAACCTGCCGGTCGGATATGTTGCGGAAGGGTACTGGACCGACATCGGTACCATCGAAGAATATATGCGCGCCAGTCGCGACTATATGCAGGGGAAGGTCAACCTGCCGCGCGTCGGCGAACGCATCTTCGATGAGGTGTGGGTCGAAGGGGATGTCGAAATTGCGCCTGATGCGCAGTTCCACGGTCCGGTCTTTCTGGGACATGGGGTCAAGATCAAGGGCGGCGCGATCATCCATGGTCCATCTGCTATCCGCGACTATACGATCATCGACACGCGCGCGACGGTCGACCGCTCGATCATCTGGCGCAATTCGTACATTGGCGAACGCGCCGAACTGCGTGGCGCCATCGTGATGCGGCAGTGCAACATCAAAAGCCGCGCCGTACTCTTTGAAGGCACGGTGGTTGGTGATCAGACGATTATCAACGCAGGCGCGGTGATCGGCGCAAATGTCAAAATCTGGCCCAGCAAGGAAGTCGAGGAAGGGGCGACAATCAGTTCCAGCATTATCTGGGGATCGCAGGGGCGCCGGGTGCTGTTTGGACGTTCGGGGATCTCAGGACTGGTCAACATCGACCTGACTCCAGAGTTCGGCGCGCGCCTCGGCGCCGCCTTCGGCGCAACGTTGCCGCGCGGCGCCGTGGTGACGACCAGTCGCGATACGCACTTTACGCCACGCATGATCAAACGAGGGCTGGTTGCCGGTTTGCCATCGGCCGGCGTCCACGTTGCCGAACTCCATGACGTGCCGCTGCCGGCTGCTCGCGTGATTACCCGCGCCATCAAGGCCGCTGGCGGCATTCATGTGCGCCTGTCGCCGCTCGACAGTCGCGTGGTGGATATCAAGTTCTTCGATGCCGATGGGCTCGACATCGATACCGCCACAGAACGCAAGATCGAGGGGGTCTTCTTTCGCGAAGACTACCGGCGAGTCTATCTCGACGAAATCGGGCGCATTAACGAGGTTGAGCATATCAATCAGATCTACACCGATATGTTCCTCGGAGCGCTGCGGCCTGATGCGCTTTCCAGCATTGCCCGCAATTTTCAACTGGTCATCGATTACGCAAATGCAAATACATCGAACTTTCTCCCTGCCATTCTGCGGCGACTGCATATCGATGTCGTCGAACTGAACGCCAACCTCGATGCACAACTCCTGTTTCAGACACCACAACAGTTCGAGGCGGGCATGGAACGTCTGGCACGGATCACGCCAGTCCTCGAAGCGTCGCTGGGAGCGCGGCTCGATCCAGGCGGCGAAAAAATCTTCCTGGTGGACAATACCGGGAAACGACTCCCCGGAATGCAGGCGCTGGCGGCGATCACCGCACTGGCGATGGCGGTCAATGGCGGCGGAACGGTTGCCGTGCCGGTGACCGCGCCACGCGCATTCGAGATGATTGCTGCCCGGTATGGCGGACGAATCGTGCGCACACGCGCCACCCTCGGCGCGCTCATGCGCACGGCGGCAGCCAATCCCGACATGCTGCTGCTGGGGGATGGCGCCGGAAGCGTGATTTTCCCCTCATTCTACCCGATTGCCGACGGTATGTTCGCCATTGTGAAGATTGTCGAGTTGCTGGCGTTGCAGCAGGTGCGTTTGTCTGAGATCGTGCACGATCTACCGCACTATTTCATAAGCCAGGCGCGCGTTCCCTGCCGCTGGGAGTTCAAAGGCAAAGTCATGCGCATTTTGAACCAGCAGTATCAGGACCGCAAACTCGATCAGGTCGATGGGGTGAAAATCGATCTTGGCGACGAGTGGGTGCTGATCCTGCCCGATCCGGACGGTCCGTTCTTCCACATCATCGCTGAAGGGAGCAGCGACGAACAGGCGCGGGTGCTGGCGGAAAAGTATGCCGGGCTGGTGACCGGGTTGCAGTAGCCTGGAGCAGGCTACCGATCGCTTGAGCGATCGATGAACGCAAACCCGGCAGGAAGAAGTTCTTCGACCGAGGCGACGCGCCATGCGCTCCGGAGATTCGCCAGAAGCACCACTGCGCGCGGCGCCAGCTCGAAGATGACTTGGCGGCATCCACCACATGGGCTGACCGGTTCCGGCGTGTCGGCGATGACCGCCAGTGCAACAATTGCACGCTCGCCAGCCGCATAGGCGCTGAACAATGCCACCCGTTCCGCGCAAATCGTTGATGGATAGGCGGCATTTTCGATATTGCAGCCGTAGAACAATGCACCGGAGGCGGTTCGCACAGCAGCGCCGACGGCAAACCGCGAGTAGGGACAGTAGGCGCGCTGGCGTGCAGCGGCGGCGGCGGCAAGAAGTTCCGTCAATTCCGGCGTCAATTCATGCATTGTTCCGATCCTCATCACGTGTCGCAGGAACCTCATCTTCCTGCGGCGGGCGATAGTGCAGGCGCAACTTCCGCAGACGCAGACCATCCATCGAAAGCACTGCAATGGTCGCGCCATCGGCAATCTGCACCACATCCCCGACCTTCGGCACCCGTCCAAGGCGCTCGAACACAATGCCCCCGATGCGATCCGACTCCTCCGACACCAGGCGCAACCCGGTCAGATCGTTGATATCATCGATCGGCACACGCGCATCTACCTCGATGTCCCCCGGACCGAGTTCCCTGATCGGTTGTTCGTCCACATCATACTCATCCTGAATCTCGCCGACGATTTCCTCGATCACATCCTCGATGGTGATCAGACCGGCGGCGCCGCCATACTCATCGACGACAATCGCCAGATGGACTTTGCGCGCCTGCAGATCTTTCAGCAGGGCATCGACTTTCATGGTATCGGGAACAAAGTGAGCCGTGCGAAGCAGCGAGCCGATAGATGCGTCACGTTGCCCGGAGCGCAACCAGAGTAACAAATCTTTCGCATAGAGAATGCCCACAATATGGTCAATCGTTTCACGGTACACCGGAATACGCGAATGACCGGTGGTGATGATGGTATTCAGCGCCTCATCGATGGAAGCGGTTTCCTCAAGCGCCACAATATCCACCCGCGGGATCATCACCTCGCGCACAGTCGTATCGCCGAAGGAGAAGATCCCTTCGATCATCTCGCGCTCTTCTGGTTCGATGAGCCCTTCTTCTTCACCAACATTCACCAGCATGCGGATTTCCTCTTCGGTCACCAGCGGCATTGGCGAGGAAGGCTGACCGCTGGCGACATGAATGAACGGGCTGGTAAGCACCCCAACGAGCCAGATGACAGGCGTCAGGAGGCGCGCGATCAGCGCCATCGGACCCGCAAGCGTACGTGCAGCGGCAGAAGGGTTGCTGATCGCCAGCGCTTTGGGCAGCGCTTCCGCAAAGATCAGAATGAAGAGCAGTAATCCGCCAAGCGCAGCAATCCGCCATTGCCACGTTTGACCGCCAGACAGACGCAGAGTCAGCGCAGTTGCTGTGATCGTCGCAGTGCTGTTGAGCAGCAGAACGGTCGCCTTGAAGCGATACGGCTCGGCAAGCAGGCGGTCGATGATCTGTGCGCGCCGCGCATCGGTCTCGTACAGCGCCCCCAGACGATGACGACCGATGGCCGTCATTGCAGCATCGACTGCCGATGTAAATGCCAGGACGACGAGACAGAGAACGATGCCTGCCAGAACCAGGCCAGTTTCAACGTCCAACGTGCTATCCTCACCCGTGCAGTCGCAGGACGTTCACGAAAAGAGTGCGCTCAACGACAGATCTTTGTGAATACGCATGATGGCTTCCGCAAACAGCGGCGCCACGCTGATGGCGCGAATGCGCGCTTTGCGGCAGCCTTCGGGGAGCGGGATGGTATTGGTGACGATCGTTTCGACCAGCGCCGATTGCGCGATGATCTCTGTGGCGTCGCCGGCAAAAATGCCATGGGTCGCGCAGGCGTAGACGGCCACTGCACCCCGTTCACGCAGCACACGCGCCGCTTCCGCCAGTGTCCCGCCGGTTGAGATCATGTCATCGACGATAACTGCAGTTTTTCCCTCAACATCGCCGACCATGTCGAGCATTTCGGCGACATCGGGTTGTGGACGCTGCTTGGCGATGATCGCCAGCCCTGCACCGATGCGCTCACGAAAACTGTTGGCGCGCCCCACACCGCCGGCATCAGGCGAAACCACAACCAGGCGTGGCAGGTTCATGTCGCGGATGTGCTCGGCGAGAATAGGTCCTGCCTGCAGGTGATCGACCGGGATATCGAAGAACCCCTCGATTGCAGGTGCGTGGAGATCCATGGTCAACACCCGGTCGGCGCCGGCAGTGCGGATCAGATTGGCAACCAGTTTTGCCGAGATTGGCTCGCGCCCGGTGGTCTTCTTCTCCTGCTTGGCGTAGCCGTAGTAGGGGATGACCGCCGTCACCCGCGCCGCCGATGCGCGTCGCAGCGCATCGATCAGAAGTAACAACTCCATCAGGTTGTGATTGACAGGGGTGCACGTCGGTTGAACCACAAACACATCGGAGCCGCGCACATTCTCCTCGACCTTGACGCGCGTTTCGCCGTTTTTGAAGGTGCCGACCGTGGCACGACCGAGGTTGATGTTGAGATGCGATGCAATCTCCTGCGCCAGGGGACGGTTGGCATTGCCGCTAAAGATTTGAAGACGACCTTCCATAGACGTTACGCCTGATAGACTTCGTCAGTCGCACGCTGTGCGCCGCGCAGATGGGCAAACGGTCCAATGACGGCATGCGCCGGTATCACGACGCCTTCGGCGAGCGTGTAGCGCACATGCGCGTTATCAGCAACGACCGTATCGATCAAAGACGTATGCGGACCAATGACGCAACGCGCTCCCACGCGAGTGGCGCCGCGCAGCAAGGTCCCAGGCAGCAGCGTTGTATCCTGTCCGACAACCACATCGACATCCACATAGGTTGCAGCAGGATCAACAATGGTTACGCCATTGCGCATAAGCGTATTTAGCAGGCGCATCCGCAGCACACGCTCAGCATGCGTCAGTTGCACCCGGTCATTGATGCCAAGCGCCTCGGTCGGATCAGCAGTAAGGAGCGCCTGCGCCGCGCCGACGCCGTGATCGGCAATTGCCAGAGCGACAAGGTCGGTCAGGTAATATTCGCCTTTCACAGGGCTGCGCCGGATGCGGTCGAGCGCAGGCCACATCCAGGCGGCGTCGAAGCAGAGGATGCCGCTGTTGACTTCAGTCACGGCGCGTTGAGCGTCAGTTGCGTCACGCTCTTCGACGATTGCCGTCACGTTCCCCTCGGCGTCGCGGATGATCCGACCATAGCCGGTTGGCGGGTCTGCTGTGAAGCTGAGCAGCGCGACCAGGGCATTACGTTCGCGGCGCAACGCCACCAGGCGTTGCAGCGTGTCACTGCGAATCAGCGGCGCATCGCCGACCAGCACCAGCACCTCGTCGCACTGATTGTCCATGATCGCGCGCGCCTGCAAAGTTGCGTGCCCGGTGCCCAGCCGTTCAGCCTGAACAACATATCGATATGCGTCGCCAAAGCGTGCGCGTACCGTGTCGAGTGCATCAGCGGCGAGCACGATCGTGTTCAGTGCTGGTTGCAGCGCATCTACCGCCGTGAGAATGTGCCCGAGCAACGGTCGCCCGCACAGCGTATGCAAAACCTTCGGCAGCGCCGACCGCATGCGGGTGCCTTCACCGGCGGCAAGAACAACGACTCCCAATCGCACTGTCGTGAAGAAAGGGACCATCAGAGCAGCCTGCCCCGTGATCCCCTGCGCTCATTCGCACACCTGTGGCTGCCGGGCCAGGATTCGAACCTGGACAAACGGATCCAAAGTCCGCTGTGCTGCCATTACACAACCCGGCACCATGTACATTATAGCACACGCGATGCAGGTTCCTGACAGCAGAAGTGAAACGTGCGAACGTGGAACGTTGCAGGTCTATCTGCCCCTGCCCTCTCTCCCCTGCAATCGAGCTGCGCGCAGGACATTCCGCAGCAGCATGACGTTGGTCACCGGTCCTGTGCCGCCGGGAACCGGCGTGATGGCGGAAGCGACTTCAGCGACGCTCGCAAAATCCACATCGCCAACCATTCTCCCATCCTCGAGCACATTCACGCCAAAATCAATGACAACAGCGCCAGGTTTGACTATATCGCCGGTAATCAAGCCGGGTTTTCCGGTCGCCGCAACGACGATGTCGGCTTCGCGCACGACAGCCGCCAGGTCTGCGGTACGCGAATGGGCAATGGTGACAGTCGCGTGTTCCTGGAGCAGCAGCAGCGCCATCGGCTTACCGACGACAACACTCCTCCCGACGACAGTCGCGCGCTTTCCTTTGATTGAAATAGCGTTGCGCAGTAACAATTCCATCCCACCCGCCGGCGTATTCGGAACCATTGTCGGCTGACCCATGGCGAGCAAACCGACGTTGTACGGATGGACGCCATCGACATCTTTACGTGGATCGATCTGTGCGATCGCACGGTTGGCATCGAATCCTGGCGGCAGCGGCAGGTGCAACAGAATGCCATGCACCGTGCGGTTCAAACTGAGCGCACTCAGCGTTTCTTCGAGGGCTGCCTGCGTGGTATCAGAGGGAAGCGTATGGTCGTGGAAGACAATGCCAACCTCCTCGCATCCCTTGCGAATTGTGCGGGTGTAGCGTTCCGACGCTGGATCACCTGCAATTTTGACGACGGCGAGCGATGGCGCTGCGCCGATTGTCTGAACGAAGGCTTGAATATCGGCGCGCAGTTCTTCGCGCAACTGTTTTGCAAGTGCGCGCCCATCGAGTATCATAGCGGTCATCGATCTGCCTCTCCGCTTATGCACTTTGATTCGAAGTGTATTATATGCGAGGCGAGAGGAGGAATGTGCTGATGGTTGCACCCACGAAAAGAAAGCGACGATCATGCTCTCCAAACCAATCGATCTCCGAAGTGACACCGTAACATTACCGACCCCGGCGATGCGTACAGCCATGGCGCGTGCTGAGGTGGGAGATGATGTCTACGGTGAAGACCCGACGGTCAACCGGCTGGAAGAACGCGCTGCGCGACGTGCTGGCAAAGCCGCAGCAATGTTCGTGCCCAGCGGCACAATGGGGAATCTCTGCGCGCTGCTGGCGCATTGCAATCGCGGTGATGAAGCGATTGTCGGCGACCGCTCACATATCTACAACTATGAGGCAGGAGGGGCGTCGGTGCTGGGAGGCGTGGCATTCCATGTCGTTCCCAATCAGCCGGACGGAACCCTGGCGCTCGATCACCTGCGCGCGGCAGTGCGCTGGCGCGACGACCCGCACTGCGCCGAGACGCGGCTGATCTGTCTGGAGAATACCCACAACAGTTGCGGCGGCGTGGCGGTGTCGCCGGAGTACCTGGCATCGGTCGCAGCATTCGCCCGCAAACATGGTCTTCTGGTGCACCTTGATGGGGCGCGCGTTTTCAATGCTGCGCTGGCGCTTGGGGTCGACGTCGCCGAACTGACGCGCCATGTGGACAGCGTTATGTTCTGCCTGTCGAAAGGGCTGGCGGCGCCGGCAGGATCGGTCGTCTGCGGTGATGAAGATTTCATCCGGCGCGCCCGGCGCGCGCGCAAGGTGTTGGGAGGCGGCATGCGGCAGGCAGGTGTGATTGCTGCAGCGGGCATCGTTGCAATCGAGACGATGGTAGACCGGCTGGCAGAAGATCACGCGAATGCGCGCATGCTGGCTGAGGGTCTGGCAGGTTTCCCGCAGATCGCGATCGATCTGGAGCGGGTGCAGACCAACATCGTCATCTTTGCCCTGCACAATGGATTATCCGCCGATGAATTCGTCGCGCGTCTGCGTGAGCGCGGCGTTCTGACGGGGGACATGGGAGGCGGACAGATCCGCGCCGTGACCCACTACGGCATCGATGCCGGGGATATCGCCGAAACGCTCGCCGTGGTGGAGGAAACATTGAGAGAGGTCGAGGGTCGGGGGTAGGGGTCAGCGCGAGGAACGTTCAACGTTCCTCGCCTTCCAGCCCCTCAATCGCTACCGCCAGCCCGATGGCGCCCCAGAATAACGCGCTCATATGGCTGAACTCGATATTGAAGAAATAGTGGTCGAGCAGCCCCACCGCAAGCGCAGCGGCGAGCGCCGCCTGGAGCGACACCAGCCACGCGGCGCGCTCTTCGTCGCCAGCACGAACCGCAGCGCGCAGCGCATTCCAGTTGCGCACGAAAAACCAGCCGATGACGCTGAGAAATGCCGCCAGACCGACCAGCCCGGTACGCTGAGCAATCGCCAGATAAATGCTCGACACGCCGGCGACGAGATCAAGTTCCGGCGCCTGACCAAAACCGATGCCAAACACCGGGTACGCCTGGATAATCGCAATCGCGTTCCGGTATTCCGCCAGACGCATCTGGTTTGCCCGGTCGCGGAACTGCACCCCTTCGACCACACGCTCAACGAAACGCTCACCGACGCCAAGCCCGATGAACAGCGCGGCAGCCAGCGCCCCGGCTGCCAGAATGACCCACCAGAGCCGCCGGTAGCGCAGTGTTGCGACATACATCGCAGCGACAATGATTCCGCCCAGCGCTGCGCGTGAGTAGGTCAGGAACAGCGTCAACAGAATCGCGCCAGTTGCAATGATCAGGATACGCCGCGACAAGACAGGACGTTCGCTTACCATTTGCGTCGCTGCCAGCGCTCCAATCAGCGCCAGCATCCCGCCGAAACTGTTGGGATCGACCGATAGACCGATCGCACGCATTAATCCGTTCGGATCATCTTCGACATACCGCAGCACGCGCCCTTCGGTTGGGTAGCCGATACGCCCGAACGACACCAGTATCTGAAGCGCCAGCCGGTCAGGAATAATGTAGAGCGCCAGTGCAATCACTGCAGAAAGCGCGGCGCCGATAATCAAAAAGCGTATGACCCAGCGCACGGTCTCGCGATCACGCACACAGTTGACGACGCTGAAGAAGAACAGGGTCGCCATGACAAATTTGACATAATTGTGGATCAGCGAAGGTTCAGGGCTGGCATTCGAACCCAACAGAAAAGCGAAGAGCGTAATCCCCAGGAAGCCGATGAGCGCCATGCCAACCGGCGTCACCAGCAAACGCTCATCGCTGCGCACCAGCAAACGCAACAACCAGACCCCCATCAGCGCCGCCAGCGCCAGCGTCAGCAGCGCCGGGGTCACGACTGCGCGGAAGGGGAGCGTGGCGAACGGAATGATGGTGGCAATGCCGATGACCGCTGCAAGCCCGACGCGGGTATCGATCAGCAGGGCATACCCGCCGATCAGCGCTGCCAGCGCTACAAAACCCAGCCAGAACGGACCAAACGCCACCGCGGCGCCACCCGCAAGACCGAGCACAATGGCAGCGAGCGCCGCTGCAAGCGAACTACTGCTCAACATCGCAGCGACATGGTCACGAGTAGTTTGCGGAACGCGGCTCATAGGTGATCTCGAAGTTTGAATTCCGTCCTTCCCGGTCTGTGTGTTGAACGATATCTCCTGCACCTGATACCATTTTAGAGCCTTTCCGAAAAACCGCATCCTGAGTAGCGCGCAGCGCGTATCGAAGGATGCGGTTTTTCGGCATCCTGAATTATTCGGATAGGCTCTTCGATTGTAGATTTTGGATTGTCGATTGCTGCGATAGCATTGCAATGCGCTCTGATGAGCGCTCGTATGCGGATCGTTCAACTCCAACCGGTATGAAACAGATGAAACGGCGCTCGATAGACTGTACCGCACGTGATGCGATCTGGCAAATCCGGCCGTCCGAGTGAGTGTTCACACGTACCGCAAAAATTGTGTTTTTGCGCCGGCGGTGCGACGTCTCATGGCGCTTGCGAAAGCCATCCCGCCGCCGGCTCTTGATCTCGAGGGCATCCCCCGAACCCCCAATCGTGAACAGTTTCCCTTCCGATCAGGGCGGACGCATCACGGGGGGCGCGGCGGTTCCGGTCGCATGCGGGCGGGCGCGTGGGGCGCGGCGGTTCCGGGCACGGGCGGGTGTATCGTGGGGGCATGCAGATCACCTGAACTCAATTGTGGGCGCTTGTTCCTGTATCCTGTCGAACGCATGCAGAGCAGGTTAACGAGTTTGTTATGAAAATGTGATACAGTAGACCTGAACTCGTCTTACACTTTGATCAGGGCAACCATCCACAGAATCAAGGAGAAGCGCAGCATACCTTGCCGGAGAGCGCTGAACCCACAGGTGCGGGAAGGCGGTTTCGTCTCTCGTTGTCTCTTGATGAGAGACGTCAGGACGGGTACGGTGTCCACGTTCAGAAGAGCCCAGCGCTTCTAACAGTGGCAATGCGGTTTGTGTTCGCTTATGAAGATCGCCCTTCTTTCGCTAGCAACATTGAACCATGAAAACACTGCAGCACCCTCTTTCCTGGCAGGCGCGAGCGCTTCTGCTGCTCGCGTGCGCCCCGATTATCGCAGGCGTCATCAGTTTCGCCAGCGCGCTCAACCTGATTGGACAACCATCGATTGGCGTATTGCTGCTGTGGCAGGAAGCGCTGCGCTGTCATGCGGTCTCGCCGATCACGCCACCCTCCTGGCCCGGCATGGCCAGCGGCGCGTTACAGACAGGGGATTGCGTCGAGGTTATCAATGAGATTCCAGCACACGTATGGCCCCGTGACGAACTGGAGCGCGCTGACGACACAAGAGATGAGAAGAACCGGGCGTTTCTGCTTGTTCGTCGTGGCAACGAGATCTTCGTGGCTCAGGTAGCGACGCTCCGGTTGACATGGCTCCACGTCCTGCAGCTTCAACTCGGCATCATTCCACTCGTGCTGTTCATCTGGATGATGGCGCTTGTGGTGTTGCTGGCGCAACCGCGCGCCGAAGCAAACCGCGTCTTCGCAGCGCTCTTCTTCGTGCTGGCGCTTGCTATCGCCGGGTTGTTTCACGGGCTCGACGATGCATCAGGACGCTACTACACAGCCTTTACGATCGTCAGCGGCATGGCATGGATCGGACCGCTGCACTACCATCTTGCCTTCTTAACGCCCCGACCGGTTGCGCGACTTGCGCCAATGCGCTTTGCTCTCTATCCCATTGGCTTGGGCGCGATGATCCTGCACCTCGATAGCATGCTGAGTTTTGTTCCATTCCTTCAACCGTGGCGTGGAGAAGCGGCAGGGGTCGCGTCGATCATCAACGGACTGACCCTGCTCATCGGGCTGGTGATGTTCCTGGGAAGAGCCGGGTTCTGGGCATGGCGCAGAGTCCGTCCGGTTTCCGATCAGATGTTGATCGTGTTGATTTCGTGGGGAGCTGGCGCAGGACCGCTGACGCTGGCGAGTTCATACTATTTGCTGACGTATCGTGCCCCGCTTGGTACATCATTTCAGCCGTTCCTCTTTTTTCTGGTGATTCTCTGCACCGGTACAGCCTATGTGATGCTGCGTTATCAAAGTTTTGCCTACCGCGGACGCATTCTGAACATCCTGACAATCATCTATCTCAGTGCAGCGATTGCGTGCGCCATCATGAGCCTCGTGCTGATTGGCATTGTTCACATGCCGGTGGATGGTCTGGTGTTTACGTTGCTGTGGAGCGCGACCTTCACTGCAACCCTGATCTGGCACACGGACAACCCGTTTCGCCGTCTGTACCGACGTTTCTTTCTGCGGCATCAGCATCACTACAAGGCGACCCTCGATTTTGCAACGCAGATGAGTCAGGTTGCAGACCTCGATGCTGCAGCGCAGCAAGGCGTCGAGATGGTGCGTTCCACGCTCATGTCTGACTGGGTTGCGGTCTATCTCTTTCTCGCACCGGAGCGTGTATGGCTTGCCACAGCGACAACGACTGAACAACGCCAGGTGTCTGCGGCACAGCACCATTCGGCATTTCTGCCCGAAACACCGGCAATAACCTGCCCGCTTGCAAGCAAAGGGGAACAACTGGGCATCCTGTATGTCGGGCCGCGAAACGTCTCAGAACCACTTGATGAGGAAGATGAGCGACTGGTCGGTCTGCTGGCGACGCTTCTGGCGAATGCGGTTCAAATCCAGACGCACATCCAGCGCCTGGCAGCGACGCCAAAGATGATCATCACTGCGCAGGAGCAGGAACGTGAACGTATCGCGCAGGAGATCCACGACGGCGTTATGCCATTTTTAGGCGCGCTTCCACTGGGACTGACGCAGATCGAGAAGAAAGTCCAGACGAACGCTCCCGCCGACACGATCATATCGATATGCGAAACATACCGTGAGCGTGCTGTCGGAACAGCGAAGGAATTGCGCAGCATTATGCGTCACCTGCAACCGCCCCTGGTTGGTGCAACACATCTGGGACTCGCCATCCGGGCCTTTACACAGGAGATTTGCAGTCTCTACAACGTAGAGGCAACGATCAAGGGCGCCGAGATGGCGTATCCACTGGATGAATTCACAGCGCGCCACGCATATCGGATCATTCAGCAGGCAATTACCAACGCCCTTCAACACGCGCGCCCCACTGCGCTCGAAGTGTCGATTTCCGCACACGAGAATGCGTGGACATGTTGCGTGACCGACAATGGCAGCGGTTTCGATCTCCAGCAACCACACCAACGCCAGGGGTTCGGTCTCTTCTCGATGCAGGAACGGGCGCGGATCATCGGTGCGACCCTGGTCATTGACTCTCACCCTGGGCATGGAACGACGGTGACATTACATGTTGGACAAGGGAAGAGTCTCAAGAATGATATCCCAGCACATCGATCCAGGAACGAAGAAAGACATATTTCAACCCTTCTCCCCAACAACGGGTATAATACTCCTGCCCGATGATGGTTGAGCGGGAGCGAAGCGGTGGCAAACGAAGAGTTGCGCCTGATCATGGGCGCGCAGCGCGGTGATGTCGAAAGTTTCAATGCGCTGGTGCGGCTGTACGAAGGGCGCGTCTACAACCTGTGCTATCGCCTGCTTGGCGATGCCGACAGTGCGGCGGATGCCACGCAGGATGCGTTTCTGTCGGCGTATCGTCACCTGCAGGCGTTTCGCGGCGGATCGTTCCGCTCGTGGTTGTTTCGGATTGCAACCAATGTGTGCTACGACATCCTGCGCGCACGTCAGCGTCGTCCGGTCGTGTCGCTTGATGCTTCCTGCGAAACCGCCGGGGAAGACACCCCTCCCCTGCAGATCGCCGATACCTCTGAGTCGCCCGACGAATTTGCGCTGCGCCGTGAACTGGCGCGCGCCATCGAAGCCGGGCTGGCGCAACTGCCGGTCGATCAACGGCTGGTCGTTGTGTTGTGCGATCTGCAAGGATTGACCTATGAGGAAATTGCCGACGTGCTTGGCGCCAACCTGGGGACGATCAAGTCGCGTTTGAGCCGTGGGCGCGCCCGGCTGCGCGACCTGCTGCGTCAGGAGGAACTTCTGCCGCTACGATTTCGTCATGAAGGGGAAGAGTGACAGATGGCGCGGAGCACGCACCGATTGCGATCGATCTGTGCCGGTGAACCAAAAGTATGACGACGCCGCCACAATTGAACGAGCACGACCTGGAGCTGCTTTCCGCCTACCTCGACGACCAGTTGAGCGCCGATGAGCGGCGCGCCGTCGAAAGCAGGCTCGACGATGAAGCGGAACTGCGCCAGGCGTATGAAGAGTTGCGGGCAACGGTGCAGGCGCTGCGCGATCTCGAGCCGCTGCGTCCGCCTCGCTCGTTTACGCTCGATCCGGCACAGGTTGCAGCGCAACGCCCCCCCGCTGCGCGTCTGGGATGGAGGCGATTGCTGCAGGTGGCCGGTGTATTTGCGGGGGTATTGATCGCAGCCATTGGCGTGCTCAACGTGCTTGGATCAATGGGCGCGGGCGCTCCGGCAACCGCAGAGCAACCCACGGCAGAGGCGATGATGGCGGTTGCGCCAACCGAAGCGCCCGGATTGCGTGAAAGCGTCCCGGCGGCGGAAGCCCCAACCCCACCACCCGGTAATGGTATGGCAGCGCCATCCACGCTCGACAATGGTTCTGAAGCAGTCTCCCCACAGACTCTGGCAACGCCAGAAATGGCGGCGCTTCCAGACGTTGCGCCGCAGCCAACGGTCGCTCCGCCGGCGATTTCATCGCCAGGAACAGCAGACCTGGCGCAACCGACGCCGACTGTTGAGCCATCGACGCCTGCGGGTGGATCCAATGTAATACTCCTGCTTGTTGTCGTTGTCATTGCGGCGCTGGCAGGCGGCGTGTGGTTCTGGCGGCGCAGGAGTTAGAGCCCGTCCAGCTGAGGTTATACGTGTCAGAAGCAGGCCGCCAGGCAACCCACCAGACAGAAACCGCAACGATGCCGCGCTGGCGCGCCTGGCTGCGTCCGGTGCTGGTTGCCGCTATTGCCATCGCGTTGAATATCATCGCATACCTCATGATCCCGCCGGATCTTGCCTATCGTCTGGGGGCGTTAGGGTATCTCGGCGTCTTTTTGATCACGCTGATCTCCAACGCCACGATCGTCGTGCCCATTCCCTACTTTGGCCTGGTTGCGGCGCTTTCCCCCGGTCTCAGCATGGTCGGGGTCGGTCTTGCAGGTGCGCTTGGCTCGGTGATCGGCGAGTCGGTTGGTTTTTTTGTAGGACGGTCAGGGCGCGGCGTGGTCGAACAGACACGGTTCTACCGCTGGGTGCAGCGTCAACTCGAACACCCATGGCGTGCGTTCTTCGTGCTCTTTGCACTCTCGGCGCCTCCCAATCCCGCGTTCGACGTGGCGGGGATCACCGCAGGGGCGATGGGATTGCCGTACTGGATCTTCCTCGGCGCCGTCTTTCTGGCTCGGCTCGTGCGCTTTGGCATCATTGCACTGTTTGGCGGAGCAACATAACCTGTCAGGCGCCAACGGCCCGTTCCTGCGACCGCATCAACGACGCAACACAACGGTTGAATGCGATCAGATCGAAGGGCTTCTCAATGATCGGCACCCCCATACCCGCCAGCATTTCGTAGATGCTGCGCGGCGGCAACGCGCCGCAAACCAGGAGAACAGGGATGTGCGAGGTGCTGGTCGTCGTCCGCAGTTCATCGACCCACACATATCCTGCGGTATGGTGGAATGACCAGTCGAAGATAACGAGGTTCGGCTCCAGACGAGGCAGTATCCGATGCGCCTCGTAGATATGCGACGCAACGGTCACATGGTATCCCTCGATCGTCAGCACTGTTTCGAAGAGTCGTCCCAGATCGCGATCTTCCTCGATAATCAGGATACGTCCCCGGCACAAATCCTGCATGCCACGCCTCCCGCGCTTTCGTCTGCCATCGAGCCATCGTAGCGCCCAACAAACGTCAGGACGACGCACAACGATGCGGGCACGTGTGAGGAAATGGGATGCGTTGGGCGCTACGTAGAGAAACCGTCAGTGAGGCTCCAAAAGATACGCAGAGGCGCGATTCACGGATACAATCCCCGAATGAGATTGGCGTCGGCGACACGGCGCACTGCCAGCAGATACGCTGCCAGGCGCAGGGAAATGCCTCGCTGCTCTGCCAGGTCGCACACCTGCTCAAAGGCGCTGACCATGATCTGCTCCAGGCGCTGATTGACATCCTGCTCATTCCAGAAAAAGGATTGCAATCCCTGCACCCATTCGAAGTAACTGACCGTCACACCGCCGGCATTCGCCAGAATATCGGGTATCACCGTAATCCCGCGCTCCTCGAGGATTTCATCTGCCTGGGGGGTGGTTGGTCCGTTGGCGCCTTCGACAATGAGCGTTGCCCGGATGCGGTCCGCATTCTGGACGGTGATCTGGTTTTCCAGCGCTGCAGGCGTCAGCACATCACACGGCGTCTCGAGCAGCGTTGTGTTGTCGATGCGCTCAACTCCAGGGGCGCTGTACCCTTCCAGCAACCGGCGTGGATGCTGTGCAGCATACCGGCGCATCTCCGCGATGTTGAGCCCGTCGCGGCACAGATATCCGCCACTCGCATCTCCGACCGCGATCACTTTGCACCCCAACGCCGAGATGAGCGACGCTGCCACACTGCCGACATTCCCGAACCCCTGAACCACCACCCGCAGATCATCCAGCCGCCGCCGCTGGCGTCGCGCCCATTCGCGCACCATAAGGCTGACACCGCGCCCCGTCGCCTCATTTCGCCCCAGCGATCCGCCAACTTCAATGGGCTTACCGGTGACAACCGCGTTGATCGTGTGTCCCTGCTGCATGGACAGGGTATCCATGAACCACGCCATGATCTGGGGGTTAGTGTTCACATCGGGGGCAGGAATATCGCGCTCGCTACCGACCACAATCGCGACTTCGGTTGCGAAACGGCGGGTCAGACGTTCGAGTTCGCCGAGAGAAAGAAGCGCAGGATCGCAAACGACCCCTCCTTTCGCGCCGCCATACGGGATGTTGACCAGAGCGCACTTCCAGGTCATCCACATCGCAAGGGCGCGCACCTCATCGATATCGACGCTCGGATGGTAGCGAATGCCGCCCTTTGTGGGTCCGCGCCCAAGGTTATGTTGCACGCGGTAACCGGTGAAGATACGCGTCGAGCCATCGTCCATGATCACCGGAAAACGAACGGTCAACTCGCGCTGCGGGACACGCAGCACCTCGCGCACATTGTCAGGCAGTTCAAGCAATGCTGCTGCGCGATCGAACTGCTCCTGAGCGATTCGGAATGGATTGTCGTGATCAGACCTCATTGTCTGCTCCTTATGCGAATCAGGAACCAGTAACCAGGAGCCAAAAACCAAAAGCTGAGAACCAGGAACCAAAAATCAAGAAATAAAAAACCGGGAACTGAAAACAAAGCATCAAAAATATGAACCAGAAAACAGAACCAAAAATCAAGAAATCACGTAACGAGCGCCAAAAAACCAAAAATCAAGAAATCACCCGTCCACCAGATTCTTCCGCATATAGATCCAGGTGCGCTGACGAAGAATGAGACCGGCAAGCCACGAACGACGCGTCCGATACTCAACGAACCCCATGCTGGTATAGAGCCGATGCGCCGGTGTATTCGAAGCGCTCACATACAATCCCAGAAACCGCTTTCCCCGTTGCCGGGCTTCCTGTTCAACGTGATCCAGCAATGCGCGCGCGATACCGTTGCGCCGATAGGGCGCAAGCACTGCCACATCGGTAATGTATCCCTCACTGCGCTCGATGGTATGCTCGAGCAGCGACAGGGCAAAAATCGAGCGCACTGCACCCCACATGCCAAGCACCTGGTGAAACGCAAGTTCGGCAGCGCCGCTGGCATCGCTGGCTGTATCCCAGGTACGCAGCGAAATGGTGCCAACCACCAGACCATCGGAGTCGGCGACGAACATGCCGCGTAACGCACTTCGTCCCTGACGACGCCAGGCCTCTGCCATTGCCTCGATGCCGCGCGCTGTTCCATGGACGCCGAAGGCGGCGCCGAATTTGTCGGCAAACGCCTCGCAGTGCAACCGCAGAATAGGGTAGATGTCGTCCATGCGCGCTGCGCGGATGTGCAGCGGAATAGGAGAGGGTGTCACAACGCGCGAAATGGTTAGCATACGATGCAAAGCCTGTGAGATGCAACGAGGCTGTAGAACGCTTCTGTCAGCGCCGTGCATGCAGCAGAGTTCAATTCTACCTTTACAGATCGTGATCGTCAACCGTCAGAGGAAGAACGCCATGAGACAATGCATTCGTTGTATAATATACCGGGCTGCATGAAATACGTCAAAGATCGCTGCAGATTGTCTTGATAACATTCGACGTGCGTCTGTCCACTACGCTATGACCATCAACATCAAAGGATGCACTTCCTGAATAGTTAGATTTGCGTCATGCGTATTGCAATCGACGCTCGCTTGAATGCGTATCGCACCGGTGGCATTCCTCAATACACCCGTCAGTTGATGGCAGCGCTGGCTGACTGCGCCACCGACGATCAGATCGTGAGCCTGCAACATCACGACCATCTGCGCCCGCTGGTCGTGGCGCCGAACGTGTCACGCCATCCGGTGTACACGCCGCCCCATCATCGCTTCGAACGCTGGACTTTGCCGCTGGAACTCTTGATCGTCCGTCCCAGCGTGCTGCATCTTCCCGATTTTATTGCACCCCGTCATTGCTGCTGCCCGAGCGTCGTTACGATCCACGATCTCGCATTCCTGCGCTATCCGGATATCCTTGACCGTGATGCGGCCGCGTACTATCGCCAGGTTGGCGATAGCGTGTCGCGCGCAGACGGCGTGATCGCAGTCTCTGAGACGACCCGCGAAGACATCGCTCAATTCCTCGATCTTCCACCAGAGCAGATCGATGTTGTCTACGAGGCGGCTGCGCCGATCTACACACCGCTCTCGCTGCGTACCGGTGAGACGCGCGTGCTCGCAGGCACACTGGTGGAAGCGAAGTCGTTTATGCTCTTCGTCAGCACCCTCGAACCGCGCAAAAACCTGCCCTCGTTGCTGCGCGCGCTGCGCGTCTGCCTCGACCGGCGCCCTTCTCGCGCCTATCGCCTGGTAGTCGTCGGGTCCCGCGGCTGGCGCGACGAGGAGATTTTCTCAACAGTGCGCGATTTGCAGCTCGAAGATCATGTGTTCTTTGCCGGGCGCGTCGGACAGTATGATTTGCGCTGGCTGTATAACGCCTGTCGCCTGTATGTCAATCCATCACTCTACGAAGGGTTTGGTCTTCCCTTACTGGAAGCAATGGCATGCGGCGCCGCGTGTCTGGCATCATCAAGCGCCAGTCTTCCCGAGATCGGCGGTGATGCGGTTGAGTATGTTCCTCCGCTCGACATTGCAGCCTGGGCTGACAGGATCGAGTCGCTGTGGGATGATGAGGATCGATGTCGGATGCTGGGACGGCTTGCCCGTGCGCGAGCCGAACAGTTCTCCTGGCAACGGGCCGCGCGTGAGACGCTCGCGATCTACCGTCGGGTTGTGACCGGTGCGTCACGTCCGTCACCCTCGCCCGTCGCTCCACCTGCGGGTTCCGCCCCTCCCGACCGGCTCGTGACGTGTACGCACTGTGGGCAGCGCCTCGCGCCGGCGCCAACCGAAGGGAGCATCGTTGTTGCCTCCTCCGCCAGGCGTCGGATCGCACCCAGAGCGTGGGTGTGCCATCACTGCGGACGCATCGAATTACTGGCAGTTCCCGAACCAGTCATTTCATCAGAAACATCGGTGCTGCCTGATGCAGACAAAACCATCGCGCCGGCACATGACGCACTACCAGAAGTCACGCTCGCCTCAAATGCCCGTGCACATGATGCACACGACCGTGATGAACACAGTCCTGAGGATGCGAGCGAGTCATCCACTCTCACATCAGCGGCGGAGCTTACCACCAACAGCACGACACACAATGAGTCGGACTCCATCGCACAATCGTCCGACCTGTCGGTTTCTTCTCCGCTGGAGACATCAGAAGAAACATCGCCAGAACGCTGACACCACCAACGCCCTGCGCGTTTTGGCAATCATTGTTGTGGCCTGAAAGCACGCCTGCTTATGATGCCGGCGGTGTCCACGGGCAGGCGTTTGATACTGTGATTACCATCACAGTTTCCCCATATGCGGCAGCGACGGCAAACGCCGCACGCAATGATTCCCATACCGTCGTTTCATCGCCGGCAATCAGCGTGCTCATCGCTCCTGGTTGCACATCCAGTCCACGCTCACGCCAGAGCGCTACCACTGCGTCAATCGCCGGACCGAGATGTTCCTGACGGAGCGGATACAGGCTCACCTGCGCCGTCAGAGCGGTGGGATAACGTTCGTGCATCTTGCGCATCTATCCCTTCTGCTTTGACAAAACCACACGCATCCCGATAAAAGCCCCGAATGGCAAACGAGAAAAGAAGCGCGGAGAAGCGCCAGGAAGGAGGGTTGTGCGCCAGCGCATCTGAACAACCAACTCGTCCAGCACTCGTCGTACCAGGTGTTCCAGCTCGGGTGGGGAGTAGAAATGTGCAACCTTCCAGAGCGGCAATCCACTGCGCTTGCGTTGCCACGCCAGCGGATGCCAGCAGTTGAGCACACCCAACACAACGCCGTGCCGCGCCACTCGTGCAGCTTCATACAACGCACGTTCAGGGTCGGGCAAAAACTCCAGCGTGGTGATCAGCAGTGAGACATCGAACACATCATCGCCAAATGGCAACGATGACGCATCAGCGCGTGTCAGGACGACCCCGCCGCCGCGCCGCAACGCCTCGGACAGCATGGGCATCGACCGATCAACACCAGTGACGCGATATCCTTCTGATGCCAGCCAGCGTGCAAAGTGTCCGGTTCCGACCCCTATCTCCAGACATGTTTGCACCCGCGGCAAACCAGACAACAACCATCTGAGCAGATTCCGCTCAGCAACATCGGCAGTGCGCCCTTCGGCGGCGTACCAGTCCTCGTAGCCGGACGCCAGTTCGGGATCATCGAAAGGATTGAACCGGTCACTGATGATCACCGCAGGTTCTCCGTCGAGCACCAGAAAGTCGCCCCAGGACATATGACTGTACACTGTGAGGAGTGTCGAGTTGCACAATCTTACGTGCAGCACATCGTGCGCAGTTGAGATACACAAATCTGTGCGCAACCGAGATCTGCGCGTATGAACTACTGTTCCTGCTCAATCCGCCGCATCATCGGAGCGGCATACACGTGGCAGATCGCAACTGCCACGGCATCAGCGGCGTCATCGGGGCGCGGGATGGCAGACAGGCGAAGCGTCAGGCGCACCATCTCCTGTACCTGACGCTTGTCGGCGCTGCCGTACCCTGCGAGCGCCTGTTTGACCTGCAGCGGCTTATATTCGTGAACAGAAACGCCCGCCTGGGCAAATGCCAGCAACGCCACGCCACGCGCCTGCCCGACGGTCAGTGCTGTATTGACATTCCTGCCAAAGAACAGTTCTTCGATAGCGGCGGCGGCAGGTCGATAGCGCTCGATCAGACTGCGCAGGTCGTTGTACAGTTGAAGCAAGCGCAACGCCTGCGACTGTCCTGCAGGTGTCGTCAGCACGCCACAATCGACCAGATGCAATATTCCCCCTGTCTCTTCGACGATCCCCCATCCCATCCGCGCAGTGCCAGGGTCGATGCCAATTGTACGTGGAGCGGTCAAGCGTCACCCGCTGACGAACTGCTCAGCCAGTTCGCTGGTAATCTCGAGGTTGCTGTAGACCTTCTGCACATCGTCGAGATCTTCGAGTTTTTCGATCAGTTTCATCGCCTTGAGCGCATCGGCGGTATCGGGCTGCACCGTGGTTTTGGCGATCATCGTCTTTTCGGCGCCGGTCACCGGCAGACCGGCGGCGATCAATTGCTGGCGCACCGCAGCGAGTTGCTTGAAATCGGTGTACACCTCGACGATGTCATCTTCGATCTGCACATCTTCCGCGCCTGCATCAATGGCGATCAGCATGACTTCGTCCGGGTCGAGACGTTTGACCGACAGATCGACAGTGATCAATCCCCTGGTTTCAAACATCCAGCTCACCGAACCAGGCTCGCCGGGGCTGCCGCCATTCTTCGTCATGGTCGCGCGCACATCGGAAGCCGTGCGATTGCGATTATCGGTCGTCGCTTCGATCAGCAACGCCACGCCGCCGGGGGCGTACCCTTCATAATAAATCTCCTCAATCGCTGCGGCATCGCTCCCGCCTTTGCCCAGCCCCCGATCAATCGCCCGCTGAATATTGTCCATTGGCATATTGGCGGCGCGCGCCTTATCGACGGCAAGGCGCAGGCGAAAATTCGCTTCCGGGTCGCCGCTTCCGCCCTCGCGCGTTGCAATCGTAATGTCGCGCGCCAGTTTGGTGAAGAGCTGCCCGCGCCGTTGATCGAGCACCCCTTTCGTGCGCCGGATCGAGTGCCATTTCGAGTGACCAGACATAACACGATTCTCCGAGACTACCGCGTATCAACAAACCTCATATCGTCCTGGCATTATAGCATACGACAAACGAACCAGGGGAGGCGTCGCCTCCCCTGGTTCAGACAGATGATTGTGGTTGCTATGCCTGTGGCGCGGATGGAACATTCAGCGTCGATGAGGTATCCAGCACGCCGTTGCCGCCATTTGGACGCCCCTCGATCTTATCGATCGTGACGACGCGGCTGAGCAGTTCTTTTAGGCGCTCGCCGTCGAGCGTTTCATACTCGATCAGCGCGCTTGCCATATCGTTCAGCACCTCGCGATTGTACGTCAGGATCTGGCGTGTGCGCTCATACGCTTCCGACACAATGCGATGCACTTCACTATCGATCTCGCGCGCCACAGCGTCGCTATAGTTGCGCTGCTCGGTAATCTCACGCCCGAGAAAGATCAGTTCTTCGCGCTCACCGAACGCAATCGGACCGAGTTTGGAACTCATGCCGTAGCGAGTTACCATCGCGCGAGCAATGCGCGTCACCTGCTGAATGTCGCCCGCCGCGCCGGTCGAGACCTCATCGGCGCCAAAGACGATCTCTTCCGCCACGCGACCGCCGAGAGCCGACACCAGTTGCGCCGCAAACTGCGACGCAGTCGTGTAGCGAATGCTGTCTTCTTCGGGCAGGTAAAGCGTATACCCGCCTGCGCGCCCACGCGGCACGATCGTCACCTTCTGAACCGGGAAAGCTTTCGGCATACCTGCTGCAGCGATGGCGTGACCAGATTCGTGGTACGCCGTCAGCAGTTTCTCCCGCTCGGTCAGCACACGGCTGCGGCGCTCAGGACCACCGAGGGCGACACGCTCGATCGCGTCCTGCAACTCAGCCATTCCAATCTTCTTCTTCGAGCGACGCGCTGCAAGGATCGCCGCTTCATTCACCGCATTGGCCAGGTCGGCGCCGGAGAAGCCGGGCGTCTGCCTGGCGATCACATCGAGTTGCACATCATCGGAGAGCGGCTTCCCCTTGGTATGCACCCTGAGGACCTCGACGCGCCCTTTCACATCCGGCGCATCGAGCACCACCTGGCGATCGAAGCGACCGGGGCGCACCAGCGCCGGATCGAGCACATCCGGTCGGTTGGTGGCGGCGATGACAATGACGTTCGTGTTGGTATCGAAACCGTCCATCTCGACCAGAATCTGGTTGAGCGTCTGTTCGCGCTCGTCGTGTGAACCGCCAAGACCTGCGCCGCGCTGACGACCAACCGCGTCGATCTCGTCGATGAACACGATACATGGCGCATTCCGCTTCGCCTGATCGAACAGGTCGCGCACGCGGCTGGCGCCGACGCCGACAAACATCTCGACGAATTCCGAACCCGAAATCGAGAAGAACGGCACCCCCGCCTCACCGGCGACTGCGCGCGACAGGAGCGTCTTACCGGTTCCGGGAGGACCGACCATCAGCACGCCGCGCGGAATGCGCGCACCGAGCGCTGCAAACTTGTCGGGGAACTTAAGAAACTCAACAACTTCGGTCAAATCCTGTTTGGCTTCTTCCTGCCCGGCGACATCGGCGAACGTCACCGTCGGCTTATCGCCGGAAAACATGCGCGCCCGACTCTTGCCGAACGACAGCGCCTGATTGTTCGACCCCTGCGCCTGACGCATGAAGAAGACAAAAAAGCCAATCATCAGCAACACTGGCAGCAGGATGGTGAAGACATTCAGCAACCCGCCCCAGGCAGGCGCCGCGCGCACCTCGACATTCACCGCATCGAGCGGCACCCCCGCCTGCACCAGCAGCATAGTGATGCTATCATTCGACTCGATGCGCGACCGCACTTTCGTTCTGGTATCGCGGTACGTCACCAGAATCTCGGTGTTGCCCGACTGCGCCTCGATCTTCTCGACTCTGCCGGCTTTGGCATCGGCGAGCACCTGATAGATGCCCCGTTCCTCCGCCTGACCCTGCGCATTGTTGAAGTAATTAAAGAACAGCGCCAGTGCAGCAACCAGAATAATGAGATAGACGAAACTGTTCTTCAGCCAGCGATTGTCACCCATAATCGTTCACGTTCTAGGAGCGCTGCTCCTGATTGATTCTGCGCGGCACAACAGCGGGTGCGGACAGTGACAGTCCTCTTCGACCGCTCGTATGGATATTATACCAGACGCTTTTCGGCGCGACAATGTGACAAGATCACAATTTTCGAGCATGTCCGGGAAGAAATCCTGCTCGACAGATGCGCTCAAGCAGATCGATTCCTCTGCAAGAATTGCTATTACGCCGTCGCCAAAGGGGGGAGCAGAAACGACCTGCGAGCCGCGTCGAGCGGACGCCGGAGGTGTTTCCTGCTGTAATACGACCAGTGCAGAGGGAAGCGTAGACCGCTTGCAATATCTGCCAGACTGTTCCGCTCTGTCCCTCCTCATTATTGTGCCTGATGTTCATGACGAAACAGAGGGCGATATGGATGTCCGCGATGTGCGCGCCCCGTCATCCTTTCGCAAACGACCAGAGCACCGACACAGCCACGCCAGCACCACCAGATCGCGCAGCAGAAGCAGACGACGCGCCGCAAAGTAAATCGCCCGGTAGAGACGACCTCTGCGTACAGGATCGTAGTCGATCAGAACGATGCGTGTCTCTGGTTCCTGAAGCAGCATGAGGTTATGAGATCGCAGCAGTGTACGTTCGACGAGAAAGCTCCAGAGGCGCTGCGGCAGACGATCGAGCGACTTCATACGCTCACGTTCGTGATGGCTGCTCGAAGACCTTCCATACAGATCGGGCATGCTGCCGGTTGCACGATAGAAGGCATGCGCCCGGCGCAGGATGTCGCTCAGCTGCAGAACCAGGCTTCTGCATTGCTCAGGGGTCAGTGTATGATAATCAAGCGTGTCGAGAGACCGAGCGCTGGCGAGGAACGGCTGGATGACGAGCGGGTAGACCCGTCCATCGCTGCCGCGTGCAATGATAAAGGCATTGGGGATGGTGTAGCGCTCGCCGAGGCACTGTGTATAACGCTCTGCCGCATGGCGCATCCACTGTGCCCATTCCAGCGCCTGATCCAGACTTCCTCCCAGATCGTGCTTCAATTTGACAACATAGCGGCGATCATCAGTCCAGTATACTTCGGTCTCATTTCCACCCGCCAGCCGTTCCAGAACATGATCATGGTCGATGGGAGCAAAGACGTCATCAACATGCAGCGTCATATGGCTTGACCTGATGTTAGGGTATTCGTATGCCGGTGAGACGCCAGAGATGGCGATCGGGTTGCATGAGGCGGTATCACTCCGGAAGGGAGATTCCCAATTCCGCCAGACGTGCAGGCGAAGGACGTCCCTGTTCGTCCCAGTTATGACGCTGGTAATATTCTGCCAGCAGTTGGTTCAGGAGCGGCAATTTCCCTGCTGCCGGTCCATCCTCAAGTGGCTCTTCCATCCAGCGATGCGGCAGCGTGTCACGCCCGGCGCCGTACTGCACGGCCAGCAGGCGTTCGAGCGTCACAATCCGTTCGCCAATCTTTGCCGCATCGACGCTGGTAAACGCGCGCCCGAGCGTTGCTGCCAGGAGCTCATTGAGTTCAGCAGGAGCGATCTGATACGCCAGTAACGCCAGACGGCGACACAATCCTGCTGCATCGACCGCTGCTGCAAATCGTTCGTGCCAGATCAGGCGCGGCACAACGCCCTGGATCGAGTGGGAGTTGTTAGGATCGGCAGGAAGCCAGACAGGAGGCTCGACGAGGAACGGCTCGTACATCATCGCATAGCGGTAGTCGCCGCCAATCGGCGCTGTGGCGTCTGCAAGAGCGATTTCGGGCAAAGCGCGCGGATCGAGCGCTGGAAATGCAAGGTGACGCACCTGTGGCGCGAATGCGCTGCTTCCGTAGTACACCTCCTGCATTTCGCCCACCCCCAGCGACAGAATGTCACGTTTCTCCTGACGCTGTCCGAGGCGGCGAATCGCGCCGACCACCGATTCGAGATCGCCCCATGCCAGGTTGCCGGTATGGATCAACCCGCGCTCACGACACTCCATAACGAACCCCAGCGCAGCGCTGGTTTCCGCCACATCGAGCCCCAGGCGCAGGCAGAGATCATTCACCAGAATGATTGCGTCCGGCGTGGTCAACCCGCACCGCCAGCCAAAGCCGGCAAGCGCCTCAAGGTCGGGGTAGGCGACCGGTTCGCCGTTTTTGCGAATATAGGCGCTATGACACGCAAGCGGGCACCCCTCGCAGCCGCGCGGTTCCCGCCGACCGCGCTGCGCCAGCGCTGTTCGACTGATTGCGCTGGCATGCGGGATGGTATGGTCCTGCCCGTTGCGCGCGCTCAACGCCCCCAGTTCTTCGGCGCGCTGCGCGTAGTACAGGCTGCCATACTGGCGAAAACCGGCGGCGACATCACTGGCGGCGATGCGACGGTTCATGCCTGCCAGCGCCTGATCGAGCCGCTGCCGGTCAGCAACCGGACAGGGGTTCACGCCACGCACCGCGATCGCCTTCACGCGCTTGCGCGCCATGATTGCGCCTGCGCCCGCCGGTTCGACAGCGAACGCGCCTTCTGCAACGATCGAGCTGAACGAAACGCCCGCCTCCCCCGCCGGCCCGATACAGAGCACGGCATACTCATCGCCAAGTTCCCGACGCAGCGCCTGGTTCGTCGCCTGTGTATCGAGACCAAGCAGATGCGTGGCCGGGCGAATATCCACCTGCGATCCATCGATCCGAATCCAGCACCAGTCGGAGCTTTGCCCCTCGAGGATCAGCAGGTCGTGACCGGCGCGGCGGAGATGCGCCCCCCATCGTCCCGACGACCATCCGTGTGAAATGGAATTGGTGATTGGCGAGCGCGTTGTGACGGTGAAGCCGCTAAACGTCACACCGGCGAGCGGTCCGGCGCTGAAGATAAGGAGATTGGCAGGCGACAGCGGACCGATTTTTGGAGAAACACGCTGCGCAAGGAGCCAGACAGCGGCGCCGCGCCCGCCGAGAAAGCGTTGTTCGACTTCGGCCGGCAACGGTTCTGCCATCACGCGCTGATCGGTCAGTGTAATCTGGAGTGTTTGCAGCGGCATGACGTGTTCCTCCGTCTGCGCATCAGGCTCGGTCGTTGCGAGGGGCGCAGTGATGAAGCAGTTTTCCGCCAGACACTCCGATCGCTTCTCTGCGCTCGCAATGACTCGTGAGCATCGGTTATTCGGACAGGCGTTCCATGAAGCATTCCGGTATATGTCTCAGTCGGCGACTCTGACCGGCCGCCCAAGATAGATCGGTTCGAGCGCGGCGACGCTGTCGCGTTCGCCTGCGATCAGACGCATCCACGCCAGTTCCGCCAGGAAGGCGGGGCGACGCACATTCGCCGCCAGTGACGGGAAACGAGCCTGATCAGGCAGGAGACGTCGTAACATTGCCTGCGTTTCGCCGTCAATATCGCCGCAGAAGAGCGCCGGTTCGTTGATCATCGCCGCCAGATCGGCAAACGTGACATTCTGCGGCTCCTGCCCATCATCAGTAAGCGTCGCCACCCTGCCGCGCCCCAGGTTGATAATCGGAACGACACGCAGGTGGGCGCTGCGATGCTGATATGCCAGCGCCTGAAGCGTGCCGATGCCGATAAGCGGCAGGTCGCGCGCCAGTGCAAACCCTTTGGCGACGCTCATCCCAACCCGCAACCCGCTCCAGCTCCCCGGTCCCAACGCCACAGCAACCGCCCGAATATCGCTGCGCGCGCAACGAATGTGGCGCAGCAACAGGTCGATCTGCGGCAAGAGTTGCGCAGTATGGTCGCGCCCGGCGCGCCAGACGCATTCGCCGAGCGCACCGCGCTCCCCATCGTAGCAGGCAATGCCGGCGTCAGCCGTCGATGTATCGATTGCAAGCAGCATATGGTCAGGTGAACGCTGTCTTCTTCAGCGTATCGACCAGTTCTTCGTAGCGCCGACCGTGCGGAGTAAAGCGCACCACGCGCTTCGTCTCGCTCAGGTGTCCAAGATGCACATCGAGCCGCTCGTCGGGTAGCAACGCCTCTGCGTGATCCGCCCACTCGATCAGGCACACGCCAGTACCGTCGAGCGCTTCTTCCAGCCCAACGCCGTGCAGTTCAGCCGGGCGCTCGATGCGGTAGAGATCGGCGTGGTAAATCGGCATACCGCTATGCCGGGCGCCGGCGCGATACTGATTGATCAGCACGAAACTCGGACTGTTGACCATGTCGGTCGACCCGAGACCCTGAACGATTCCCTTGATCAGGTGCGTCTTTCCGGCGCCAAGATCGCCACGAAGCGCCACAACGTCGCCGCGTTGCAATAATTCGCCCAGACGCTGACCGACGCGCATCGTCTGTGCGACACTGTGCGAAACGAAATCCAGCACGTGCGGCGAATTGACCGTGTGAACACTCCGCGCCTTCATAAACATCATTGTAGCATATGATGGGAAATGGGCATCAGCGCCTCGACCGCTGCTGCCATACTACTGTAGATTTTGGATTGGAGATTGCTGTGATGGCATTGCAGTTCGCCCTGGTGAGCGCGCGCATACGGCTGGTTCAATTCCAATCTGGTAGCGCATTGAAACATACATGCCTCGGTGCAACACGATGGGGCTGGCGTTTCCACCTTATACCATATCCAGATTGCAAATTTCGGATGACAGCTGGCGCACAACGCTGCGATGAAGACAGGACTGGGGATGCGGGCGAGACGAACGCGCACCCGGCGCCTGTGTTCACCTCAGGCGTCCAGATGCGCGTTGGCGCAACGCTGCCCGTCGAGGTTCACGCCAAACCGGTCATGATGCCTGGCGGCCGCGCAATGCACGATAGCGCCGGATGAGCGCATTAGTCGAACTGTCGTGCGCCAGTGAGGGCGCGGTGTCGCTCATCAACTCTGGCGCAATGCGCCCCGCCAGAACTTTGCCCAACTCGACTCCCCATTGATCGAAGGGGTTGATGTCCCAGATGACGCCCTGCGTAAAGACGCTATGCTCATAGAGCGCCACAAGCGCACCAAGGATTGCCGGCGTCAACCGTTCCGCCAGAATGGTGTTCGACGGGCGGTTGCCGGGGAAGGTGCGGTGCAGCGCCAGCCATTCCGGCACGCCCTCCGCCCGCGCCTCCTCTGTGGTTTTGCCAAACGCCAGCGCCTCCGCCTGCGCGAACATATTCGCCATCAGCAGATCGTGATGGTTGCCGATCGGGTTGAGGGTTTCGGCAAAGCCGATGAAATCGCATACCACCAGCCGTGTCCCCTGATGGATCAGCTGATAGAACGAGTGCTGACCGTTCGTGCCCGGCTCGCCCCAGTAGATCGGGCCCGTCTGATACGTCACCGGCGCACCCGACAATGTCACCGATTTCCCGTTGCTCTCCATTGTCAGTTGTTGCAGATAGGCGGGGAAACGCTTGAGGTAGTTGTCGTAGGGAAGAATTGCAACGGTTTCGACGCCGAAAAAATTGACATACCAGACTGCCAGCAACCCGTGGATCACCGGTAGATTACGCTCGAACGGCGCAGTGCGGAAGTGTTCGTCCATTGCGTGAAATCCGGCGAGCATGTCGCGGAAACGTTCAGGACCGAGCGCAATCATGGTCGAAAGACCGATCGCCGATGTCATCGAGTAACGTCCCCCCACCCAATCCCAGAAGCCGAACATGTTTGCGGTGTCGATGCCGAACTTCGCCACCTCGGCAGCATTGGTCGAGACGGCGACGAAATGACGCGCCACTGCCGCGTCGTCGCCGAGCGCCGCCAGCAGCCAGGCGCGCGCTGTGCGCGCATTCGTCATCGTTTCGAGCGTGGTGAACGTTTTTGACGCCACGATGAACAGTGTCTCCGCCGGGTCGAGGTCGCGCGTCGCCTCGGCAAAATCGCTGCCATCGACATTCGACACAAAACGCAGCGTCAGATGGCGGTCACTGTAGAAGCGCAGCGCCTCGTATGCCATGACCGGTCCCAGGTCGGAACCGCCAATGCCGATGTTGACGATAGTGCGAATCGGTTTGCCGGTGAACCCGCGCCAGGCGCCGCTGCGCACCTGGTCGGCAAAGTTTGCCATATGGTCGAGCACGGCATGTACTTCCGGAACCACATTCACGCCATCCACCATAATGACCGCACCACGTGGCGCACGTAAGGCAACGTGCAGCACGGCGCGATTCTCGGTCACGTTGATCCGTTCACCACGGAACAGGGCATCAATCTTCTCCCGCAAACCACACGCTTCTGCCAGCGCGATCAGCAGGCGCAGCGTTTCGCCGGTCACCCGGTTTTTCGCATAGTCGAAGAACAGACCGGCAGCTTCAGCGTTCAACCGCTCGCCCCGCTGAGGGTCATCGGCAAATAACTGGCGCAAATGCACATCACGAATCGTCTGATAGTGCGTCTCCAGTGCGCGCCATTCAGGGCGTTGCGTCAGAGTCGTCATGCTTCACCTCCTCGGACGCAGAACATTCTCGTTCTCGCGCCCTTCCTCGAAATCGGTGATGTTGCGGATCGTCGTTTCGGCGATGGTGGTCATTGCCTCGCGTGTGAAAAAGGCCTGATGCCCGGTAACCAGCACATTTGGAAACGTCATCAGGCGAGCCAGAGTATCATCGGTAATCACCTGATCGGAAAGATCGTGGAAGAACACCCCCTCTTCCTCTTCGTACACATCGAGACCGACCCCCGCAATACGTCCGGCGCGCAGCGCTTCGATCAGCGCATCGGTGTCGATGAGACCGCCGCGACTGGTGTTGATCAGGAAGGCGTCTGGCTTCATCAGCGCCAGCGTTTCGCGGTTGATGATATGGTACGTTTCGGGCAACAGCGGCACGTGGAGACTGACAATATCCGAGGCGCGCAGCAACTCTTCGAGCGAAACGTAGCGCATCCCCAGCGCCAGACAGTCGGGGTTCTGCGTCACATCATAGCCAAGCAGCGAGCAGCCGAAACCGTGCATGATGCGAGCAAAGACCGCACCGATCTTGCCGGTGCCGACCACGCCGACCGTCGAGCCGTGGATATCGCGCCCAAGCAGTCCGGCAAGGCGGAAGTTGAACTCGCGAGTGCGGTTGTAGGCGCGATGGATGCGCCGGTTGAGCGTCTGCAGCAGACCAGCAGCAAACTCCGCGACGGAATAGGGCGAATAATAACTGACGCGCATGACAGTGATGCCATAACGCTCTGCAGCAACCAGATCGATGTTGTTATAGCCGGTGGAACGCTGTGCGATCAGGCGGGTTCCGCCAGCAGCCAGGCGCTCGATCACCTCCGCTGTCGCCTGGTCGTTCACGAAACAGCAGATCGCGGGGAACTCCTGCGCCAGCGCCGCCGTCTGCAGGTCGAGTTGCGCGGCGGTGTATGTCAGGCGGTGTCGCCCCTGATTGGCAGCGTCCAGAAATGTTTGATCGTAGGAGTGAGCATCGTATACCAGTACGTCCATCTGTGTATCATCCTTTCCAGGTCGTGGCACGTGATTACGTGATTATGAGATTACGTGATTAGGTGATTGGGTGATTAGGTGATAGTTGTGCGCTTTTCTCTGGTTGCACGGTCTGCGGTTGGATTATGCAATCAGGTGATGATGAGATTGTCTGATGATGAGATTGTCTTGTGCCTGCATTCCCCATTGCACGTTCCACGTTCCACGTTTTACGTTCCACGTTCCGGGGCGTCTCTGTCAACGAATGGCCAACGAATAAACGAATGTGGCGCGTTCCTGCCCTGCCCGTCGCGAGATGACCTGTTCGCACGTTC